>SXGU01412654.1_pt1 | contig 33128 bp, 27 predicted proteins | sample 3174531 | NCBI WGS metagenome assembly SXGU01 (sample SAMN11356863, study PRJNA531348) | freshwater metagenome | isolation source: freshwater sample F1-140 | place: China: Fuxian Lake, Yuxi | collected 2017-12-25 | reverse complement strand
GCGAGCGCCAGCGAGTGGAGCGCGCCGGTGGTCCACTCGCTGGCGCTCGCCGCTGCACGTCACGAAAGTTATTGGTCGCGCCACTCGCCGCGATGCTCGCCAGCGCCGCCCTCGGGCTCGCGCAGGGCGTGCCGGACTACGAGAAACCCCCCGTGAACTACTCGGCGAGCACCCCGAACGACGCGGTGGCGGCGCTCCAGCGGCGGCTGACCTCCGGGGCGCTGGTTTTCGCCGGCAGCGAACAAAAGGTGCTGACCGCGCTGCTGGCGGAGTTTCATATTTCGCGGGCGAGCCAGGTGGTGGTTTTTTCCAAGACCAGCCTGCAGCGCGGCCGCATCCGGCCCCAGCGGCCGCGGGTGATTTATTTTTCGGACGACGCGTTCGTGGGCTGGGTGCCGGGCGGCCTGGTGGAAATCACCACCATTGATCCGCAGCTCGGGCCGGTGTTCTACGCGTTTGATTTGCCGGCGCTGCGCCAGGGCCCGCCGCAAATCGTGCGCGACGCGGAGTGCCTGAGTTGCCACGGCGGGACGTTTGTGCGCGAGGTGCCCGGGGTGTTTGTGCGCTCGGTTTTCGCGAGCGCGACGGGCGAGCCGCTGCTCCGTTACGGCACGCAAATCGTCGACGACCAGACTTCCTTCGCCGAGCGCTGGGGCGGATGGTACGTGACCGGCTATCGCGGCGCCACGCCGCACCGCGGCAATGCGTTCGCGTCCGAGTCGGGCGATCGTCTGGTCTTCGAGCCAACCAGCTCGCGGCCGGAGGAACTCTCGGAGTTTTTCGACACGGGCGACTATCTCGCCCCGACGAGCGATGTCGTGGCGTTGCTCGTCTTCGAACATCAGACGGCGATGCAAAATGCCATCACGCGCGCGGCCTTCGCAGCGCGCAAGATGATCGTTTACCAACGTTCGCTGCAGCAGCACTTCAAGGAAACGGAAACCGACGAGCCGACCTACGACAGCGTGAAGAGCGTCTTCGCCGGGGCGGTGCAGGACGTGGTGGACCGGCTGCTGTTTCGCCAGGAGGCGGTGCTGCCCGACGGCGTGGTCGGAAGCGCGGAGTTTCGCACGGCGTTTGTCGCAGGTGCACCGCGCAGCGGCGCCGGGCTGGCGTTGAAGGACCTCGATTTGCACGGGCGGATTTTTGCGAACCGCTGCAGCTATCTGATCTACTCGAAGTCGTTCGCCGCGCTGCCGGAGCCGCTCAAGGAGCGGATCTTTTCGCGCCTGAAGTCGGCCTTGGAGAGCCGCGATCCCAAGGACCGTTATGCGTATCTTCCGGCGGAGGAAAGGCAGCGCATCCAGGCGATTCTCCGCGACACCCATCCGGAGGCGAAACGACGTTGGGATGGATCGGCGGTGGTGCCGGCGCCTACCAAGGTCCGAGCCGGTCAATGACCAGCCCGAGCATCATCACGGGCAGATAGAGGAGCGAGGCGGCAAACAGCCGGGTCGCGGCGGCGTCGCGTTCCTCGCCGTGGCGCGCAAACCGCCAGGCGCGGTGGAGAAAAAGCGCACCGGCGATTGCGGCGCAGAACGCGTGGATCGGGCCAAGCCAGCCGAAGAGGCACGGGACGAGTGAAGCTCCCAGCAGCGCGGCCGCATACGCGGCTGACCAGGCCCCGGTGCGGGCGCCGGTGGCATCGATCGCTGGCAGCAGCGGAAATCCAGCGGCGCGATAATCGGTGCGATGACGCCAGCCGAGCGCGAAGAAATGGGGCATCTGCCAAAGCCAAAGCATGATGAACAGCGCCACCCCCGGGGCGGCTCCAAGGTCGCCCGCGGCGGCGTTTCCCATCAGAGCCGGCAGGGCGCCGGAGACGGCGCCGATCTCGGTCGCCCAGTGCGTGCGCCGTTTGAGCGGAGTGTAAATTAGCCCGTAGATGGCGATGGTCGCGGCGGCGAGGAGCGCGGTCGTCAGGTTCACGCCGGTGGCCAGCACCGCCACGCCGGCCAGCGAAAGCGTGAGACTGAACCGCAGCGCGGTATCGGGAGACACCTCGCCGGCGGGCAGCGGCCGGGCCCGTGTGCGCCGCATCCGCGCGTCAGCCGCGCGCTCCATCCATTGATTCAACGAGAGGGCTCCGGCCGCCGCCGCGGTCGTGCCCGCGAGCAGGAGCAGGGCCTCGAGCGGGCGGGCACCGGGCCGGGCGGTGGCGTAGGCCACGACGGTGGTCAGCACGGAGATCGCGGCCAGCCGCGGTTTGGCCAGCGTGACGAGGGTCCGCCACGCGGCTTGCGGCGGCTGGGTTGCAACGCGGGGCGGCGCGGCGATTCGCTCCGCCGCGCACGGGAGTGGGGGAGTAACCATGCGCAAACCATAGCGGATTCGTGCGCCGCGGAATAGCGATTCCCCCCGAAGTCTTGACGTGGATCAAGGCGCCGCCGGCCGGAACCCGGTATGAATATCCCGCTTCGAGCAACTTATGCCCGCCACCCTCTCACTCCTCCCTTCCGGCCCGCTGGCGCTGTGTCGTGCGGAAGCCCCGGGGCCGGCCGCGCGCTCCGCCGTCTTCGTCCTCAGCGGCGAGGCGCGCCGCTGGTTCGCCCTCGCGGTCGGCAGCCTGGTCGTGGCCGGCCTGCTCTCGCTCGCTGTAGTTTTAGGACGGATACCGGGGCTCGCCGGCGTGATCGACGATCCGTTGTTCTTCAAGCGCTGCCTCGTCGTGCATGTCGATCTGGCGCTCGTCGTCTGGTTCTATGCCTTTCTGGCGGGGCTGGCCGCGGTGCGCAGCGCCCCGGGACGCGGATCGATCGGGACGGCCGCCTACGGCCTGGCGCTCGCCGGGACGGTGGCGATGCTGGCCGGCGCCCTGATGCGCGGGGCGCAGCCGGTGCTCGCCAACTACGTTCCGGTGATCGATCACCCCCTGTTCCTCGGGGGCCTGGCGGCGTTCTTCGTGGGGACGCTCTTTTTTCTGATCGAATCGCTCGGCCGGCCGACGCGGAGCTCCGAGGGCGCGCCGTCGGCCGCCGCGGCCGCGGGCTGGCAGGCCGCCGCCATCGCGTATGTGCTGGCGGGCGCGACCTGGGTGGCCACGCGGGCCAGCCTGCCGGACGGGCTCGACGTCACGACCCGCTTCGAGTTCTCGGCGTGGGGCGCCGGGCATGTGCTCCAGGTGGCGAACACCGCCGCCATGCTGGGGGTCTGGTTGTGGTTGTTGGAGCGGGCCACCGGCCGGCCGGCCCTTTCGCCGGGCAAGGCCGGGCTCGCGTTTACCCTGCTGGTGGCGCCCCATTTCGTGATGCCGTTGCTCACGGCGCGCGGGGCGCTGGACGCCCTGTATCATTCCGGCGCGACCCAACTCATGCGCTGGGGAATCTTTCCGGTGGTCCTGGCGTTCGTGGTGCTCGGGGTCGCCCATCTGCGGCGGCATGGGCTCGCGCGGGGTGACGCGCTCGCGCCGGTGGCCCGCACCGGCTTCGTGGCCAGCGTCGGGCTCGCGCTGCTCGGAATCGTGTTGGGCGCCTGTATTCGTGGGTCAACGACGCTGGTGCCGGCGCATTACCACGCGGCCCTGGGTGCGGTCACCGTGAGCTTCATGGCCGCGGCGTACCTCGTCTGCTCGGCGGCGTCGCGCTCCGGGCTCGCGGCGAAAGTCGCCGGAGCGGCCCGCCGGCAACTCCGGTTGTTTGGTCTCGGGCAGACCGTGTTTGCGCTGGGTTTCGCGCTCGGCGGCCTGTACGGCCTCGGGCGCAAGGCGTACGCCAGTGAGCAGCACGTGCGCAGCACCGGCGAATATGCGGGGCTCGCCGTGATGGGCGTGGGCGGGCTGGTCGCGACCGCCGCCGGCCTGTGGTTCCTGCTGCTCGTCCTGCGCGAAATGCGCGGCTGGTGGGCGCGCCGCGCCGCCGCCCCCGAATTTTCCGTCCCCTCCACTCCATGAATAACGAAACCAAAGATCCCCTCCTGAAACGGTTGCTCGACAACACCTGGTTGTTGCTGGCCCTCGGCGTCATCATCCCGTTCCTCTCCTACACGGCGTGGGGCTGGATCGAACTTGTGCTGGTCCAACCCGCAACCCTGCCCTGAGGAGCACCGCACCATGAGCCTAACTCTCCCCGCCCGTGATTGGTACAAGCCGCCGGTTGGCGCTGAAAAACTCTGGATCGGCCTCGCGCTGCTCTGGTGCTTCGTAATGAGCCTGATGATGCCGTACTGGCATTTTCGGGGAAAACAGAACTCCCGCGGCGAAGCCTACTCCGTCAAGCCGTCGGAGTTCTACCAGCGCACGGAAAAATTTGTCGCGTCCAACAAGGTGGGCGAACGCGGGGGCGTGCCGATCGTCGAGCCCGCGCCCGGCGGCGACGCCTATCTGGTCGCGCGGATGTGGGCCTGGTATCCGATTCTCAAGCTCCGCCAGGGCGAGACCTATCGGGTCCACCTCTCGTCGCTGGATCTGCAGCACGGTTTTTCCCTGCAACCGCTCAACATGAACTTCCAGGTGATGCCGGGTTATGATCACGTGCTCACGCTCACGCCCACGTCGAAGGGCGAGTTCACGATCGTCTGCAATGAGTTTTGCGGCATCGGGCACGACAAGATGTTCGGCAAGATCCTCGTCGAATAACCCCCGCACCCGGAGACCTCCGCCATGTCCTCATCCGCCACACCTTCCTTCTCGGCCGAATCCGCACCCGCGCACACGCGCAAGTGCGAGACCACCGGCTTCAACGTCTGCCTCACGGCGGAACGTTTTATCAAGCTCCACGCCGTCTGCGCGGTCGTCTTCCTGCTGATCGGCGGCGTCGCCGCCATCCTGCTGGCGCTCACGCGGTGGCAGGCCGTCCATCTGCTGCGGGTCGACTGGTTCTATCGCATCCTCACGCTGCACGGGCTGAACATGCTGATCTTCTGGATCCTGTTCTTCGAGGTCGCCGTGCTGTACTTTTGTTGCACCGTCCCGCTCAAGGCCCGTCTCTTCTCCGGCAAGGTCGCGTGGGCGGGTTTCGCCCAGATGCTCATCGGCGCCCTGATGGTCAATTACATCATCCTGAAGGGCCAGGCCGATGTCCTGATGACGAGCTACCTGCCGTTGCTCGCGCATCCGCTCTTCTACCTTGGCATCATTCTCGTCGCGACCGGCACCCTCACCGGCGTGTTCAACTATTTTGCCACGCTGTACGTCGCGAAACGCGACCTCACCTATGAGGGTTCCGTGCCGCTGGTGACCTACGGGGCCACGGCCGCCGCGATCATCGCCGTCGTCACGCTCCTGCACGGCGCGATCGTGATGATTCCGACCTTCACGTTCTCCATGGGTTGGACCCCGCAGCCCGACCCGATGTGGTATCGGATGATCTGGTGGGGCCTCGGCCACCAATCGCAGCAGGTCAACGTCTGTGCGATGGTCGCGATCTGGTATCTCATCGGCCAGCTCACCACGGGTTCGAAGCCGATCAATGAGACGGTCTGCCGCACGGCGTTCGTCCTCTACATTCTCTTCATCAACCTGGCTTCGGCGCATCACCTGCTGGTCGACCCCGCGGTCGGCGCGACCTGGAAGATCTGGAACACCTCGTACGCCATGTACCTCGCGGTGCTCGCCTCGATGATCCACGGTTTCACCGTGCCGGCCTCGGTCGAACTCGCGATGCGCGAAAAAGGCCACACGAAGGGCCTCTTCGGCTGGGTCGGCGCGCTGCCCTGGCGCAACCCGGCGTTTTCCGGCGCGCTGCTCTCGCTCCTGATCTTCGGCTTCATCGGCGGCATCACGGGCGTCACGCTCGGGACGCAGCAGATCAACATCATCGCGCACAACACGCTGCGCATCACCGGCCACTTCCACGCGACTGTGGTCGGCGGCACGACGCTGGCGTTCATGGCCCTCACCTATTACGTCATCCCGCTGATGTTCCGGCGGAACTTCATCTGGCGGTCGGCCGCGCGCGCGCAGCCCTGGCTGTTTGGTGTGGGCATCCTCTTCGTTTCCCTCGGCATGTCGTTTGCCGGATCGATGGGTGTGCCGCGGCGCATCTACGACATCGATCAGTCGGGCGCGTTTGGCCCCGCCGCGCATCTGATGCTCGGCGTGATGGGCATTGGCGCGATCTGCGCGGTGGTCGGGCTGCTGCTCTTCGTGGTGCTCTGTGTCGGCACGCTCTTGTTCGGCGAGCGGACCAACGGCCGGGCCATGGCCGACTGGGGGGTCGCGTCGTCGCTCACCGGCAGCCGGGAGGGCTCGCTCGCCGACGATCACTGGGCCGTCAAGGGCACGGTGGTGCTGACCGGCGTGTTCCTCGCCTGCTTCGCCGTCTACTACTTCGCCAACTGGAAGGCGCTCGCCGACGTCTGGCCCGTCCGCTGAGGCCTCCCGCCACATGTAACGTAATACGTTACATGTAACAAAAATAGCGATACACGCAGCCATGACGCTTCGACCGGATGACGCCACGGAGTTTCAGTTCGCGGGCGACAACGCGTCGGCCGGCCGGCGGTTCTTCGTCGGTCCGGGGCTGCCCGTCTTCCTGCTCGCCGCGGTTTTCGTCTACGAGGCGGCGCTGCTGGCGATCATCTTCGGCCCCCTCGAATCGGGGTGGCTGGGGGACTTCGCGCGCGAGTTCAAGATCTGGTGCTTCAACTACGATCCGCGCACCGGCGGCATGGAGTGGTCGGCCGTCGGCATGATGCTGCTGGAGCCGATCTTCGTGGTGGTGGTCGCCGTCGTGCTGTGGCGGCGGGCGTTGGCGAGCCGGCGCTGGCACGCCTCGTGGCGCGCCGCCCTGGCCGGACTCGGGGTCGCGGCGGCCGCGATCGGCAGCGTGATGGCGCTGGGTGGTCCGGGCGCGGGCGGCGAGGTGCTGCCCCCGTTTCCCGGGGAACGCATTCGCACGCGGCTCGTTCCGCCGCCGTTCCAATTGGTGGACCAAACCGGGCGGGTCTGCTCGCTCGCGGAACTGCGCGGCCGGGTGGTGCTGGTCACCGGCATCTACGCGCTGTGCTCGACCACCTGCCCGCAAATCCTGATCGAAACGCGGCGGCTGCTCGACACCCTGCCCGCGGCGGTCCGGGCGCGGGTCAGCGTGCTCGCTCTGTCACTCAATCCTGAATACGACACCGCGGCGTTGATGGCGGCGGTGGCGGCGGGCTACGGATTCGAGCATCCGGAGTTTCGCTACCTCAACGGTGCGCCGGAAACGATGCACCGCGTGCTGGAGCAACTGCAGTTTGCCCGGGTGAAAAACCCGCAGACCGGCTTCATCGACCACGCCAATTTGCTCATCCTGATCGATCCGGAGGGCTTGATCGCGTACCGCTTCAACCTCAATCCGCGGCACCAGGCGTGGTTGCGGGAGGCCATCGTCTCCCTGGCCGTCGAGTCGGGCGATCGGGAGATCCAATGACGGCGGGGGCGGCCGACGCCGCCGGGAAAGTCGCCGGAGCGGCCCCGGCGGTTCCACCCGCGGCGGTGCGCGGGGAGCGCCTGTGGCAGCGGATCGACGATCGGCTGGCCTGGTGCGATGGCTGGCTCGCGCGCTGGCTGCCCGCCGAATTCAACTTGCTCGCGCAGGCCGGGGCCGCGGCCAATGTGGCCCTGCTCGTCGCGACGGTGACGGGGGTGCTGATGTTCGTTTGGTATTCGCCGAGTCTCCAATTTGCCTATCCGTCGCTGGCGGCGATTCAAGGCCGCACGCTGGGCGGCTGGGTGCGGGCACTGCATCGTTACAGCTCCGACCTGACGATGTTGCTGCTGTTCGTACACCTGGGGCGGGTGTTTTTCGCGCGGAAATTTTCCGGCGCGCGCTGGCTGCCGTGGGTGTCGGGCATCGTGATGCTCGCGACGATCTGGTTCATCGGCTGGACCGGGTATTGGCTCGTGTGGGATCAACCCGCGCAACAGGTGGCCGTTTCCTCGATGCGTCTGCTTGATGCGCTGCCGATCTTCGGCGAGCCCCTCGGCCGCCTGTACATCGCTGATCGCACGGTGCCGAGCCTCCTGTTCTTCGTGATATTTTTTCTGCACATGCTGCTGCCGCTGGCGATTGCCGTCGGTTTGGTGGTGCATCTGGCCCGGTTGAGCCGGGCGCGTCTGCTGCCGCGCCGCGAGCTCACGCTCGCAGTGGTGGTGGCGCTCGCGCTGGCCTCGGTGCTCGTGCCGGCGCCGCTTGATGCGCGTGCCGAGATGGCGGTGAAGGCGGAGGCTTTCACGGTCGACGCGTGGTATCTTTCGCCGCTGGCGCTCGGGCTGCGCTTTCAATCGGCGGGCCTGTGGGTCGCGATGTTTGGCGGAGTGGCGCTGGGGGCGTTGGTGCCGTGGTTGCTGGGGAAGCGCCGGGCGCCCGTCGCTTTCCAGGCGGTCGTCACCCCGGAGCGCTGCCATTCCTGCTCGCAGTGCTCGCAGGACTGCCCGTTCGACGCGATCACGCTGGTCGCCCGCACGGATGGAAAACGCTTTCCGTCGCAGGCTCAGGTCGACCCCGCGCGCTGCGTCGGCTGCGGCGTGTGCGGCGGGTCGTGCGACTCCGGTGGCATTGCGCTGACGTGGTTTGACACACGGATCGAGGAGACGCGGATCGAACGCGCGATCGAGTCCGCGGTCGCGGGCAACCGGGCAACGGCGGTGGCGCTGATCGCGGCGGAAATCCCGGCGCCGTTCCCGGTGCTGCCCGGTTACCAGGTGCACCGGGTGCCGACGGCCAGCTGGATTCGCGCCAACCTGATCGAGCGGATGTTCGAGCTGGGTGTGCGCGGCGTGCTGGTCGTGCGCGACGCCCGGACGGAGGCTTCGGCGCGTGATGGCGGCCGATGGGTGGAGGATCGGCTGGCGGGAGCACGCCCGCCGGTGGTTCGGCCGCAGCGAACCAAGGGTGGAGTCTGGCGCGTGTTCGACTTTGATCCGTCGCGACCGCAGGAACTGGCGCAGGCCGCGGAGCAGTTGCGCACCGGCGTCGTTGGTGTCGCGCGGCGCCCGGCGCGGCTCACGATTGCCATCGGGGGACTCGCGCTGGCGTTGCTCGCCACGTTCGCCGCCGTGGCGCCAAGTCATCTCCACGTGGCGAATCCCGCGTCGCCGGCGCCGGAGCTCGTGCTGTCGATCAAGGCGTTTGGGGATTTGTTGCCGACGGCCGCGATCGATGCGGCGGCGGACGCCGCCAAGCCGGTGCACATGCGCGGACGGACCACGGAAAAACCGCGCCGGGCTGCGGTCGTCGTGCGGCTCACCGTCGATGGCGTGAGTGAGGAGCGTGCGTATGAGGCCAAGGGGGTCTCGCACGATGGGTCGGCAATCGGCGAATGGCGGCGACCCTGGTCGGTGGGTGAGTATCAGGTGGTGGTGGAGATTCTGCCCGGTGGCACCCAGCCCGCCGTGCGTTGGGCGGGCACGGTGAAGGCAGTGGCGCGGCGGTTACAGGTGATCACCTACGACTCCGCTGGCGGGTTCCTCGTCGAGTAGTCGCGGTCTCCGCGTTTCTTGGTGCGCGTTTCTTGCCCGGCCGGAAATCTCAGCCGTGGCCCGGCAGAGGAGATTTCCGCGAGAATTAGTGCGGAACATAACGGCACCGATGAACTCTTGTAATAACTTTCGACCCCATCAGCTGGTGGGTTGACCCCTGCCGTGCCACAAGCGGTAGTGGTCTTCGCCGATTTTCGGCGCGGCAGCGGTGGTTCCCGAACAAGTTCGAGGGGCGGCGCGTCGCTCTTTTTTCCATGCATTCCACCCTCACGGCTCTCTCCCGATCAAACCCGGCCCCGCATCATCCCACGGCCCCGCATCATCCCAATCGGATTCATGGTGCCCACCTGCTCAACCGCGCCATCGCGATCGACGCGCGCATGGTGGTGAAACGCGACGGCAGCCGGGTGCGCTACGATCTGATCAAGGTGACCCGCGCCATCGCGCTGGCATTCCACGAGGTCCGCACGGACAACGCGCCCAATCCGTATCGCGACGACCCGCTGGCCTGCTTCGGACTGGAGAGCGGAGCTTTTTCCGAGGTCAACCAGATTGCGGCGGCGGTGTCGCAGATGCTGGAGTTGCACTATCGCAACGGCAAGCACCCCTCGATCGAGCAGGTGCAGGATGCGGTGGAGAAGGCGATCGCCGCGGCGGGTCATTGGGAAGTGGCGCGCTCGTACATGCTCTACCGGGCACGGCACTCGGAACGTCGCCTCGTCTCTTACGCGGACAACGGCATGTCGGATTACATCGCCATGGCGAAGTACGCGCGGTACCGGCCGGAGCTGGGCCGGCGCGAAGTGTTCGCCGAGGGTGTGGAGCGGGTGCGCGACATGCATCTGGCGTTTTTTTCCGGACGCCTGGCGCACCGGACGCCGGCGCAGTTGCCCCCGGCCGTGGCGGAGCTGGCGGGCGATCGGGCCGAAATCTTGTCCCGGGCGCTCGGCGGGCGGAGTCTCGACCACCTCATCCGCGACGCCTTCCTGCAGGTCGCGGCGAAAAAGGTCCTGCCGAGCATGCGCTCGATGCAATTTGGCGGCGAGGCGATCCTCAAGAACCACAGCCGGATGTTCAACTGCAGTTTCGCCAACGTCGACCGGCCGGAGTTTTTCCGGGAGTATTTCTTCCTGCTGCTGAGCGGCTGCGGCGTGGGCTTTTCGGTGCAAAAGCACCATGTCGCGCTGCTGCCGCCCCTGCCCGGGCGCGGCGCCGAGTCCGATCTGCCCGTCGTTCATCACCACATCGTGGATACAATCGAAGGCTGGTCGGATGCGCTGCACGCGTTGCTGGTCTCGTTCCACGACGGCACCAAGGTCGAGTTCAACTTTTCGGCGCTCCGGCCCCGCGGCGCGGCGTTGCGGACCTCGGGCGGCAAGGCCCCCGGGCACCTGCCCTTGAAGCGGGCGCTCGGCCAGGTGGAGGGCATTCTCGCGCAGGCGGCGGGCCGCAGCCTGCGCCCGATCGAGGTCTACGACATCAACATGTTCATCGCCAAGGCGGTCCTCGCCGGGGGTATCCGGAGATCGGCGACGATCTGCCTGTTCTCTCCGGATGATGAGGAGATGATGAACGCCAAGACCGGCAAGTGGTTCGAGTCGCACCCGCAGCGCGCCGCGTCCAACAACTCGGCCGTGGTCTCGCGCAGCGACGCGGCGGCCGAACAGTTTCGGAAGCTGTTCCGGGCCCAGAAGGAGTTCGGCGAGCCGGGCTTTTATTTCTGCGACCAGCCCGACGCCGGCTGCAATCCCTGCGCCGAGATCAGCCTGCTGCCGGTGGTCGACTGGGAACTTTCCAGCGCGGAGTTGAGCGGTCTCTATGAGCGCGGCTACAGCGGCGACCTGCCGGGCACCGTGCGCCTCTCCGGCTTCCAGCACTGCAACCTGACCACGATCAACGGCCAGGCGGCCACCTCCGAGGCCGCGTTTTTCAAGGCCTGCATGGCCGCGACCGTGATTGGCACGTTGCAGGCCGCTTACACGGACATGCCGTACCTGGGGCCGGTGACGCGTTTGCTCAACGAGCACGACGCGCTGCTCGGCGTGTCGATCTGCGGTTTCATGGATAACCCGGCGATCCTGTTCGATCAGGAAATCCTCACCCGGGGGGCGCTGCTGTGTCGCGCGACGAACCGGCTCGTGGCGGATTTGATCGGCATCCGGCCCGCGGCGAAGCTGGCCACCTGCAAGCCTGAGGGGACGGCGTCGCTGATCCTGAACGCGGCCTCCGGCATCCATCCCCATCATTCGCGCCGCTATTTCCGGCGCGTGCAGGCGAACCGCAAGGAGCCGGTCTATGCGTTTTTCAAGACCGCCAATCCCCAGATGACCGAGACCTCGGTCTACAACCCGGACACGGATGACGTGATCACGTTTCCCGTCGAGGCGCCCAAGAAGGCGATCCTGCGCAAGGACCTCAACGCGATCCAGTTTCTCGAACTGGTGAAACTGGTCCAGCAATGCTGGGTGATCCCGGGCGGGGACCCGCACTCGCGCTCGCCCGAACTGCATCACAACGTCTCCAACACCTGCACCGTCCGGCCCGACGAATGGGACGAGGTGGCGGATTTCATCTGGGCGAACCGACGTTTCTTCACGGGCATATCGCTGCTGCAGGACGCCGGGGACAAGGCCTACGCGCAGGCGCCCCGCGAAGAAGTCTCGAGCGAGGGTGATATTGTCCGGTGGAATTCGCTGCATCCGCACCGGGTAGATTACACCCTGATGCGCGAGGCGACGGACGAGACGGAGCTGAAACAGGTCGTAGCGTGCGCGGGCGGGGCGTGCGAGATTGTGTGATTCTTCCGGCGGCGAGAGGAGGTTGTCATTACGTCCGAGTCCCTCGCGCGGCTCCGCCGCAACCGAATCAGCACAATCCTTTTTCACCACAGATTTCACGGATCAACAGGGATAAAGGCAGGGATTGCATCCGTGCCCATCCGTGTAATCCGTGGTCAAATTCTGCTGTCTCAGTGGTGCAATCGTTTGGTTATGCGGTTAAGCACTAAGACAATCATGTTGGTCTCTCCGTTCGAATAGTCAGACAGAGCGAAGACACGCTGTCTTGCGCTCTGGCTGGGCGCCGGGGCCTCTGTGGCGCAGGCCTTGGCTTGATTCCCGATGGGTCGCATACCCCGAAGCTTGCTTCGGCTTGGTTGGGTGCAGGAGCGGCTGCACGCCGCGAAGGGTTGGCTCGACGAGGAATCGCGGGGTGAACCCGCTCCCACAGTTTCCGGCAAATGCCCCGGGGTTCTTTACTCCGGTGCGAATTTTCCAGGTTAAGACCTGCGAATCCATGCCTTTTTGATCTGTGTCAAGGCTGCGAAGGGCGGGAGAGACTAGAATGAGAAATGAAAAACGCCGTCCGCTGGATTCGGCTCCCGGCCGCCGCCGACTGGCGCGAGGTCGTGTGGCCGAAGGAGCACGGGAGTTGGTCGCTGGCTTTTGAGCCGCTGGCGTTTGGCCTGCTCGCGGCGCCGTCTCCCGGCGGTGCGTGGTTGGGGGCGGCGGTGGCGCTGGCCTTTTTCGCCCGCCGGCCGCTGCGGATCGCGTGGCGCGACGCCAGCCCGGAGCAGCGCGTGACCGCGTGGGGCGCCCTCGCGGTGTGTGGAGTCGGCGCTGCCGCTGCGCTGTTCGGCGCAATTGCGGTGGGTGGGGTGGGGTGGCTCGTCTGGCTCGGGCCGGCGGCGATCGGGGGTGCGATTTTTCTATGGTTCGATCTCCAGAACGCCGGACGTGAGGCCGTGGCCGAGGTGGCGGGAGCCGCCGCCTTTGCCACGCTCCCGGCCGCATTGGCCACGCTGGCCGGCTGGCCGCCCGCGACGGCCCTCGCCTTGGCGGTCGTGATGATCGGCCGGTCGGTGCCGGCGGTGCTGACGGTGCGCGCGGCGCTGCGCCACGCCAAGACCGGAGAGTTCCACCGTGCGCCTGCTCTCATTGCGGCCGGCGCGTTCCTCGCGGCGGGTATCTGGCTGGCGGACGCATGGATCGCGCCGCGCCTCGCGGTGTTGGCGCTGGCGGTGCTGACGTTGCGGACCATTTTCCTCCTCGTATATCCGAGACCGCAATTGCGGGCTCGCACGATCGGCATGATCGAGACGGTGCTGGGACTGGCGTTTGTCGTCGCCGTCGCCCTGGCGAACTGGCCGGTTTTGGGGTGACCCCTGACAGCCGCCGAGCCGGGCTTCATTTTTTCCTACACCAGGAACGGGATGATCATTCGTATTCGATGAAGAGGACCAGCATCGTTTTGGACGAAAAACTCGTCCGGGAAGAGCTGAAGACAACGGGCATGAAAACCCGACGAGCCCTCGTCGACCACGCTCTCCGGGAGCTGGTACGACGCGAATAGCAGGTCGGTCTGCTGGGGCTGAAGGGTAAGATTGGAGGGATGGGAAACCGCGCGGCCATGCGGCGCACCCGCACCGCATGAAGCTGCTGGTCGATACGACCGTTGGAAGGAGACTGGGGTCGATTGGGCGGTGGCCAGCCGGGAGCAATGCACTTTCCAGTTGGACACGGGAGCGAGCAGCAATCAGCGGGTTGACTCCCTTGGTTCGGCCCCTGCGGGTGCCGGGACGCAAGAAACCCGCGGGCTGGTGGGCCCGCGGCAGGAGAGTCCAAACTTTTGGTGGCGGGCACCGGGAGGCGCCCACCCGCCATCGTTCTTACGGGGTTTCGTAAATTTCGAGCAAAGCAATGCCGGTGGTGTTGCCGACCCCGCTCACCCGCGCGGTGTAGGTGCCGGGTGCGAGGGTGACGCGGAGCGCGGCGTCCCTGCTTGCCGCTCCAGTGAGCGCGAAGGCGCCGCACCCGGCGGCGGCCGTGGCCAGCTGGGCGTCACCGCCCCAGTTGTCGTTCGAGTAGATTGGTGTGACTGACTGGCCGGCGGCGTAGAGGTCGAGCCTCGGGTCGGCCAGCGCGCCGGAGACCCCGAAACTCGCGAGGGTGGGCCCGACGGCGCGGACGAGCACGGTCTTGGCCGCGGTGCCATCAATCACGAAACCGGCGACGAGAATGTCACTGCCGGTGCCGATTTGGGCTCGCGTCGAGACTTGGAGGAGGCGCGAGGGGTCGGGGTTCGTGATGCGGAGGAGCCCTTGGTTGACCTGCGTGCTGCCGAAGAAGAAATTGCCGTTGTTGCAGACGTAGATCGACGTCTTCCCGTCGCGCGTGTCGAGGGCGACGCTCGTCGGGAAATTCAGCAGACCGCCGGAAGCCAGGTCGGTGATTTTACCATCGGGCGTGACCCTGGTGATGCGATTCTGGAGATTGACGGCCGTGTAGAAGTTGCCGCGGTCGTCGAGCCGGAGGCCATCCATGCCGATAAGCGCAGCGTTTTCGACCACCACGCGCGTGGCCCCGGCGGAGCCGTCGGGATTGATTTTGATTTCCACAATGCGGCCCGCGCTCACGACATCGACGTAGACGAATTTGTTTTGGGGATCGACGACGACGCCGTTGATGCCGACGGGGGCAGGCATGAAGGACTTCGCGGGCACGAAGAGCGGCGAGGTGCACCAGAGTTTTGCCACGCCCTTTGAATCCACCCTCCAGAGCGAGCCAGACTTATCGTCGCCTTGATAGGTGGTGTAGAGGCTGCCGTCGGATGCGAAGGCGAGATCATTGATGGCACCGCCCGGGATGGAACTGAACAGCGAGACGACGCCGGTGGGCGTTACTTTCCAAATGCCGCTGGCGCCGACGACGAAGAGGTTGTCGGTTCCGTCAAACGCAAGCCCGACGATGAAGTTGTCCGCGATCGTGGCATAGACGCTTTGCACGCCGGCGGGCGTGACTTTCTTCACGACGCCGGTGGCGACCATGCTGAGGTAGATATTGCCGGCCTTGTCGATGGCGATGGACTCGGGAAATTCCATCTTGGCGGCGTCGAAGGACACGACGGGATCGACGGAGGCGGCGGAGGCGAGTTGGAGCGGGATCAGCGCGAGGAGCGAGGTAAGGATGACTAGTGGGTGTTTCATGGATGGATTTTTGTTTTGATGACGAGGATCGTCGGGTGCCCTACTCAGCCGGAGGCCCGATCTTTCAAAAATTTCCGGAAATCTAACGTTTCGTTTTCGCCGGATTGCTGAAAGATTCCGCGTCTCCCCTTCGTAGGGGGCAGGTATGAGCGAGCAAAACCCCGGTCTTGGTTCCACGCTGCGCACGCGGCCGACGCTGCTGTTGCGCATCCGCGACTGGCAGGATGGTGAGAGCTGGGAGGAATTTCACCGGCTCTACCGGCGGCTGATCTACGGCCGCGCGTGTCGCGCCGGTCTCGCGCACGTCGATGCAGAGGATGTGACGCAGGACATCCTGAAACGCGTGGCCGAGACGATTCGCGAATTCGATTACGATCCGAAGCGCGGCTCGTTCCGCGGCTGGCTGATGCAACTCACGCACTGGCGCATCGCCGACAGGATCTCACGTCGGCCGAAAGCCGAAGCGCGATTGCCGCAGCGTCACGACGGCGAGGGCGACCGCACGGCGACGGTCGAGCGGCTGCCCGCGCCACAAAGCGAGGACGATGAGTGGGACCACGAGTGGCAGCTCCACTTGCTCGTGGCCGCCGGCGAGCGACTGGCGCGCAAGGTCAAGCCGCGGCACTTCCAAGTGTTCGATCTCTACGTGCAGCAGAATTGGTCAGTGCTCGAAGTCGCGAAGAAACTCGGCATCAATCCCGCGTCCGTTTACGTGATCGGCCACCGCCTCACGAAGCAGCTCAAGGCCGAGGTGGAGATTTTGCAGAAGCAGCTGGAGTGAGTAGTGGCTGCGGCTGGAAGCCGATGCCACTGCCAAGGCCGGCCGCTCCCGTGTTTTCCGCTGGCGGGGCCCGACCTGGGTGGCTTTATTGCGTCGATGCCGAGCTCGCCGGGCAGCGTCCCCCTCCCCGCCGTCTTCCTGAGCTATGCTCGCGAGGACGCGGCTGCGACGCATCGCTTGGCGGGGGCGCTGCGCGCGGCGGGTGTCGAAGCGTGGTTCGACGAAAACGAACTGCGCGGCGGCGACGCGTGGGACAAGACCATCCGCAAACAGATTCGCGACTGCACGCTTTTCCTCCCGATCATTTCGGCGAGCACGCAGGCGCGGCACGAGGGCTACTTCCGGCTCGAGTGGCATCTCGCCGAGCAGCGCTCGTTGCTGATCGCGAAGGGGCGGCCGTTCATCGTGCCCGTGTGCATCGACGACACGCCGGAGCGGGACGCGGAAGTGCCCGAGGTGTTTCTCGCGGTGCAGTGGATGCGAGTCCGCGAGGGCGGAAACACCGACGCGTTTGTCGAACGCGTGAAGAAATTGCTGGCGGGCGGGGAATCGTCGCGGGCGATTCCGCCGATGGGCTCAGCCAACCCGGCGCGAAAATTCCGCGCCACGGCCGCGGACGGCACGCCGGACATTGCCGACTACGAAATGCTGCGCGTGATCGGCCGCGGCAGCTACGGCGATGTGTGGCTCGCGCGCGGCCTCACCGGGATTGTTCGCGCGATCAAAGTCGTGTGGCGGGACCGTTTTGCCGACGCCGGGCCGTTCGAGCGCGAGTTCAAGGGACTCAAGGAATTCGCGGCGATCTCGCTCGGCGAGTCGATCCAGATGGCGCTGCTGCACATCGGGCGCAACGACGACGAGGGATATTTCTATTACGTGATGGAGCTGGCCGACGACGCCGACCGCGGACGCGACATCGTGCCGGCGAGCTACGTTCCGCTCACGCTCACCGAGGCGCGCAAACGGCGCGGCCGGCTGCCGGCGGCGGAGTGCGTGAACATCGGCGTCGAACTGTCGCGCGTGCTCGCGGGTTTGCACAAACGCGGACTCATCCACCGCGACATCAAGCCGTCGAACGTCATCTTCGTCGGCGGCGTCGCGAAACTCGCCGACATCGGGCTCGTCACGCCCACGAGCGACGCGAGCACGTTTGTCGGCACGGAGGGATTTGTGCCGCCCGAAGGTCCGGGCTCGCCGAGCGCCGACGTCTATGCGCTCGGCAAGCTGCTCTACGAACTTTCAACCGGACTCGACCGCCAGGAATTTCCGAAGCTCCCGGCCGAAGTGCGACGGCTGCCCGACAGCGAGGCGCTCTTCGAACTCAACGAAATCATCATCCGTGCCTGCGAACGTGAAGCCGCCAGCCGCTACTCGGACGGCGCCGCGTTCCTGTCGGATCTGCTCGCGTTGCAGGCGGGCAGCTCGATGCGCGGCCGGCGGGTGGGGAAATATCTGCTCCGCGTGGCGGCGCTGGCGGCGATTCTGGTCGGGGGCGGGTTTGTTTGGTGGAAATGGCGTCCGAACTTCGCGGCGTCGCGGGATTCAAGCCAGTCTCGTCAGGTGGGGGTGACCGCCGCCGACAAGACCATCGCGGTGCTGCCATTCGCGAGCCTGAGCGACGACAAGGACGACAAGGCGACCTTTGCCGACGGCATGCAGGAAGACATCCTGATCAACCTCGGGAACATTCGGGCGTTGTCGGTCATCTCCCGCACGTCGGTCATGCAGTATCGCGCCTCCACCAAGACGATTCGGCAAATCGGGATGGAACTGGGGGCCGCCTTAGTCCTCGAGGGCAGCGTGCGCCGCCTAGGCAACAGGGTGCGTGTGACCGGCAAGCTCATCGACACCCGCACCGACCAGCAGGTCTGGGCCAAGGCCTATGATCGCGACCTTGCCGAGGTGTTTGCGATCCAGTCCGAGCTGGCCCAGGAGATCGCCGCCGCGGTCTCCGTCACCATCTCCCCGGAGGAAAGAGACCAACTCACCAAGCGCCCCGTTATCAGCATGGTGACCGTCAACCCGGCAGCCTACGAGCGTTACCTGCGGGCCCGCGAGACCAAGGACGAAGAGGAAAGGGAGCAAATCCTGGCGGAAGTCGTGGCGCTGGATTCCAAGTTCACCCAAGCTTGGGGGGATCTGGCGGGTAGGCGGTCATTCTTATATCGGCAGCGTAAGTTCCACAATCCGGAGTGGCTGGCGAAGATCCAGGCGGCTCTCGACACCGCCAACCGCCTCGAACCTGGAGGCCCCACCGGCCTTCGCGCCCAAGGCGTCTATCACTTTTTTGTAGATTCTGACTTTGAACGGGCCGCGGAATTCTTCCAGCGCGCTCATCTGTTGCAGCCCAATTCAGAGGAAACGCTGGAACACCTCGGCTATGTTTACCGGCGTCTCGGTCGCTGGCCCGAATCAGTCATCGCCCTGCGCCAAGCGGCCAAACTCAATCCCAATTATTGGGACAGTAACAGGCACCTCGCGGGTCTACTCGCGGCCCTGCGTCGCTACGACGAGGCGGCCGTGCAATATCAGCATGTTTCAAGAATCATTCCCGAAGAACCCATGTGGCGATTCGAGCAAGTGAGAATGGCGTTTCATGCGCACGGCTCAACGCGGGAGGTGGACGAGTGGCTGGCCAATCCCCGCCCTTTCGCGCGGGATGACCCCAAGATCCTGCAACTGAAGTCGAGGTGGCTGCGCGAGCGCGGTGACTTCGCTGCGGCCGTGCAACTGGACCGAACCCGCCCGGGTCCCCAGCGCGACCCGTCGTTGACCGACCTACTGGGCACGGGCGATCACGCCGCCGCGCGGCTTCGCGCGGAAAAATCGCTCCCGGAATTCGATGCCGCCGTCGCTAGGATCCGGAAGCAGGCAGCCGATAACTCATCCAACTGGACGCCATTTTACGACACTGCGCTGATGCATGTGCTGGCCGGCGATCCGGCCGGGGCTTTGCTACTGGCGCGGGAGATTCTGGCAATCCGCGCCAAGCGACCCGATGCCTGGATCGATCCGCAGGCGCGATACGGCTATGTCCAGATTCTCGCCCTGGCGGGCGAAAAGGATCAGGCGCTGACCGAGCTCGCGCGACTCCTGCGCACGCCCTATGGTCCGAATGTCTACGAGTTCCGTCACCAACCCGCCTGGCGGTCGTTCCGGGGCGACCCGCGCTTCGAGGCGCTGCTCAACGACCCAAAGAACAACGCGCCGCTGTTCTGAGAGGGCTGATGGTCGGCGGCGGTTGGGACAGTTTGGAGCGTTCATAATCCCACCGTCATCGGAACGGCGAATTTCAACGGGAGGCCGGTCGGAAGTCTGAAAATCCAGACGTCCCATTTTTTGAGGTTCCTTTTGTGGACAGCGACTGCTCACCAGGCGGTCGGTCCGGCAGTAATCCCGTTGGTTGTCAGGCAGCACGACTCTCCGAGGATCACCTAATCGTTGGAGCTTTGATGAGCTGACCAGCGGTGTCCGCAAAATCGAGTCGAAGCTTGTATGTCATGGCCGCGTCGGTTTGCCCGTGCTTTCTTTCCTTTCCGCCGCAAACCGCAAGGCCTGACTCTTTTGGATTGGCCCGATATCATCCAGCATCGGTCAGGTGGGGTGCGCCGTCGCTTTTTCCGCGGGCGGTCACGCATGAAACCCCGCAAGCCATGCGCGCGATACCGCAGGATTTGCAGCGTTCCCGGCGCTGAAATTTGCGATATTTGGCGCCGCAGTTCGGGCCCCCACCGCCCGAACCGCCGCGGATGTTCCCACGCCATTCGCTTGATCCACGTCAAGGCACCCACGCCACCTTTCTGTCATCATCTCCCCTGTCAGCCGTTAATACAACTCACATGAATACATCCCTCCACTCCCGACTTCGCGCCGCTTCGATTGTTCTTCTGCTCGCCGCAGCTCTGCCGTCCGCCCGCGCGGCGGAAGGCACTGTCCTCGCCCAGCCCGGCGCGGCACCGCTGGCCGCCGACCTCCCCGTCGAGCTCGCTGTGCTCACCGAAGCACCCAATGTGCCTCCGGTCATCACGCGCCGGCACCCGGCCAAGGTCATCGTCAACCTTGAGGTGCGCGAGGTCGTGAAACGGCTCGCCGACGGCGTGGAGTACATGTTCTGGACCTACGGTGGCAACGTCCCCGGTTCGTTCATCCGCGTGCGCGAGGGCGACTTCGTCGAGTTTCACCTCAACAACCACCCGACTTCAAAGGTGCCGCATAACATCGATCTGCACGCGGTCACCGGACCGGGCGGCGGTGCGGCCTCCTCCTTCACGGCCCCGGGCCACTCATCGCAATTTTCCTTCACCGCGATCAACCCCGGTCTCTACATTTATCACTGCGCCACCGCGCCGGTGCCGATGCACATCGCCAACGGCATGTACGGCATGATTCTGGTCGACCCCAAGGACGGCCTGCCGGCCGTCGATCGCGAGTTCTACGTGATGCAGGGTGAGTTCTACACCACGGGCCGGCACGGGGAACCGGGCTTGCAGAATTTCGATCCGATGAAGGCCGAGGACGAGCGTCCTCCGTACATTGTGTTCAACGGCGCCGTCGGCGCGCTCGTCGGTGACCGGGCGCTGCAGGCCAAGGTGGGAGATCGCGTGCGCATCTATTTCGGCGTCGGCGGGCCCAACGTGACTTCGTCGTTCCACGTCATCGGTGAGATTTTCGACACCGTGTATCTCGAGGGCGGCATCATGCCGTCGCAGCGCCAGGTGCAGACCACGATGGTGCCGTCGGGCGGTTCGACGATCGTGGACTTCAAGGTCGATGTCCCGGGCACGTTCATTCTCGTGGACCATTCCCTGTCGCGGGCCTTCAACAAGGGCGCGCTCGGCATGCTCAAGGTCACCGGCCCGGAGAACCGGCTCATCTATTCGGGCAAGGAGGTCGACGAAGTCTATATCGGCCAGGCCTCCGACGCCGGTTTCGCGGCGAGCAAGCGCGAGGCTGAACTCGTCGCGGCGAAGGAAAAGGCCATCGCCTCCAATCCGCAGATCGCCAACATCACGAAAGACATTCAAATCGAACGCGGCAAGAAGGTGTTCCTTACGTCGTGTTTTGCGTGTCACATGGCCAATGGCGAGGGCCTGCCCGGGGTTTTTCCGCCGCTGGCCAATTCCGATTACCTCAAGGCCGACAAGGAACGCGCGATCAAGGTCGTGCTGAAAGGGCTGAGCGGCCCGATTACCGTCAACGGCAAGCCGTACAACAACCTGATGCCGCCGCAGGAGTACACCGACGATCAGGTCGCGGACGTGCTCACCTATGTGATGAACACCTGGGGCAACGCCCTCGGCGGAGTCACTGCGACCGAGGTGAAGCGGGTGCGCGGCGACAACAAGTGAACTGCGGATGAGCGTCCGAACACATGGTTTGTTTGGAGGCGGGGTGCCCCCACCCCGCAAACTGAAGCACGCGAATGATCGTAATCGCGGGGTTCCACCTTCGCCGAGCCTTCGGCGGACAAAGAGGGCACCCCGCCTCCATTGGAGTCTGCTGGCTGCTCTCATGGCGCTGTCCGCGGCGGCGGCGACCGTGCGCGCCGAAGATGTGCCTCCTCTGGGCATGAGCCGCATTCCCGCCGGCAGTTACGCTCCGCTCATTCGCAGCAAGGATGAACCGGAGCGCGTGCCGGTCGCGGCGTATTGGCTGGATTCGCGCCCGGTGACCAACGGGGAGTTCCTCGCCTTCGTCCGGGCGCAGCCAAAATGGCAGCGGTCGCGGGTGAGCCCGCTCTTCGCCGACACCGGTTATCTGGCCGACTGGGCCGCCGATCTGGAGCTCGGGCCCAACGCCCTTGCCGATGCTCCGGTGGTGCGCGTGTCATGGTTTGCCGCGCGGGCCTATGCCCAGGCGCTCGGCAAACGCCTGCCGACCACGGCGGAGTGGGAGCGCGCCGCCGCCGCGGGATTCGCCACCGCCGACGGGGCGACCGAGCCCGGCTTCAGCGCGCACGTGCTGGCGTGGTTTGGCCAACCGACACCGGTGCAGCTGCCGGCGGCGGGCACGGGGCGTCCAAATTATTTTGGCGCACGCGATCTTCACGGGCTCGTCTGGGAGTGGGTCGACGATTTCAACACCGCGATGGTCACGGGTGAATCGCGCGGCGACACCGGACTTGAACGCAATCTGTTTTGCGGGGCCGGCGCCGCCGGCGTCCGCGACCCCTCTGATTTTCCCGCCTTCATGCGCGCCGGCTTTCGCAGCTCCGTGCGCGCCAACTACGCCGTGCCCAACCTCGGCTTCCGCTGCGCCCAATCGCCATGAAAACCAAGCTTGTTTTCCTCCTCGCCGCCGTGACCGCGGCCAGTTTCTCCGGCGCGGCCGACTCCACGACGGCCCCGTGTTGCCCGCCGCCGGCAACCAAACCCCCGTGTTGCGCCGCGGCGCAGCCGGCCGGCGTGACGCCCGCCTGCTGTGCGGCGGAAAAAACAGCGGCGGCAAAACCCGCGACCGCGCCGTGTTGCGAGGAGCTGAAGGCCGGGGTTCCGCTCACCGCCCGCTCACTCTACCAGCTCGACGCCCAATGGACGGATGACGCCGGGCAAACGGTATCACTAACTTCGTTACGCGGCCGGCCGGTGGTGCTTGCGATGTTTTTTGCCACCTGCGAATACGCCTGCCCGGTTTTGGTCGACGACCTCAAACGCCTGCGCGCCGCGCTGTCCGACGAGGCGCGCGCCCGGGCTCAGGTGGTGCTCGTGAGTTTCGACACGGCGCGCGACACCCCGGCGGCGCTCCAGGCATTTCGGGTGCGCCTGGGGCTCGATGCTGGCTGGACGCTGTTGCGCGGCGAAAACGCCCCGGTGCAGGAGCTCGCGATGCTGCTCGGGGTGAAGTTCAAGCAGGATGCGCGCGGACAGTTTGCGCATTCCAATCTCTTCACGATTCTGAATCCCGAGGGTGAAGTTGCGCACCAACATGCCGGCCTGATGGGCGACATCTCGCCGGCGGCGAAGGCCGTCGCGGTGGTGGCAAAGCAACCCTGAATCAGCGTCGAATGATTCTAACCACGACGTCATCAAGGAAGGCACACGTGCGGAGGGCGCCGCTTGGTCGGCGCGATGAGATCCGCTCTGAAAAACGGCTGCGACGACGCGCAGCCCTCCGAAATGATGACCAATTTATTGTGCCGCTGAGGCTCAACCCAGATTTCGGCCTTTGGGGGAGCGTTTTCCCCACTGCGTGGAACTTCGCGCGGAGCCGGTGACCTGCGGGGTGGGGCACCCCGCCTCCATCAAGACTGATTCCATAAAATCTGACGTAATCCTGCAAACTTCCCAGATGAAAACACGATCATTGCTTCTCTTGTTGTTGTTGGCCGGTTCCGCCCGCGGGGCCGAGCCCGCGTCGCTCCCCGATGCCCTGGCCCAGGGCAAGGTCTCGATCAACGCGCGGCTGCGTTATGAGGGCGTCGGGCAGACCGGTCTTCGCGATGCCGCCGCCCTCACGTTGCGCACGCGTCTCGGTTTCACCACCGCGACCCTGCACGGTTGGAAGGCCATGCTCGAAGCGGAGAACATCGTCGCGGCCGACGGCGATCGCTACAGCCAGGCCGGTCTCAATCCGGGTGGCACCGGGCGCGCGGTGGTGGCCGACCCGGAGTCCACCGAGATCAATCAGGCCTGGATCGGCTTCGAGGAGGGGAAGACCCAGTTCACCCTGGGCCGGCAGCGGCTGGTGCTCGACAACGCGCGTTTCATCGGCGACGTCGGTTGGCGGCAAAACCAGCAGACGTTTGATGCGGCGGTCGTGCAGGACAAATCGCTCGCCAAGACCACGCTGACCTACGGTTTCCTGCACCAGATCAACCGCGTGTTCGGCGACCGCCATCTCCAGGGTAAATGGAAATCGGAGTCGCACGTGGCGCACGCCAACTACGGCGGCTTCTCCCTGGGCACGCTGGCGGGCTACGCTTACCTGCTGGATTTCGACAACGCCGCCGCCAACTCCTGCGCCACCTACGGGACGAGCTTCAACGGGTCGGCCCCGCTTTCCCCGGACACCAAATTGCTCTACCGCGCGGAGGCGGCGCTCCAGTCTGACTACGGATCGAGCGCGCTGAACTACCGCGCCCGCTATCTCTCACTCGAAGCCGGAGTGGGCTTCAAGCCGGGCAGTGTGTCGCTGGGCTACGAAGTGCTCGGCCAGGATAACAACGTCGGCTTCAAGACGCCGCTCGCCACTCTGCACGCCTTCAACGGCTGGGCGGATCTCTTTCTGGCGACACCGGCAGCCGGGCTCCGCGATACCTACGTGAAAGCCGCGGCCAACCTGCCGGAGGGATTCACGTTTCTGGCCTTCTATCATCGTTACACGCTGGACCGGACCGGCGCGGATGTCGGGACCGAGTGGAATGCGCAACTCGTCCGCAAGTTCGGAAAATTTCTGTCCGGGACGGCGAAGGTGGCCGACTTCCGGCGAGACAGTCTGGCCTACCCCGACGTCCGCAAGTTTTGGCTGCAAATCGAGTTTGTGTACTGAGGCCGCGATGAGCGCGATCAAATTCAAGGTCTTAGACGTCCGGCCGGTGATCGCGCGGGGGGAAGAGCCGTTCAACATCATTCGCGCCCGCGTCGATGCCCTCGCGGCCGGTCATGGGCTGACGGTCATCGCGCCGTTTTTTCCTGCGCCGTTGATCGAGCGGCTCAAGAGCGAGGGCTTCGCGTCGTCGATGGAACACCGCGCCGACGGCGGCTGGGCGGTCAATTTCTGGCGCGAGTGATCCGACCAACTCTGGTTGAACTGATTCCGTCGGACCACCAGCGATCGACGACGTCGGTGGCAGCCTCCTTCCAATACTTTCCATCATGCTTCCCATCGACCGGGCCGATCTCATCTCCCTGAAAACGCCGCCGCCAGATGTGGCCGACGGCATCGTCAGCCAGGCGTTGCTCACGGCGCCCGGCCTGCGTGCGACGCTGTTTCGTTTCGCGGCCGGGCAGGAGTTGTCCGAGCACACCAGCCCGGCGCGCGTCTTGCTCCACGTGCTCGCCGGCTCCGGGGAGATCACGCTGGGGCCGCGGGTTCAGCGCCTCGCCGCCGGCGACCTGTTGCACATGCCGCCGCATCTGCCGCATGCGGTGCGGGCGGTGGAGGACCTGACGTTTCTGCTTGTGCAAGCCACGCCACCGACGGCGGCGGTGGCGGAGATTTCAAGTGAGGATTCCTGACGAGTGGTCGGCGCCCTCCGGATCCGTCATTTGCCAGCATGCCCTCCGTCCGCGCGGCGCGCCGGGAACATGTAACGTAATACGTTACATGTTCCGAGGGGCGCTCGAGGGCCGGGGCGTCGGCACGCGACGACCGTGCACCTGACGAGATTGTTGGCTGGGAGTTTCGGGGCGCAGCGGCCCGTCCGAGGCGAACAAGCCCCGTGCGACTCGGAAATCGCCGAGACGCCACTACGCCCACCCAACGCGAGAATTCGAGCGACATTCGCGATTCCGGCGTACAAGACTACTCCGATGCCGCAGATTCCCCGTCCTGCCGACCTCAAACTCACCGGATTGATCGGCACGTTGCGTTGCTGTCAGCTGTTCAGCGGCCTGCCGTCGGAGGATCTGGTGGTCGTTGCGCGTTTCACGCAGCTGATCAAGCTGGCCAAGGACGACTATCTTTTTCACGAGGGAGAGCCTTCCCGGGGCTGCTACCTCGTGCAGAGTGGCGCGGTCAATGTGCACCGCGTCAGTCCGGCCGGCAAGGAGCAGGTCATCCACGTATTTCGCGCGGGTGAGTCACTGGCGGAAGCTTCGCTCGCGTCCCCCGTTGGTTATCCGGCCAATGCGCGCGCCGTCGAGGCGAGCGCGGTGCTGATGATCCCGAAGGTGCCAATCCTCGAACTCATCGGCCGCCGGCCCGATCTGGCGCTCCGGATGCTCGGCTCAATGAGCCAGCATCTGCGGGTCTTGGTGGGTATGCTCGACGATCTCACCTTGAAAGATGTGGAGGCCAGGCTGCTGAACTGGTTGCTCAAGCAAGGTCGCATGGGACGGAACGGCGAGATTCGACTGCCCGGCACCAAGCGGGTGCTCGCGGCGGAACTCGGCACCAGCAGCGAGACCCTCTCGCGTACGTTTGCCCGGTTGCGCGCGGACCAGCTGCTCGAGGTCGCCGGCAGCACGCTGCTCGTGCGCGACGCCGAAGCGCTGCAGGCGCGCTTCCGGCATTTGTTGGGTGATGGGTCGTGAAGCGAGGAGGGGACCGACCAGACACGACCCTCACGCCTTACACCGCGTGGGTCACCGCGCCGCTTTCCGCGCACGCGCCATCGCGCAGTTGGCAGAGGGAACAAAAGGCGCCGATCTCGCGACGGGCGATGTGACGGAGTGCGAGGTTGAGTTCGTGCAGCGCCGCGTCGCGCTCGATCGGGTCCAGTCGCAGGGCTTCCGCCTGGGAGAGGATGAGTGATTCCTGCATCGCCTGCTCGCCGGCGGCGAAATAGGTCAGCAACGGATTCCGGCCGCACGGGCAGTCGATGTCGCCCTTGGTGAACGCGCGCAACGGCCGCCGTCGGGTCGGCAGGCTGCTGAGGGTGCGAAACACTTCGTCAAGAGTCCAGTCGAGCAGGTGGACAAGCGCGTCGGGGTTGGCGAGGGGTGTGCTGACTCTTTCCGCCCGCAACAAATCTTCCCAGCGCGCTCGGATTTGCGGGCGGCGGGCACCGAGGGCGGTCATCAGCGCGTCTTGCACCGGGCCATGCTGCCACAAGTGTCCGCATCGCGCTGCGCGCCGCTTGGCGATTACTGCGCAAGGCTTGACAGAGGTGGGCTAACCGCCGACGTGCTGGGTCTCGACCCAGCGGACGGCATGACGGATCAGGGCGGTCGCGTCCTTCAGCGCCAGCTTTTCCTTGATGTGGCTGCGATGCACATCGACCGTCTTTGGGCTGAGGTGGAGCTGGGCCGCGATGTCGCGCGTGCTCTTGCCCTGACCGATGAGCTGGAACACCTCGAACTCGCGATCCGTGAGCTGTTCGATCGGCGAATGCGAACCGCGCGGCCGTCCCGCCGAAAGGGCGTCGAGGATGCGCGCCGACATGCGGGGGCTCACGTAGGCTTCGCCGCGCAACACCTGGCGGATGGCGGCCAGCAAATTCTCCCCACCCGCCTCCTTCATGATGTAGCCGCGCGCTCCGGCGCGCAGGGCGCGTTCGGCGTAGACGGCCTCGTCGTGCATCGAGACCACCAGCAACGCCACTCCGGCGTGGGCGGCGCGCAAATCCTTGATGAATTCCAGGCCGCTGCGTCCGGGCATGGTCAGATCGGTCAGCACGAGGTCTGGCTTGGTTCGGCGGAGTTGTTCAAACGCTTCGGTCGGATTGCCCGCTTCGCCGCAGACCATCAGATCGGGTTGCCGGTCGATCAGCTGACCGAGCCCCGCGCGCATGAACGGATGATCGTCCACCAGCAAGATGCGCTGGCGGGCTGGGGTGGGAGGGGGGACTTGGGGTTTGGGGCGCGTTTTCATTTGGGCATCGCAAGGGTGCAGCGGACGCAGACGCCTTCGCCGCGCCGGGAGTTGATGGCGAGCAGCGCGCCGATGGCATTTGCCCGGTGTTGCATGACGCCAAGACCGATGCCGCCGCGGCCGGAGTCGCGCGACTTCGGCAGGCCCGCGCCATCGTCCTCGATTTCAAGCTTCAGATTGCCGCCGATCTGCAGGAGGCGGATGGTGGCGAGCTTGGCGCGCGCGTGTTTGACGGCGTTGTTCAATGCCTCCTGGGTGATGCGATAAAGGTGCCCCGCCAGAAACGGGTCGGCCACATTCACGGGCGCGGGGCATTCGAAGCGACAGCGCATGCGGCCGAGGGCGTTGGTGCGTTCGGCGAGTTCGGCCAGCCCGATCTGCAGTGCGTCGGGCTCGCGGCCGACCGGCACCAGGCCGCGCGCGAGAAAGCGTGTCTGCGCGACGGCTTCGCGCAACATCCGGCCCATGAGATTGAGGCGCGCGGCGAGTTCGGGGTGGGGGGCGGCGTCCTCCTTGGCCAGGGTGCACATCAACTCGAGTGCCGTGAGCTGCTGCCCGAGATTGTCGTGGAGATCCGCCCCGATGCTGTGGCGCTCGCGTTCGCTCACCGCCACAATCTCACGCTCGAGGCGCCGGTGTTCGGCCTGCGCGTCGCGCAACGCCTTGCCTTGGGCGACGGCGCTGAGGGCGCGTTTCGCGACGGCCGGCAGCAGGTCGAGCAGACCGGTGTCCTTCATCACGTAGTCGAGCGCGCCCTGCTTCATCACCTCCACGGCGATCTTCTCGTCGCCCTGGCCGGTGACCACGACGAACGGCACGGCGGTGCGATTGCGTTGCAGGCTGGCGACGAGCGCCGGGCCATCGCCATCCTGCAGCTTTAGATCCAAAATCATGAGATCCACCGCGTGCCCGTCCAGCCAGGTGCGGGCGGTCCGGGCCGACGTGGCGGTGGCGACCTCGTAGCCCTCACCCCGCAGCGTCTCGGCCATTAGAATGAGCAGGCCCTCGTCGTCGTCGACGACCAGAATATGCGGGGGCTGCTCCGGCGTGGCCACGCGCTAGCAGCCTTTCGGGCTTTGATTCCGGATGTTTGCCGCCGGTCGGCAGTTTGCTCGGATCCGGACACACTGGCTCCGACAGTCTGCCAAAGCAGCGCTGGGCGCCGCGAAATTCCCAAAAAATTGGATTTTCCCGGCGCGAAGTGACGGTCTAGCGGGCGGTCGACGACCGACGTCCAAAACCAGACCGAATCTTTGCATTGAATACGTCACGCGCAGTGGAAGACCGACCGCCTGCTAGGCGTGCAATTGCGGCACGACCAGGAGCGGAACAAAATGCCCGAGCCGGCGGATGGCTTCGGAAAAGCGATCATAGTCGACCGGTTTCTGGATGTACACGTTGCACCCGAGCTCGTGGCAACGCTCCACTTCGCGGGAGTCGTCCGTGGTCGTCAGCATGATGACCGGCAGCTTGCGGAGTTCCGGGGCGGCCTTGAGCCGGCGCAGGACCTCGATGCCGTCGACCTTGGGCATGCGGATGTCGAGCAACACAAGGTAGGGTTCGCGAGCCGGCGGCGGCCCCTTGAAAAAAAAGTCGAGGATCGCCTGGCCGTCGCGGAAATGTTTGATGTGGTTGCTCAGGCCGGCGGCTTCGAGATTCTCGCGAATCAGGATGGCGTGGCCTTCGTCGTCGTCGACGATGAGAATGGTGGGCAGAGGAGTCATGAAGAGTGGGCGCCGGCGTCGATGGCGGGCAGGGAAACGAAAAAAGTAGACCCCGCGCCGACGCGACTCTCAACCCAAATCCGGCCTTTCTGGCGCTCGAGCACGCGTTGGGCGATGGTGAGCCCGAGACCCTCGCCGGCGGTGGTTTCCGGATTCAGACGGTGGAAAATCTCGAAGATTTTTTCCTGGTGCTCGGGCGCGATGCCGATGCCGTTGTCGGCCACGGCGTAGACGGCCTGGCCCTCGTGCAACCGGCCGGTGACGCTGACGCGCAGCGGCCGCTCCGGTGCGCGGTACTTGAGCGCATTGTCGAGGAGGTTGGCGAAGACCTGGCTGGTCTGGACATGGTCGCCGAGGCAGTTCGGCAGCGGGGCGACGGTCACCTCGCCGCGGGCCTCGTCGAGTTGAAACTTCATCGCGGCGGTGATGTCGGCGATCGCGCCATTGAGGTTGAGGGGACGCACGACCAAGGCAACCCGGCCGAGGCGCGAGTACCGCAGCAGGCCGGCGAGCAGCGTGTCCATTTTGTGGATTCCGGCGTTGATGAAACGCAGCGCCTGCGGAATCGCGACCTTGAGTGGCTGGCGCAGCCGGGCGACCGGGATGGCTCCGTCTTCGCCGGCGGTGGTGGCGGCCGCTTGAATCGTCTCGCAGGCGCGGTTGAGCTGCTTGCCAAAGCCCTGGACGTTGACGAGCGGCGAACGCAGATCGTGCGACACGGTGTAGACGATGGCCTCGAGTTCCTTGTTCTTCTCCGCCAGCTCCGCGGCGATGCGCTGCAATTCCAGTTCGTCGGCCTTCCGCCGGGTGATGTCCGTGCGGATGGCGATGTACTGCAGCGGCAGGCCGGATTCATCGAGGAAGGGGAAAATTGTCGTGTCGACCCAGTAAGTGGTGCCGTCCTTGGCGCGATTCTTGATTTCACCCCGCCAGATCCGACCGCCGCTGATGGTGGCCCAGAGTTCGCGGAAAAAATCCCTTGAGTGGTGCTGCGAGTTGATGATGCGGTGGTCCCGCCCGATTAGTTCCTCCCGTGAATATTGCGAGATCGCGCAGAACTTGTCGTTGACGTCGGTAATCCGTCCGGCGGCGTCGGTGGTGACGACGATGGAATGCGCATCCATCGCGGCTTTAAGGTCGCGCAATTCCCGGACCGTGGCGCCGAGTTCGGGCGGTAGCCTGGCGGGAGCGGGGGAAAATGATGAATCGGATGCTGCCACGAACGGGACTTCAAACCACGGGATGCGGAGTCGCAAGGCTGCTGATGTTACCTGGCTTCTCAAGATCCGCCCGAGGAACTTGTCACGTATTACGTGACAAAGCCGATGTGGCACGGAAGACTGTTTTCGACGGGATCTACCGCGCAATGGCAATCCGGCGCTTTGTGCCGGGGTTTTATGGTTTCCACAGCGCGGAGCGCTGCTTTAGCCGCCGGGCGGAGGCAGAGCTTTCGATTCCTCCCGGGGGATCGACCGGGAAAAGATCGCCGGTATCGAACCCCGACCGGCGGCTATCGGCTAGGGAAAACCCTTAGCGAGATACCGCCCCGCCTCCACTTACGCCGAACGGCGAGAGTGGCTATGCTCACGGTGCAATGAACGCCACCCACCTCACCCACAGCCCAGTAGAGAGTTCTGAGCATCAGCACGACGACGTCGTGAACCGCCTTCGGCAATCGGAAATTTTTCGTGATTATCAGGATGCATTTCAGACGGCCACCGGCCTGCCGCTGGTCCTGCGGGCCGCCGGCTCGTTTCAGCCTCCGCTCCATGGGTCCCGTCAGATCAGTTCCTTCTGCGCGGTGATGTCAGGAGCGAGCCGGACCTGTGCGGGCTGCCTGCAGGTGCAGCAGGAAGTTGAGCTGGACGCCAGTGCCGGCGGCAAGACGGTGCGTTGTTTCGCCGGGCTGAGTGAGTCGGTCGTGCCCGTCCGGGTGGGTGAGAAGGTCATCGCCTACCTGCAAACCGGCCAGGTGTTGCTGAGCACGCCGACCGAGCGGGGCTTTCGCTCGGCGCTGGCGCAGCTGGAGAAATGGAAGGCGGCGGTCGACGTGGCGGTGCTGCGGGTGGCGTTTTTCGAAACCCGCGTGCTGCCAAAGGCCCGGTACGGTGCGGCACTGCGGTTGCTGGTGAGTTTTGCCCAACATCTGTCGCTCCTCAGCAACGAGCTGATGATTTCGACGGCGTCGTCTGAACCGCCGGCGGCCGTCAAGGCCCGGGCCTTTATCGCCGAGCATCTCGGCGAGGCGCTGACCCTGAATCAGGTTGCGCATGCGGCCAACATGAGCGCGTTTTACTTTTGCAAGGTCTTCAAGGCCGCCACGGGCCTCACGTTCACCAACTACGTTGCCCGTGCCCGGATCGAGAAGACCAAGCAACTGCTCCTTAATCCGCACATGCGCATCAGCGAGGCCGCCTACGAGGCCGGCTTCCAATCGCTTTCGCAATTCAACCGGATTTTCCGTCGCGTGGTGGGCGAAGCGCCGACGGCCTATCGGATCCACCTCCACGGTACGACCGCTCCGGCCCGACCGAGCCATGCGATGGCGTTCGCCGCCTGACCGGTTCGCAAAAAATGCGCAACACCAGCCAAGCCAGGCCGAGCCGCGCCGCCGGCCGCATCGTACGCTTGCCGGTCGACACCAACCACCACGGTTAATCACCTCCTCATTTTATGGCCGTCGTCCCACTCACCCTGACCATCAGCCTCTGCCTCGTCTTCACGTTTATCATCTTTTTCCTGCGGGAGCACGCCCGGGGTCACCTCAGCAGCGCTGAGCGTGACTCGCTCCTGCCGCTGGCGGAGGAAGGCTCGCGCCTGGCGCGGACGCCGCTGACGGGAGAATCGATCCAGCCGGGTCGCGCCGCCCAGGCCGGTTCCGACCGCCGCTGATACCATCCGGAGACTGCGCCGCTCCATCGCGCCCTCCATCACCTTGTTCCCACGACCGATGCCCGCACAGAAAATCACCCTGGAGTTTAACGACAAAGTAGTCCGCCAGTTCCTGCTCGCGACCGTCCTCTGGGGCGTCGTGGGCATGTTGGTGGGCGTGCTTGTCGCGACGCAGCTCAATTTCTGGGAGGTCAATTTCAAGACCGCCTGGCTCACCTACGGTCGTCTGCGACCGCTGCATACCAACGCGGTGATCTTCGCGTTTGTCGGCAACATGATGTTTGCCGGCATCTATTACTCGACGCAGCGCCTGGTGAAGGCGCGGCTCGCGAGCGACTTTCTCTCGGCCCTGCATTTCTGGGGCTGGCAGGCCATCATCGTCGCCGCCGCCATCACGCTCCCGCTCGGTCTCACCCGCGGCAAGGAGTACGGCGAACTGATCTGGCCCATCAACATCGCCGTCGCGCTCATCTGGGTTGTGTTTGCCGTGAATTTCTTCTGGACCCTCGCCCGCCGCCGCGAGCCCAGCCTCTACGTCGCGATCTGGTTCTATATTTCGACCATCATCACGGTGGCGATGCTCTACATCGTCAACCACCTCTCCCTGCCGACCAGTCTCACGCACAGCTATGGGTTGTTCGGGGGCGTCCAGGACGGCCTGGTCCAGTGGTGGTACGGGCACAACGCCGTGGCCTTCTTCCTCACCACGCCGATCCTCGGCATCATGTATTATTTCATCCCGAAGGCGGCCGAGCGCCCGGTGTATTCGTACCGCCTCTCGGTCGTGCACTTCTGGTCGCTGGTCTTTCTCTACATCTGGGCCGGGCCGCACCATTTGCTGAACACCTCGCTGCCGGACTGGCTGCAGACGCTGGGCAT
>SXGU01217158.1_pt1 | contig 33160 bp, 38 predicted proteins | sample 3174531 | NCBI WGS metagenome assembly SXGU01 (sample SAMN11356863, study PRJNA531348) | freshwater metagenome | isolation source: freshwater sample F1-140 | place: China: Fuxian Lake, Yuxi | collected 2017-12-25 | reverse complement strand
TTCCATCTCAAGCTCACCTTTCTTTGTTCTCTTTTCCATAAAGCTATTATTCATAATAATATTAGGTTTATAACAATTACTACAACCAATTAAGAAAAGAATATCTTATTCAAACCCCAAACAGCAAGAAAAGCTATAATTGCCCAGATAATAACTTCTCCTTTCTCTAACATAGTGGAAATATTCATCCCAACACCTTTTTTATTCATTGTAGGCACACCTTATTTGCATCAACAGGTTTATTCATGTTAACGGCTAGAGCATTCTCATTTGCTAAATTAATAACACAGAAATAATCACTTTTTTCTAATCCATCTTTATTATATTTAATAAGTATTTTATTTAGTAAAATACTATCTCTCCAATTTTTAACAGCGAGGCTCATCTTTTGTTCATCTTTATTTTGTGTTTGAACTAATTCATATTCATCAAATTTATTTTTGTCTCCATTTTTTTTAATTCTATATAATTTATTATCTATAGTAAAAATATAATTTGCTCTTTCAGTTACTATCCTAGTAGCTAAGATTTTAACATAACCTCTCTCTTGTTTTTCCAATTTAAACAATGGATTTTCATCAACATTAACCATAACAGTAATTCCTTCTTCATTTATAGGTAGATTAATCGCTTCTCTATTATAATAATAATCACTGAAACTTTTTTTTATATCGGAACCACTAACTTTTATTCCTAAATTTATATCGGTATTAGGTCCACTAAGAAGAATCCATGCTTTATTAAGTCTATATTCAATAAAATTAGTAGATATAACATATCTTATTGCTGAAAGTTCATCTATCTTCACATCTTTACTTTCACTATTAACATCAATTTTATCAGGAATAAAATTATTAAAAAAGGAACTAATACTACCAAAACCTATTCCTAAAAAATTTGCAACCATAAAAAGAACTAATATAGCTATTCCTCCTACAACAACTTTTTCTACTAAACTTAAAGCTTTTTTATTCATTTTATTATCCCAAACCAAAAATATTTTTAAAAGAAGAACCTAATCCTGAAAGCTTTCCAATAAGCGGTTTATAAAAAATAATAACCAATATCAATAAGATTACAACAATTGCATATCCTATGCTCTTCTTTATCTCTAAATCTCCCCTCTTATTCATCCATTAAGGAAAGATAAGATATTATTAAACCTTATCAAAACCAATTATGAATCAAAAAGACACTCGTCTTTTGGATGCTCAAGGAACACCACATCTAAAGGAGGTGGTTAGCGTCAAGTTCCTTGACATGTTAAAACAACATTTATAACATCCTTTTGCATTAATTTATCGTAGTAAAAAATTGGTGATAAATGCCTACCACAGATGAAATTCTAAAGAAATATAGTGCGAAAATACAGTCGGAAGCTTCCAGTTATACACCTAACTCCACAGATTATTCAAAATTTAAATCAGAAACAATTCATTTTCCTTCAAATTATGAAAGCTGGTCTAAAATTTTAGGTAATATAATAAGGATAAATATTTCGGCAAAAGACAAAGCAAGATTAGAAAAACAATTATCGGAAGCTCACGTAGATGTAACTGCTAGTCAATCAGTAACTCTAGCAATTTTTTCTCTTTTATTAGTTTTATTCATATCATTTCTAATCTCCACAGTAATTTTTCTAATTACTGATACATTTCCAGTTTTATTTGCATTTTTAGGAGTTTTAGCTTCGGTATTTCTATTCTACTACACATACACATTTCCAGAAAGATTAGCAAATGCTTGGAAATTAAAAGCATCTTCTCAAATGGTTCCAGCAATTCTTTACATAGTAGTTTATATGAAACATACTTCAAATTTAGAAAGAGCAATAGCATTCGCTTCAGAACACTTAGAAGGACCATTAGCTCTAGACTTTAAAAAAATATTTTATGATGTAGAAATAGGAAAATATTCAACAATAAAACAATCTTTAGATAATTATCTAGACTCTTGGAGAATGTATGCACCAGAATTCATAGAATCAATGCATTTGATTGAATCAAGTCTTTACGAACCATCAGAAGGTAGAAGAGTAGAAATTTTAGAAAAATCTTTACAAGTTATTTTAGATGGTGTTTATGAAAAAATGCTTAAATATAGCAGAGAAATTCGTTCTCCTTTAACAAATATATACATGTTAGGAATAGTTCTTCCAACTTTAGCTCTCGCACTTCTACCTTTAGCATCTACTCTTCTTGGAGGATTAATAAAATGGTATCATGTAATGCTTATCTTCAATATGATAGTTCCTCTTCTTGTATTCTATATGACTTCTCAAGTTTTACTAAAAAGACCGGGAGGATATGGAGAAGCAAGCGTATTAGAATTAAACCCATATTATCATTTATTCACTTCAAAGAAACCTTGGACAACAGCACTAATAATTTCACTTCCATTTTTATTTATAGGTTTAATTCCATTTATCTTACAAGTACCATTTATAACAAATACTCTACATTTACAATCAGATTACACATTCGGACAATTAGGAATATCTTTCTTAGACGAAGTAAAAATATTTGATTTTAAAACAGTTGGAGATGGAAAAGTCGGGCCATTCGGACCATTAGGAGTACTATTTAGTTTATTCATTCCTCTTTCAATAGGATTATTCTTTTCATACACATACAGACAAAAAACAAAAGTTCTAATTGAATCAAGAAATAAAACAGCCGAATTAGAAGCTGAATTTAATAACTCTCTATTTCAATTAGGAAACAGACTCGGAGATGGAGTTCCAGCAGAAATAGCTTTTGCAAAAGTAGCAGATTCAACACAAGGCCAGACAACTCAACAATTTTTCCAGACAGTAAATCAAAATATTCAACAAGCAGGAATGTCTTTAGAAAAAGCACTATTTGATAAAAAACGCGGAGCTTTAATTTATTACAATTCTTCTTTAATTTCAACATCGATGCACATTTTAACTGAATCTGTAAAGAAAGGTCTACAAGTAGCAGCTCGCTCATTAATGTCTATTTCAGAATATGTAAAAAATATTCAGAAAATAAATCAACGTTTAAGAGATTTATTAGCAGAAGTAGTTTCAGATATGAAAGCAAATATGACTTTCCTTGCTCCTCTTCTATCGGGAATTGTAGTCGGGCTAGCAGTAATGATAACCACAATTCTTAACAAACTTCAAACATTACAATCACAAATTGCAGGTGGAACTGATTCTTCTTTCGCAGGTCTTGGCTCACTATCAGACTTAGTGCAAATATTCGATATAACTCAAATGATTCCTCCTTATTTCCTTCAAGTAATTGTTGGAATTTACATAGTACAAATAGTATTCATACTTACAACTGCCTTAGTTACAGTAGATTCAGGTCAAGATAAATTAAGAGAAAAATCAGAACTAGCAAGAAATCTAAAATCAGCAACAATCTTATATCTTTTAGCAGCATTCACATCAATAGTAGTTCTTTCAGTCCTAGCATTAGTAGTAATGGCAAATATATAATTTTAATTTAAAATCTTTTAACTTCCTCTTCCATCCATTTCTTCCACATTTCAAAAACCTTGGAGCTATCAGCAACTCCGCTCTCTCCTCTAACCTTCTCACTTATAAGATGAAATGCATTATTAGATAATGCATTAAATTTAGCTTCCAACAAATCAGGTCTTTTTAATCTTAAAGCAATATCGACTATTTCTTGTTTTATTTTTCCCCTCAAAATAATATTATCATAAACTGCATCCCAATTTCCAGCCCAACCTTTTACATTTCCAGCTATTGCTTTTATTATTTCTGAATCTCCATTTATCAATTCAGGCGTAGGTTCCAATTCATCTCTCTCAACATTATATCTCATTAAATCAACAAAACCTCCTTCTTCAAGAGGATCCTTACTCCAATGCTTTCTAACTTCAGTAATGCTCATAACTCTCTTCACACTGTGTAAACCATCTGCAGTTTTTACAGGATTAGTAATAACAATTATATCTGTGGCCTTAAAACTTGTAGCTGGAACATTCAAATCATTTACAACTCTATCAAATACTCCATAAGGTGAATCTCCATGTATTGTTCCTGCAACAACATTAGCTAATGCTCCAACTCTCATAGCCTCATATAAAGCTCTAGCTTCACCACTTCTAACTTCTCCTACAATTAAAGCGCTATCTCCCAATCTTAAACTAGTTCTTATTCCTTCACTAGCTTCAATTTCAGTACTTCCATTAACTAAAGCACTTCTAACTTTCATTCTTAAAATATCATAATTTAATTTTCTCAAAGCATCAACAGGCAATTCAAGCGTATCTTCAACAACAATAGTTCTTACTTTAGGAATTATTTCCAACATTAAACTTCCTAAAAGGCTTGTCTTTCCACTGCTTCTTGTTCCTGCAACTAACAAAGTTCTACTACCATCAATAATAAAACTCAACAATCCAGCAGCAAAGCTATTAATCATTTTATTTTTCATAAACAAAGGTAATGTCCAAGGATTATCTCTATGTCTCCTTAATGCATATGCCAATCCACTAGGACTTAATGGCTCTTTAATAGCTGCAACTCTTGCCCTCACATTTCCAAAAACCAAATCAGTATCTAAAACAGGATTAGCTTCATCTAAAGGTCTTCCACTTTGTAATCTTAATTTTGCAGCCCAAGAATCAGCATCTTCATAGCTCGGAATAACATTAGTAACACATTCGTCATATTTCTGATGTCTTACAAATATCGGATTTTGTGCTATTGGTGCATTTAAAACAATATCTTGCAAATTCTCATCCATCAAAAGCACTTCAATTAAACCGAAACCAATTGTATATCTTACAAGAATATGTGCTAATTTAACAAGTTCCCTATGAGTTAAATCAATTTTCTTATTTCTAGCAAGTTCACTTAACAAATCTCTTGAAACATTAAAGAAAACTTGTCTTGTCTTATCAGGATCTGTAAATTCTTCCGCTTTAGGCCTATGTTCAGTCAAAACACTTCTAGCCAAATTCAAAAGCATATGGTGTTCTTCACTTAAAACATATTCTGGAGGCATCATATGATAAATATATTTTGAATCATTTTTACTTTTCAATATAGTAATTGTAACATTTTCCATATCTCCTTTTATTTCATACTGATCAATTAACTCAACATTCTCAGGAAATTGTGCAACTAATCTAGTAAATGTAAAATTAGGTAAAACATCTGGTCTAAATATCTGTTTATATAAAATTCGTCCAGCAGAAGGATAATCACTTAAACTCTTTAAAGTCTTAATCAATTTAGTTTTGTCAAGAAGTTCTTGCACTCTTTCAAGAAATCTTATATAATTCATTAAACTATTTCTATTTGAAAATTCTCCAGCTTCAACTTGCCTTTTAAAAGAATTTATTCTTCTTCCAATCTCGAGATAAAAATACAAAGGGTCTTGTTTTAAAGCTCCAAGCAAATAAGAAATATCAGAATAAACTTCAGCAGTATTTCCAAATAAACTAAGTTTTTCAATAGATAAAATAGCCTCTTGTTTAACTAAATAATTATAAATTTCAGCAATTTCAGATAAAAGAAAAACCTGTTCACTAGGATAATTATAATTTCTTTGCTGAACAAACACTATCCTAGATACTCCTTGATTCTCACATAATACATCAACAGTTCTAGCCATGACTGTAGGATCATCAGCAATATTAGGAACAAAATTAGCCTTCAAATAATTAACATATAAAAGGTTCTCACCCTGTTTTCTCTCTAATTCTGTTGCAAAAAGCGGAGCATTATCTTTGAATATCATTCTCTTTTCACCTTAAAAAAAGCTAAACAATAAAACTATTTAAACCTCTCTCACTTAAATTATAAATGCCTGAATACAATCAAAACCAAACTCCAGATTATTCATTAGATATAAACACAAGATTAAGAGATTTAGAGGACAGATTAAGACTTTTAAAAGATAGGACTCTTTTAATAGGAAAAAGTCTTATTGAATCAAGAGAGAAAAATTTCTCAGAGATTCAAGAAATGAAAAAAACAATAACTCATCTAACAGAAGAAAATCTTAAATTAAAAGAATTATCTCTAAGATTAGCTGAACAAATAAACAATTCAGCTAAAAAAGAAGATCTCCTCATTCTACAAAGACAACTTGACCTTCTAAGAAAGTAAAGAAATAATAATCAAAGTTATTATATATAAAATTAAATAGTAATAATAAATAAGCAACATAATTATATTAAGATGGCATTATGAATAACAAAGTCTGTACAAATTAAACATTTTATCATCAATGAGATAATAAGAACCTTGGTTCTTATGTGATAAAAGCATATTTAAATGCCTTTTTCATATTTATACTATGGGTTTAATAGAAGAGGTGCAGGACCTTAAATCTTCTGGAGTTTCAGAAGATAAGATTGCTGCTATTTTACAAGAAAGAGGGTACACTAATAGAGATATTTTAGATGCAATATCTCACAACCAAATAAGAGATGCTGTTTCTTCAGATAATGAATCACAATACTCGCAACAAGATATGCACCCTTCATTAACAAATGAAAAAGTTCCTCAAACACCAGAACCACAACAAAATTATCAATCATACCCTCAAGAACAACAATATGCACAATACGATCAAGGTTCATATGCTACACCGACAAGCTCTGATACAATTTCAGAGATATCAGAACAAATAGTATCTGAAAAGCTTTCACCTATTAGAGATCAATTAGAAAAAATAATTGATATGCGAAATAACTTTGAAACAAGAATTTCTCATTTAGACGAAAGATTAAGGAGAATAGAATCTATTCTTGATAAACTTCAAATGGCTATTTTAGAAAGAGTAGGAGATTATGCATCTAATTTGCAAAGTATAAAAGATGAAATGATTGAAACTCAAAAATCTTTTAAATCACTTTTAAGCAAATCCCAAAGCTTCAAAGATAAGTAAGTACTACTTATTATTCTCTACATTTCTATTCTTAATCTTCCCATATATCCAACCAATTAATGCCCCAATAATAAAATAATAAATAAAGTATAAAGGTATGATAATTAGTAAAGAAAAATCAGAAAAATAATATACTAAATAACCGATGGGAAAAGATAGGGAACTAATTAAGTCTGAAATTATATATTTATGATTAATATAACTAACTTGCCATATAAAAAATAATAAAATTCCAATAAAACCTAAAGAAAGACCTCCTCTAAACCAATAACTCCAATCTTTCCACGCCATTTTATTTAAACTTCACCAATACCCAAGCCACAAGTGCAGACACGATTAAAAGCAAGATAGCTCCACCAACCCTTGAACTAAATAACCAATCACTAAATATGTAGAGGTCTGGATTTCCTGAACCATAATCTTCTCCAGTAATATAAGGTGTAATTGAAGATGAAAATACAACAAAGGCAGTTACGATAAATATAATGAATAAAATAACTACAAATACAATTCCCATGCCTTTATTCATAAAAGCTAAATCCTTGCCGAATATTCCAGCTAAAAGCAATATAAAGAAAGCACACACAATTAAAACTGCAACAGCAGGAGCAATATTTTGTATAAATTTCTGAGGGCCTACAAAAGTCACGAATATAGTAGCAAGAATAAATGAAACTAAAAATTCAATGAATTTATTTCCTAATATCTTAGTCCTCATCAAAAAAGCAAGTGAAACAACAAAAACAAGCAAAAAACTAAGTAAGGGAAGAAAATATTGAAATCCTGTTAAATCAACTGTCTGCATTTTAATTTCTCCAAGGCACTAAAACAGCAGGCTTCTCATCTTTCTTAGCATCATCACCAGTAGCATTAGCAACGGCAATAATTAATCCTATCACTAACACTCCTCCAACAATCCATCCTACGTAATCACTATAAGAACCTGAACTAAACCATCCATATCCTTCAAATGATTGTGAAACAACTACTATAGCAATTACAAAAGCAATTGCTCCAAGTCCATAAAGCCAATATCTCATTGCATCTTGAGGGACAAACAATCCAATTAATATAACTAAAGTTAATATTACTGCAAGTCCAACACCTAATCTAGGGAATATCTCTGCAAAAAATCTTGGAACAAAATCAAGTCTTAAAGCTAACAAACCAATTACAAATGCAATTATAATATGAACTCCCTTATTCTTTCCAAGAATATTAGTAGTAGTCAATATTCCAAAAACAACTGCAAAAATCAACAAGAAAGGAAGAAGAAAATCAAACACGCCTGCAGCTTCCCATTGAGAAAGTAAAGTTCCTATATTCATAACCATACTCAATCTATCAATATCTCATTTAAATATCTTTCTTATTTTCTTTATTTTTAGAAAAATTTAATCCTTCTTCTTATCGCCACTGCTAGACATAACTGCAATGATGGCGATTACCACAATAACTACTAAAACCATATTTCCAAATGCACCTGAATTTCCTAATACTATCCAATCTCTAAGATAATCCCAACCACCAGTAATATATAAAACAGTAACAACAACTGCAATAAGTGCAATTATTCCTGCAGCTATCTTAACACCTTTACTTGTTTCTAAACTTCCTTGATAGAATGATCCCCACAATAATAAGAAGACTAATGCTATAACTAAACCAACCGCAAGAAAAGGAATTAATGTAGTTATAATATCCATAGCGTAACCTACGCTAATAACAAGTAAAGCCATAGCAAGTGAAATCAAAGCGTCAGTCTGTTTCTTACCATCTCCAAGTATTTTACTCTTTTGAAGTAAAGCGAAAAGCAAAGTAAATACAAGAACAAAAACAAGAGCAGTCTGCCCCAACGGAGAAGAGAATATTGTTTCAACAGCCATAATAAATGTTAACAACTTAGATATTTAAATGTTATGCGAATTAAGTTAGATAGTCACTTTGAAATAAATATGGATAAAAAATATCTTGAGATTATAAAATTAACAATAAAATCGTATTATAGATAACAAAGTATTATATCTAATTAGGCCAAATCACTTGAAGCCATTGAAACATCCATTCCAGCACTCATTCCTTCATCTTTATTAGGAACAGAAGCTTTATTCACAATAAATACATCTCCAATTGCTTTAACAAATTGATGTGGAATTATAACTCCTCTAGCTCCGCCTAAACTACCAGTTATTCCAGAACCTACTCTAATTCTCCATCCTTCAATCTTATTATCAACCAAATTAACTTCTTCTATCTGACCAAAATAGTCTCCTTCAGAAGTATAAACGTGCTTTCCTATTGCTTCACTTATCTTTTTAATTCTTAACATAATAATTCTATCATAAATAACACTATTTATACTTTTTGTTTTTGTAAAGTATATATTGACCTCGCTTACATTAAATAATTTTCATCAATAAGTTTATATAAATCTTATTTATTATCTCATAATGAATAAAAGAGAAATATATAACATATTAGCTGCAATTATAATTTTAGCGATAGTATCAGGATTTAATCCAGTATATAAAATTGGTTATGAAGAATTTCCGAAAATACTTCTTTTCTCAGCAATTATAATTTCAGTTTCAATTGCAGCTAAAAAATTTGTAGCATTTCTTCTTGATTCTGATGTAGAACATGAAATCTGGCAATTCCAAAGATTCGGTTGGAAACCCCACTATTATCTTCCAAATAAATTACCTTTTGGAATTATTATTCCTTTATTTTTCACAATATTTAGTTTAGGTTTACTAAAAATATGTACGGTTTTAACTTATGAAGCGAGAGCATTAAAATATAGAGCATCGAGAAGATTTGGTTTTTACTCATATACTGAATTAACAGATTGGCACAATGCAGTAATTGGAGCAGCAGGAATAATAGCAATACTTATTGTAGCTACTATAGGATATCTTCCAGGATATGAATATCTTTCAAAGATGTCTGCATTCTACGCATTAACTAATCTCATACCTTTTTCTAAATTAGATGGAACCCAAATATTTTTCGGTTCAAGAGTATTGTACACTGCATTATTGATAATTTCTTTAATATTTTTCATTTTCGCACTTATAATATAATAATTTAGCGAACAATTTTAAACTCTTAACTTTTTAAGATTCAATGCAAAAAGAGACGGATATTATTAAAATTCAACCTAGAGATTATCAATCAAATATAATCGAGACTGCAAAATTACATAATACATTAGTAGTTTTACCAACTGGACTCGGAAAAACACTTATAGCATTATATCTCTCAATTCATAGAATACAGAAATACCCTGGAGAAAAAGTACTATTTCTAGCCCCAACAAAACCTCTAATTGACCAACACCTTATTTCATTTAAGAAAAACATACCGGAACTATTTGCACAATTAGAAATTTTCACAGGTCAAGTTCCAGCAGAACAGAGAATGAAACTCTGGAATCAAGCAGATATTATTTTTTCCACACCTCAATGTATAGCAAATGATATCTCGCACGGACTATACTCTCTTTCAAATGTCTCTCTTTTAGTAATGGATGAAGCACATCGTTGTCTAAAAAACTATGATTATACTAAAGTAGTTTCAAGTTATAAAGAAAATGCACTACACCCTAAGATACTCGGTCTTACAGCAAGCCCTGGCTCAGATTCAGATACTGTAAAACAAATATGCAAACATTTAGACATAGAAGAAATTGAACTGAGAACAAGAGACTCAGAAGATGTAAAACAATATCTCCAAGAATTAGAATTTGAAAAAGTTGAAGTTCCTTTTCCTCAAGAATTTATAGAAATAAAAATTCTATTAAAAAGAATATATGATTCAAAAGTAGAACAGCTAAAATCGAAAAATCTATTATTTGGGCCTGTAAATAAAATAACTCTTCTTAAAACTCAAGCAAGATTAGCTGCACAAGCCTCTCCAGGTAACTGGAATGCCTTAACAGGCATGTCTCTAACAGCGCAAGCAATAAAAATTTCTCACGCAATAGAACTATTAGAAACACAAACTCTTTCAGGTCTGAATGACTATCTCCAAGGTCTTGTCCAGCAAGCTAAAGATAAAAAAACCAAAGGCGTCCAGACACTTGTAAACTCGCCAGAATTTCAAGCAGCATTATTATCTCTAAAAAAACTATTAGAAAATAAAATGGAACACCCTAAAATAGAAGAATCTGCAGTAATTATAGAAAATGAATTTAAAGAAAATGAGAAAGCAAAAGTAATAATATTTACACAATTCAGAGAAACAGCGCAAAGCATTTCTAATAGACTAAATCAAAATCCAGATGTAAAATCTTCTATATTTATAGGACAGGCAAAAAAGAAAGATTTAGGGTTATCACAAAAAGAACAAAAAGAAATAATACAAAAATTTAGAACAGGAGAAATAAATGTAATTGTGGCAACATCAATAGGTGAAGAAGGATTAGATATACCTGAAGTTAATGCAGTTATATTTTATGAACCAATTCCAAGCGCAATAAGAAAGATTCAACGTGCTGGAAGAACTGCACGTCTATCTAAAGGCAAACTATTCATTCTCGTAACAAAAGATACAAGAGATGAAATAAATCACTATGCTTCATCAGCGAGAGAAAAGAAAATGCACACAACTATATCAAAGATAAAACAAGATATGAAAACAGATAAAGCCAATAAAACAAAGATAAAAACTATTCATGATTATATTAAGTAAAGTATAAATATAAAGAAATGTAAAATAATATATGAATAAGATAAATAAAGTTTATTTATTCAGCTTTCTAATATGTTTAATATATACATACTTTGCATTTTTATTTAATACGAAATTATTAGGAGTGAAGGAAATATTATCGATATTATTTCCAATTATACTGGGAATAATAGAATTAACAAAAATAATTAAGATGAAAGAAAACAAAGCTTTGAAAATAGCTTCTTGGAGCATAATCATAAGTGGAATAATTGTCTTAATTTTAATTATATCTAGTATAAATGATCATAGTAACTTATTAGGGGGATTAGTTTACACTATCTATGCCGTAATGACTGGAATAATAGGGATGATAATTGCTTACGTTTCTAACATCATAGGCTTCTTCATAAAAAAAGAATAAACATGACTTTCTTAAACATCTTCTCATCTGAAAAAACACCAAAAAAAGAAAAAATAACTATAATTATAGACTATAGAGAAAAGAATTCTTTAGTCCCATCAGAATTAATAACATTAAACTTTAACATTCAATTTCAACAATTAAAGTTAGGCGATTATATAACAAATAACACAATTATAGAAAGAAAAACTCTCTCAGATTTACAATCAAGTATAATAAATAAAAGAATATTTTCACAACTTCAAGACCTACAACAAACAAACTCTATTTTAATAATAGAAGGAAATAAAGAAAATTCAAATAATATAATTCATCCTAATGCATTGAAAGGGTTTTTACTTTCATTATCAATAGATTACAAAGTTCCATTTATTTTTTCAGAAAATGAAAAAGAAACAGCATCATACATTTCAATTCTAGCAAAAAAACCTATAAATAAAGAAATATCTCTAAGACAGTCGCGTTCATTTCATTCAGAAGAAGAACAAAAACAGTTCATTCTTGAAGGATTTCCAGGAATAGGCCCGATATTAGCAAAAAAACTTCTAAAAGAATTCAAATCTCTAAAAAACATCTTCAACGCCTCAGAAGAGCAATTAACAAAAATATTAGGCAAAAGAGTCTCTTCTTTCAGCTCTCTCCTTAGTTAATCTCAAAGATCTCACAACTTCATCTAAATTGACTCGGTAGGCATTAGTAGGAACTAATTCGCCATTAAAACTAACTTTCGTCTCATGAATTTGCAACCTCCTAGCAACAATCTCCAACAAACCAGTATTTTGTCCAGAAAGATAAATAACCTTAGATAATTCTGGGTCTCTAACCTCTCTATATCCTCTTCTAACATCTCCTAAAATATCTTCTATAGAAATTCCATCGTAATCAGTAAAGTCTTTATTTGATGAATCCATCAAAATAATATTCAATTTTTAAGCTATAAAAACAAAATACCTAGCTCAAAATATATATTCTAAACCATAAAGACTATAAAGCTAGTATATCTTTATTATTCATATTTCCAATTTTTAATCAATTAGAGGGTATTCTTCAATTATTGTATAAACCGGTCCGCTTGATTTAAGTTCAGATTTTATCAATTGAAAGCTCTTTATTTTAAAAGAAATCTCCTTAACACCCATATTTTCAACATATTTTCTAAATCCAGATTTATCATTTACATATTTTATTCTTGCAATAGTTAAATGACTCATAAATCTTTCTTCTTTTTTGAAATAAGATAATAAAACTTCATCAATTTTTGTTTGCAAATCAAATATTCCTTTTCCATTCAGTTTAATCCAAGCAATTTTTGGATTTCCTTTAACATTAAAGACACCAGCATGATCTAATTTACAGTCAAAGCTCTTTTCTTTAATATTCTTTAAAATTTCTTTAACTTCGCTTACTTTTTTATCATCAACTTCTCCTAAAAATTTTAAAGTTAAATGTAAGTTCTCAAGTTCAGTCAATTTACCATGAAATTTCCAACTTCCCAATATTTCTTGTATTCTTGCAATTTCTTTTATAACATTATCTTCAAAATTTAAGGCTATAAAAACACGCGTCATAATAAATACTGAAAAGAGTAATTTAATAATATTAAGGTTATTAAGAACACTAATTATTTAGGAGCTATGACTGCACTACTATAGTTTTTATAGATGTTTTTAGCAAGTTCTTTAACTTCTTTAAGGGTTACTTTTTTAATTCTTGAACTTAAAGAATAATAATCTTCTGCTTTTCCAATTAATTCATAGAACATAAGTTCATTCATTACATTCAAGCTTTCTTCTGAGTTTATAGCTTTTAAGCCAATAATTCTTTCTTTAGCTTCTTTCAAGTTTTCTTCACTCATATCTTTAACTTTATAGAATTCTTCAAATATCAATTTTTTAACTTCATCTATATTTTCCTTCTTAGTGCCTACATAAATAGAATAATAACTATAACTCTTCTCAGAATTCAACATACTTCTCACAGTATAAGCTAAACCTCTTTTCTCTCTTATTTCTAAAAATAACTTAGAACTCATACCATCAGCCAAATACGCATCTAACACTGTTAAAACATCAAATTCTTTTTTATCTCTCAAAGGAGCGTGCATTCCAACAGCAAGATGCGCCTGATCAATATCTGCTCTTTCTTCTTTGCTTTCATTATTTCTAAATTTTATCTTAATACTTTCCATTTTAATTTTTTTCTTTTTAAAGTTCTTTTCTAAATAATTACAAACCTGTTCAAAATCAGCATTTCCAACGATACTCACAATATAATTAGAAGGTGAATAATTCTTAAAGAAAAAGTCAGCAACAAAATCTCTTTTAAGTAAATTGATTGTCTTTTCACTACCTATTACCTTTTCTCCAAAAGGTTTTTCGTATAAATTCTCTTCTAACATCTCAAGAACATGTCTTTGTGGAGAATCATGATACATTTTAATTTCTTCAAGAATAATTTTCTTTTCTTTCAGGAACTTTTCTTCATCAAATAAAGGATTATTTAACATATCAGTTAATATATTCAATCCTGCAGCAAAATGAATACTTGGAATCTTAAAATGAAAACTAGTCATTTCATGTGAAGTAAAAGCATTTAATTCGCCTCCTTTTTTCTCAATCTCCCTACTAATATCTTCATGAGTTCTAGTTTTCGTACCTGTAAAAAGCAAATGCTCTATAAAATGAGCAACTCCTTTGATATTAGAATCTTCATAAGCTCCTCCAAACCTATTAGTTATGGAAAAAGATACAACAGGTACTTCTCTCTTTTCCATTAGAACAGTCATCCCATTTTTTAATTTCCTTCTAAAAAATTCCATTCTCTGATAAAAATAAAGCCATTAATAAAACCTATGTCAAGGATATTAACATTAACAAAAGCCTTAAAACTCTATTCTTGTACTATAAAGTATGCCCATTAACGCAGGATATGAATATTTCGCAGCAGAAAAAGCTTATCATGAAGCTACGACTATGGAGGATAAGATTGAAAAGTTAGAAGAATTAATTCGTTCTGCACCTAAGCATAAATCAAGTGAAAATCTTAATGCAGGTCTAAAATTAAGATTAAAAAAACTTAAAGAATCGAATGAAAAACAAAAAAAATCTGGAAAATCAAGTCGTAAATCTATAAAAAAAGAAGGGTTTCAAATAGCATTAATAGGTTTTCCAAATTCAGGAAAATCTTCTCTATTAAAAGTATTAACCAATGCTAATCCTATAATATCGGAAATACCTTTTACAACTAGAATTCCTGAAGTAGGAATGATGCTTCATCAAGGAATAAAAGCTCAGATAGTAGACATTCCTTCATTAGGTTCTGAAAACTTTGATCAAAATATAACAAATACTGCAGATATGCTTTTAATTATAATAGAAAATTTAAATGAAATAGAAAAAATACAACCTTTTTTGAAAAAAGCATCTGGAGAAAAGTTAATAGTAATAAATAAAGCAGATATTTTAACAGAAAATGAATTAAGAAAATTAGAAGCTACATTAAAAGCTAAAAGAATTCAAGGAGTAATAATTTCCACATTTTCAGGATATCATTTAACAGAATTAAAAGATTTAATAATAAGTAAAATGCATGTTATTAGGGTTTACACAAAAGAACCTGGTAAACTTCCTTCAAAAATTCCAGTAGTTCTACCAGAAGGTTCTACATTAAAAGATGTCGCTGAATCTATTCTCAAAGGATTCTCTAAGAAAGTTAAAGATACTAGAATTACAGGCCCTAGCAGTAAATTCGCTAATCAAAAAGTAGGCCTCACACACATCCTAAAAGATAAAGATATTGTAGAGTTCCACACAAACTAAAGATAAGCCTCATTCCACAATTTCAAAAGTTTTTCTCTATTCTTTCTAATTGGTTTCAATATTTCATTAATTTCTTTAGCAACAGTTATTTTCAAATCCATTGGATGCAATGCTTTTGAAACAAAAGCTTTCTCCATTTCATCATAACTCTTGTAATGAACTGTTCCTCCAAATTTAACTGGCCTTTCAACAACAACATCTTCCTTTTTATCTTTCTTTAATACAAATACAACATGTCTAAGAAAAGCCATTAAACCATTATCTGCATTTCCTTCTATACACTCAGCGCCATTAACCTTTTTCTTAACTGTTTCTTCATCATCTAATAAATCAATCTTACTTCCAGTCACGCTTGAACTCATCTTCTTACCAATCAATCCAGGTAGAATAGGAGTCATCACATGTACTCTTTTCTTATAACCAATCTTAGGAAGTATCTCTCCAGCAAGAACGAATATTTTTCTCTGATCCGTCCCGCCGTATTGTACATCAACACCTAAATATTCCTCATCGAGAGCTTGCATTAAAGGATATATCAAACCTCCAAGTTTAGGGTTATCTCCTAATTTAACAACTTCAGAAGCTGCCTTATTGGCATCATGCACACTTACGAAAGTGCTTAACTTCAATATATCGAAAAAATACTCTTTACTCATCTCAAAATCACTTCCTTTTACAAATTCAAGACTCTTTCTACTAACTCCAAGAGCTTCAAACATTAAAGGTATAATTGATTCATAGTACTTGTACCTCTTCTCGAGAACTTCCCAAGGAGTATTATCTAATGCTCCATGTAGATCGGCCAATAAAATCTTAACTTTAAAACCTGCCTTGGCAAAATCAGCCAATTTGTTTACCCAAACAAAATAAGCGACATGGGGACTACCAGTAATAGCCGTTCCAAGATAAACACTAGGTTTTTTCTTACTTTTTAGACTCTCTTCCAACTCTTCTATACCTAATATCTCACTAGTATTTCTCCTTACCAATTCTAATCTCTCTTCACTATTCATACTCATCGAAACACTAAAATACTTTAATAACCTTTCCAATGAATGAATAAACTTCCAATTATCATTACCCTGATAGGTCTTTTAGCCCTTATTCTCATATTGAACCTATCTAAACCTATTCACATTGACTCTCAAGAAGAGTTAAAATCATTAACTCAAAATAAAAAAGTCCAAGTTTCAGGAAAAGTTATAGAACAAAAGGACTATGATAAAATCACTATATTAAAGTTAGAGAATAACATAACTCTAACTTATTCGGGAAAACATATCAATTTCTTAAATAAGGATATATTAGCTTTAGGTATTTATGATGGTTTCAGTTATCCTAAAATAAAGATTTTAGAAATAAAGATAATCAATTAACACGATTGATCTATTCCTTTCCCCAAGCAGCTATTCCTAATAGAACATAATAGACTATATTCAAACCAGGGATTAATGCGAATATGGCCCACCAACCAGGTCTTCTCAAAGATTCAAAAGTCTTCCACATCCATATAGTTGAATAAACTATGAAAACTATCATGAAAACTAGACCCACAAAAGGGATAAGAGCACCTAATAATAACAATACTGGCCACCAATGCATCTTAGCAATACTACTTGATATAAGGGCCGGTCCAACTAATGGAATCCATGCAATTCCAGGTGAATATTCACATTTAACTCTTCTAGCTATAGCCATAAAAGCGAAAGATGAATACACATACAAAGCAATAATTAAAAATAAAATAATAATTGCAAAAGCAGCAATTAAAGCTAAAAGTTGATCATTTAATAATGGAACAGTCTCACCAACCCCTAATGATTGTAAGAATACCATAAATCAATTAGGTATTTATTCTTTATAAAACTATATATTTCATGTTACTAGAAATAATCTTCGCAATAGAGATAATAATGGGAATATTTACAGATATATTCTCGGTAATCACATTTTGTATAAATCTGTCATTATCTTAGTAGCTTCCTTTTTGTGATTAATTTTATCAAACGTACTCATAGTTTTTCCTACTTTGATAATAGTTTTATTATTTCTTATTTCAAGTTTAATAGGGAGAATTGTAGCATTGACTTTTGAAGCTAAGTATAAAAAGCCAAGTTTCGGCTTTACTTTTTCTCCCTTTCTAACAATCTGCCCTTCTGGAAAGATTAGGGTAGTCTTTCCATTTCTAAGATCTCTTATAGTTTTATCAAAAACATCATCAAATGACCACCCCCATCTTTTTATAGGATATGAACCAAAAGATTTAAGTAAAAAACTTAAGAAAATATTTTTATGATATTCCTTAGCTGTAGGAAAATAAAAGGGGGCTAATTTTGTAAATAAAGAAAAGGGTAACAATACTAGTAGAAATGGATCAATCTTAGAATTATGATTTGCAATTATTAAAATAGGTTTTTTTAGGTTAAGATTTTTCGTAATAGAAACTTTTGAATTTAGGATGATCTTTAAAGGATAATGAAACAAAAAGTAATATATATGCTGAATTATACTTGTTATCATGGTGATGTCATTATAATAAAATGAAGATTAGTTTAAAAATACATACGCTTGCTATATGGAAATTTTTTGTGATAGTACTCATAGCAATATTTTTGTTAATAATTTTATTAAACGAGGATAGTAAAATAAGGTTAGTTTTTGGATTATCTTTTTTAATCTTATCAGTCATAAGCTTTTTTGTTATTAGGGAAAAGTATTTAGTTTTTCATAAATCTGAGGAAGTAGAAAATCAAACAAAGAAGGTTTTTGGATTATTATCACTTGACTTTAAGCAGAATGAAGTAAATTATTTCTATGTAAAAAAATTTGATCTCCGCATTAAAATACTTAATTTAGGGATAGCATCTATGATTTCATTTATGACTAATAATGAATCTAAAGAAACAAAATACCTAGAAACCACAATCCTTAAATACCAGTATGCTCTATAGTAGCTATGGCTGATCATTTATTAAAAAGAAAAATTGAAATTAGCGCACCTATAGAAAAGGTCTTTGAATTACTTACTAATCCTGCGAAAATTCCATTAGTTATGCCTGGATTAATAGAAAACACAAATATTCCTAAGTTGCCTTTAAAGAAAGGAGATAAATTCAAATACAAATACCAAATGTTTGGAGTTATGCTCACAGGTACTTGGACAGTTGACAAAATAGAATCTCCTAGTGTTTATGAAGCAACCACTGATGGAGACATTCCCAGTAAATGGAAATATAAATTGATTAGTAAAAAAGGTAAAACTCTTCTTGAATTTGAAGCAGAATATGAAATTCCAAAAAATGTTCTTGCACAAGTTAAGGGTGCCGCTATAAGAAGCATGAACGAAAAAGAAACAGACCATTATATGCATAACCTACAAACAGTTCTTGAAATGTAATTTTTCAAATGGAAGTTGTTTTATTATCTCCTAACTTTAAACATAATTTTTCCGACTCTTTAAATAAGTCAGATCTCAAATCAATTGAGCAAACGCATTTCAGGAAAATTAAAGAAAGTATTCTAGGAAAAATTGCGTTAAAAAAAGCTTATAATCTATATAATCGAAGAGCACAAGACCATAAAAAAATAAAAATCCTAAAGAATAAAGACGGAAGGCCCTTTATAAAGAATAATTCAAAACTTTCTTGCTCTATTTCTCATTCTTTTGGTTATGCAGGAGCGATTATTGGGGAGAAAACTATAGGGATAGATATTGAAAAGATAAGAACTCATAAAAAAGAACTATCCGGCTATATACTTCTTCCAGATGAATTAAGATATGTTTCAGATAGAAACCCTAATCTAACCATTACTAAAACATGGGTAATAAAGGAAGCCGTTCTTAAAGCAATTGGAGTAGGTTTTAAATTAAGCCCTAAAAAAATAAAGATATGCAAAAAGGTTAAAAACAACTATTTGGTTACCATTGATAACAAAGATAGACTTCATAAAAAGAAGTTTAATGTATTAGCTTTCCGATGGAAAAGCTTCTACATCGCAATAGCAATGGAATCACATAAAAATGGAAAATACAAAATCAATTGGCATAACCTCACTAGCTTACAACTTCCCAAAGTTAAAGATCTCTGTTGATGATTTAGGAAAAAAAAGGAAACTTAATTCATCTTCAAAAACATTAAAAGACTTTGGTTTTAAATATGCACATATTTGCAAAGATAAAAATATCTTTAACAATTTAATGTTAAAAACTGCCAAGAGCGTTTTAGCCACATCTGAAATAAAAAAAGAAGAGATAGATTTATTATTTCTTTATAAAGGTATAGAATATAATAAAAAAGAAGAAAAGGCCGATTTATCCGTATTCAAATACAGTTCTGCAAAACTAAACTACGACTTAGGACTAAAAAAGGCGAGTAGTTTTACAATTTCAGAACAAGGATGTAGTGGAGTTTTATCGATGGTCGATCTTGCCTTTCATTATATAAATTCTTCCGATAAGAAATCCATTCTTTGTTTGACTGGAGATATGTTAAATCCCTTATCAAAAAGAGAAATAATTTATAATATTATGAGCGATTCTACAAGCGGTTTTATTATCAAAGAAAATAGCTCTGAAAATATTATAAAGAGCTTCCATCAAATAACACATTCGTACTATTGGGATACGCCTCTTCGAGAACAAGAAGTTTTAGCAGCTTACTTTCCTATGGCCAAACAAACCATCACAGAAGCTCTTAAAAAAGCAAATTTAACAATAGATAATGTTTCTTGGTTTGTTCCACATAACGTAAATCTAAAAAGCTGGCAGATTCTCGGCAAACTCTTAGAAATACCGGAAAATAAAATATGGACTAAAAATATTTCAAAATATGGACATACAGTTTCATGTGACCATATAGTGAACTTATTTGATATGAAAAAATTAAAATTATTAAAAAAGGGAGATATAATAGTTTTGTTTACTTTTGGGTTTGGTGCTTCTTGGTCATGTCTTATTATTGAACATTAAAATGGGAAAAAAGATATTTTTAACTGGGGGAACAGGAAATCTGGGAAGAGAATTACTAAATGAATTGTTAGTAAATACCGATCTAAAAATATACTTATTAGTGCATAATACTGGAAAGGGATTAAATAAAGAAAGATTGTTTGGATTACTCAAATTAGAAAAAAAGAAAGACTTCTTGAATAGAATAGTTATATGTAAAGGAGATATCACTAAGAAAGATTTAGGATTAAATAAGGAAGCGTATACTGATCTAATTAATGAAATAGATTTATTTTTGCATGCTGCTGCTTTAACAAGTTTTAATTTACCTCTAGATAAAATAAGATCTGTAAACGTCCACGGAACTAGAAATGTACTAGAACTGGTCAAAAAATGCAAAAATGTAAAGAAATTCATTTTTTTAAGTACTATCTATGTCTGTGGAAAAAGAACAGGAATAATATTGGAAAACGAAAGAGAACATAAGGCAGGATTCGTTAATACTTATGAACAATCCAAATATGAAGCAGAAGCAGTAATTGAAGAATTTTGGGATGAATTGCCTATCTCAATTTATAGGATCTCTACTCTTATAGGTAATAGCAAATCAGGAGAAGTTACAAAATTTATAGCACCTCATCAAGCTCTAGAAATAATCTATTTAGGATTAGCATCAATGATGCCAGGTAAACCGGATTATTATATAGATCTTATACCAAATGATGCCTGTGCAGAAATAGTTTTAGATCTATTCAATAATCATTTTGCAAGTAAAAAAGTCTTTCATATTATATCTGGGAAAAATAAGTCATACAATCTTAAAGAAATGATAGATCAAAGTTGTTATTTTTTAGCTAAATACGACTCTACTTGGAGAAAAATAGATTATCCAAAACCAATTTTAGTAGAACAAGAGACTTTTGAAATTTTTATTGAGTCTATTAAAAAGGCAGATAATCCTATATTTTCCATCGTACTTAATTCTATAAAACATTTTGCAGAGCAATTGAATTATCCCAAAATATTTGATATGAATAATATAAAAGAAGTAAATCCTAATTATGACAAACTTATACCTGATGTAAGAGATTATTATCCCAAGGTAGTTAAATATTGTTTAGAAACAAATTGGGGGAAAAATGGAAAAAATAAATGAAATAGCGATTGTAGATTTCATAAAAAATGGAATTCTAAAAGATAAGGGCATATCGATAAATAAGAAAACTCCATTGTTCAAAAAAGGTATTTTAGACTCTATGAACATCTTAGATATAATTGGTTTCATTGAGAATAAGATTGGAAGAAAAATAAAAGACGATGAATTAATTATGAAGAACTTCAAAGATGTCAACTCTATAATCGAGGTTTTCTCTAATGGATAAGAAATATTTAAAAATATTAGAAGATAGTGGTTTCTGCTTTAATGATGATGGTACTATTAGATTATCTGGGCTTGCATTTGACCTATATAATTCATTGATAACGTACATCTCAAAAACCTTAGAACCATATTATGATGAATCTTTGCACTTTTCATCCATTATAAAAAAAGATATTCTAAATAAAACTGGATATATGGATAATTTCCCTCAACATTTGATAAAATTTGATGATAAGTTAGTAAGTCTAAAGGATTGTTTTCTAACACCTGCAGCATGCTTTCATATTTACCCGCTATTGGATAATACTTCAATAAATAAGAGAGGATATTTAGTTTTATCACAATGTGGTCGATATGAGGGTGGAAAGTGGGAAGCTCCGTTCCGTTTATCATCATTTACCATGTTAGAAGTTGTAGTTTTTGGATCAGAAGAATACATCGAGATAGTTAGGAGTGAGACTTTGTTAAAATTTAAAGAGTTTTTTGCTAAAATTGGACTAGAAGGAGACTTTTTTACAGCGACTGATGCTTTCTATCTTGATAATAATAGTGGTGCAAAGATTCTTCAAAAAATAAAAGAATTGAAAAAAGAATATCGTGTTAAAATTGGGAATGAGGATGTAGCATTAATGTCTATTAACAAACATGAGAAATACTTCTCAAATCGTTTTAATATCTCATTAGATTCAAAAAAGATTGCAGAATCAATGTGCATAGCTTTCGGATTGGAAAGACTAGTAGCTATCGGCCTTATTAAATGGGGTAAAGATAAAAACAATTGGGCTAAGGAGTTAAGATGAAATTTTATAATAAAACTAGAATATCCAAATCAATACTGCGAAAGCTTATTGTAAATAAGAAATTTCATTTAATACCATTATATTTTCTAATGATGACTAGCTACTTAGGAAAAGAATGCATATCAAATGGAGGTAGTTATAAATTTGCAGATCATATCTATGCTGGAAAACCAAAGGGGAAATATGTTATAGGGTATTTAGTAGATTTTATATTTCTGAGATTGAAATCAGCCCACTCTTTTAAATTTAGATATCTTTCAGCAAGGAGGGAAATAGATCATTTTATAAGAAATATAAATAAAAAAGAAAACATTCATATTGCGGCGATACCTAGCGGATATGCGAGAGAAATATTTGATATTGCTAATCAACTAAAGAAAGAAAATCATCCAAAACATGAAAATATAGAATGGCATTTACTAGATCTTGATAAAAAATTGTTAAAAGAGGTTAAAAAAAGAAATGAATTAAATCATAAAATAAACTATTGGCAGAGAGATGCTCTATCTAATTCCACATATAATAGAATTAAGAAACTCGACTTGGTTGTAAGTATGGGTTTTACAGAATTTCTAACAGACAACCAAACATTAAAGTTTTATAAAATAATGAATAAGCAGTTAAATAAAGGAGGGATTTTTATAACTTCTGGTATGGTGGCTCATAAGCTTTCTGAATATCTCCTGAGGAATATTGCTGAACTAAAAACTTCTTATAGAAGTAAAGATGAACTCATTAACCTAGCCAAGAAATCGGGGTTCAGATTACAAAAAGTTTATCAAGACAAAAATCTGATTCAGACCATGATGGTACTGGAGAAAGTATAATGGATGCTTTAAGAGAAGTAGAATTTAGAATATTTGATAAAAAATTCGAATGGCAAAATATAGACAAAAATAAGGCTCTAGAGGGAAAAAGAGTTCTTGATTTAGTTAGAGAAGCTTGTTTAATAGAAGCTTACTTTGGAATTTATGTTGCAAATATGATTTCTTTGCTAAAAGAAGACCTTGAAGCCACGTCAATGTTTACTATAGAAGGATTTGAAGCATACTCCCATTATTACATTCTAAGAAAATATTTAGATATTGTAGATTATAGGCCCATAAAGGATGAAGAGATAATTGCTCTAAGGAAAAAAGATAAGGATGTTAAATATGATGATGAAATTAAAGAATTAGTTAACTTTATGGCTACAGAGCATTTTGCAGCGAACTTTTTTAATGATTTATCTGATTTAGCAGAAGAACCAGTACTAAAGAAGATACTGAGTTCTCTTTCAAAAGAGGAAGTAACTCATTCTAGATTTGCTTTTGAATTACTGCACAAAAGAGTAAATAAGAAACCCGAGATTAGGGATAAGATCTTAGCCTATGCGAAGAAATTCCAACATGTGGGGGCATATGTTTTACCTACTATTTCTAATGTAAAAGATGATAACATACAAATTATACAAAGTTTTAATAATATACTTAAGAATCTTGTTGGAGAGAGCATTAGCGACTATTCGTTAAGAAAAAAGAATTAAAATGGTGTCAAAAGAAGAAATACATATATTAAGCTATTATAGAGCTGGTGAATTAAACGGCGCAGTTCTATTTGGAAAACTAGCTCTAGTAACTGATATTGATGAAATTAGAATACCCTTGACTAGACACTGTTTAGAAGAAGCTGAGCATGGGTGGCTATGGACTAAAGTGATAAAGGATCTAGGACATATTCCAATAAAAATAACAAACACTTATCAAACAGAATATGGAAAAGAATTTGGAATGCCTACAAATGCACTTGAGATACTATGCTTAACTCAGATACTAGAGAGAAGAGTTTTAAGTCATTTCATAAAACATCTGTCTATGCCTAATTTGAATCCAATAATACAAAAGGCTCTGAAAAAGATGATAGAAGATGAAAAAGGACATTTAGACTGGATAAAGAGAGAATTAGACAAATTTGATAAGGAAGAGTCTTCCAAAGTTATGGAAAAGCTTTCAGAAATAGATCAAAAAGTCTACGAAAAAATAGCTTCTCAATCACCATTCAAAGAGTACTTTGGAGAAATATTATGAAATCTGAGATAATAAAAATAATTAGAGAAATATTATATTTAGGAAAGAAAAAAATAGATGAACAGACTATTTTAGAAGAACTAATCGTTAATTCTATGGATGTTATTGAATTAATAGCTGTTTTAAGCAGTAAATATAAGATAAAGGTTGATCCAAAAAAAATGAATAACATAAAAACCGTAGGAAATCTTATAGAATACGTGGAAAAGAATAAGGAAAATAAGAAAGGAATAAAACTCAACAATACCTTTTAACTTGTAATGGACAGAAAGGGAACCCACCCTTACCTGAGAACATCATTACCATTCATTTCACTAAGATCATCAATTTCATCCCTCAAATTTTCTAGTCTCCACAAATTTGACATGATCAAAATAGAGATAAAAGATAAAAATGTCTAAAACCTCAATATTTCATGTTACTAGAAATTCTCTTAGCAATAGAAATAGGAATAATTTTAGGAATATTTACGGGCTTATCTCCTGGAATACACATAAATCTCGTAGCATCAATATTACTATCTTCCTTATCTATTCCCTTACTCTCATCTTTAGAACCAATTTCTCTAGCTCTATTCATAGTTTCAATGTCAATCACTCACACAATTATAGATTTTATACCTAGTATTTACTTAGGAGCTCCAAATGAAGATACCTTCTTATCAATCCTCCCAAGTCATGAATTAATGAAACAAGGACTAGGTCACACTGCTTTCATTTTGACAGCATACGGTTCACTAGTAGCTATTCCAATTATCATAATTTACACTCCAATTTTTATAAATTTTCTTCCAGTTATTTTCACATCAACAAAAGCAATAATCCCCTTTCTCCTTATTTTCATTTCTTTTTACTTAATATTTAGAGAAGAAAAGACTCTTGTAAGCATAATAGTATTTTTTCTAGCAGGAATTTTAGGTTTTTTAACTTTTAATCTTCCAGTAAAAGAACCTCTTCTTCCTCTTCTTTCAGGTCTATTCGGTCTCTCATCACTATTCTTATCTTTAACTTCAACAGAAAAACCACAAAAACAAACTATTCAACCATTAAAAGAAATATACATTTCCAAAAAAGAGCTATTAAAATCATCTTGTTCAGCTTTTCTAATTGCCCCTTTCTTTTCATTCCTTCCAGGATTAAGTTCAAGTCACGCAACAACAATAAGTTCAGAACTATTTAATCTTCAAAAGAAATCTTTTCTCTTTTTATCTGGTGCAGTAAATATGATTATAATGTCTCTCTCATTCATAACAGTTTATACGATAGGCAAATCACGTACAGGTTCAGCAGCCGCAGTTCTAGATATATTAAAAACAATAAATCAAAATCACATTATCATAATCATCGCAACAATTATCTTAGTCTCTTTAATCTCTTTCGTAATAGGTATTCATCTTTCAAAATTAGCAGCTAAATTCATTAACATAATTAACTACAAGGTATTAACAATTATAGTAATATCAATTATAATTTTAATAAACATCATTCTTTCAAACTGGCTCGGTATTCTAATTCTCATAACTTCAACATCACTAGCTATTTTCACAATTCAATCAAATTCAAGAAGAATTAACTTAATGGCTGCCTTAATTGTCCCAGCAATTATTTATTATTTGATGAACTAAAACAGCGTCTCCTGTTTTTCTTTTTCCTTACCGAAGATACTATGTATATACATCTCAGTTAATTCAAGGCTTTCAATTAAATATGGCTGAACACTATACTTTTTAGCCAAATCAAGCGCAGGTTGCATATATTTCAAAATACTTCCTTCAGAGATAGTAAATATAAGTCTGCCACCGCACTTTAAACACTTTCCAGTCAATGGAGGTCTTCTATATTTATCATTACACTTACTGCATCTAAATCCTTGTTGTGAAAATTTACGAAGATTACCTCTAGTGTCCCTTATAAAATGTCTTTCAATAATCAATCTTGCAACATCAGTTGTATCAACTGCTCTAATCTTTTTACATAACCTCATCATTCCCTGAACTTTATCATCCATAGTGGGCAAAGTCTTATAACTTGAACAAATAGGTCCTGAATTTATATCTCCAGTTTCATAACTATAAAATAATTCGGTAAATTCTTTATCCCCTCCTAATTTCTGTTTAACTTGAGGCATTTTAATCTCTCCAGGAGATTTATGTTCTTCTGCTGCCTGATAAAGAGCAAGAGGAATAACATTTCCAACATCAACATCAAATATCATATCATCAACTTCATTAGCTCTTAATCTCATATTTAATACTAAAGGTGCATCTTGTGTTCCTCCTCTATGTGAAGGCAAAAATTTCTTCGAGAAATTCAAAAGTAAATCCATAAGTAACATAACTGCCGCTTCATCACCATCACAGTCTCTTCTCATAGCTGCATGAATATAAGGTGAAGCAAGTAATGCTTGAACTTTAGAAAAACCAATTAATCTACCAACTACTGTAGATGAAGTGTGAGGAGCCATACATCCAAATAAAGAACCAATCATATCTCCTTTCTTTTCTGCATTAAAGAATTTATTCAAACTATACAATCCAGTCAATTCATCATCAATAAACTTTCCAACATTAAAGAAAACATCATCTGCTCTTTCATCAGGAGTCTCAGGACAACCAGGTAATATAATATCATGAGGTAAGATTTCTAAAATCTGTTCTTCATTTTCCAATTTTTTACCATTTATATCAAATTCATATCCTAAATTTATCAACTTTTCAATGCTTGTTCCAATTTCTTTAGGTTTAAAATGAGTGATAGGCATTTCAGTCATATCATATCTTATTGTTCCATCTTTGTTGACATTCAAATTATATTTAGCTCTCAAAAGTCCTTTAGCCAAATGCTCACAGCTATGATCTTTATTGCTCGTTCCTTTTACACCTTTCACAACTGCTTTCAAATCATCAAAAGTTATACCTACTTTCTTCCTAGCGTATTCCAAATAAGTCCTCATATCAATTCTTTTTTCTCTATACTCAAATCCTAAATTATGCTCTTCACATTTTCCAACATAATTTTCATTACATTCAGGACAATAATATTTTTTAGTATTTCTTTGTCCGCATACATCACATGAAGCATAAACTCCTTCTGCTTTGCAGTTTTCACAATAATAAACTGGAAATTCTGCTTTTACACTTCCAACTTCAAAAGCTTCTTGCACACTTCTTAATCTTCCACCTTCTTCTCCAACAGGAAAAAGCACGTGAGGGCTTCCAGTAAGCTTTCTTAATTTTGCTTTTTCAGGTCTTCCCATTCTTCCACCTATAAAAGTTCCAGATTTATCTCTAATTTCTATACTAGATAAAACATTAATTGTTTTCAAAACCTCTTCCCCACCTATATCTTTAATTTTCTTTATAATTTCTTCAACTTTTACTTTAAAATTATCATTTCTCAAATCTATTCCTAAATTAAATAGTAAATGCTTTGCCTCATCAAAGGAAATAACTACATTTTCAATTCCAACTTTATGTTCACACCCGATTAGTTCAAGTGCTCTCTTAGCTTTCACAAATCTATCTCTTTCTCTAGGTGAATAAGGTAAATCAAAAACACTTCCTTGCAATTCTCCGTGTGCAATCCAATCAACTAAAGCTAAAAAGTGTTCATAACTTATTTCTTTCCAGAAAAATATAAATGAAGGATGTAAAGCAACACTATATTTCTTACTCAATTCAATTGCTTCATCGAAAATAACATGTAAATCAGCATTTCCTCCCTTACTTTTAATTTCTTCAAGCCAATACTGTTCAACATATCCTGCTTTGTCTAATAAGTGATTTCTATTTAGAAAATCCCCATATGGAACTAATATATCTCCAAGATAAATAATTTCTTCAACTTCAGGATAAACAAATTTAGCTTCTTCATAAGTTTTTATTCTTTTTACTTCTCCACTTTTAAATTTAACAATAGGCCCATCAATACTATCGCAACTTGCAACAGTACAACCTTTAGTAGGTTTTTCAATTTTTAATTGAGTTCCTATAGCTATAAATCCATCAGTTATACCCATACTAGCAGGATGAATAGATAAAGTGGAATAACCCATATTTCTACTTCTACCATATCTCAATCTAAATGCGCCTGATTCAGAAGGATGTGCAAATACAGGTCTTCCTGCAACCAAATCCTGCATATATGTTGCTCCTGCTCTACTTCCTCCAGCTTTCTTCTCGCTTTTTATTTTCTTTTGCAAATCTACAAAATCTTTCAACCAGTTCCACCCACTTAATTTAAAACCTTTTTCCTGCAACTTCAAAACTCTTTTAAGAATTTTAGGAGCTTTCTGTGCTAATCCTTCTCCAATAACTAAAGCAAAACCAGATCTAATAAAATTAGTTTCAATTCTTTCCAAATCTTTATAGTTATAAACTTCTTTATCTTCACTAGCATCTCCGGTAAGTTGAATAGGTAAATTCCTCATAAGAAATTCAAGTTCTTTTTCACTAGGTAAATATTGTAAATTAGTAATTCTTTCATGATACTCGTAACATTCTTGTACTCCTCTTTTAACTTCATCTTCTGTAGGATCATACAAAGCGTATCCAAATATTTCTCTTAAATAATCAACTACTACTAATGAAAAAGCAGCTTCAGTTCCTCCAGCAGATCTTATCGGGCCAGAATAATATGGAGCAATAAAATCTTTTCCATCTCTTGTTTTCTTAATTTTAAGTTGTATAAATCCTTCAATAGGAGAAGAAACATATCCTAAAGTCATATAACCAATTGCAACTCTTATACCTGCTTCAACAGCTTGTAAATGGTTTTCAAATTTACAATATTTTTCTTTAGCAATTTCTTCCGCAATTACGATAGCAACAGCAGGGTCTAAACTTCCATACTCTTTTTCAAGTGCAAGTATTCTATCAGTAATTTTTTTATCAAATATTTGAGGATATAATACTGATACTAAACCTACTACTCTTTCAGCTAAAGAGTTTGCAAGAGGTACTTCAACATCAGCAACTGGATCATAACCTTTTTTCTTAGCCTCACGAGCAAGTTCATAATTTTCTTTAACCTTACTCTCAATTTCTTTGAAGTATTCTTCAAGATTCATAAATTCTCTACCTCCTTCAATTCTTCTTCATCGGTAAAATCAAATATTTTCAATTCTCTAGTTCTTAAATTAACCACAGGAACCTTGCAAGGATCAGGAATATTTCCAACTTTTTCTTCGAAATCTGTTTGCGCTTGCCAACAACTTCCAGTAATTATCAAAATACCATTATAATTTTCTATATCTAATCTATGAACTTCCCCTGTACATAAAACATCAGGAACTTCATTGATAACTAAAGGGTCCACATCCATGTAAGGGATATAAACAACATTTCCATGCATAGGGGCAAGATGTCTTCTCTTCAACATATGCTTTACAGCTTTCGCAGGAGATTTATGTGCTTTAATTTCTCTTAATTCAGGAACTTCATTGATAAAATGATGTATGCTAGCTCCATGATACATTAAAACCTTAAATTCTTTACTTCCTTCAAGTAGTTTTACAAGTGTAGGATTGGTAACTAAAACTAAATTTTCTATTTCATACAATTCAGGAGCATATCTTTTATCTATTAATGGTTGAGGTTCAGCAACTCTTACTGCATCGTGCTGTCCAGGACACATAAAAATAGTTATATCTTTAGGAATTTCTCTCAAATAACTAGCTAATACAGAGTACTGTTCTTTCATACTCTTTAATTTTAAAGCATATTCCTGTCCTGGAAAAATTCCTACTCCATCAACATTATCTCCTGGAATAAAAAGGTATTTTATTTTTTTTGCGTTTTCATCATCGCTTTTTATCCACTCGAGAAATTTTCTCAGACTTTTTTCTAAATGCCTTTTGCTTCCTACATGAATATCTGAAATAAAAGCAATGCTTATATCTTCATCAAATTTTACCTTGTCAGAAATTATAGCATCTGGAAAGATAATATCTTGTATAAATAAAATATCTTTATTTCCACTAGCTTTTACAAGAACAATATCGTCTGGTTGTAATTCTTGTGCTTTCTTAAAAACTTCTTCTTTATCAAATTTAGTAAGGGTTTGTATTTTTCCAGTTAAATCCTCAAAAGAAACAATTAAATTTTTATTTTTAGTCATTCTTTTTTCAGTAACCATTCCAATTATACTCAAATTTTGTCTATCTGAGGATATTTTATTTATAGCTACTAAATTAGCATTTCCTGCTCTTTGCATTAACATCCTCTGTAGACTTTGATATCTTGATCTAAAATATCCTGTAAAATCAGCAACTTCTATTTTCTTATCTGCCTTTGTATCTGCATAAAAAAGCTGATAATCAGAAGTATTTTTCTTTCTGCTTTCGCTTCTCTTCTCAACAACTTTCTCCTTCACAACTTCAAGGCTTATTCCAAGTTTAACAAAAACATTCTCCACACTACCTTTATCTTGCTGTTCTAATGTTCTAACAAATTTCTGAACATATTCTGCATTTTTTGTCAAAACAGATCTTGTTATTAATCTCTGTCCTGAATGAATAACTAAATTCTGTAAAAATTCACTAGCCCTTTTACCATCATTAAAACTTTCAAGTAAATCTACAACTTCGTTTTCTAATAATAGTCCTTTTTCTCTTGCAGTTTTTAATATTTCTTCTCTCATAAATCCAAAGCATTGTTTAATATCTCCTGCGCCTTAACCTTAATATTAGGAGCAAGCATCAACTTTATCTCTCTAGTTCTTCCTTGTCTTCCTTTACTTATAACTCTCGTATTTATTATTCCCAACATATCAAATTCAGCTAATATATCTGAGACTCTTCTTTGTGTAAGCACATCATTTCCACTTTTACCACAAATTTCTTCATATTTATTATAAACATCGCCTGTGAAAATTCCTTCTTCATCATTTTTACCATCGAGCTCGGTTATAGCTTTAAGAACAAGTTGAAATTGTTTGGGTTCATTTTCAATAACAGTAAGCATTTTATCTCTCTCTATTTTTTCATTAGCAGTATCAATATGTTTTAATCCAACTTTTTTACTTCCTTCTCTTTCAGCAAGCTCTCCTGCAACTCGTAACAAATCAAGCGCCCTTCTAGCATCTCCATGTTCTCTTGCAGCAAAAGCAGCACATTTAGCTATAACTCCTTCATCAAGAACTTTTTCATCAAAAGCACTAATAGCTCTTTCATTCAATATATCTTGTAATTGTAACGCATTATAGGGAGGAAAAACAATTTCTTCTTCTCCGAGAGAACTTCTCACTCTTGGATCTATATTATCCATAAAAGTCAAACTATTGCTTATTCCTACTAAAGTTATTTGAGCATTTTTCAAACCTGAATTCAATCTAGTAAGATTATATAAAAATCCATCAGATATTTTTTCAACTGCTTGGTCAATTTCATCTAATATTATCAAAATTATTTGTTTCTTAGAATCAATAAGCTCGACAAATTTATTATAAACTTGATCTGTAGGTAATCCTGTAGCAGGCACACTTCCTCCTAATTCATGAATCAATTCAGCTAATATTCTATATTCAGTATCTGCAACCTTTTTTAGCTTACAATTAAGATATATTATCTTCAAATAATCCTTTCCCATTTCATTTACTCTTTCTTTAATTTTATTACCTACATATTGTACACTCAATGTTTTTCCAGTACCTGTTTTTCCATAAACAAATAAATTACTTGCCTTTTCACCACGCAAACTAGGAGCTAGAATAGAAGCAACTGCCTCAACTTGTTCATTTCTATGAGGAAGAGTATCAGGGCTATAATTAGATTGTAATACTGATTTATTCTTAAAAAAATTATTATTAGTAAATGAATTAAATATTTTATCTAAATTTTCCATCTCTTTTTACCTCTTTATTTTACAACTTAATTTACATTATAAACTTATCGTTAATGTAAGCATTATTTCCACTGGAGAACTGAAAAAAATAGAGGGAAAATATAATTTTTAAATTGTTTTTATTATTAACCCCTTACACCATCATTTCTCATGGAATAATAGGATATGATCCTACTATAAAAAACAAATTTATTATTTTATATATTATATTATTTATAAAATTTTAATAAATTATCAAATTCACATTATATAATTAATAAGAACTTATCATTATATTCTATAATATACATAATTTAATATATATTATATA
>SXGU01529562.1_pt1 | contig 33218 bp, 27 predicted proteins | sample 3174531 | NCBI WGS metagenome assembly SXGU01 (sample SAMN11356863, study PRJNA531348) | freshwater metagenome | isolation source: freshwater sample F1-140 | place: China: Fuxian Lake, Yuxi | collected 2017-12-25 | reverse complement strand
GTGGTACTACCTCTTCCCATTCCGAACAGAGTCGTAAAACGCCGTTGAGCCGATGATACTCATCAGGGGACAGTAGGTCGCCGCCAGGACTTTTGACTTATATATGAAAACTCTTTACCGTGTCAGGGGTTATATCCTTGACATTAAGTATATTTTATGATATACTATTTTTAGGCATGAAAGTTCGTTCTTATAGAGGAGAGAGACAGGTGAAGATTTTTTTCTGTGCGATCATGATTTTTGGAGGGATGGTTGTGGCGGGCATGTTGCTCATTACTAATGTTGAGCGAGGCGAGGTTGGTCTCTTCGATCCGCCATCGACGCATATTTTCAACGATCCATGATGATCAAGACCCGAGGCGACACAGTCGCCTCGGGTCCTTATTTTTGATATACTATGTTCAATGAGACTTTGGATATTCAAGCGACGCCTCGCGGGGTTTGGTATTATTTTTCTTTTAACGGGCCTGCTTGGTGTTGTACTCGCGTGGTCACTGTGGCCACAGCCATCGTGTACTGATCAAAAACAAAATGGTGAAGAGCTGGGTGTTGATTGTGGAGGCATATGTCCCAACAAATGTTTGGGTGAGATCGTAAAATCGCCTATTGTGCTCTGGCAAGATTATTTTATGGTTCGTTCTGGCGTGTTTGATGTCGGGGCGCTCATTGAGAATCAAAATATTAAAATTGGCACGAGAAAATTTGAATATATATTCAAAGTATATGATAAGGAGGGCCGTTCCGTTGCGCAGAAGGAGGGGCAGACATTTTTGTATCCAGGCGAACAAATCTTTGTGTTCGAAGACAGCCTTGTTACTGGACCGCTACACCCTTCGTATGTTGAATTTGATTATAAACCTATCGCGTGGGAGCCGATGGATACGGACGATCCGCTTAAGGTTGATTTGGTAAGTTGGAATTATAAGGCGGAGCCAAACCCTACTGTTCGCGCAACAGTAGCCAATAGGTCGCTCTTTGAAGAAAAAAATATTGAAATGACATTGCGACTTGAGAATGCCAATGGCAACGCGTATGCGGCGAGTAAAACAACTATCAAGCATTTTCCACCCCAGTCGACTCAAGATGTCATTTTTACATGGCCACCAGCCTCGTTTGAAGCTCCGCGCACTATTTCGCCACTTTACCGTAGGATTTTACGGTGATACGATGATTGTCGTATGCAAGCTCTGCGTCGTTTTGATTGGTTATTGATTTGTGGCATCATACCCCTTCTTTTTTTCGGGCTTCTTACCATGAAGTCGCTTTCAGGCAATGATTATTTTTTTTGGCGGCAGCTTATGTGGATCGGCATTAGTATGGGGATTATGCTGGTATGCGCGCTTATTGATTGGAGAACACTCAAATCAAGCGCCGCGATTCTCGGCCTTTACGCGCTTGGCGTCGGCCTTTTGGCGCTCTTGGCGCTTATTGGGTTTGCGACTCGCGGTGCGCAGAGCTGGTTTTATATTGGCGGCGTTGCTATCGAGCCAGTAGAACCCATAAAGTTATTTCTTATACTAGTTTTTGCAAAATATTTTTCACGACGATATGTGGAAATCGCGCTGTTTCGGCATATTGTCATATCGTTTTTGTATCTCATTGCGCCCATGACGCTCGTATTTCTCCAGCCTGACTTTGGTTCCTCAGCAATTCTCTTTTTTATTTGGATAGCGATGCTGCTGTTTTCTGGGCTCACGCTACGGCATATAGCGCTTTTTATAGGTATTGGCGTTATCGTTGCCACTGTTGGTTGGTTTTTTGTTCTCCAGCCGTATCAGAAGACGCGCGTGGTTGCATTTTTCAATCCTGAAAATGATTCAAAAAAATCAGGTTATCATGCCATTCAAGCAATGATCGCGGTTGGCTCGGGTCAAATATGGGGTAAGGGTGTCGGGTACGGCACGCAATCACGGCTCAATTTTTTGCCCGAGTCAGAAACTGATTTTATGTTTGCCGCGTTTGCCGAAGAGTGGGGGTTCGTCGGTATTATTTTGGTGTTTCTTTCATTTGCGCTTCTTTTTTGGCGTATTTTGCATATTAGCATGATGTCGCCTGATAATTTTTCAAAGCTTTTTGGGCTTGGCGTTTGTTTTTTGTTGGTGGGGCATATAGCGATTCATGTAGGTATGAATATTGGTCTTTTGCCCATCACCGGTATCGGGCTCCCGTTTATGAGTTATGGCGGTTCGTTTCTGGTAACGCTTATGGCGGCTATAGGGATTATTGAGTCCATCGCTATTCGATCATCTGATCTAAAGGCGTATGAAGACGGTGATATGGCCGCATTGACCTCTTGATTGTTTTATGGTTATATGATAGAGTAGAAATGTTTTATGATGTCTTCACTTTCACCTACATTTGAGAAGCAGATGGCTAAATTTTTGGGAGAGCTTCCGACTCGCGCGAGAAGTGTACTTAAGCGTCGCTACGGGATAGGCGAGGTGAGTTGTATGACTTTGGAGTCTATCGGTAAGCGCGAGGGCATCACTCGCGAGCGCGTGCGCCAGATCGAAAATGATGCCATTCGTCGTCTCAAAAAGTCGCCGTCGTTTGCCGAATTTGCTCCTCAAGAATCCGCCATTAAAGGCGTGCTTGCGAGTGTTGGCGGCGTTGTTGCTGAAGCAGACTTTCTGTCTTTACCTGATTTTCGTCAGATAAAAGACAAAAACATGCTTATACTTTTTTGTGATCTTTCTGGCTCTATTCGTCGTCGTAAGGCAGACGATCGGTTGCATACTCGTTGGCACGTTTCTGACGCTCCTGTCGCTGGTATCGAAGCGGCTCTTTCCGCGTTTGCCCGCTCGCTTCGCGAGCACGGCGTTACTCTTTTGGCTGATGATGCGTTTGTGAATTTTACCACTCAACTTAAAAAGACTGGTGTTATTGTGCCAGATAAAAGTCCTATGCTCGCCACGTATTTGGGGCTCTCAAAAGAAATCGAAAAAAACGTATGGGATGAATATGGTCATGTATCATCTCCGTTTGTGCGCCCGCGTGGTATGCGTGACAGTGCGCTTGTAGCACTCACGCGCGCAAAGGAGCCTCTGCACTTTCGTGAGATTGCAAAACGGATTGGTGAGTTTTCAAACAAGTCAGTGCACGTGCAGACTGTACACAATGAATTAATCAAAGATACTCGCTTTGTGCTCGTTGGGCGCGGTCTTTACGCGCTTAAAGAATGGGGGTACGAGCCAGGTTTTGTCAAAGATGTATTGGTACAGATGCTTTCAGATCACGCGATGACTCGTGAGGAAATCCTTGATGAGGTAATGCGTCGCAGACAAGTAAAGGCAAGTACGATATTTATTAACCTCCAGAACAAAAAACTTTTCAAGACACTGGATAACGGTACTTATACGATAGTCTCGTAATGTATGGCATTTCTCGAGTTTTTCGAGCCATCGGTTATAACCATTAAACTTCTGATACGCCTGTGGTGGCTCTGGCTCGCCCCCGCGCTTTTTATTGTTTTTAGAGCACTCTGGCTTTCGTGGCGTCAGCAGATGTATAAGGCGGCAATTGAATGGACGCTCCTTGAGCTTAAGATTCCGCGCGATGTGGCAAAAAGCCCTGTAGCGATGGATCAGTTCTTTATGGCGCTTTCAAGCGTACGCAATGCGCCAGGTGATTTTGAAGAAACATACATCAATGGAGAGGTGACGCTATGGTTTAGTTTTGAGATTGCGAGTTTTGGTGGCGATATCCATTTTTATATTCGTACGCCCGAGAAACATCGCCGCGCCATCGAGGCAAATCTTTATGCGAATTATCCTATGTTGGAGATCGGCAAAGTATCTGAATACCTTGATCGTTTTCCTGACACCTTGTCAGGAATGTACGCGCGTAATTTAGAGTTTTGGGGCACCGAGCTTATGTTGGGCAAACCAGACGCGTATCCGATTCGTACGTATCTTAAATTCGAATCGGTCGATGAGGAGCGTAGCCTCGATCCCATTTCATCGCTTTTGGAAGTGTTTCAGAAAATTGATCGCAAGGAAAATTATTTTCTTCAGATTTTAATTCAGCCAGCTGATCCAAAGTGGCGCGAGGAGGGTCTTAAGCTTGTTGATAAATTAAAAACACGAGAAGAAAAAGTTATTCAGGGGCCGCTCGGTGAGTACACTGACCGTCCCATGCGCACGCCCGGTGAGACCGAAGTGTTGAAGGCGATCGAATTAAATTTGGCAAAGCCAGGGTATAACACGCTCATTCGGTATGTATATATCGCTGATAAATCAGTATCTGATCCGCAAAATGCGAAACGTACTGTTACGACCGCTATCAATCAATACGCCGCGCAAGATATGAATTATTTTGAACACAATCGTAGCGTCTATACGCAGACAAAGTACAATGTATTTCCCTATCTCGCTTCCAAGCTTCGCACGGAAGCTCGCAAGGTGCGTATGTGGGAATATTTTCGTGAGCGCAAATTGCCCGAGGAGTCCGTTATGGGCAAGTACGCCCTTGCCCGTGCGTTGAATTTTAATCTCAAACAGCGTACCTTTGTGCTCAATACTGAAGAACTGGCAACTTTGTATCATCCGCCGACCACACTGGTTATGACTGGGTCTCTTATCAAGCGTGTTGAGGCAAAGAAAATAGGTCCGTCGGTCGGTCTTGAAATGTTTGAAGATAAAAAATAACCATGGCAGATACAGGGAAACTAGGAGCAAAAGCAGGCGGCAAGCCGCCATCAAAACTTCCCGCGAGAGGTAGTGCTCCCAACGATTATCGCGATATCGAGATGTGGGTGCTTATTGTTTTGATGGTGGTGTTTGTGAGCCTTTCGATTGGCACACTCACTCTGGGCATTGAAGCATTTTTTGCAAATATTTTTTGGGGTCGCTTTATGCTGTGGATGAAGATTATCGCCGGCACTCTTTCCATGGTGTTTACGATAGGAATAGCGTATGTGCTTCTCCAGCTCGCCGCTTTTCGTAAAAAAGAATTACGCGCCGTTGTATCCACGGAGCCACAGCTTCAAGGCGCTCGCTATGCTCATGAATGGACGCGAGTAAAATCAGGACTTGAGAATGCCTCTGACGCTGACGCGGCACTGCTTATCATTGAAGCGGATTCGCTCGTAGATCGTATTCTCAAAGATATGAAGCTCCCCGGCGAGACCATGGGTGAGCGCCTCACAGCTTTAGGCGAACAGCGCTTTGAATCTATCGATGATTTGTGGGAGGCGCACAAGCTCCGCAATCAAATAGCACATGAAGGAGCCAAAGGTATTGCCTATGGTGATGCCGTATGGGCATTGGCAAGATATGAACGAGCGCTCAAAAAGCTCGATGTGATATAATACGCGCATGCCCAAAGACGGTAAGATTCATCTTATCAAATACGCGCCACCTCCCTCAAAACTTTCTATCTATCAGCGTGCTGATCCACGCGAGGTTTCTTTTTTTGGCCGCACTAATTATGAGGCAACGCTCGAAGAAAAGAAGTTTATTTTTGGTATCAAGCGCGTTGACCGTACGCGGCATATGTATATCATCGGCAAGCGCGGTGTAGGGAAGACAAAGCTTATGGAGGCACTCATACGTCAAGATATTGCTTATGGATATGGCGTATGCGTCATTGATCCTGATGGCGGATTGATATCGGGCGTACTCGATTTTATATCAGAGGGGCGCGCTTTGGATGTCATGATTATAGATCCTTCTGACACAGAGTATTCCGTTGCGTTTAATCCGCTCGCGGGCGTTAAACTGGAGCTGCGGCATCAGGTAGCGCAGGGTCTCGTTGAGATTATGGAGCGGCAATTTGGCAACGCGTGGAATTCTCAGATGGAGTATATTTTTCGATTTGCATGCTTGGCACTTCTCGATTATCCGCGCGCGACTTTTAAAGATTTTATCACGCTTTTCCAAGATATCGATTTTCGCGCAGAGGTATCCGAACACTGTACCGATGAGATGGTCAAGCGTTTTTGGGTGACTGAATTTCGCGCGTGGTCCGACAAATATGAGGCAGAAGCGGTTACCCCACTTACTAATAAACTTTGGGCCTTTGTTGCTAATCCGTTTCTTAAGGGCATCTTTACGCGGAAAGACAACAAGATTGATTTTGGTGGCGCGCTCTTGGATCAAAAAATTATCCTTATCAATCTCGCCAAAGATAAGATAGGCGATGACAACGCAAGTATTTTAGGGGCTCTCTGCGTTCTTAAATTACAAGAGGCAGGTATTGTTTGCGCCGCGCGTACAGAGGATGAACGGCGCGATTTTTATCTCTATATCCATGAATTTCATGGGCTTGCGACGAATGCTTTTTCGAGGTTTCTCGCTGAATCGCGTACCTATGGTATTGTTCACACTATCTCGCATCACTATACGACTCAGCTCAATACCGATGTATTCGCTAGCATTTTGGGCGCGGTCGGTACGCTTATAGTTTTTCGCGTTGGAGGAGATGACGCTACGCGCCTTGAACGCGAATTTGCGCCAATCGTGAGCGCAAAAGATATGATTAACCTAGGTATGCGTGAGTTCTACGTCAAGATGATTATTGATGGCAACGCGTATGATCCTTTCTCCGCGGAGACACTAGAGCTTCTTGGACCAACGCACGAGTCATCACGCACAAGGATTATAGAGTGTTCGCGTCGACAATATGCGATTGGTGGCAGCAATGGTTGATAGATACTGATAACTATTGGATAATAAAGAGTAATGGATTCTGGTTCTTATACTGTTTATTTTGCTAAGACAAATTTTCGGGGTGCCGAACGCACTTTTGGCATTCGTACGGAAGATCGCAGGCAGCATACCTATGTGATCGGCAAGACGGGTACCGGTAAAACGAATCTTCTTAAAAATCTTGCGTTCCAAGATATTCAATCTGGCGCAGGGCTTGCTATTGTTGATCCACACGGTAGCTTCGTCGAGGAGGTGCTCGAAAAGATTCCTGATAATCGTCTTGATGATATCATTTATTTCAATCCCGCCGATTCAGATTTTCCGCTCGGGTTTAATGTACTTGAGGTACCAGATCCGAGGTACAAACATTTGGTCGCATCCGATCTTATGGGTATTTTCACCAAAATCTGGGCAAACGTGTGGTCGAGCCGCATGGAGTATATTCTCAATAATTGTGTCTTGGCGCTTCTTGATACGCCAGGCACGACATTGTTGGGTATCCCGCGGCTTTTGGTAGACAAGGGGTATCGTCGTATCATCGTTGATAATCTAAAAGATCCGGTGGTACGGTCGTTTTGGGTGCAAGAATATGAAAGTTGGCAGGATAGATTTCGTCAGGAGGCGATAGCGCCTATCCAAAATAAAGTAGGACAGTTTTTATCATCAGCATTTGTACGCAATATTGTTGGGCAACCCAAAAGCGCCTTTAATGTCCAAGAGGCTATGAACCAGCGTAAAATTTTGTTGGTCAATGTGGCAAAGGGGCGCATTGGAGAAGACAACGCGGCGCTCTTGGGAGCGATGCTTATTACTAAAATTCAGCTCGCAGCTATGGAGCGCGTACGTATACCAGAGGATGAACGGCGCGATTTTTATCTCTATGTCGATGAGTTTCAAAATTTTGCGACTGATTCATTTGCCAATATTTTGTCAGAAGCGCGCAAGTATCGGCTCAATCTGGTAATCGCGCATCAGTATATCGGTCAACTTATCACTGATACGACTACCAAGGTTCGCGATGCTGTCTTTGGCAACTGCGGTACGTTGATCTCGTTTCGTGTCGGGGCGACCGATGCTGAGTTCTTGGAAAAAGAGTTTGAGCCAGAGTTTGAGATACAAGATTTGGTGAATCTTCCAAATTATCATATCTATTTGAAACTCATGGTCAATGGCATGACTTCGCGGCCATTTTCAGCGACCACTATTACGGCAAAAGGTTCTGATAATGTTGATGATTCAACACAAACTATTATTGATCTTTCTCGACGCAAATATGCGCGTTCGCGCGAGGTGGTAGAATCAGAAATTATGCGTTGGAGTCAATCATTGGGGGATGAAATGGTAGAGAGCGGGCGCGCGCAGGGCGATCGTACCACAGCAAGCCATGCGGGCAGCGCCAGTGCTGGCGGTGCCGCTAAAGCCGAGCGCTATACGGCCACCTGTAGTCTTTGTGGCAAACCGGCGCATCTTAATTTCAAGCCAGATGAATCACGTCCTATTTACTGTTCTGATTGTTTGAAAAAGGTGCAGTCAGGCGAGATCTCGCCTGCCAAGATTTCTGTGCAGGCAAAATACCCAAATCATTTGAGTCTGCTTGGCATTGAATTTGCCAGTGAGAAGGGCTCAAAGATTGAGAAAAATATTCATGCGTCCGCGCCTATAAAAAAACCAGCGCCGTCATTAGTCGGGCGAGGTTCTTTGGTAACGCGTCAGCCTGCAGAAAAAACCATATCACTCAAAGAATTGTCGCACAGCGCGCGCGAACCACAGCAGCGCAAGGGTCCTGATTTGGTGGGCCTCAAAGAAGTGCTCAAAAACGTGCTTGTTGGCAATGCGTCAGATAAAAAACAGATATCCTCTAGGGGCGGAGGTCAAAAAATCGTACCCGGAGAATCGATAAAGCTCTAGATATCGTTAAAGGCGATCAAGCCTTTTCTACACGTTCTATGTATTCGCCTGATTCAGTATTTACGCGTATGGTATCGCCTGCGTTGATAAAGAGCGGCACATTGAGCTTGAGGCCGGTCTCAAGCACCACTTCTTTGTTGCCGCCCGTGGCGCTATCACCTTTGACGCCGGGAGGAGCCTCTTTTACTTTAAGGTCCATTTTGATGGGGATTTCGATATTGATGATTTCACCTTCGAAGACATCCAGCATGATTGACATATTGGGGAGAAGATAGTTGATGATGTCTTCCAACTTTTCTTCTTTGAGCGCGATGCGATTTTTTGGATCATCACCTCTGCGAAACCAATATTCACCTCGATTGCCGTATAAAAAAGTAGCTGTTTCTTTTTCGATATCCGCCGGTTTAAATGACTCGTTTTGGTGAAAGGTACGACTTGTAACCTTGCCCGAACGGAGGTTTTTGATTTTTGTCTGGGCCACGGGTTTACGCTGTTGCATGCGCAAAAAACTATATTCAAGCACTCGGTAAGGATCGCCATCAAGTACAAAGGTGGTGCCAGGACGCAATTCAGAGTAACTCAACATGGGTTTGAGTATACACAAAAAATCCTTTCTATGCAACACTATTTAGTATGGAGTATGAGCCGGTCATAGGTCTTGAAATACACGCGGAACTTGCCACTCAGAGTAAGATGTTTTGTCGTTGTAAAAATGATTCTAACGAGGACCGGCCCAATACCAACATATGCCCTGTGTGTTTGGCGCATCCGGGCACGTTGCCGGTAGCTAATCAAGATGCGGTGCGCAAAGTGGTTTCGGTAGGTTTGGCGCTCGGAGCCCATATACCCGATACCAGCAAGTTTGACCGTAAAAATTATTTCTACCCCGATCTTCCAAAGGGATACCAGATTTCACAGTATGACGAACCGCTGGTTGTCAGAGGTTTGGTTACTGCGCCGTCAGGCAAGCGGGTGCGTATTACGCGCGTGCATTTGGAAGAAGACACGGGAAGCTTGATGCATGATCACGATGGTAATACATTGGTTGATTTTAATCGGGCGGGCGTACCACTTATGGAGTTGGTCACCGAGCCCGATATGCGCAGTGCCACCGAAGCCCGAGAAACAGCCGAAGAGCTCCAGCTTATTTTTCAGTATGTAGGCGCGTCACACGCGCGCATGCAAAAAGGTGAGATGCGCGTGGAGGCTAATGTGTCAGTAATGCCTAAAGGATCGGATAAATTTGGCACCAAAGTAGAGCTCAAAAATATCAACTCGTTTAAGTTTGTAGAAAAAGCGATTGAATATGAGGTGGCGCGCCAGATACAGCTTATCGAGTCAGGAGGCGAAGTGCGCCAAGAAACGCGTGGGTGGGATGATGCGCGTCAGCAGACGGTACTCCAGCGCATCAAAGAGTCAGCACATGACTACCGGTATTTCCCGGAGCCCGATTTACCGCCGTTGGGCGTTGCCGCTATTCGTGATGAGCTTACGCACCACATATCCGAATTGCCCGCGCAAAAACGCGAGCGATTTGCGCGCGAGTACGGGCTTGACGCTGAAGCTATCGAGTTTTTGGTGCGCAATCCCGAGACAGCCAATTTTTATGAAAAAGCCGCATCAGAGCTCGGAGAGTGGCTGTCTCTTGGCGGTTATGACGCAAAAAATGCTTATAAACTTTTGCGTAATTATATGCTTTCTGATGTAACTCGTGCGGCGGGTGAGAAGGGCATTCTTTTTGCCGATATGAAGTGTACGCCTGAAAATGTTGCGGAGCTTATCTCACTTGTTGCTGATAAAAAGATTTCGTCGCGGGGTGCCAAAGATATTTTGCTCACGATGGTGTCGGTAGGCGGTGATCCGTCAGATATTGCGCGTGAGCTTGATGTTTTCCAATCGAGCGATGCGGGCGAGCTCGAAGGTATTATCAAAAAAGTACTCGCAGAAAATGAGTCTGCCGTTTCCGAATACAAATCAGGCAAACAGGGTGCTCTCCAATTTTTGGTAGGTCAGGCGATGAAAGCGAGCAAGGGCAAGGGCAATCCGGAGGCTATTCGCGATATTCTTTCGCAAATGTTTTTTTAAACCACGTCATTTGGCGCTTGGCGTAGCGTAAGTTTTCGGTATTGATTCTAGCTATCATCTCATCTTTTGAGATTTGGTGTTCAAGATAAAGGAGGGGATGCTTGTATTCAAAGCCAAGCTCTAAAATGCGCGCGCGAGGGATGCGCGTGCGTACAAGCTTGCGTACTTCGTCGAGGAGGCCTGCACGGAGCATGTGAGTCGTACGGCGCGCGATATTTTTTTGGAGCATTGTCTTGGATGGATTGAGTAGAATTATACGCGCAGCAAAGCGTGGAGTTTTAGTGAGCGCAGGTACGCGGCCAAGCGCTTTGGCAATTTCGATCGCACGCACTAGGCGGCGTGGATTTTTGGCATCGATATTTTTGGCGCGCGCAGGATCAAGTTTTTTGAGCATCGCAAAGAGCGATTCGGAAGTTGAACTTCCAAGTTGGTTCCGAAGCTTTTGATTCGGAGGTACTTCGGGAAAACTCGAGTCATATAAAACAGCATCAATATAAAAACCGGTACCGCCAACGATTATGGGCGTTTTGCCTTTTGCTAAAATCTTTTTGATGGCGCGAAGTGCTGACTTTTGATACTCAATTACGGTTAGCGCGCGCTTAGGAGAGATAAGATCGATACAGTGGTGGGGTATAGAGCGCTGCTCTTTTTTGCTGGGTTTCGCAGTACCAATATCAAGCCCGCGATACACTTGACGTGAGTCCGCAGATACTATCTCACCCTTTACTTTGCGCGCGAGTTTGAGCGCGCGCGCTGATTTGCCCGATGCGGTAGGGCCGGCTACGATGATGATGGAAGATCTTGCCATAAATGCGATTATATAGTAAAATATTAAACGGATCAACCCATGTTTCTGGTGCCATAGGAGGGCATATGAGGAGATGGAAAAGTGTTCTTTTTGTACTGGTCGCGCTTTGCGTGGTCTCCGCTGATGCTGATGCACGGCGTATATATACGATTCGGCAGGGTGATACGCCCGACGGGATTAGATTTAAGCTCGCACCGTCGCTCGAGGAACTGAGCGCGGCAAATCCCAAAGTCAACTTTTCATTGTTACGCGTAGATGATGAGATCGTTGACTCACGGCCGGAGCTGGCTGACATCAAGAAAGCCGAGCAGCAGATCGCCAATCTCACGGAAAAGCTTGGCGCCATAACTACCGGGCGTAATACGCTCATGCGAGAACTCGGAGCTTCTCGCGGACTCAATGTCACATTGGATGAAAAGGTGCGCGAGCTTCAGCCACTAGCAGATTTGGCAGATTCATACCGCGCTCGACTTTGGCTTTGGACGGGCTCTCTCGTGGGAGTATGCGTCTTTTTGCTTGGTATTAGTACATTGCAGGCGCGCGTGCATTCACGGCTTGATCGTAAGATTCTCGATCTTCAGCAAGAGGTTGTGTATGCTCGTCTCGACAGTGTGATGGTGCGCGCACCGTCGCAGAGCAATGGCGTGTCGCGTTCGCGGCATTCTGATGCCGATACCACGCCACAGCGTACGCATTAGTACGCGCAACTAAAGAGCCCAAGGGAACAATTTCCCTTGGGCTCATTTTTTTTCAGCCCAAGGCTGACAAGTATTAGTTTTTTGTATCTTCTAAAAACTGTTCGAGTGAGATTGTTTTTGTATCCTTCGTCCCTCGCGTACGGACATTGATTTGATTTCCAGCCACCTCCTTTTCGCCGATGACAAAGAGGTAGGGAATCTTTTCAAGCTCTGCCTCTCTGATTTTTTTGCCGATCGATTCATTACGCAGATCAAGCTCAAGGCGAATCCCCCGAGTCTTGAGTTCTGTTACGATCGAGTGTGTATAGTCAATCACTTTATCATTGATCGTCAAGATTTTTATCTGCACGGGCGCGAGCCAGTAGGGAAAGGCACCGCCATAGTGTTCAATGAGAATACCTAAAAATCGTTCAGTAGATCCCAAGATCGCGCGGTGAATGACGACTGGGCGTTTTTTCTCGCCATCGGAATCAATGTATTCAAGTTCAAAGCGTTCTGGCAGATTCATATCGAGTTGTATGGTCGAGAGTTGCCACGAGCGACCAATGACATCTTTAAAAATAAAGTCGAGCTTTGGTCCGTAGAATGCTGCCTCGCCTAAGCCAATCTCATATTTCCAGCCTCGTTTTGAGATTACCGAGGTCAGCATATTCTCGCTTTCTTGCCAGATGGCAGGATCGCCAATATAATGGTTTTTATCTTTTGGATCATGCGTTGAGATGCGTACCCAAAAATCTTTAAATCCAAAGGTGGCATAGGTCTCTTCTATCATATCAAGCATTTCTTTTATTACTCCTTCGATCTGGTCTTCGCGGGCAAATACATGGCAGTCATCTTGGGTGAGGGACCGTACGCGCGTTAGGCCTGAGAGCTCACCCGATTTTTCATGGCGATAATTGGTGGTTGTACAGGTCCAGCGCACGGGGAGTTCGCGGTATGAGTGCGGTGTAGTTTTGTAGAGTATCATGAAGTGCGGACAATTCATGGGTTTGATAAAATAATCCGCTTCACGTTCCAGATGCATCGGAGGATACAGCGCGTCATACTTTTCCGCGTGTCCTGATATTTTATAGAGCTCACCTTTGGTAATATGAGGGATCCAGATAGATTCGTAGCCACGTTTTTCTTGGAGTTCAGTGATAAAATTTTCAACGATTCGGCGAAGCACAGCGCCCTTGGGATAGAATAGAGGCAGACCGGGACCAACCTCGTCAGTAAGAGCGAAAAGTCCTAGCTCGCGACCAAGTTTGCGGTGGTCGCGTTTTTTTGCTTCTTCCTGCATCATACGATATTCTTCAAGCTCGGCGGGCGTATTGAATGCAAGGGCGTAGACTCGTTGGAGTTGGGCATTGTGTTCGTCACCGCGCCAATATGCGCCCGCGATGGTAGTGAGCATGAATGATGTCGGGTCAATATCACGCGTGTTATCGGCGTGGCCACCACGGCAGAGATCCATAAAATTTCCGACGGTGTAGGCGGTCAGCTCGCGGCCTTCTTTTTCATATTCATCAATAAGCTCAAGTTTATAGGGTTGATTGGCAAAAAGCTCACGCGCTTCAGATGCATCAATCTTTTTGCCTATCATGGCAAGCTCCTCGCCTATAAGATCACGCATAGTCTGTTCAAACTCTTTGATGTCTTCTTCTTTGAGTTTGCCATCAAGATCAAAGTCATAATAAAAACCGTTTTCAATGGTTGGGCCGATGCCAAGTTTTGCGTCAGGATATTTTGTAAGTACCGCTGACGCTAAAAGATGCGCCAATGTGTGACGTTTTTCCTCAATAGTATTTTTTGATTTATCCATGCGTTATACGATAATCGGTTCTACTTTATTGCAAATCATACTTGGCGTACCGTTGCGTTCGTTGATTTTTCCTTGTACGGCAAAGAGTCCTTCGGGGATAAGCATGTGACCGTAGACCTTGAGGTCAGAGGGAAACATGACGCCTTCAATCTCACCCGAATCATCCTGCAATTTCAAGAATACCATAGGATCACCGTTTTTGGTAAGGATGCGCTTGATCTCGGCAAGCATGCAGTAAATGGTTACTGATCTGCCGGGCATCTTTTCTTTAAGTTCGCGAATGGTTTTTGATTGTGCTTGCAGGTGTTTTATTTTTTCAAGTGGATGACCGGAGACATAGAGACCCAGCAATTCTTTTTCCCATTTGAGTTTCGTGTCTTGAGCGGCAGGTTCAACTATTTCAAGCTTGAGTTGAGGGAGTGACTGTGGATCGGCAATAAGACCAAAGAGTGAGCTTTGGTCGCTGGTAGCTGCGGCGTGCGTCTCGCGCGCATAGCCCAAGATGCGGTCCATGTTCATGAGGATCTGATTTCGTTCTCCAAAAATATCAAGCGCGCCGGATTTGGCGAGCGCTTCAATAGATTTTTTGTTTAAGTCGCGCGTTTTGGCGCGTTCCAAAAAATTTGCCAGTGATGTGTAGGGTCCTTGCGCGTCACGCGCGCTGACAATAAGCGAGACGATGTTGTGACCCACATTTTTAATCGCACCCAAGCCAAAGCGAATATCAGCGCCCTTTGTCACCGAAAAGTGTCTGCGCGATTCATTAATATCTGGTGGTAAAATTTTTATTTTTTCTTGCGCCGCTACTCCTACTAAAAAGGAAATGCGATCAATATTTTTTTCATCAGAGTTGAGCAATGATGCCATGAATTCTATCGGGTAGTGCGTTTTGAGATAGGCAGTTTGATATGCAATTGTGGCATATCCTACGGCATGTGAACGATTAAATCCATACCGCGCAAATGGCTCAACGAGTTTCCAGAATTCTTCGCCTAAGCGCCGTGAGCCGATGGTGCGTTCGGCGCCATCAACAAATTTATTTTCCTGCTCCGCTAACAGTTTTTTTATTTTTTTACCAACCGCCTTGCGGAGCGTGTCCGCCTCGGGCAGTGAGAAACCGGCGAGTGCCTGTGCCGCTTGCATAAGCTGTTCTTGGTACACCATGATGCCGTAAGTAGGTGCTAAGATCGGTTCGAGTTTTGGATGAAGATATTTGACCGGCTCCTCGCCATGTTTGCGTTTGATGAACGAAGGTATGAGCTCCATCGGCCCCGGGCGGTAGAGAGCTACCATGGCTACGATATCTTCGATAGAGGTCGGTTTAAGCTCTTTGAGAAAGCGCGTCATACCTGCGCCCTCAAGTTGAAAGACTCCGACCGTTTTGCCGGCCGCAAGAGTTTTGAATACCTTTGGGTCATCGAGCGGAATCGTGTCAATATTTATGTCTTTATCATAAATTCTTTTTACACGTCGCAACGTTTCTTCAATAATCGAGAGATTAGAAAGACCTAAAAAGTCTACTTTTAAGATGCCAAGATCCTCGATAGCATGCATTTCAAATTGCGTGACGATTGACGATCTTTGATCCTCGCGGCCTGTCGCGTATTGGAGTGGGATTGAATCGGTCAGTGGATGTTTAGTGATGACCACCGCGCAGGCGTGGGTGGATGCGTGGCGCACAACGCCTTCGAGTTTCATCGCCGCGTTGAGTAGTTTTTTCCCGTCATCGGTGCGGTTATACAGATCCGCGAGTTCCGGAACAATCCCGACGCACTCTTTGAGGTATCCGTCTTTATGCCCTTGATTTGGATTAAATGGAATCATTTTTGCGACACGATCGCAATAATCATAGGGATAGCCAAGCGCGCGGCCTGTATCGCGTACCGCAGCGCGCGCCGCCATAGTTCCGAAAGTAATGATTTGTGCTACATGATCTCTGCCGTATTTGTTTGCGACATATTCGAGTACTTCATCACGACGAGTATCGGCAAAATCAACATCAATATCGGGCGGGCTAATGCGTTCGGGGTTCATAAAGCGTTCAAACAGCAAATTATATCCGATGGGATCAACATTGGTGATTCCGAGTACATAGGCTACAAGTGATCCAGCTGCCGATCCGCGTCCGGGGCCCACAACGATACTCTTCGATTTTGCCCAGTTGATAAAATCTTGCACGATCAGAAAGTATTCGGTAAATCCAGATTTTTCGATAACTGTTAATTCATAGTTTAGTCGTTCGCGCGCCATATCAGCTGTGTCAGGATAGCGCGCAGGCAAGCGTTCACGGCATAGTTTTTCGAGATATGAGTTTGCAGTTTCTCCCTCAGGCAGATCATAGTGGGGTAGTTGTAAGATGCCGAGGGGGATCTTAATGTCGACACGTTCCGCGATACGCGCGGTATTTTCTATAGCTTCTGGTGTATCTTTGAACAATTCAATCATCTCTTCGGATGAGCGAAATGAAAAATTGTCACGCTTCATCGTGAGACGATCGTCATCATCAAGGCGTGAGTTTGTTTGTACAGCGAGCAAGACATCTTGCGCGGCCGCATCATCGGCATTGGTATAGTGAATATCTTGGGTGGCGACGAGAGGAATATCGAGTTTGCGCGCGAGAGCCACGAGTTGTTCTTTGAGTTTTTCATGGTTGGGGATAGCGGGATGATGTGAGATTTCAATAAAAAAGTTTTCTACTCCAAAAATATCGATATACTCGCGCGCGAGATCTTCGGCGCGATCGTGTTCGCCCGCTAAAAGAGCGCGAGGAATTTCACCGGTCATACATCCCGAGAGCGCGATGATGCCCTCGTGATGTTTACGGAGCAGATGTTTGTCGATGCGTGGTTTGTAGTAAAATCCTTCGAGCGCGGCGATGCTCGCGAGTTCTATCATATTTCGCCAGCCCGCGGCGTTTGTGGCGAGCAGCGTGAGATGATAGCGTTTATCATCAATGCCTGATACTTTTTCGTGAAGGTCTCTGCGCGCGATATATGCCTCCATGCCCAAGATTGGCTTGACGCCAGCTTTTTTGCATTTTTGATAGAATTCGATTGCGCCGTAGAGATTGCCGTGGTCAGTAAGTGCAAGCGCGGGCATGCCGCAGGCAACCGCTTTGGCGACCAGCTGATCTATTTTTGAGAGCCCGTCTAAAAGTGAATAGTGAGAATGCGTGTGGAGATGGACGAACTTCATAGTGAAATTGTATCGTAAAAGAATATGACACGAAACGCTAGACAGCAAAGGCAAGGTGTGCCGAAATACATCGTAGGAATAGACGAAGTAGGGCGGGGGCCGCTCGCGGGACCCCTGACCGTTGGCTTGGTGCGGATGCCCGCCAAGATGCCAAATTCCTTTTTCTTGGGTATCCGTGATTCCAAAAAATTGACCGTAAGGCGGCGCGGCGAGTGGTTTCGCGGCATCAAGGCACACAAAGCTCTTGCGTATGCGGTTATTTCAATATCGGCGCGTGATATTGATAAGTATGGCATTTCACACGCGGCGCGCGTTGCTATCGCGCGAGGTCTTGATAGGCTCGCGGTTTCTCCCGCGTCTTCCTATATAATGCTCGACGCAGGGCTTTGCGCGCCGCGTGAATTTCAGCAAATCAGCATCATAAAAGGAGATGAAAAGATTCCGGTCATTGCTGCCGCGTCTATAATGGCAAAAGTAACGCGCGATCGTGTTATGGTGCGCATGCACGCAAAATATCCATGGTATCATTTTGCCGCTCACAAGGGATATGGTACGGCCGCACACGCCCGCGCCATCAGATGTTTTGGGCTTTCGAAGATTCATCGAGTTTCATTTTGTCGCAGGTTTATATGATTCTTGCGCCTTACATGCAAGTATGGTAGAGTAACTCATATGACAGTACGGATGCGGCATACCCGCTCACATACCGGTAATCGCCGGTCACACCATGCGATAAAGGCGCAAAATCTTGCCAAGTGCGAGAAATGCGGTACATCTATTCGCCCACACATCGTTTGTATAAACTGCGGTACCTACCAAGGGCGGCAGATTGTCGATGTATTGGGGAAGCTCAATAAAAAAGAGCGTAAACAAAAAGAAAAAGAGCTTAGCGCGCAAGAAGAAGCAGCGCATATCGAGAAATAGCAAAGCAAAATACTTCTTCGTTCTTTTACACATCACTACATAAATATTTTATGGCATCGAGGCATCTCGCGCGGTCCATCGCAATGCAATCCCTCTACGAATGGGATTTTAATGGCGCTCCTATGACGGTTGCCGAGGATATTATCATGCGCAATCTTGATGAATTTGGTCCAGGGCTTGATGACGCAGGTTTTGTGCGCGCGCTTATCATGGGTGTGGCCGAAAAACGAGAGCAACTTGATGCGATCATTGAGCGCGCGGCGCCCGAGTGGCCCCTTTCACAAATTGCCGTCGTCGATCGTAATGTGTTGCGGATCGGGCTTTGGGAACTTCTCTTTGGTAACTACAAGGAGGTGCCCCCAAAGGTAGCGATTAACGAATCGATCGAGCTTGCTAAAACATTTGGTGGGGAAAATTCTGGCAAATTCGTCAACGGCGTTTTGGGCACGGTATATCGTGAACTGGGTGAGCCTGGTAAAGATGAAACGTCTAAAAAATATAGCCCCGAAGAGCTTGAACAGTTGCCCCTCGAACGGCGCGCCGGTGCCGTGGTCATGCGTGGTGATTATATTGCGTTGGTGCATGATGTATTTGGCTACTGGACGCTACCCAAGGGCCGTCTTCAGACAGATGAAGAAGATATCGAGGGCGCGCGTCGCGCGGTGATGACCGAGATTGGAATCGACAATCTCGAGCTCTCTCGTCAGCTCTGCGAGAACCAATATGTAGCGCATGATCCCGAGGCAGGACCTGTGCGAAGGCGCGTAGTGTATTTTCTCGGTTCGACCACACAGAAAGATTTACATCTCAAATCGTCAGGTGGGCTCGTGGAGGCAAAATGGTTTCGCAAAGCAGATTTACCAGCACTAAAAATGTACGACGACATTCGCAAAATATTCGAAAATATATGATAGATCCCGTAGCATTTGAATTAACTCTTGGCATTTCATTTAAAAATAAAGATCTTCTTACACAGGCGCTCACACACCGCTCTTATCTCAACGAAAACCCAGGATTTCGTCTTGGGCACAACGAGCGGCTTGAGTACTTGGGCGATGCGGTTTTGGAGCTTGTGGTTACCGCAGATTTGTTCGCGCGATTTCCGGATAAGCCAGAGGGTGAATTGACTTCGATTCGCGCGGCGCTTGTGAACGCGGAAATTTTGGCTGGAATAGCCGCCGATATCAAGATGGGTGATTATCTGTTGCTCTCGCGCGGTGAGAAAAAAGATACCGGCCGCGCGCGCCACTATATCTTGGCAAACGCGTTTGAGGCCTTTGTAGGTGCGCTGTACCTCGATCAGGGATACGAGGCGTGCGCTGAGTTTATCAAAAAATATTTGCTGGTGCATACGAGCGAGGTGATCGAAAAGCGTCTTTGGAGAGATCCTAAAAGCTCGTTTCAAGAAGCCGCACAAGATCGCGTTGGCATTACGCCCAGCTATAAAGTATTGCGTGAAGCCGGTCCTGACCATCAAAAGAAATTTTTTGTAGGAGTTTTTTTGGGTTCAACGCAGATTGCTGAGGGCAGCGGGCATTCAAAGCAAGACGCTGAAGTAGAGGCTGCTGAAAACGCACTTCGTGAAAAAGGTTGGAGTTAGTATGTACTTTAAAAGTCTCACGCTTTCGGGTTTTAAATCATTTGGCAAATCAACGGTTTTTGAATTTCCTTCGCGTATTACTTCGGTTGTCGGACCAAATGGTTCGGGTAAATCAAACGTAGTCGAGGCCATTCGTTGGGTGTTGGGCGAGCAATCGATCAAATCATTGCGAGGCAAAAAAGGCGAGGATCTTATTTTTAATGGATCTGACAAAGCGGCGCGCCTCGGTAAGGCCGAAGTAAAGCTCATCTTTGATAATTCTGCGCGTCAGTTTCCGTATGAGTTTGATGAAGTGATTATTTCTCGGCGTGTTGTGCGTGATGGTACCAACGAATACTTGCTCAATGGTTCGCAGGTGCGTCTTAAAGATATTTTTCAGCTTCTTTCAACTGTTGGTTTTGGTTCAACTCAACACCACATCATCTCGCAAGGCGAGGTAGATAGGATTTTATGGGCGTCTGGGCGCGATCGTCAAGAGATGATCGAAGAGGCGCTCGGTCTCAAAGAATATCATCTCAAAAAACGTGATGCCGAGCGCAAGCTCGGCGAGACGGAAAATAATTTGCGCCAGGTAGACGCGCAGGTTCGTGAGCTTCGTCCGCATCTCAAGTATCTTGCGGGGCAAGCAGAAAAAATGCGTGCTACTGAAGAATATCGTATCGATTTACATGAAAAGGCGCGCCTATATGCGTCTCGCGAACAAGCAGCTCTTGCTGAGATTACTAACAACGCCGCTCTTGAGCGTGGCCCGCTTGAAGAAGTATCGCGCGAAAAATTGGCACGCATCAAAGAGCTGTCAGGAGAGATCGCGCGCGCGGAAAAATCTTTTTCCGGTCTTGAGATCAAAGACGTGGTCAAAGAAAAACTCTCAGTGCTCGATGAGCGTAGGCGAGTACTTGAACGCGAGTTAGGACGTATTGAGGGGCTTTTGGCTGCTGGTGCCGGATCAAAAGATTCCGAGGTGTCGGTCAAGATGATCGCAGGTGAGTTGCGTGATACACTTTCGTTTGTCAAAGAAATAGCCGAGCAAGATAGTTTTGAAACGCTTAAATCGGGACTCAATGATATCAAGGTGCGCCTTGAGAAACTTTTAAAGCTTTCGGTCGGCGATCGTGATTCGGCGGGCGATCTTTCACTTGAAAGAAAGAAGCAGGAAATGGCCGCGGAACTTCGCGAGATTGAGCGCGCGGTTGCTGGTCTGCGCGCGCAGCGTGAAGAGGCGGGTATGGTACGCGAAGATACTTTGCGCGAGCTTCGAGAGCGTGAACACGAGATCCGCACCCAAGAGCGTGAGCTGGAAAATATACGAGTTCAACTCCGTACTCTTGATTTTGAAGGTGAGAAATACAAAGCGCGTCATTTCGAGCTTGCTCATTTTATACGAGATCTCAAAATCGACGAGGGTGTGCTGTCAAAAGCAGAGCCGTTTATAGGGGACGCTGACCGCGCGCAGTTGATGCGTCAGATTGAGCGTTTACGCATGAGACTTGAGGAGGCTGGAGGCATTGATTCATCAGTACTCAAAGAATATGAAGATACGAGGTCGCGCGATGAGTTCTTGGGGCGAGAATTGCATGATATTAATGACGCAGCCGGGCAGCTCCGTGCTCTTATGTGTGAACTTGATCAAAAGCTGCATGAGAAATTTTCAGATGGTTTAAAAAATATCAACGAAGAATTTTTAACGCTCTTTCGCAGTGTATTTGGCGGTGGTAAAGCAAAGCTTGTCTATGTGGCGTCTACAGTTAGTGAGACTGGTGAGATTGTTGATGGTGGTATTGAGATTGAGCTTGATATCCCGCGCAAACGATTGCGTAGCCTCGATATGCTTTCAGGCGGTGAACGCGCGCTCACTTCAGTGGCGCTTTTGTTTGCCATGTCTACGGTGAATCCGCCACCATTTTTGGTGTTGGATGAGACTGATGCCGCGCTCGATGAGGCAAACTCACAGCGCTATGGCGATCTTCTCGAGCAACTCGCAAAAAAAACCCAACTTATCATCGTTACGCATAATCGCCACACCATGCAGCGCGCGGGGATTTTATACGGTGTTACTATGTCAGGCGATGGTATTTCGCGCGTTATTTCTCTTAAGCTCGAAGAGGCAAAAGAGTTTGCCCAAGAGGGTTGACTTGCAATGCGCTTTCGGGTAGAATTATACCATGCTGAAAATAAGATTACAGCGAGTTGGCCGCAAAAATGATCCGTCGTTCCGGGTTGTTCTGATTGAGTCTTTTCGCGCGCCTAAGTCAGGTGCCGTGCAGGAAATCCTCGGCAACTATGACGCTCGCCAAAAGCGCATCGTGCTCAAGCGTGATCGTATTGACTATTGGCATTCAAAAGGCGCGCAGATCACGCAAACGGTCTCAAGCCTTATGAAGCGCGCAGCAAAATAATACTTACTGCCAAAAAACAAAAGAAGTCTTGCCAAAGGCTTCTTTTTTGTTATGATGGAAGAAGTTCAAAAGGTCGCTATAACTGAACGATACATACTATGTCAGATAACGCAGATAAACACTTTCTCGAGTTCGTCGTGAAGGCGCTTGTGGATAATCCTGATGATGTGAAAGTTGATCGCAAGGTTGATGAGATGGGGGTCCTCCTCACACTCAAAGTCAATCCGGCCAATATGGGTCAGGTCATCGGTCGCAATGGAAATACCGCTAAAGCCCTTCGCACGCTTCTTCGTGTGGTTGGTATGAAGCACAATGCTCGTGTCACCCTCAAGATCGAAGAGCCGGAAGGCAGCGAACGCCGCCCACCGCAAGAACGAAAAGTAATGGACGATTTGAGCGATTTGAATCTCTAATCGTTGATATACATAAAAAGACCCCTCAACCATTTTGCGCGAGGGGTCTTTTTATGTAAGTGATATACTAACAATAATATATTCTATGCGATTTACTATACTCACCTTGTTTCCCAAAGCATTTGATTCATATCTCGGCGAATCGATGATGGCGCGCGCACAAAAAAATAAACTCATCAATATTGAGATTATCGATATTCGTGATTTTACAAACGACAAGCATCGCACCGCTGACAGCAAGCCATACGGCGGCGGTCCTGGCATGGTCATGCGCGCTGAACCCATACTCAAGGCGTTTATCTCGATCAAAAAAAAGAGCAAAAAAATACGCGTTATCATTACATCAGCGGCGGGCAGGCAATTTACCAATGCGCTGGCGCGTGTGTATACCAAGAAATATGACCATCTCGTCATTATCGCAGGGCACTATGAGGGCATTGATGAGCGCGTCAAAAAAGTGTTGAAGGCCACAGAGATCTCAATAGGTGATTATGTGTTGACCGGCGGTGAGCTGCCGGCGTTGGTTATGATTGACGCGATTTCCCGCCAGATCCCCGGTGTTTTGGGGCGAGCCGAATCGCTCGAAGAATCACGCCTGGGCACGGGAGTTCCCGCCTATACGCGGCCAGAAACGCTTGTCTATCAAAAGAAAAAATATCGAGTTCCCAAAGAGCTCGCTTCAGGCAGTCATGCTATGATTGAGGCGTGGAGAAAAAAGCATCAGAAAAAAATAAAATAGCTATTTTTTTAATAAGCTTTATAAATGTTTATATAAATATATAATAGATGAGCATAGTAAGGATGAGGTGTATGATAGATACGCTATGCACAAATATATTTATTGTTTTATAACAAAATATATTTTTTTGAGGTTACAATAAAGAGGAATCATTTCAACATAAGTTTATTTGATGCCTCCACAAGATAGTTCATCTACTCGTACAAAAAATCTCACCAGATTTTTTGCAGTGCTTGCGGTATTTTTTATATACGCATATTTATTCAACGGGCTTGCTGATTTACCGATATTTCAATCTCCACAAAATCCACCGCTTGCGCAAATATTGAAATCAACCAATCTAGCGCCAAACGCTGGCTTTGAGAGCGATCCTTGTGCGGTAAATGGAGGATGGCTCGTTGCATACTCATCATTGGCGACTTGCGGTGTTACTCCGTTTCTTTGGTCAACAACGCAGGCGCATTCTGGCACGCGCTCTGTTGAGATCACCAATCCAACTCTTCCCATTGGTGCCGCCTATGTCCGTTGGTTGAGCAATTCTAGTTTGGTATCGGCGCAAGCGGGCAAAACATACCAGGGATCCATGTGGGTGAAAACACAAAACGCGCAGGGATCGATCGCGGTTGTCGGCAACTTTTGGAATGGGTCTACACACCTTCAGACATTTTCTGTCTCGCCAGTTTTAGGAGTTACGCAAGATTGGATGCTAGTGACGGTTTCGGGGACAGCGCCGGCGGGCACAACAAATATGCGCGTAGAACTTCGTCGCATGGGCACGGGAGGCCAGACACTTTCAGGTACAGTTTGGGTAGATGATGTATCCATACAAGAAGTTACTACTAATACTCCAACACAAAATCCGACGCTACCTCCTCCTCCACAATCATCGGGCTTACTTCCATCGCCTTGGGTATCGCAAGACATAGGTTTGGTGGCACTTGCCGGCAGTGCCACGTACATATCAGATATTTTTACTATAAATGGAGATGGCTCTAATATTTTTGGCACTTCAGACTCTTTTCATTTTGTACATCGGCAACTCACGGGAGACGGAGAGATAAAGGCACGAGTTGTATCCGTTGAGGATACCTCTCCATATGCGCGAGCTGGTGTGATGATGAGGGAGACACTGTCAGAAAATTCGCGCCACGCCCTTATGGTAGTTAAGCCAAACGCGCTTCTTGAGTTTTTGCGCCGCGTATCTGTGGGCGGTTCTACAATATATGCACTTGGCAATACTGCTCCCGCGCCACATTGGGTACGCCTCGTAAGATCTGGTTCAATTATTACTGCGTATGCATCTTCGGACGGTGTTAGTTGGACGATGGTTGGTTCAGACACTTTTATTTCTCTTTCTCCTACTATATATATTGGCCTTGCTGTGGGAGGTCTCAATACTTTAAATATCAATACCTCTGTATTTGATAATGTAGTTGTCACACAGACAACACAACCAAACCCAACACTCCCTCTGCCACCGCCACCTCCACCTCCACCGCCACCGTCACCATCGTCACAGCCATCATTAGGTACGCATCCAAATTTACTTCTCAACCAAGCAGAGATACAGGAGTTGCGCGCGGCGCTGGGCAATCCGACTGGGTGCACGGCGATTTCAGGTCTTCAGTATCTTAAAGATGCATGGAATCGCGTATGTGCTGCGGCGCCAAGCGGCACAAGTCCTTCTCACAATTATTCTAACACTCTCTACGGGCAAGATTGGCATGTACGCTATGGAGCAGAGTTGACTGATGGTTATCGCCTGGTACACGCCGCAATGGCGTATGCGATTACTGGAAATAGTACTTATGCTGATGCTGTGCGAGCTATTATCTTCGCATGGGTCAATGGAACAAATACAAACCCAAACTCACTCGCTGGTAGTGCAGATCATGGCATCGCCGATTGGGGATTCAATGGATTCGCGCTCGCGTACGATCTGACATACAACTCGGGGGTGTATTCTGGCACAGACAGAACTTCTATTGAATCGTGGTTTGCAAATTTCGTTGCTCCAATCTCTGGTACCAAGCCTCATTATTGGTATCCAAAGGGTTTTTCAGCCGATTATTACTATGATGGTTATTACAACCATTACGGGTATATTAATGAATTTCAAACAAATAATATTCTCTACGCAATGGTCGGCGCGCTCTTAGGAGATCAGACTCGCTACCGTTGGGCCACACTGGACCAATTTCCTTATAGTGATTTTCGTTCACCTTATGGTCGTACGCCTGATTATTTTGCTACATATCCAGGGCGCAATCCGCGTTCGCTTCATGAATTTATCCGCGGCGCGATTTACAATCAAGGTGAAGCGACCATGTCTTTGCAGCGTACCGATAGTTATTACCCAGATCCATGCAACACATCTGGTAGCTGTTCGGGCACAAATCAGACAATGACAAACCATGCGCTTGGGCCCGTACCCAGCGGTTCTACTTATGATTATCACGCTCGCGGGCCATATCCGCGCAATTGTCCAGATGTTTCCGGATCTGATCCAAAGAAATGCAGTACGGCGACAGGGCCGAGTACTGGCGCAGGTCAAGGCTATCAGTTATTGCAAGTAGAGGCATTTGCTATTCATGCGGCTCTCGCTTGGCATCAGGGCGATGATCTTGCGCATCAGACACTCGGCGGGCATACGATCAAGAATGCATCAAACTTTGTGCGTCCCATTGCGGCGCATGTCAATGTACCGCGAGCGAACCGCGTTTATTCGCCGTTGTATAATCTGATATATAGTTTGTACCGCGATCCTGCGGATCTGGCATTTTTACAGAAGACGGGCGATTGCGCGGATTGCGGTGCTTCGGGGCGAGGGGGCATGCTGTATTGGTTGGGTTATAGTTGGCCGCTTATTGGATACGCAGATCGATCCAATGCCCCGGGTAATAATGCGGTAAGTCCTACGCCAACACCAACACCATTGTCAACAAAGTTTTCCATAAATGATCGCATTGTTACCAACTCATCCAGTATCAATGTGAGAAGTGTTGCGGGAGGAACTATCGTCGGCATTCAAGGGCAGAACATACAAGGAACAGTCGTGGGCGGTCCAACACAAGCAGTAGTGTCTGGCGTTGCGTATTGGTTTTGGAATATTAATTTTGATTCTGGAGCAGACGGATGGGTCGGTGAAAATTTAATTGATAAAGTACAAGCGTCAACCGGCCAGAAAAATATATTTACGCGTCGCTATATTTATACATCCGTTAATCTTGACGGATCATCCGTTGAAATTGATCGGCTGATTAGGATTATGGAGCGCGGCAAGAACGCTGGTTATAATGGTATCGTTCTTAACGATTTACGTAGCTCTTGTAGCTGGATTGCAAATCCGTCGGCAACATGCGCTACCAATATAGCTCGCATCAAGGCTGCAGCAACATCATGGGGCATGGCAGTGGTTCCCGTATATTTTACTGGGACGGAGCAGACATCCGAAGACGCGTCACTTGCGGAAGCGTGGCCTATGCGCGATACGCCCTTTAGGGTTAATACTCAATCCGCAGCGCTTGAGTCTGATCTTGGCGCCGGGCTTTTGAATGGTTCCATGGAAAGTTGGGGCGGATCACCTATCAAGCCAGTTTCATGGAATGTTGTGGGACCAGGCACTCAAGATACCGTTGAACGATTTGCGGGCGCTGGGTCCATACGGTTTACCAATCCAACGGGCACGGCACGTATAGGGCAGCGTGTCGCGGTGAAGCGATGGCGCACTTATGAGCTTAGTATGATGCTTAAAACATCAAACTATTGTAGCGGCTGCGCGAGATTTTATGTAGAAGGATGGAACGGTCCTGGTCATCGTGTATTGATGAATCAGCGTGACGCGATATCAGTCAATGGCACTCAAGGCTGGACGCGCCATAAGGTTATTTTTACATCGCTTGATACGCCAGATATAGATATATATCTTGTTGCTGACGCAACTTCCGCGGGGTCACTCTGGGTAGATGATGTGAAATTGACCGAAGTAGGGTTGACGTCTGATACGATCCAGCGCGTTACTACGCCTGTCGTTGTTACATCTGAAAATGGTCTTACTACTTATACTAAAGGGGTTGACTATACGGTTGGTACGCAGACTCTTAGTATTCCCGCGGGTTCAAAGATTACAAACGGGCAGTTGTTGAAGGTTGATTGGTGGAAGCGAGCAAATGCCAAATGGACATATGACGCATTGGCAAGCTGGTGCCAACAGCGCACGATTGATCTGGCGCGCGCTCATCTCAATCGCATTATGAATCGTTATGGTTCGGGCGGCGGTTTTATGATCAACTGGGACGAGATGTACGCATTCAACTGGGATCCTGATTGTGGCGACATGAGCTCTTTGATTCCAGGTCGGGCGGGCGAATATTTGGCGAATAAAGTTATGCGTATCTCCGAGCAGTTGGTGCACGAGATTGATCCAGCGCGGGAGCTTTATGTATGGAATGATATGTTTGATCCATATCACAATGCTCGCGAAAATGATTATACAGGTACGCACCAAATGTTTCTTGTTAACGGCTCGCTAAAATCTTCAGTACCCGCGTGGAGCGGTGTATCGCAGAATACGATTATCATGAATTGGATTCCTCCAATACTATATGGAGGGATTGATTTCCGGCCTTCGTTAAAGTTTTGGGCGGGCACAGATCCTCTCTATCCCAAAGTCTCACACAGACAGATTGTTGCTGGCTATTATGACACCATCAACAATGTATCGCAGTGGATGACGCTCCTTGATCAGCAGGAAGCCGAAGGTCTCTCTGGCATCGTGGGTTTTCTCTATACTACGTGGGATAACGGTTCTGATGGATATTATGGCAAATACGATGATTTGGAGGCCGCTGCAAATATTATAAAAGCAGCTGGCCGTTGGGGTACCGGGCCTGTGCCGTCGATTACGCCTACGCCCACACCTACACCTATTCCAACACCAACCGAACCTCTCGTGCTCGTATCAGGTCCGACATCTTCTCAGATCACAGAGACAACGGCTGATATAACCTGGACCCTCAACCACACAGCAAACGGAAGAACAAATTATGGCCTTACCTCCGCGTATGGTTCATCGTTGATAGAAACAAGCGATAATCTCTATGCAACGCATGTCATGACGCTTAGAAATTTAACGCCAGCAACTACCTATCACTACAAGATAATCTCAACAGACTCGCGTGGCTCTACTGTCTCATCGGGAGATCTTACCTTCACTACGCTTGGAGGTACGCCTACACCTATTCTTACAGATACAGCAGCACCAATGTTTTCGAGCATGGCGGCAAACACAGTCACTACAAATAGCACGACTATTTCTTGGAATACCGACGAGCCTGCAACAAGTAGGGTAGAGTACGGCATTTCCACAACATATGGCAGTCAGACTTCTTTTGACTCAACACTCGTTACTTCACACTCAGCACTCCTCGGTGGTCTTTCGCCAAACACGACATACCATTATCGGGTTATCGCGCAAGATGCTTCAGGAAATATCGCGACCTCACTCAATAGAACTTTTCAAACAAAGTCATTGCCTGACACGCAAGGCCCGGGTGCGGTGAGCAATCTTTCTTTGTCTAACACTACCCAAGTTTCTACTCGACTGATGTGGGCAGCCCCACAAGACTATCCTATTGGTCAAGTATCGGCTTATGATATACGCTACTCAACGAGCCCCATCACACAGTCAAATTTCGCAGGGGCTACTGAAGTATCGGGTGAGCCAACGCCATCTATGCCGGGTACGCAGGAAACTTACGCCTTGGCGGGCTTACAGCATTCAACCTCATACTATGTAGCCATACGATCTCAAGATAGTCTTGGCAATAGTTCTCTCATATCAAATGTCATAACATTCACCACACAATCACCCACACCAACACCCGTAGCATTTGATTTCGCGCTCTCACACGGAGGTTCCAGAACTGTCACGCAAGGAAATAAAGTCGTAAATACCATTACCGCGACACTTCTTTCCGGCTCAACGCAACAAGTTATTTTTTCAGTCTCGGGACTTCCTTCTGGAGCCACTGCCTCTTTTGGTCAGGTCTCATGCAATCCAAATTGTCAGTCCACTCTTACTATAGATACACAATCTTCAACACCCTTAGGCCAAGTCACAATCGTAGTGAGCGCGACAGCAGCCTCCGTAACACGAACTGCGTCATTTACGCTTACGGTAGAGGCTGCGCCTTCCGTTTTGCCGCCAACTCCCCAGGCGAGTTTCAATTTTTTTCTCGCACACTCTGGCGACGTTTCGACGATCAAGGGGGATAGGGTAATAAATACAATCACCGCGACTCTTTTGGAAGGCGCGACTCAACAAGTTTCATTTTCTGCCGCAGGTCTTCCAAATAATACATCAGCCTCTTTTGGTCAGACCTCATGCAATCCAAATTGTCAGATTACTCTTACTATTCAGACGCAATCTTCTGCGTCAGAAGGCAGTTTTCCTATCACTGTTACTGCTGGAGGAGGTGATACAACAAAAACAGTAAGTTTTATGCTTATGATCAAGGCGCTCCCACAAATAACTCAAGCTGGTGGAGGAGGAGTAGCACCAGGAAGTGGAGGAGGTGGAGGAGGTATGATTTTTGATAATACGCCGCCGTCCCGCCCGTCTCATTTGCAAGTCTTCGGAGGTTCAGATCAGATCATTCTTTTATGGCAGAATCCGTCTGATGCAGATTTTGTGCGCACCATTATTGTACGCAAGGAAGGTAGCGCGCCTACTGCTGTTGCAGATGGCATCATTGTCTACGAAGGCACAGCAAAAGAGTACACTGACACCAAGGTGCAAAAAGGTAAGACATATTACTATACGCTTTATTCATTTGACCAACGGATAAATTATTCGCAACCCTCAACCGCTTCTTCGTATCTTGGCAAGCACACAGAGCAAGAAATTGTCATGGCGCGCAATGCTACTACGGTGTCATCGGGCCTGCGCATTTCTTCTCAAATAAAAGGCATTATCATCACAAAATATCTTCAGATCGGTTCCAAGCATCAAGAGGTAGCGCTCTTGCAAAAGCACTTGCAAGATCTCGGTCTCTTCCCCAAGACGCAAGCACCCACTGGTTTCTTTGGTCCCATGACCGGGCGAGCTCTCAAAAGCTATCAGACGTCAAAGGGTATAGAGCCGACAGGGGGCACAGGGCCCAAGACACGTAGGGCGCTTAAAGGAAATGAGCAAACTCAAATCGTACCTTCTCAAACTGCAATGCCCATACAGAAATGGCTTGTTTTTGGCTCACGAGGCGAGGACGTGCGCACGCTTCAGACCATTTTGAAGCGCAAAGGATATTTTCCTAAAGACGGAACTATAAGCGGAAATTTTGATTCTACCACGCGAGCTTCTCTTGGGCGCTTCCAATGCGTTATACTGCAAGTATGCTCCGGTTCCCCAGGGACCACGGGATATGGCGCCACTGGTCCGAGGACGAGAAAGGCGTTGAGCCAGCTTCCATGAAAAAGCACATAAAAGATATTTTTGTTTTAACACCCGTGCCGCTCATATGCGGTTTTTTATTGGGTGGTATTTTTATTTACGTCGCATTTATGCAGCGGGTAGATTATGCAGATATAGTTTGGGACGGGCTCTTGGGCGATATTATGCCTCTATATCTTGGCATCGTTATATTTTTTACTATCGGCAACATAGTTTACTGTACGCTCTCAAGCCACCGTGAACGATACAGTTTATCGCAAAATATATTTTATACGAGCGTTGGTCTCTGCTTCGCATTGCTTATGCTGTTATTTTGGATAAACGCATAATATGAAAAAAGGACTTCGCGGCTTTACGCTTATCGAGCTTTTGATTGTTATTGCTATCATCGGTATACTTGCCGCCATTATATTACCAGCGATCAATATCGTACGCGCAAAAGCGAGAGACGCACGTCGTTTGAGTGATATGCGAACTTTTCAGACAGCACTTGAATATTATTATGATAAATATGGCAAATATCCCTGCGGTGAGAAGGTTTTTCCAGAAACAGGTGCGGGCCTCCCGAAAGTAGGCATTCACGGGTCGGATGACGGCGACGATTTTCTATCCGGTGCAATAGATGACAAATTAACTAATTGTCCTGATGAGGCAGGGCCTACTACCGGTCTTCATGAAGAGGGATTTTTGCCAGTCGATACAAAATATGCCGATCCCCTTGCTGTTAATGCGCAGGCGTATACATATTGGGTAAAAAAGAATAGACAGAGCTATATCATAACCGCGAGATTAGAGCAGGGTAGCAGTAGAATGACTTCAGATGGTGGCGTGTGCGTTAATCGCTACGAGGTAGGCCCCGGCCTGCGCGATGTTATCGTAAATCTTGGTGGTTCGCCACCCACAATTAATTTTGACTATTGGTATAATGAGAATTTGCCGCCGAATTCTTTTTGGGAAAGCGTGGGGATTTGCGCGCCGATAGCTGGTAGTTCATAAAGATCTTGCTATGATTGAGGCGTGGAGAAAAAAGCATCAGAAAAAGAAATAATGTTTTATTGGGGTGCTGCGACTTCAAGTCACCAAGTTGAAGGCAATAATCACAATGATTGGACGGAGTTTGAGCATGAGCATCATTTGACGCCGTCGGGTCTTGCCTCAGATCACTATTATCGGTTTCGCGATGATTTTGAGATAGCAAAACACTTGGGTCACAACGCGCATCGGTTCTCTATCGAATGGTCGCGCATTGAGCCCCGAGAAGGCGAGTGGGATGAGCGCGAGATCCAGCATTATCGCGATGTAGTGGCAGCACTTCGTGAGCGAGGACTTGAGCCTTTTGTAACGCTTTGGCATTTTGCGATACCACTTTGGTTCCGTGATGAGGGTGGTTGGACGAGCAAGCGCGCGCCCGCACAGTTTGCGCGTTTTGCTGGTCGTATGGCTGATGCTCTACCCGATGTAAAATTTTGGATCACGCTCAACGAACCCAATGTATATACTGCGCATGGGTATTTGCGCGGCAATTGGCCGCCGGGTAAAAAGTGGGCGTTCATGCAGTATCATAGAGCAAATCGCGTGCTTGCTGCAGCTCACAAAAAAGCTTACATGTGTATCAAGCAAAAAAATAAAAACGCCGAGGTAGGCATCACGCAAAATATGATTTGGTTTTCACACAGGGGTGGTTGGCTCAAAGATTTTTTCTTTAATCATTATTTTATGCGGCTCGTGCGCGGGTATCAGGATTTTGTGGGTATCAATTATTATTTCTCTGACAGAAAGACAAAACAGTATTCTGATATAGGCTGGTCCATTGACCCCAAAGGACTGTATTATGCCTTGGAGGGCACGCGCTGTTTTAAAAAGCCGCTGTATATTTTTGAAAATGGCATCGCCGATGCCAAGGATGATCAGCGTGCCGAGTTTATCAAAGATCATGTCGCTATGGTACAAAAGTTCGTGCGCGAGGGGGGTGATGTGCGCGGGTATTTCTACTGGTCGCTGTTGGATAATTTTGAATGGGACAAAGGGTTCGGCCCTCGGTTTGGCCTTGTTGAGATTGATTATGAGACTCAAGAGCGCCATGTTCGAAAGAGTGCCTTGGAATACAAGCAAATCATCGAGAGCACGCTTTGGCAATAGGCCAAAAACTCCTTATTTTGCAACATATTTTTGATCACAAGGGGGGTTGACAGAGCTTTTATGGTCGCCTATAATGCCCCATAGGAGAATGATGGCTATGGTAATGTAACTAATCGCTACATTTTGAAAAGGTTAGCATGTCCGCGATTGTTTTTGACTCCATCGAAAATAGTCGCGGATTTGTTTTTGAAGGAACATTGAAAATTGAGAGCATATACATTTTCCCAAAAATGTATATGGAATATCAAAAATCCGTCGAAGGTACTCGTCATTAGAGACGCTCTGCCTTCGGCAGAGCGAGTCTAGTGATATTTCTTTAAAGAGCCTGATCTTTGACGCGACTGAGTTTCGTGGCAAGATCAGATCACTACTTAATAGATTTTCTATTGAGAGTTTGATCCTGGCTCAGGAT
>SXGU01313785.1_pt1 | contig 33235 bp, 29 predicted proteins | sample 3174531 | NCBI WGS metagenome assembly SXGU01 (sample SAMN11356863, study PRJNA531348) | freshwater metagenome | isolation source: freshwater sample F1-140 | place: China: Fuxian Lake, Yuxi | collected 2017-12-25 | reverse complement strand
GCCACTGGCGAGGACCGCGCCGCCGAGGCCGCCCGCATGGCGACCTCCTCGCCGCTCCTCGAGACCGACATGAAGGGCGCCACCGGGGTGATCCTCTCGATCGCCGGCACCCACGACCTGGGCCTCTTCGAGGTGGACGAGGCGGCGGGCATCGTGCGCGACGCCGCCGACCCGGACTGCAACGTGATCTTCGGGACGGTCGTGGACGACAGCCTCGGCGACAACGTGCGCGTCACCGTCATCGCCACCGGCTTCGACGACGGCCATCAGGAGATCGTGCGCCGCCGCGCGGAGCGTGAGCGCCCCGCCTTCGGCCGCGATCGCGCGAGCGAGCCGCCCCGCCGTGAACGCCCGTCCTTCGATTCCGGCGACGCGCTGGACGTGCCGAGCTTCCTGAAGGACGCATAGCCCACCGAACCCCGGTGCCAGGCAGTGAAACGGCGCCGACGTCCCCAACCCCCCGGGGGCTTGACCCGCATTCGTCGGGTCCGACGGCGTGCTTCCGGGGGGTTGCGGGTCCCGCGCCCCCGGGGTCCGGGGGCGATGTGATGGGCCGGACCCCGCGGTGGGGGTCGGCGGCGTGCGTGCGGCACGTAGAGTGAATGGTGTGAGCGACCCGCAGCGGACCAGCCTCTATGACGCCCATGTGGCCGCAGGGGCGAAGATCGTTGACTTCGCGGGGTGGGAGATGCCCGTGGAGTACGCCGGCGTGCGCGCCGAGCATCTCGCGGTTCGCTCTAGGTGCGGGTTGTTCGATGTCTCGCACATGGGGCAGATCGAGGTGATGGGTCCGGGTGCCCGGGACTTCCTGCAGACCACGCTCACGAACGACATCACGCGCATCGGGCCCGGGCAGGCGCAGTACACGCTGCTGCCGGAGGATGACGGTGGGGTGATTGACGACCTGCTGGCGTACGCGCTGCCCGACCGCTTCCTGCTGGTGGTGAACGCGTCGAACATCGACGCCTGCTGGGCCCGGCTCGGCGCGCTCGCGCCCGATGGGGTCGGGTTGGTGAACCGCTCGCCGGAGGTCGGCATGCTCGCCCTCCAGGGTCCGGCCTGGGCGACGGCGCTCACGCCGGTCTCGTCACCGGAGCCGTTCTCGCTCGCGTACATGGAGGCCACCGAGGCCCACGTGGGGGGCGTGCCGTGCTTGGTGGCCCGCACGGGCTACACCGGCGCGCCGGGTGTCGAGATCATGTGCGACGCCGCCCGGGCGCCGGTCATCTGGGATGCCCTGATGGGGGTATCCGGGGGCCCGGACCCCTGCGGTCTGGCCGCGCGCGACACGCTGCGGCTGGAGATGGGCTACCCGCTGTACGGCAACGAGCTCTCGCGTGATCGCAGCCCCATCCCGGCGGGCCTGACGTGGGCCTGCGACCTCGCCCACGGGGGGTTCCCCGGCGCCGGGCGTATGCGCCGCGAGGTTGAGGAGGGCACGCCCGATCGCCTGGTGGGGATCGTGCTCACCGAGAAGGGCATCCCCCGGGGCGGATGCCCGGTGCTGGCGGGCGGACGGCGCGTGGGCACGGTCACCAGCGGCACGCTGTCGCCGTCGCTCGGCGTGGGCGTCGCCCTCGCGTACGTTGCACCGGAGCACGCGCATGTCGGGGCACCGTTGTCCATCGACGTGCGGGGCAAGGAGAAGGCGGCCGAGGTCACCCGGCTGCCCATGGTCGATTCATCACCGCGCAAGGAGCACCACACGTGAGCGACGAGACGTACCCCGCAGACCTCCGCTACCACCCCGACCATGACTGGGTCCGGGTGGAGGGCGCCGAGGCGACATTCGGGGTCACCTGGTACGCACAGGACGCGCTGGGCGAGGTCGTCTACTACGACCCGCCGGCCGTGGGCGACCCCGTGACCGCGGGCACGCCCTACGGCGAACTCGAGTCGGTGAAGGCCGTGACCGACATCATCGCCCCGGCGTCGGGCGAGGTCGTGGCCGTCAACGGGGCGGTGGACGGCGCGCCGGAACTCGTGAACGCGGATCCGTACGGCGAGGGGTGGCTCATCCGGGTGCGCCTGTCCGCCCCGTCTGATCTGGATGCCCTCATGGACGAGGCCGCCTACCGCGCGTACCTCGCGGGCCTCGCGGAGTAGGGGCCGGCCCGCATGAGTCTGGAACAGCGCCTCACCGACGACATGAAGACGGCGATGCGGGCCGGGGAGAAGGAGACCCTCGGGGTCATCCGCCGCGCGCTGTCTGCGGTCAGGAACGCGCGAATCGAGAAGCAGGCCGACCTCGATGAGCCGGACGGGATCCGCGTGGTGCGGTCCATCGCCAAGCAGCACCGGGAGAGCATCGAGCAGTTCCGCGCCGCGGGCCGCGAGGACCTCGCGGCCAAGGAGGAGGCCGAGCTGCGGATCCTGGCGGTCTATCTCCCGCCCGAGATGGACGAGGCCCAACTCGACGCCATCATCGACGAGGCCGTCGCCGCGACCGGTGCCGCATCGATGAAGGACATGGGCACGGTCATCAAGGCTGTCATGGCCCGTACCGCGGGTCAGGCCGAGGGCGGCACCGTCAGCGCGAAGGTGAAGGCGCGCCTGGGGGGCTGACGCCTCCCGTCACCAGGATCTCCGCGTCGCCGGCCGTGATGTGCAGGCCCTCAAGGCCACTGCGCCCGACGTCCAGATGCACGCGGCCGATCCTCCCGCACGGGTGCTCCACCGCCATCACGCCCGGCATCGCGGAGGGGTCGTCCCACTGGATGAGGAACGGCAGCACCGGCGTCGCGCAGGCCGCGGGCATCCCCGCCACCTGCCACGAGAGCACCGTTCCGTCCGCATTCTCACGTATCCCCGGCACGACGGCGTAGCCGCGTGCCGCGGCCTCGCGCTGGATGTCGTCCACCCGCGCGCACCACAGGGCCAGCCCCCCGCCCGCCGCCGCAACCTCGGCCACGCGGCGCGTGAACCCCACCCGGGGCGCCTCGGGGTCGGCCACCTCCACCAGCTCCAGGTAGGCGCCGGCAAGAGGCACGATGGCGTTGCGCGTGCCCCACGCCGGGTGCACCCCGCCCGGCAGCGTGATCAGGCCGTGGTCGCGCCGCAGGGCCTCGGCGGCCGGTGCGATGGCGGGGACGGCCCAGATGACATGGTCGAGTTGGGGCACGGGCGGCACCGTAGTCCCGGGGGTTACCGAACGGTGGGCATCGGGACGGACGCGGTCGGTACTCTGTCGCGGGTTTCGGGTCGGTCCTCGGGCCGGCCCGGCGCATGAGACGGGCGCATCGGCGCCATCAGGACGACGACGAGAGGCATACCTTGGGCACATTTCACGTAACCGAGTCGGGCAAGACGCTCGTCACCCTCATCCCGGGTGACGGAATCGGCCCGGAGGTCGTGGACTCGGCGGTTCGTATCATCGAGGCCACCGGCGCTCCCATCGAGTGGGAGGAGCGCCACGCCGGCGAGCGGGTCTTCCTCGAGGGGCAGGCCTCGGGGGTGCGTCAGGACACCATTGACTCGATCCGCAAGACGCGCGTCGTCATGAAGGGTCCGCTCGGCACGCCGGTGGGGTACGGCGAGAAGAGCGCCAACGTCACCCTGCGCAAGCTGTTCGAGACGTACGGCAACATCCGCCCGGCCCGTGAGTACCCGGGCGTGAAGACCCCCTACTCCGGCCGCGGCATCGACCTCGTCGTGGTCCGGGAGAACGTGGAGGACCTCTACGCGGGCATCGAGTACATGCTCACCCCGGGTGTCGCCCAGGGGCTCAAGCTCATCTCCCGCAAGGGCACCGAGAAGATCGTGCGCCTAGCCTTCGAGCTCGCCCGCGCCGAGGGCCGGGAGAGCGTCGTGGCCATGTCGAAGGCCAACATCATGAAGATGACCGAGGGCACGCTGAAGAGCGTGTTCGAGCAGGTCGCCCCCGAGTATGACGACATCGAGTCGTGGCATGTCATCGTCGACAACGCCGCCCACCAGCTGGTCAAGCTGCCCGAGCAGTACAGCGTGCTGGTCACCACCAACATGAACGGCGACATCCTCTCGGACCTCTCGTCGGCCCTCATCGGTGGCCTGGGCTTCGCCCCGTCGGCCAACATCGGCAACGAGGTCTTCATCGCGGAGGCCGTACACGGCTCCGCACCGAAGTACGCGGGCAGGGACGTCATCAACCCCACCGCGATGATCCTCTCGGGCGTCATGATGCTCCGCCACCTGGGCCTGTTCGACGAGGCCTCCCTCGTCGAGAACGCTGTCATCACCACCCTCGAGGAGGGCAAGGTGATGACCCGCGACGTCGTCGGCGACGAGCGCCAGGGCGGCACGATCGGCTACACCAACGAGATCATCAAGAACCTCGGCAGGAAGCCCACCGCGTGGACGGTGCGCGAGTACGCGCCGATCAAGCTGCCGCAGCTGGGAGACGCCCCGGACTTCGTCAAGGTCACGAGCCGCCAGGTGTGCGGCGTGGACATCTTCATCGAGTCGGCCAGCGACAAGATCAGCATCGGCCAGAGCCTGGAGAGGATCTGCGAGGGTCGCGACCTCTACCTGAAGATGGTCGATTCGCGCGGCACCATGCTGTACCCGCCGAACGACGTGATGACCGACACCGTGGACGCCTGGCGTGCCCGCTTCATGCTCCGTGACGACGCCGGCGAGCTCTCCGACGCCCAGTTGATCGACCTGCTGCAGGCCGTTGCCGCCGAGCACATGTGGGCCCATGTCGAGAAGCTGCAGCGCTTCGAGGGCGAGGACGGCTTCACCAAGGCGCAGGGTGAGGACTGACCCCCCCGACCATGTGAGTGCGTACTGCGAGGGCGGCCGTCAGGCCGCCCTCGTGCGTTCCCCGGCGCGTCGAACGCACGGGGGATCGGGGACGTGAATCGGTGCACGGGGGGCGGGCCATCCGCGCCCCGGAGCGCGCAGGCCCCATACGCGTGGGTGCACCCACGGCCGGATCACGACTGCACCATCAGGGCGACCGCCGCCACGGCGTTGACGGTGCCGTGGGCGACGACGGTTCCCAGCAGGCCGCGCCGCCGGTAGGTCCAGGCAAGGACCCAGCCCACCAGCACCAGCGCGACGGCGCGCGGCCACACGAGGTACGCATCGAGGTGGGCCGCGGTGAAGACGACCCCGGTCAGCGGCGCGGCCCACGCGAACGGCATCAGGCGCACGAGCCCGCGCAACTCCAGCCCCCGGAAGAGCAACTCCTCACCGACGGGGGCGAAGATCACGAGCGCGCACGTGGTGAGGGCGATCTGCCACCACGTGACCCCCACGGACAGGTCGAGGTCGTCGAGGGCCCGCTTGGCGGATGGGTCGATTCCGGTGCCGGTGGCGATCACCAGGCCCGAACCGATGACGCAGCCCAGCCCGATCAGGATGCCCAGGCCCACGCCCGGCCACATGCGGCCCTTGGTCGCGAGGGTCACCCGGCGCTGGGCCGGGGGGAGCGACCGCACGAGGAGGAGTCCGGCACCCATGATGGCCCCGCTGCCCGTGAACGCGGCGATGGCCGTGGCCGTCGTCGGGGAGGCATGGAAGGCCTCCCCGACGGTTGCCGCCAGCACGAGCACCGCCACGCCAATGGCCACCACGGCGATGGGCCACGCGATACGCCACGCCGCGCCGGGCGCGAAGGCCCGCGTCGGGAGGTCCTCGCTCACCCCTGCAGGGTAGTCGCGGCCGGAGGGCGCGCCGGTGGCCCGGGGGCCGGGTGTGCGCGGGCCCGATGTCGCCCGGCGGCAGGGAAGACACGGTGGCCCGGGGGCCGGGTGTGCGCGGACCCGATGTCGCCCGGCGGCAGGGAAGACCCGGTGGCCCGGGGGCGCCGGGTGGGCTGGGACCGGATTCGGCCCGATGGGACCGAAAACGCGATAACCTGTGCCTGACCGTGTGCGGCCGTCCCGCTACCGACCTTGTTGCTCCTCCACGTGCGAATCGCCCACGCTGCACTCTCCGTGACCCGCCGCTCCCGTCTGGGCGTGCTCGTCGCGCTTTGGGCGCTCGCCGTGCTGGTCGCCTGGCCCGCAGGGGCCTCCGCTGCGGTCACGGACGCCTGCAACGGTTCATCCACCCAGAACAGCCTTACGGTCACTGCGACCCACGGCAAGGTGCTCTACATCGATTCGGGGGTCACGCCCCGGCTTGACGCGGCCTATGCGGCCTACAAGGTCACCAACTCCGGCGGGGCGCGCAGCGACGTCTGGGTTGCGCTCGAGTCGTTCGGCGGCGGGGTCGTATCCCTGGCCAACCCGGCCGACCGCGATCAGCAGATCGCCGCCCTCGGGGGGAGCAGTTCCGAGACCGCCTTCTTCCTCCTGAAGGCGACGCAGCCGACCGCCGCGGCCCAGAGCCATGTGCTGCGGGTGTACGACCGGCAGCCCACCCTTGCCGGCGCCTCCGTGCTCTACAGCTGCAAGTTCACCTTCCTCAAGGTGGCGGAGACCATCAAGGCGTCGGCCAACAAGGTCACCGATCTGCAGTCGAGCGCGTCGCGCCAGTTGGGCGCGACGCTGGAGATCAAGGTACTCGGTGCGACCGGCACGATCGGGGCCGGGCGATCGCCCGACGGCAGCATCGTGTGGCTCACCCCCGCGGGGGTGTCCACGTGGCCCACCCGTGCGCTGCGCCTGGAGTCGACGTCGGTGACGTTCGGGGAGCTCCAGAACGCGAACAGCTGGACGACCGCGCCCAACTGGCGCGGGGGCACGACCCAGCGCACCCTTGCTGACGAACTCATCGTGACCAGTGCGAACGCGGGTGGCCTGCCCGCCGGCGCCAAGGACTACATCGCGACGTACACGTTCCGCATCGTCGGGCCCTCTGCCGTGGCAGATGTGCCGATCATGCCGGTGGCGCAGGTCGCATCCGGAACCCAGATCAAGCATTCGGTCATCGCCAATGCGGTGAGCGGTGCCACGCAGACCCTTGCCAACATGGGCCCCGCGTCCATCGCCAATCCACTGACCATCACGAAGGCGCTCACGGGGAGTACCGGGCTCGCATCGTACTCCGCCATGGGAACCACCTACGTCGAGGTGCCGTACCAGGTGGGTGTGACCTCGTCGTCGGCCACCGCATCGGTGCTCGACGAGATCGTGGACACCCCGGCGGCGGGCGTGCTGTTCAAGGGCGGCACGGCGAGCATCACGGACGTCAACGGCACGCGTGCGGTGGACGACCCCGTGATCCTCGCCGCCGATGCGGCGCTGGCCGCCTCCCCGCTTCACTTCACCGGTCCCTTCACGGCGAGTTCCGCCACGGCTGCCACGCTGACCTACACCATGCGGGTGCCATGCAGCACGTCGTCCACGGTCGCCTACCAGAACTCCGCATACGCCGTGTCGGGCGCCCTATGGATCACCGGCGCCACGGCGTCGGTGATCCCTGCCCAGAGTGTGCAGACCGGGGGCTCCTCGGCCGCGTGCACCGCGGGATCGGGCGCGGTCACGGCCACGGGGGCAACGGTGACCCTCGATCCCTCGGTGGAGACGCGCCCCGCCACCGCGGTGTCCCAGTCCGCCGGCAGCGCGTCGGCAACGCTGAACGGCTTGATTGACGGCAACAACGCGTCCCCCGTGGCCACGTTCGCGTACGGCACGAGCCCGTCGCTCACGGGTGCCACGACCGCCACCGCCACCCCGGGTTCCGTCACCGGGTCATCGCCCACCGCGGTCGCGGCGTCCCTGACCGGCCTCGCGACCGGCACCGTCTACTACTTCCGCGCGATCGGGACGCCGTCGGGGTCATCCGCGACCACGGGGGAGATCCTGTCGTTCATCACCCCCGAACCGGTGGGCACGCCCACGGCGACCACGGCGTCGGCCACCGGCATCACGGGTACCACGGCCACGATCAACGGCGTGGTGGATGCCAATGGCACGGCATCGGCCGTCGATTTCATCTGGGGCACGAGCGCGAGTCTGGCGAGTGGCACGACCACGGTTCGCATCAAGGACGATGACGGCACGGCGAGCCCGCCCGACCTCAGCCTGACGTCCACCTTCCCGGCGGACATCGCGACCTCCCTGTCCGCCCTGACCGCGGGCACCACCTACTACTACCGGGTGAAGGCCACCTACGCCGCGGGAACGGCCCTGGGCGACATCCGCTCCTTCCGCGCCGGCACATCGCAGTCGATCACCTTCTCCCCGATTCCCGATCGCCGGCTCGATGACGGGGCGTTCACGGTGAACCCTTCGTCCGCGCCGTCCGCGCTCGCCGTCACCGTGGTGTCGGATACGCCGGGGATCTGCACGGTGGCCGGGTCGTCCGGCGCGTGGACCGTCACCCCGGGCGCCACCGGAACCTGCAGCCTCACGGCCACCCAGGGTGGCGACTCCACCTACGCGGCCGCCGATCCCGTCACACAGGTCTTCGCGGTCCTGCCCCCACCCGTCGTGACCCTTGACTCCCCGGCGAATGGGTCAACCAGTGGTGACGCCACGCCCACCGTATCGGGCACCTGCGAGGGTGTCCTCACAGTCACGGTCAGGATCTACGCCGGCGCGAGTGCCACGGGCAGCCCGGTGCAGACCCCGACCGCGCCCTGCGCCGGCGGGACCTACACCGTCACATCGCCCTCGCTTGCGGGCGGCACCTACACGGCCCGTGCGGAGCAGACCGATCCCTTCACGGGGCCTGGCTACAGCACGCCCGTGACGATCATCATCGACCTGACGGGGCCCTCGGTGACGTCGTTCACGACCGTGACGTCGTCACCGACCTCGGCGACGAGTATCACCTACACGGTGGTCTTCTCGGAGGCGGTCATCGGTGTCACCGCCGCCGACTTCGACATCGATCCGTCGCCCGGCAGCCCAGCCGGATCGGGCTGGTCGATCGCATCGGTCGCCGGCACCGGGAACACGCGTACGGTCACCATCAGCGCGGCATCCCCGACGGCGGGCAACGTGCGGCCCCGGCTCGGGACCGGCACGGTGAGCGATGAGTATGGGAACGCCGGTCCGGCGGGGGTCGCCAACGGGCCGGTGCTCGAGTACGCGCCCGGCGCACCGCCCGGCATCACCGCGTTCCTCGCGACCACCGCCAGCCCCACCAACGGTACGACCATCGCGTACTCGGTCACATTCTCCGAGTCGGTCACCGGCTTCACGGGGGGCGATGTCACGGTCTCCGGGGGCAGCGGTGCGACGGGCACATGGGTGATCGGGGCGCCCTCGGGGTCGGGTGCCGGTCCGTACACCTTCTCCGTCTCCAATGCCGCCGCCGTGGATGGCACCGTGGTCGCAACGATCGCCCAGGATGCCATCGTCAACGGGGCCGCGGTGGCGGGTCCGTCGTCGGCAACGCCTGCGATCGCCGTCACCATTGACCGCACGGCCCCGACGGTCGCCATCACCTCGGGCCCTGCGGACGGTGTGACCACGAATGCCACGACGGCGACGCTGGGCTTCACGGCATCGGGGTCGCCAACGGGCACCGAGTGCCGGCACGACACGCCCGCCGGGGACGGCACCTATTCACCCTGCACGAGCCCGGTCGCCTATGGGTCGCTGGCCGACGGGAGTCATACCTTCCGGGTCCGGGCCACCGATGCGGCCGGCAATGTCTCGGCGGCGGCAACGCGTCAGTGGGGCGTGGACACCGCCGCGCCGGCGGTGGTGTCGTTCACGACGACATCCGCGTCACCGACCACCGCGACCTCCCTCACGTACGTGATCGTCTTCACCAAGCCGGTGACGGGTCTGGCCACGAACGACATCACATCGTTCGCCGGCACGAGCACGGGGTGGTCGGCCGCCGAGGTCACGGGCACGGGGACCACCTGGACGCTCGTCGTGTCGGCGTCGGGACCCGGTGCCGGGACGGTCATCCCCCAACTGGGGCCCGGCACGGTGACGGATGCCTACGGCAACACGGGCCCGGTTGGGGCCGCGAGTGGCCAGCCCGTCACCTATCAGGCGGTGATCGTGCCGGGCCCGCCGCGGCGGGTCGCCGGAGCGCCCGGGAACGGCCAGGTCACCGTCAGCTGGGCCCGTCCGCAGAACGCGTCGGCGTCGTCGATCCGCTCGTACACCGTGACGGCGAGCCCGGGGGGCGCCACCTGCACGGCGGTCACGACCACATGTGTCACGACCGGGCTGGCGAACGGCACTCCGTACACCTTCACGGTGACCGCGACGGGCGGGGGTGGGACCGGCCCCGCGTCGGATCCCTCGGCGCCGGTCACCCCCGCCGCGACCGGCTCTGCCGGGGGCGCTCCCGGGGGGCGCACTACCGACACGGGCCGACCCCGGCCCAAGGTGACGATCTGCCACGTGACCTCGAGCGCCACGAACCCGTACGTGGTGATCACCGTCGATCCGGATTCCATCATCAAGCAGGGTCACGACCAGCATCAGGATGGCCGCGACATCATCCCGCCGTTCGCGTATGAGGAGAAGGGCGCCCTCATCGAGTACCCGGGGAAGAACCTGACCGAGCGCGGGCGCGCCCTCCTCGTGGCCGGCTGCCGGGTCGAGGCGGCCTCGGCCGTGACGCCCGCGTTCGTCCCGCCCGCGGCGCCGAAGAAGCAGAAGGTCACCATCTGCCACGCCACGTCGAGCCCGACGAACCCCTACGTGGAGATCACGATCGCCCCCGAGGCGATCGTCACGCAGGGCCACGACCAGCATCAGGCGGGCCGGGACATCATCCCGCCGTTCTCGTACGAGAAGGACGGCGTCACGACCCGCTACCCCGGGAAGAACTGGGACACGGGGACCCAGGAACTGCTCGGCAACGGATGCCGCCCGCGCCGGAGTGATGACCGCCCCCTTGATGACGGGCCGGACGCACAGGTCGTCGTGTGCCATCAGGACGGCGGACTCCGGTACGTGCGCCTGGAGCTGGCATGGCGGGTGGCCATTGAGCCGCACGCCCTCAGCCACGCCGGCGACATCGTCCCGCCCTTCCGGTATCTGCAGGATGGCCGGACCGTCACGTACCCGGGGCACAACTGGGACGCTCCCGGCCGGGCGACCTTCGATGCCGGGTGCGTCGCGCCTCCGTCCCCCCCGGGGGTCAGCACCCCGGTCGAACCGGTCGTTCCCACCACGGCCTGCGTTGCGCCGAATGAGGATGGCACCTTCGATGCGGTCCTCGGGTACTCCAACCCCAATGCCACCTCGCAGGTGATCCCACGCGGTGGGGGCAATGCCATCACCGGCGACGCCGCGGCCGGCGCACCGGTGATCGTGGGCCAGCCGGAGTCGTTCGGACCGGGCACACGCCCCGTGGTGGTCCGGGTCCGCGGGGTCGGGGAGGACGGAACGGTCACGTGGACGCTGGTCAGCGGCGGGTCCACCCGGACGGCGACCGCGACGATCTCGTCATCGCGCTGCGCCGAGCCGGATCCGACGCCGCAGGCCTCGGTGCGCGTCGCCTGCGTGACCTCCAACCCCGACGGGAGCTACGACGCGCGCTTCGGGTACCAGAGCAATGAGTCATCGTCGTTCTCCCTCGCGGCGGGTCCCACGAACTCGGTGGCGATCGCCGGCGGGGCGGGAGGCGACCGGGGGCAGCCGACGGTGTTCGCGCCCGGCGTCACCGACGACGCATTCACGGTGCGGGGCGTGCCGGGTACCCGCTCGGTCACGTGGACGATTCTCAGCGGCAGCACCGCCCGGACGGCGACGGCGATGCGCACCTCGCTGCCATGTCCCGGCGAGAACACGCCCCTCGGGGAGCTTGCCGCGCCGGTCGGCATCTTCGTCACGTGCGTCATGCCCAATGCCGACGGCACCTACGACGCACTGTTCGGGTACGTGAACCCGAACAGTGCGGCGATCGGGGTCGCCATCGGCGCCATGAACAACGTCGCGCTCGCGCCCGGTGACCCCGGGGGGCAGGGACGCGGCCAGCCGGTGCTCTTCATGCCGGGCACGATGCGGAATGCGTTCACCGTCTTCGGCATCCCATCGAGCCAGGTCGCCACCTGGACGCTCGCGTTCCAGGGCACGCGGACGGCGGCCGCCAACGTGGGAATGCCCGTGCGGTGCGTGGACGCCCCGCCCGGCCCGGGCGACCCGAAGGATCCCGATGACCCGGAGGCGCTGGTCCCGACACCGCCGGTCGGCCCGTCCCCGACCCCGGCGACCCAGCAGCTCGGCGTATACCTCATGTGTGTCAGTCGGGTCACACGTGGCCGGTACTCGGCGACGTTCGGGTTCATCAACCCGGGGGCCGACCCCGTCAGCGTCCCGGCCGGGCCGTCGAACACGGTGTCGGGCGGAGCGGGTGCGGACCGCGGCCAGCCGACATACTTCATCCCCGGGCAGGTGGATGCGGCGTTCACCATCATGGGTATCGCGGCGGCGGCCCGCCCGGCGTGGACGATCACCCTGCCGAACCGGGAGGCGGTGACCGCCCAGGCCGATCCCACGGCGCCGCAGTGCGCCGCGACGCGGACGGATGATGAGAAGCCCGGTCTGTCGATCCGCGTCACGACGCCCCCACGGGTTGCCACCCGGCAACGCACCACCGTGACGGCCCGCCTGCGTAACCGCCAGACGCGACCGACCTACGACGTGGTGCTGACCATCCCGACCCCGCCGCTGCTGTCGGCGCCGACGCGGATCACATCGACGCCGGGGGCCGTCTGCCGCCCGCCCGCGGGTTCCTCGGCCCGGGAGGCCCAGGTCGGCGGCGGATCGGGCCCCACCACCTGCCGGATTGCGCAGTTGCTGCCCGGTGCCCAGATGCCGGTGATCCGGCTCACCACGACCGCCCGCCGTCAGGGTGCCGCCAGTGCCGTGGCCGCGGCCACGGGCCGCTCGGCGGCGTCCGCCCGGCTGACCGCCCAGGATGCGGCACCGCTGTCCGTGGTCGGCACCGGGACGCCCGTCACCGGCTGAGCCCCCGGGTGCGGGGCTACACTCCCGCGCCGTGCCCACCACCACCGCAACCCGCCCCCGCGTGTTCTCCGGGATGCGCCCCACCGGGCAACTGCACATCGGCCACTTCCTGGGTGCGCTGGGCAACTGGGTGCGGCTGCAGGATGAGTACGAGTGCATCTACTCGGTGGTGGACCTGCATGCGCTCACGACCGGCTACGAGGACGCCAAGGGCATCCATGCCGCGGGCCTCGAGATGGTGGCCGACTGGGTGGCCTGCGGGGTGGACCCCGGGCGCAGCGTCATCTTCCGCCAGAGTGACGTTCCGCAGCATGCCGAGCTCGCGGTGCTGCTGGGCATGATCACCCCGCTGTCGTGGCTTGAGCGGGTCCCCACCTACAAGGGGCAGATCGATGAGCTCGGCGATCACCTGCTCACCTACGGGTTCCTCGGCTACCCGCTCCTCCAAGCCGCGGACATCATCCTCTACAAGGCCACGCGGGTCCCGGTGGGGCAGGACCAGCTGCCGCACCTCGAACTGTCGCGCGAGGTGGTGCGGCGGTTCAACCATCTCTACGGACCGGTCTTCCCGGAGCCTGAGGCCATCATCTCCGAGGCCCCCCTGCTGCTCGGGATGGACGGCCGCAAGATGAGCAAGAGCTACGGCAACGTCATCACCCTGGCGTCGTCCGACACGGAGGTCGATGCGCAGGTGATGGGAATGGTCACCGATCCGCAGCGCATCCGGAAGGATGATCCCGGGGACCCGGAGGTGTGCAACGTCTTCTCCTGGCAGAGGCTGCTGGGGGCAAGCGACCCGGAGATCGCGGGGATCGTCGAGGGGTGCACCACCGCCACGCTGGGGTGCGTCGCGGACAAGCGGGACCTGGCGGCCCGGGTCAAGGACCTCATCCGACCGATACGCGAGCGCCGGGAGCGGCTGATGGATGACCCCGCCGGGCTCGAGGCGATCCTCGAGGAGGGTGCTGAGCGTGCCCGCGCCATCGCCGGGCCGGTCATGGCCGAGGCCACGGCGGCGATGGGCCTGTAGCCGCCGTGTGGGTCCAGCGCGCGCTCAGGATCGAGGCGCCCCTGCGCGGCGTGCATCCCACCACCCGTGAGGTCCTGGGCACGCTGCCCGATCTCGCCCGTACCCGTATCGGAATGCTCAACGTATTTATCCGGCGCACATCGGCCGCCCTCTCCCGCATTGGGGACGCACGCCCCGGCGTACGACGTGACCTCGACGCATGGCCCGATGACGCCGTGCGCGAGGACTCCCCGTACTGGACGCATGTCGTGGAGGGGCCCGACGACATACCGGCTCACGTGAAGGCGGTGATCGTGGGGCGATCGCCGCTGATCCCCGTTTCCGCCGGCCGCCCTGCCCTGGGCACGTGGCAGGGCATCTACCTGCTCGAGCACCGTGACCATGGCAGTGCACGGGACGTCATGCTCACCGCGTGGGGGGAGGCCGCATGAACGCCGGTATCCGGGATCGCCCGCGCCGGCGCCCGGTCATCGAGCGGGCGGTGTGGGTCCCGACGCGGGGTGTCCTTCGCGTGCTGGCGTACGGGGCCCTGCGCATGAAGGTGGCGGGTCAGGAGCACCTGCCGCCGGAGGGCCCGACGCTCATCGTGAGCAACCACGTGGCGTTCATCGATCCGCTGCTGGTCGCGGTCGCGGCGCTGCCGCGTCCGGTGTGGACCATGGGCAAGGAGGAGCTGTTCGGTCCGCGGCTTGTGGACGCCTGGCTGTCGCGCATCGGGGGGTTCCCCGTGCGCCGGCACTCCCCCGACGTCTGGTCGGTGCGCATGGGGCGTGACCTCCTGGCCCGCGGCGAGTCGCTGCTCATCTTCCCCGAGGGCGGTGTCACGCGCACGGGCCGGATGAGCCCGGCGTTCGCCGGGGCCGGCTACTTCGCCACGCGGCCCGATGTCACCGTCGTTCCGGCGGCGATCTGGGACTCTCAGATGCTACGCGGACCGGTGCGCGTGCGCTTCGGGGAGCCCATCGCGATGGACGACATCCGTGACTCGCCGCGTGCGGGCCGCAATCGCCGGGCCGTGGAGCGCATCATGTGGCACCTCACGGGCATGGTGCCGCTGGTGGGCGGCCCGGTTCAGGATCCGCCGAGCGGCCCGCCGGTGATCCCCCTGGTCGGCCGGGCCGCCAAGGAGGCGCTCCGCCGCGAGGCCGCCCGGGCCGGGGCGGCCGGCCCCCGATGACCCGGGGGGTTCCCGAGGCCCGCATCCGCGATGCGGTCGAGCGCCACGGGCGGGTCACCTTCTCCCGCGCGGGCGGCCCCGGGGGGCAGAACGTGAACGCGGTGTCCACGCAGGTGGAGGTGCGGGTCCCCATCTCGCGCATCCCCGTGTCGGTCCGCCGCCGGGACCTCATCCGGGAGCGTCTGGCCACACGGGTTACGGCCAACGACGACCTGCGGGCCACGGCGCGCCGCGAGCGGCATCAGGCCCGCAACCGTGCTCTTGCGGTGGACCGGCTCGTCGAACTCATCGTCGCGGCGATCGCGGAGGACCCGCGCCGCGTGCCCACGCGGCCCGGCGCGGCCGTTGAGCGCAGGCGCCGGGAGGAGCGGGAGCGCCGGCAGCACCGGAAGGCCGCCCGGCGGGAGCGGCCCGGGCCCGACTGAGCACGGCCGGGACGCGTCGGGCCGCTCCGCGGTGGTCCCACCCCGCGGGAGCGGAACACCGGGCGAGCCGTGCCGGTGGGCCGCTGCGGACCCCGGTACGGCTCGCCCGGTGGACGGCTAGATCTTGCTCTTGCCCTTGATGACGACCTTGGTCGCGGTGAAGGTCGGCGTGTAGGACGCGCTGTCGAACTTCATGCGCGCCTGGATGGTCGCCTTGAGGGTCACCGCCGAGTCATCAACCGACTCGCTCAGGATGGTGCACTTCACCTTGTCGGCCACGGCGTCCTTGTCGGACTTCTTGTCGGCGAAGCACTTCGTCTTGGCGTTGGTGATGATGGTGAAGGACTCGTCCTCGAGCATCTCCGACATCTTCTGGCGGTCCTTCTTGGCGATGCCCTTGACGATCCGGACCAAGGTCACGTCGAAGGTGCCGTCCTCCTCGCCCGAACCGTCGATCTCGACGTCGAGCGTCATGAGCTTCTTCGTCGCCTCCTTGGGAGGCACCTGATCGAACTGCACCGACCCGCGTGGCTTGCACGGGGTGCCCGTCGGCTGGCCGTCGGCACCGATCGTGGGCGGCGCTTGGCCCTCCGGGCAGTCGGGCATGTTCTGGTCCATCAGGCAGGGATTGGTATGGCTGGGCATGGTGCCCGGGGCGCATGGGGCCATGTCCGGGCGCCCCTGCCCGGGCTGTCCCCCCTGTCCGGGCTGTCCCCCCTGCCCGGGCTGTCCCCCCTGCCCGGGCTGTCCCCCCTGCCCGGGCTGTCCCCCCTGCCCGGGCTGTCCCCCCTGCCCGCTGGGGATGCAGGGCCGCTGCTGGGTGGGCTGCTGGCCGGGTGCACACGGGGGAGGCTGGTTGGTCTGACCGCTAGGGATGCAGGGCTGCTGCTGGGTGGGCTGCTGGCCGACTGCGCACGGGGGATACCCACCGGACTGGGCGCCGGCGGAGCCGATGCCGATCACCACTGCGCTGACGCCCACCAGCGCACCCGCGGCGACTTGGGAATAGCGGTTCATGGGATACACCTCGCTGTGTGGAGAGTGGCCTGACTTCGGGACGAGTGTAGCGTCCCATACGGAGTATGGGGAACCACGCGCGGTCGGGCCGGACCTCCCAGCGCCCCGGGCCTATGCCAGTGGGTCCTCCACCAGGTCGTCGCGCAGCCTCACGGCGTCGCGCAGGTAGCAGTGCACCACCCCTCGGGCGGTGGGCATGTAGGCATGGAACATCACGCGCACGCACCGGGGCAGGGAATCGGGCACGGGGATCTCCGTGGCGCAGAGCAGGGGGACGCCGGTCAGGCCCATCTCACGGGCGGCGACGGCGGGGAACTGGCTCGTGACATCGGCGGTCGCGGTGAAGATGAGCGAGACCATGTCGTCGGGGTTGAGGGCGTTGCGGGCGATCATGTCGTCCAGCAGCAGGCGCGTGGCCGACACGACCTCCTCCGGGGTGTCCTCGGCAAGGGTGATGGCGCCCCGGACCCCGCGCACGCGCACGCTCACCGGGTGGCACCCACCTGCGCGTCGAGGCGGGCGAGCTCGGCGGACGAGAGCAAGCGGTGCTGGCCGCGCGCCAGGCCGCCCAGACCGACGCCGGCGTAGCGGGTGCGCACCAAGCGCCTCACATCGTGGCCGACGGCCTCGCACATGCGGCGCACCTGGCGGTTGCGCCCCTCGGTGATCTCGATGCGCAGCCAGGTGCCGCCCTGGGCCCGTCGCTCCAGGACCTCGACCGCCGCGGGCTGCGTGGGCCCGTCCTCGAGTTGAATGCCAGTCCTCAGCGTGCGCACGGTCGCGGACGATACCCGTCCGTCAACCAACGCCTCGTAGGTCTTGGGGACCTTCGAGCGCGGGTGCATGAGGCGGTGGGCCAGGTCACCATCGTTGGTGATGAGCAGCAGGCCGGTGGTGTCGATGTCCAGCCGTCCGATGGGGTACAGGCGTACATCGGCGGGCAGGCCATCGAGCACCGTGGGACGGCCCTCCGGGTCGGACGCGGTGGACACCACGCCCATGGCCTTGTTGAGCATGTAGGTGCGGATGGGCTCGGCACGCACGCGCCGGCCATCCACGGCGATCACGTCCCGATCGGAGACGATCTGGCCGACGGCCGCCACCGCACCATTCACAGTGACCCGCCCCTCCGAGACCAGGCCCTCGGCCGCGCGGCGGCTCGCGACCCCGGCCTGCGCCAGGGCGCGATGCACGCGCATGTCAGGCATCGCCGGTCTCGGCCTCCGCGATGAGGTCGGCGTGCTCCAGCCGGGCGCGCAGCGCCCCGGCCTCGGGCCCCGTCAGCTCGAAGCGCTCGAGCGTCGGCAGGTCGCCGCGCCGGGCCAGGCCGAAGCGCTCGAGGAACGCGGTCGTGGTGCGGTAGGTGGTGGGCCCGGCGTGGGGCCGGTCCGCCTCCTCGATGAGGCCGCGGTCGAGCAGGCTGCTCACCGTACTGTCCACGTCAACCCCGCGCAGGCGACCGATCTCGCGCCGGGTCACCGGCTCGAGATAGGCCACCACCGCGAGCGTCTCGAGCGCGGCGGGGGAGAGGCGATCCTCCCGGGGGCGCGCGCGGAGCGCGTCGCACGCAGCGGCGAGGTCGCCGCGGGTGCGCAGCGCCCAGCCGCCGGCCACCTCGGCCAGTTCCAGCCCCGTGTCCGGGCCGTGGCGCCCGCGCACCTCCTCGAGGGCACCGGCAATGCCGTCCGGCCCCTCGCCGGTGATGTCCTGAATCGTGGCGACCTCGAGGGGCTCCGGCGCGATAAAGAGCAGGGCCTCGATGGTGCGCGCCAGATCGTTCATGCCCGCGTTCCGGTGATCAGGATGTCGCCGAAGGGCACGTCCTGGCGCAGTTCGGCCTCCCCGCGCCGTACGAGTTCGAGCGCCGCCAGCAGCGTGAGGGCCTCCTCCAGCCGGTCACAGTCCGCGACGATCCGGTCGAACGAGACCTCCCGCAGGCGCGCCAGGGAGTCGCGCAGGCGGACCAGCAGTTCGGGGAGGGGCCGCCGTACCACGCCCATGTGCGCGAGTGACGGCGCGGGCGGTGCCACGACCATCCGGTCAATGGCGGCGCTGAGGCGCGCCGGGTCATCATGCACGGGCACCGGGGTGGCGGTACCCGGCGGTACCCGGCGGTACCGGGGGCGCTCCGCGGCGCGCAGCCGGTCGGCCAGCCAGAGGGCGGCGCGCTGGAAGGGCGCGTAGGCGACGAGGCGACCGACGAGTGCCTCGCGCATCGCAAGCGCGTCGGCATCCGGCTCGTCCTCGACCTCCTCTCCGAGCATGCGCCGGCCCTTCAGGTCGGCGATGGCGGCGAGCAGCAGGACGAGCTGGCTCGCGGCATCAATCTCCCACCGCTCGTCGGTCGCCGGGGTGACCGCCTCCTCGACGAGGTCGGCGAGAGGCAGCTCGAGCAGGTCGACCTCGTCCCTGAGCAGCAGGGTGAGCAAGAGGTCAAAGGGACCCTGGAAGAGGTCGATCTCGACCTCCTGCGTGAGGGCCGCACTCGCATCACGGGCAGGCACCCCGCCAAGGTTACCGGCATCCCCGGCGCGTCCCTCCGCGGGGTTCGTCCCGCGCATGCGATCATGCGACCCGATGGGCATCCGCACATCCGACCGCATCGCGGGAATCCCGCACTACGAGCCCGGCCTCACCATGGCCGAGGTCATGGCCGGCTACGGCCTCACGTCCGTGGTCAAGCTGGCATCGAACGAGAGCCCGTTCCCGCCCCTGCCCGAGGTGGCGGCGGTGATCGACGCGGGGCTTGCCGGCCTCAACCGGTACCCCGACGGTGCGGCCCGTGACCTGCGCGACGCCCTGGCCGTGTGCCACGGCGTCGGGCGCTCGCAGGTGACGGTGGGCAATGGGTCGTGCGAGATCATCGTGCACGCCGGCGTGGCCCTGCTGGACCCCGGCAGCACGGTGGTCCACGCAGACCCGTCATTCGCCATCTACCCGCACCTCGCGGCCGGCGCCGGCGCCGTGGGCATCGCCGTGCCACTCGCCCCGGACGGCGGGCACGACCTCGACGCCATGGCCGCGGCGGTGGACGAGCGCACGCGTCTGGTCATCGTGTGCAACCCCAACAACCCCACCGGTGTCTACCGAACCGCCGATGAGATCGAGCGCTTCCTCGGGCTGATCCCCGACGACCTCGCCGTGCTCGTGGACGAGGCGTACTACGACTTCGTGGGCGAGCCCGATCGCGGCCGCGTTGCCGTGCTCGCGCGCACACGCCCGAACCTGCTGGTCACGCGCACGTTCAGTAAGGCCTACGGCCTCTGCGGCCTCCGGGTGGGGTACGGCATCGGGTCCGAGTCGTGGGTCGATGCCCTCGAGGCCGTGCGGCAGCCGTTCAACACCAACCACCTCGCGCAGATCGCGGCGCTCGAGAGTCTCCGGCACCCCGCCGCCATCCAGGCCCGCGTGGACGAGGCCATCGCGGAGCGCGACCGGATGTCTGCAGCGTTGCGGGAGATGGGTGTGCCCTTTACGCCGAGCCACGGCAACTTTATCCTCATGGAGCCGCCGGACCCGGGCATGGATGCCCGCGTCCTGCACGAGGCGCTCCTCCGGGGGGGCGTCATCGTCCGTGATGGCTCCGCTCTGGGGTGCCCCGGCACCCTGCGCGTGACCATCGGGGCGCCATCCGAGAACGATGCCTTCCTCGCCGCCCTCGGGGCGGTCGCAGGTATCCACACACACGTATAGGGAGACTGTCCGCAGCCATGATGATCGTGATGAAGGAAGGCGCGAGCGACGGCCACATCCAGGCCGTCGTCGATCGCGTGACCGCCGCCGGGGCCCAGGCCCACGTGTCGCGCGGCGAGTTCGTCACGGTCATCGGCGCGATCGGTGACGACCGCGAGATCATCGCCCATCTCGACCTGGCGGGTCAGGAGGGCGTCGAGCGGGTCGTGCCGATCCTCAAGCCCTACAAGCTCGTGTCCCGTGAGTTCCGTCACGGCGACCTGCCGGTGGTGGTGGACGGCGCGAAGGCCGGAGGCGGCGCGTTCTGCCTCATCGCCGGACCCTGCACGGTGGAGACGCGGGAGCAGACGCTCGGGACGGCCCGTGTGGTCAAGGCCGCGGGCGCCGCGATGCTGCGCGGCGGCGCCTACAAGCCGCGCACCTCGCCGTACACCTTCCAGGGGCTTGGTGTCCCTGCACTGGAGATCCTCGCGGAGGCAAAGGCGGAGACCGGGCTGCCCGTCGTGACCGAGCTCATGGACATCCGGCAGCTCGACGACATCCTCGCGGTGGCCGATGTCATCCAGCTCGGTGCGCGCAACATGCAGAACTTCGACCTCATGCGCGAGGTCGGGCGCACTGACAAGGCCGTGCTGCTCAAGCGCGGACTCGCCAACACGATCGAGGAGTGGCTGCTCTCCGCCGAGTACATCGCGAAGGAGGGCAACGAGCGCATCATGCTGTGCGAGCGGGGCATCCGCACGTTCGAGACCGCGACGCGGTCGACGCTCGACCTCTCGGCCGTACCGGTGGCCAAGAACCTCTCGGCGCTGCCGGTGATCGTGGACCCGTCGCATGCGATGGGACGCCGTGACTTCATCCTGCCGATGGCCCGCGCCGCGGTGGCGGCCGGCGCCGATGGCCTGATCGTCGAGGTGCATCCGTCGCCCGAGCACGCCCTGTGCGACGGCCCGCAGGCCCTGCACGCCGACACGTTCGGCGCCTGGGTCGCCGACGTCAAGCGCGTGGTGGACCTCATGGGCCTCGTCATGGCGGGCGGCGAGCCCGTGGCAGCCGGGGTCTAGATGGCGACGGCCGGCCCGGGTGGCCCGGTCGCCCTCGTCGGCGTCGGCCTCATCGGCGGCTCGCTCGGCCTCGCACTGCGCGCCCGCGGGGTGGCGTCGGATGTCCGCGGCGTTGATCCGGCGCCCGGCGCCCTCGACGCCGCGCTGCGGTGCGGTGCCATCACCACGGGCTGCGACGACATCCCCACGGCCGTGAGCGGCGCCGATGTGGTGGTGGTGTGCGCTCCCGTCGGGGCGATCCCCGGCCTGGTGCACGACGTACTGGCGGTCGCCGACGAGGGCACGGTGGTCACCGATGCCGGGTCGGCCAAGTCGGCGGTGCTCCAGGCGCTCACCCCCGCGGAGCGCGAGCGGTTCTGCGGGGGGCATCCCGTGGCCGGCGGTGAGCAGTCGGGTGTCCAGGGGGCACGCGCGGACCTGTTCGAGGGTGCCATCTGGTTCCTCACGCCCACCGCCGAGACCCGACCCGCCCTGCTCGAGCGCGTCCACGGGATGGTGGCGGCCACGGGCGCCGTCCCGGTAGCCGTGGCCGCCGACGTGCACGACCATCTCATGGCGCTGGTATCCCACCTGCCGCACGTCCTGGCGTCGGCGCTCATGCGCCAGGCCGCGTCCACCGCGCCGCAGGGGCGCGAGGCACTCCGGTCCGCCGGTCCGTCCTTCCGTGACCTCACCCGCGTGGCAGGGGCCAATCCGCGCCTCTGGGCCGACATCCTCCTGAGCAACCGCGACGCCGTGCTCGCCGAGACCCGCCGGCACCGGACCCAGCTCGCGGATGTCGAGGCGGCGCTTGAGCGCGGTGACCGCGAGTGGCTCGAGGCCTTCTTCGCCACCGCGGCCACGGGTCGGCAACGCCTGCTGGACCAGGAGGACACCGGCGGCGGGGAGGTGGTGCGCATCGTCGTCGCAGTGCCCAACCGCCCCGGCGTGCTCAGCGAGATCGCCACGGCCCTCGGGCATGCCCACATCAACATCGAGGACCTGCACCTCAGCCCCGCCCGTGCCGACGAGCCGTTCGGATCCCTCGCGCTCGATGTGGTGGGCGAGGATGCCGCGGCCCGGGCGCTCGCCCTGATCAGTGCGAATGGCTTCGGCGCGGCCGTCGGCGAATGACCCCGGACCCGGAGGCCTGATGGGTACCCGGCACGTCGGGACCCCGGGGATGGTGACGGACGCGGACGCCCTGCCCGGGCGTACCGAGACCATCCGCGTGCCCGACGCCCATGAGGTCCTGGGCCACCCGCTGCTGCCGCCCTTTCCGGACGGGTACGAGCAGATCGTGGTCGGCATGGGCTGCTTCTGGGGGGCCGAGCGCCGGTTCTGGGCGCAGCCGGGAGTCTGGACGACCGCGGTGGGGTATGCCGGCGGCATCACGCGCAACCCGCTGTATGAGGAGGTCTGTACGGGGCTCACCGGGCATGCCGAGGTGGTTCTCGCCGTGTTCGATCCGGCCGTCACGCCGTACGCCCGGCTGCTGGAGGTGTTCTGGGAGGGTCATGACCCCACGGAGGGAGTCCGCCAGGGCACCGCCGGGGGCCCGCCGTCCCGCGCGGCCATCTACGGGAGGGGCGCGCGGCCGCGCCGGATCGCCGCGGGCTCGCGCGACCTGTTCCAGTGGGCGCTCGACGCGGCGGGCGCACGGCCCATCACCACCGAGATCACCGAGGCGGGGCCCTTCTACTACGCCGAGGCGTACCACCAGCAGTACCTGTACCGGAACCCGGGCGGGTACTGCGGGCTGGGCGGCACCGGGGTCACCTGCCCGGCGGGCATCGCCGGGCTCGCCTGACGCGCATGGACGGCCTGCAGGCGCCCCGCGTGCTGGCCGCCGCCGACTTCGACGCGGCCCGGACGGTGGCGGATGAGTGGTTCGGTCACCCGGTGGGTCTCACCCTGCATCGCTTGTTCTTCGATCAGTTGGGCCCCCATGGGGTATGGATTGCGCGGGACGACGGCGCCCCCGCGGGCTTCCTCCTCGGGTTGGTGAGCCTGGCGGAGCCCGACCTCGCCTACGTCCACCTGCACGCGGTTGACCCGGCGCTGCGCGGTCAGGGGATCGGGGCGTTGCTGTACCGGGAGTTCGGGAGGCGGGCGATGGGGCGGGGGTGCACGCGCATGCGCGCGCTCGCGGCTCCCGGCCGCCCCGGCTCCATCGCGTTCCACCGCGCCCTCGGGTTCGAGGGGCCCCTCGTCGCGGGGCACCTCGGCCCCGGCGAGGACCGCATCGTGTTCGAGCGGGCCCTGCCGCTTCCCTAGCCGAGGACGTCGGTCAGGAAGGCGTCGATCACCCGGCTGAGCGAGCCGCCGCGCCAGGCCAGCGGACTCGCGGCCTCATCCTCCACCACGAACTCCGCGGCGGGGATCAGCGTGGCCCAGCGCTGGGCGATCCACAGGGGGTGGTCGGGGTCGAGCCGGTCGCGGCTTCCGATCACCAGGGTCGGGCAGGCGATCGCCCGCAGGGCGTCCTCGCCGTCGAATGCGGCGCCGGCCGGTGTTGCCCGCAACGCGGCGGCCACGGCCCCGGGGTCGTCGTGCCGCTCCATTCGCTGACGCATGGCCATGCGGATGAGCGCATGGGCCGCCGGGTCGGCTCCCGGTGTGCCGTGGGCCTGCACGAAGCCGTCGGCCCCGCCCGACTCGAGCCCCGCGGCAAGGCGCTCCCAGCGGGCGGGGTCACGGGTGGCGGTACCCAGGTGGGCGGGCGTGATGGCCACCAGGGCGTTCACGCGCGACGGGTGGGCGAGGGCCAGTGCAGCGGCCACCGCCGCACCCATTGATACCCCCACGAGGGTGGCCCGCCCGGCACCGCGGTCGTCGAGCACGTGCACGGCGTCGGCCACCATCTGGCCGTAGCGGTAGTCCGCGGGGGATGGAGCAGGGGACGACGCCCCGTGCCCCCGCGCGTCGTAGGCGATCACCCGGAATCCAGCCCGCACGAGGCCCGTTGCACCGTGCACCACATAGCGCCGGGTGGCCGAGAGTCCGTGAAGCATCAGGATGACCGGCCCCGACCCGTCGTCGTCGCCCCTCAGGACCACGCCGTCCGCCTTGACCGCGAAGGCGCTCATGCCGAGGGGTCGAGCACGCCAAACAGGCTCGCCGAATGCCGCTCGATGAATGCCGGTCCCACGCCATTGATCCCGAGCAGTGATGCCTCGTCACGGGGACGGTGCACGGCGATCGCCCGGAGCGCGCGGTCAGCGCAAACGGTGTACGCGGGCGTACCGTCCGCGCGCTCGCGCCGCCACTCGCGCAGGCGCTCGAACATCGCCTGGTCGGCGGGCGCGAGGTCGGGGTGATCCGCCCCGGGCCGACCCGCCGGCCCGGCCGCAGGGGCAACACGCCGGGCGGTGGCGGGACCAGCGGGCGGCACCGCCTCGGGCGGCAGCGGGTCGCATACGTCGCAGCATCGCCCGCTGGGGGCACCCACGGCGGGGTCGCCGAAGTGGGTGAGGATCACCCGGCGGCGGCAGCCATCGGCATCTACGTATCCGGTGATTGCCCGGTACCCACTCCACGCCCGGTTGCGTGCGGCCCGGGGGTCGCCGCCCGGTACGCCGCGGTCATCGGTGGCGAACCGGATGAGCCGGCCGAGGTCGGCACGCATGGCCAGCAGCACGGCCCGGCCGGGCATCCCGTCCCGGCCCGCACGGCCGGCCTCCTGGTAGTAGGCCTCCAGCGATGTGGGGATGGACCAGTGCCACACGCCCCGCACATCCGCGCGGTCGATACCCATGCCGAACGCGTTGGTGGCCGCCATGACGTCGGCGTTACCGGACATGAACGACTCCTGAGCCCGTGTGCGGTCGTCATCGGACATTCCCGCGTGGTAGCCCACCGCGCGGAAGCCGCGTGCGGCAAGGCCCTCGGCGACCTCCTCGGTGGCCCGGCGCGTGCCGCAGTAGACGATGGCGGGGATTCCCCCGGCGCCGGCGAGCCCGGCCTCGAGCGCGGCCCACTTACGCGCGACCGCCCCCTTGCCGTCAAGGCGGATGACGTCGAGTGACAGGTTGGGCCGGTCGAACCCGGTGCGAACGGTCACCGGGTCGCGCAGGCCGAGCCGGCGGACGATCTCGTCCGATACGTCGGGCGTTGCCGTGGCGGTGAGGGCCATCATCGCGCGCGGCGCGAGCAGGTCGCGCAGCCGGGCGAGGTGCAGGTACTCGGGACGGAAGTCGTGCCCCCACTCCGCCAGGCAATGGGCCTCGTCGATTGCCAGCAGGTCCACCGGGTTGGCCCGCACGGCATCGGTGAAGGCCTCGTGCACGAATCGCTCGGGGGCGCACAGAACCAGGCGCGCCTCGCCCCGCCCGATCGCGTTGATGGCCGCGTATGCCTCGCGTGGTGACTGCAGGCTCGTCACCATGGCCACCGGCAGGCCCATGTCGGCCAGACGGTCGTGCTGGTCCTGAATGAGTGCGATCAGCGGGCTCACCACCACGGTGAGGCCCCCGCCCGCGAAGGCGGGCGCCTGGAAGCACAGCGACTTGCCCGACCCGGTCGGCATCACCACGAGCGAGTCGGCCCCCGCGAGGGACGCAAGGATCGGCCGGTCCTGTCCGTGGCGCAGCGCAGTCACGCCCATCTGGGCGAGCACGTCGCGCAGTGGGAGTGGCCGACCGCCACGGGGGGCCATGGGGGCGTCCAGGGCGTCGCGGCGGGCGCGCAGCGGCCCGGCGATGAGGCCTAGGGAGGCCCGGGCCTCGCCCCCGAGATCGTGCCACCCCTCGCGAAGGCCCTGCAGCAGGCGGTCGGCGGTTGCGGCGTCGTCGGGCGCGATCGCCCCGCGGACTTCCGCCCGCGCGATGATGTGGGCCAGATCGGCCACGGGATCCACGGGCAGATGCGTCAGGGTGCTCACGGGCGGTCGAGGGTAGCGCTGGCGCCGGACCCCTAGGATTGCGCCCCGATGAGCAGTCTCACCTTCCGCCCGGCACCCGCAGTGGCGGGCACGGTCGCCGTGCCCCCGGACAAGTCCATTACCCACCGGGCCTTCCTGCTGGCCGCCATCTCCGACCGATCCGTGGTGGTGGAGAACCCCCTGGCATCCGAGGACACCGCGGCCACGCTCGCGGCCGTCGCGGCGATGGGCGCCGGGGTTGACGGGGACGTCGGGACGGGCCGCGTGGTGGTGGCGGGCCGGGGCCTGCGCGGGCTCACCCCGCCGCCGGTCATCGACTGCATGAACGCCGGGACGCTGATGCGCCTGGCCGCGGGCATCCTCGTGGGCCAGCCGCCCGGAGGGGTTACCGTGCTCGACGGCGACGAATCGCTGCGCCGGCGGCCCATGGCACGCATCGCCGACCCGCTCGTGGCGATGGGCGCCGCCGTCAGTCCCGCACCGGGCGGGACGCCCCCGCTCGCGGTCCACCCCGGACGCCCGCTGCACGGGACGACCCACGACCTGGCCATCGCGAGCGCGCAGGTGAAGAGCGCCATCCTGCTGGCAGCGTTGAGCGCCGAGGGCGAGACATGGGTGCGCGAGCCGGTGCCCTCGCGGGACCACACGGAGCGGATGCTCCGCGCCGCCGGCGTGGACGTGCGGGAGCGCGACGGCATGGTGGGCGTCGCCGGGCCCGTGCGGGGGATCTCCCTGCCCGACATCCTCGTGCCGGGGGACTTCTCGTCGGCGGCGTTCGCCATCGTGCTCGGCGTCCTGCGGGGCGACCCCGGGGTGCGGGTGACCGGCGTCAACCTCAACCCGGGGCGCACCGGGCTGCTCGCGGTGCTGCGGCGCATGGGCGCTGACGTGCGGGTGGAGCCGGGGCCCGACGTCGCCGGCGAGCCCGCAGGCGATGTGGTCGCCCGCTGCGGGGGGATGCTGCAGGCCACCGAGGTCACCGCCGACGAGGTACCGGCGATGGTGGACGAGATCCCGCTGGTCGGCCTGCTCGGTGCCCTCGCCGCCGGCACAACCGTCGTGAGCGGCGCCGCCGAGTTGCGCGTGAAGGAGAGCGACCGCATCCGGGCGGTGGTCGGATTGCTCCGCGCCGTGGGCGCTGATGCCGAGGAGCGCGACGACGGCTTCGTCGTGCGTGGGCAGATGACCCTCGCCGGAGGCGAGGTGGACTCCGGGGGCGACCACCGGCTGGCCATGCTCGGCGCGCTCGCGGGCATCGTGAGCGCGGCCGGGGTCACCGTGCATGGCATGGAGGCCGCGGCCGTGTCGTACCCCGGTTTCGTGGGCGACATGGCCACGCTCGGGGCGGTGTCCGGGTGATCGTCGCCATTGACGGACCGGCCGGTGCCGGCAAGAGCACGGTGGCCCGTGGTGTCGCCCGTGCACTCGGCATCGGATACCTCGACACGGGCGCCATGTACCGGGCGCTCACGCTCGTGGCCCTGCGCTCCGGGGTGCCCTGTGACGACGACGCCGCGCTTGCCCGCCTCGCGCGCGAGCACCCGGTGCACCTCGAGCAGGGCCCCGCCGGCGTGCGGGTCATCATCCGCGGCGATGACGTCACCGCGGCCATCCGCGAGACCGAGGTCACCGCCTCGGTATCCGAGGTGGCGGCCCACCCCGGGGTACGCCTCGAGATGGTGGCGCGCCAGCGCGATCTGATGGCACAGGGTGACTGGGTGTGCGACGGCCGCGACATCGGCAGCGTGGTGTTCCCCGGTGCCGAGGTGAAGGTGTTCCTCACCGCGTCCGTGAGTGAGCGGGCCCGTCGGCGTCACGCCGAATTGGTGGCGGCAGGCGAGACGGTGGATCTGCGGGCCATCCGCGATGGCGTCGAGCGGCGCGACCACGCCGACTCATCCCGGGCCGCGAGCCCGCTGGTGGTGGCGGACGGCGCGGCGGTCCTCGACACCACGGGCCTCGGGGTTGACGAGGTGGTGGCGCGCATCGCCGGGATGGCGCGGGACGTGACGTCATGAGCGGCGCTCCCGTCACGCCCCCCCGGGGTGCCGGTCCCGAGTCGGCGGACGACGTCCACATCACCACGTGGTGGTGGCTGATCGGCCGGGTGCTCGTGTCCATCTACTTCCGGGTCCGGTACCGCGCGCGGCGGGTGCGCGGCAAGGCGCACATCCCGCGCACGGGCGCCGTGCTGATCGTGGCCAACCACATGACCGGCAATGACCCCTTCCTGGTGGGCTGGTCGGCGATCCCGCGCCGGGCCTACTACATGGCGAAGTCCGAGCTCTTCGCGAACCGCGCGCAGCGCGTGCTCATCGGGACCCTCGGCGCGTTCCCCATCCGCCGTGGCGAGGCCGACCGGACGGCGATGCGCATTGCACGGGGGCTTCTCGCCCGGGGCGAGGTCGTCGTCATGTTCCCCGAGGGTACCCGGTCGCGTGACCAGCGCCTGCGCAGGCCCTACCCCGGTGCGGCGTCGCTGGGCCTGCCCGACGACGTCACCGTGATCCCGGCGGCCATCTGGGGTATCCAGGACCGATACGGCCCGTCACGGGTCATCTTCGGCGCGCCCATCACGAAGGAGGGCCTCACGGGGTCACGCGGCGCCCAGGCCGGTCAGTTGGCGCTGCGGATGATGGCCGCCATTGCGGCGCTGCTGCCCGGGATCGGCGGTCCCGACCAGACTCCTCCGGCGCGGCTTGCCACAATGGACGACGAATGAGCGACGAGACGCCCGCAGGCGGCCGCCCGAAGGCATCGCGGCCCGGAATGCCCGACCGTCCGCGTGGCCGGGAACGGCACGCGGCCCGGGGCAGCACCGTTGCCCACGGGCAGCCGGTCGTGGCAGTGGTCGGCTACCCCAACGTCGGGAAGTCGACGCTGTTCAATCGCCTCACGGGTCGCCGCGAGGCCGTGGTGGACGCGAAGCCGGGCGCCACCCGGGATCGGCGGCAGGGCGGAGCCGAGTGGAACGGCCGGCAGTTCCAGATCCTCGACACGGGCGGGATCGACGAGGCCGACGAGTCGGTGATGGCGCGTGACATCGCGGCCCAGGCCATCCGGGCCATTGACGAGGCCGACCTGATCCTCTTCGTGGTGGATGCCATGGTGGGGGCCACCCCCGGTGACCTCGAGGTGGCCGAGCGCCTGCGGCGCTCGCGCCGGCCGATCATCGTCGTGGCCAACAAGTGCGACAACGACGCGGCGGAGATCCGGGCGCAGGACCTGTGGGGCCTGGGCCTGGGCGAGGTGGTCACCGTGTCGGCGCTGCATGGCCGCAGCATCGGTGACTTCCTCGACCTGCTGGTTGAGAGCCTCCCCGACCCGCAGGAGGAGGACGGCGACGATACGACCGGCCGCATGCCCGCCCTGTGCATCATGGGCCGTCCGAACGTCGGCAAGAGCTCCATCCTCAACGCGCTGCTCGGCGAGGAGCGCATGATCGTCCAGGACCTGCCGGGCACCACGCGTGACCCCGTGGACACCATCATCGAGTTCGAGGGCCGCGAGATCGTCCTCATCGACACCGCGGGGCTGCGACGGCGCGGGCGGATGCGCGAGCGCGTGGAGGTGTACAGCCAGCAGCGCGCCCTCGAGGCCGCCGAGCGGTCCGACGTTGCGATCGTGGTGGCCGACGCCACCGAGGGCATCACCGAGGCCGATCTGGCTGCCTGCGATCAGGCCGCCCGGAACCACTGCGCAACACTGATCGCCCTGAACAAGTGGGACCTCGCGCGCCCCGACCTCACCGACCTCGCGGGCCGGGTGCGGCGGAAGAGCCGCCAGCACCCGCCGATCATTGCCTGCTCGGCGATCACCGGCGAGGGGCTGGATCGCCTTCTCCCCGCCGCCCTGCGGCTGTACGCAACGAGCCACGAACGCCTCTCCACCCATGACCTCAATACCGCTCTGCGTGAGCTCGCCGAGGAGCGCCCGGGCCCGCGCTCGGGCCGGCAGCAGTTGTCGATGCGGTTCCTCGTGCAGACGGGCATCGGGCCCCCGGTGTTCCGCCTCGAGGTCAACGACCGTTCGCTGATGACCCGCGACTACGGCTTCTGGCTCGAGAACCGGCTGCGCGAGCGCTTCGGCCTCGCGGGCGTGCCTGTGGACATCGAGGTGAGGAGCCGCCGGTGAGCCACGTGGTGGTGGTGGGAGCCGGGGCGTGGGGGTGCACATTTGCGCGGGTGGCCGCCCTCGCCGGTGCGCCGGTGACGCTCGCCTGCCGGACGCGCGAGCAGGCGTCGGTGCTGGGTGAGACCCGCCACGACCGGGCGCACCTGGGGGACGTTGCGCTGCCCGACGGGGTGCACGTGACCCATGCCGGTGATCCGGCGGCCCTCGACGGCGCCCGGATCGTCGTCATCGCGATGCCCAGCCGCGTCGTCGCCGACGAGGCCCCGTCCATCGCCGCGCGCATGCCCGGGGACGCGGGCCTGCTCTCCCTGACGAAGGGCCTCGAGCCCGGCACCGGGCGGGTGCTGTCGGAGGTCTGGCGCGATGCCCTGCCCGCCGGTACGCCCTTCGCCGTCCTCTCGGGTCCCAATCACGCCGAGGAGATCGCACTCGGTCACCCCGCGGCCGCGGTCGTCAGCGGCGATCCCGCCCTGGCTGCCCTCGTGCAGGGAACGGTGTCCGGGCCGGCATTCCGGGTGTATGTCAACGACGACCTCGTCGGCGTCGAGTTGTGCGGGGCGGCGAAGAACGTGATCGCCCTCGCGGCCGGGATGTCGGACGGGCTGGGCTTCGGTGACAACGCCAAGGCCGCTCTCATCACCCGCGGCCTTGCCGAGATCACCCGCCTCGGAGCCGCGGCCGGTGCCCGCGACGCGACGTTCCGGGGCCTCGCGGGTATGGGTGACCTCATTGCGACGTGCACGAGCCGCCACAGTCGCAACCGGAGGGCAGGCGAGCTGATCGCCCGGGGAATGCCCGCCGCGGATGTGGAGCAGGAGATCGGCCAGGTGGTCGAGGGCCTCGCGACGGTACGCAGCCTCGTCGTGCGGGCCGGCCGGGCCGGGGTCGAGCTGCCCATCTCCGAGCAGGTGGCCGCGGCGGCCTTCGCGGGGCGCCCCCCCGCCGAGTGCCTCCAGGCGCTGATGGGGCGCGCACCGGCCACCGAGGCGTGACGCCCGCGCGCGCGTTCTGAACCGAGCCTTTACCCGCGCGGCGCGGGGCGGGCGCCGCGGCGGTCTAGCGTGGGCCGCGTCCACGCCGTCGGAGGTTCCGCGTCCATGAACATGTCCAGCCGATCGAGGCGCCGGCGACGCCATCTCATCCCGGTCGTCGCGCTCGCCGCCGTGGGTGCGGCGGGCGGGGCCGTCGTGGTCGCCGGCTGTGGCGACAGCGCGTCCGCCGTGTCGGCCCCGGCATCCATCGCTGGCTACATCCCCGCGCAGAGCCCGCTCTACGTGCAGGTGTCCACCGACACCGACGGGCCCCAGTGGACCAACCTCATGCGCCTGGGTGCGCTGTTCCCGGGCTTCGGGTCCATGCGGGCCGAAGTCGACCGGGTGCTCGCCCGCGAGGGCGTGGACTGGGAGCGCGATCTCGCGCCGCTGCTCGGCGAGTCCGCCGCCGTCGCCGCAACCGGGGTTCCCGACGCGGGCTCGCCGGGTGGCCCGTCCGCGACCGCCGCGACGGCCCATGATCTGTCGATCGTCGTGGTGGTGCAGATCGCCCCGGGCCGCGCGGACGACGTCAAGGCGCTGATCACCAAGGCCCCCGGGGGGTTGACGGCGGCCGGCACCCGGGACGGTGCCACGCTGTACACCGACTCCACCGCCGGCATGAATGCGGCGGTCACCGATGAGTCGCTCATCATCGGCTCCGGGGCGGCGGTCGTGACGCAGGCCCTTGAGGCCCATGCGGCCGGCGGCAACGCCACCCTGGCCGGCGTGGTCCGCTTCAACGAGGCCCTGGCGCTGCTGCCCGAGGACGTCTTCGCGCTCGCCTATGTGAATCTCGATGTGGTCGGTGGGGCGGCGCGTGAGGTGGTGCCGCAGATCGCACCGCTCGCGGACGGCCAGATGACGGGCGCCGCCGCGGTATCGGTGACCGCCGAGCCCGACGGGCTGCGCATGAAGGCCGTCCTCGTGGACGCCCCGCCCATCCTGACGCAACACGAATTCGTCCCGGCCCTCACGGCCCGCGCGCCGGCCGACACCGTGGCCTACGTCGGCTTCAACCGGCTCGCCGACACCGTGCAGGCGGCCCTCGCCACGGCATCCTCACGCGCATCGGGTGAGACGAAGAAGCAGGTCGAGGTCATCACGGATCAGCTGCCGCGGCTCCTGGGCGTCAACGCCGCCGACCTGCGCAACCTCGCCGGCGGCGAACACGCGCTGGTGGTGGGGGGTACGGGGCCGAGCCCCCGGGTCGTCCTCGCCCTCGACGTCGCGGACGGCGCCGGCGCGGCGAAGAGCCTCGCGGCCCTCACGAGATCCGTGCCCGCGGTCATCCGGACGTTCGGCTCCGGCGCGGTCACGGTGGGCGCGGTCACCGACTTCCCGCCGGGCGCGGTGACGGGCCAGGTGCTCACCCTGGGCGCGGGGCGGTCCATCGCCTGGGGGGTTCGCGGTGACCTCGCCGGGATCGGGAACGGCGCCGCCGCCGTAACGTCGGTACTGGCGCCGCGCGCGGCGGGTGACTCCCTGGCGGGTAACGCGACATTCCGGGCCGCCACGGAGGGCATGCCCGCGAAGGTGACCGGGCTCGCCTACGTGGACATGACCCGCGTGGTATCGATGCTGGCGGCGCGCGGCGCGTTCGATGGCGGGAAGGATGCGATCACGCGTGCCGACCTGGAGCCGATCCGGACGATTGCCGCGTGGAGCACCGGGGGGGACACCCCCACCGTCGAGGTCGTTGTGGGCCTCGGCCGGTAGCCGCCTGCACGGCGGTGCCATCAGTGCTCCGGGCGCTCCCGGTCGGGGGCGCCCGTTTCGCATGCGCCCCGCGGCATTGCCCCGGGCTCTCCCGGTCGGGGGCGCCCGTTTCGCATGCGCCCCCGCGGCATTGCCCCGGGCTCTCCCGGTCGGGGGTGCCCGTTTCGCATGCGCCCCCGCGGCATTGGTAGGGTGCCCCGCTGGATCCACAGGCAAGGAGTCGAATGAGCGAGCACCTGTTCACCTCGGAGTCCGTCACCGAG
>SXGU01408946.1_pt1 | contig 33266 bp, 33 predicted proteins | sample 3174531 | NCBI WGS metagenome assembly SXGU01 (sample SAMN11356863, study PRJNA531348) | freshwater metagenome | isolation source: freshwater sample F1-140 | place: China: Fuxian Lake, Yuxi | collected 2017-12-25 | reverse complement strand
GTTGGACGAGAACGGCGACAGCATCCACGAGGTCTGGTGGGCGCCCGTCAACGTCGACCAGTACGACTGGCACGACTACAACAAGAAGTTCAACATGCTCTACCACCGCCGCGACGAGGGCGAGTGGTGCTGGGACGCCGTCGCCCTGTCGGACCGCGGCAACTGGATACGGTACGGCATCACAGGGGACACCTGGGATCTCTACTGCCTCGACACGGCGCAGGTGGTAGCCGCCAACGGGACCTGGGCTACGTGCAATGCCGAGGCTCTCAACGACGACCCGGGAGACTTTAGCCTCGGGGAAATCGGGCGCATCACCGACCTCGTGGCCCTCGGCGACGGCGTGGCCCTTGTGACCGCCGCCGGCCGCTGCGTTGACGACGACGGCGACACTCAGACCTACAACAACAGCGACGAGATCTGCGCCGAGAATAGCGGTGAGGGCCTGTGGGTGGTGTACGACGACGGCCTCAGCGGCCTGCGCTACGAGGAGGTGACCTACGACGAGGTCGCGCCGAGCATGCCGTCGAGCCTCGGCGACAACACTTGCGGCAAAGTGGACTTCTTCGAGGGCGTCCCGGGGGCTTCCGCCCCAACGCGTGGAATGGCCCGACTCTCGCTGCACCCCGACACCGACACGGCCACCGGCGGCACCCACGTGCGGGCGTTCGTCTCCACCAAGACGTGTGGCGTCCGTGAAGTGGAGTTCGAGCTGGGCAGCGAGTCGACGCCGAGTGGCTGGGTGGCCTGGCCAGCGAGCAACTGCCCGCTCCTCCCACAGTCGTTCCCGCTGGTCGGCTACGATGCCTCCAACATCACCCCCACCAACACGGCGGGTGCCATCGCGACTCCCGATGGTTCCTCGCTCCTGGTGTACGGCGGGAACTCCTACGGCGACACCACCTACGGCGGCGGCGTCTGCGCGATCGACCTCGCCGACGGCTCGGCCCTGACCGCGATTCCCGCGAACTCCATTCGCCAGGCCATCTCGGCGGTAGTGCCGCACCCCGACATCGAGGGCCTATACGCCGTGGCGGGCTACCGTGACGGCGAGAATAGCACCACCGGCGAGGCCGGGGTGTACCTGATCCAGCGGCGCGCGCTGCCGTGGAGCAGCGGCGGGCCGACTTACGCCTGGCGGCGCCTCTCCGGCGACGACCTCGACCACCCGCGCGGGCTCGATCTGGGCTGGGGGATCGGGCGGGCCTTGTGGGTGCCCCTCCAACCGGGGGAGTCCCCGCCCACCCACGATCACCTCTACCTCGCGACGGCCGGTGGCGGGCCGTGGGACCTGGACGTGTCGTGGTGAGCCTGCTCCTGCTTGGCTGCCTCGGGCCAGCCACGCCGCCCTCGGGCGAAGCAGACTCTGCCGCCCGCGACCGCGCCTCCGCCTATGTCGTACTTCCACCCGGCAGCCTTCCCTCGGACACGAGCGCCGACACGGGCGACACCGGCCCGGTGATCGAAGTCGATGTCGACGACGACGGCTTCGTCGACGAGGCATCGGGGGGCGACGACTGCGACGACAACAACGCGGGGGCCTACCCGGGCGCCCCCGAGATGTGCGACGACGCCGACCAGGACTGCGACGGCGACGGCTGGCTGGGCGCGGACTGCGGCGCCACGCAGGCGATCGCGGGGATGGGCGTGCTGCTCGCCGGCTCGCCGCTCGGCGCCGCGAGTATCGTGCGCGATGTGACCGGCGACGGCGTGGACGACGTGATGGATGGCTCCTACTGGGAACGCGAGCCCTTCGGCCTCATGTACTGGACAGCCACCGAGATCCCCGACGACCCCGGCTACTTTCCCGACGACAACAACGTGGCCGCATTCTACGAGTACAGCGACCTCATCGACCACCGGCTCGACTACGGCGACGTGGACGGCGACGGCTACAACGACGTGGGGCACGTGCCGGGGGGGGTGTACGGGTACAGCACCCTTTTGTTCCGGGGCCCCATCCCGACCGACGGCACGTGGGTGTCGTCCGGCGACTCGGACTACTCCTGGGACGCCTCGCCAAGCATGGAGTGGTCGGACTGCTGGAGCACCGCCGCAATCACCGGCGATTGGAACGGCGACGGTCTGGGCGATCTCGCGCTGACACCGTGGGACGACCTTCCACCCGAGGAGGACGGCGGGCTCGTCGTGTACTGGGGGGGGACGTTCGGCGAGGAACGCCTGACACTCGGCGGCGACCATGTCTGGCAGCTACACACGCTCGGGGACGTTACCGGCGACGGCACGGACGACATGGCGGTCGATGATCTCGCTGGCGGGGAGCAGTGCGGCGAAAGCACCGTCACCTGCGTGGCCTGGATCGACGGCGAGGACCTCTCGGCAGCCACCGACCTTGAGCGCCCCATCGACGTGGCCTTCGCGACTGTCATTGATGCGGAGCACTATTCAAGCGCCTGGGCGGGAGTCCGAGACTGGGATGCGGACGGTCTCGTTGACCCGGAGGCGGTCGTCTGGCCGCGGGGGGAGGACACCGACACCGACGGCGAACGGTTGCTCTTCAGCGCGACCAAGCTCCCCGCCATGAGCGTCGACGACGGGATCGGTGGCTTCGACCTGCCTGGCACCGTGCTGGACCGAGGACTCAATAGCGGCGCCCACACCTGCGCCTTCGGCGGCGGCGAACAAGTCCTCTACCAGAGCGGCAAGACCTACGCCCTCTTCGAGGCCCCAACCTCGCTCCCCCCGCGCCATTCCCCTCTCCCCGACCGGACACTCGTCTTCGAGCGCGCCTACGGCGCCGACTGCGGCGACGTCACCGGCGACGGCGCGCAGGACCTCGTGTTCGGCGCCCGCGAGGACTGGATGGACGACCGCGCCCACATCCGCGTCATCCCCGGGTGGTCAATCCCCTGGGACGACGCCACCTACTGGCCCTGAACCACCCCTTCGCTGGAGTCCCCCATGCTCGCCCTCCTCCTCGCCCTGCTCGCCTGCCCCGTCACCGTCCCCGGCGACACCGCCACGGCGCTGCCCCAGTCCACCCTCACCGACACCGCCTCGGCCCTCCCCACCACAGATCCCTAGCCAACGGTCATTCCCCAAGCCGGTGCCCGCCACGGCCCGCGCAGCCGACGCTTCAGACCCTCACCACCGACGCCGACACCTCGCGAGTGGCGAGCAAGGCATCGATGTCGCCTGGATCACTGGTCAAGACGCGATCCCCCGCGCGCACCAGCAGCGAGAGGTGGCCGCCGACCACGTCGGCCGTTCTCGATCGTGCCAGGAGCGCGCCCGTGCGCCGGGCATCGTCGGGGTCGAGCGCGTGGACCTCGACGCCCGCGAGCACTCGGGCCAGCCGTGCTTGCGCGCCGCCACCGCGCCACACTTGCGCGACGACCCCGGCGCTGGTCAAGACCGGGAGGCCCTCCTGCCAAGCGACCCGCAGGAGCGCCGCCACGGCGCGGTCGCCCCGGTCAACCCCGACGAGCGCCCCGGCATCGAGGACAACCCGGCTCAGCTTCGCCCCCGCACAACGCCCAGCGCGGCGGCCGCCCGGTCGAGCTCCGTCTCGTGGAAGGGCGACGACTCGGCTTCCCACGCGTCGAGCGCACGGCCGAGCAGGTCGTGCCGCAGCCGCTCGGACGCCGCCTGCGCGATCCAGGCCGACACGCTCATGCCGGCCCGCGTAGCGGCGTCGCGAACGGCGGCGCCAAGCTCCGCCTCGAGAGTGACGGAGAGGCGGTCAACGTTCATGCATACAATGGTATGGCATACCCAAGTATGCGTCAAGAGCGCTCACCCGAAGGCAAACCCGCTCACCGACAGCCCCTTCACCGTCCCCGACCAGGCCAGTCGCGCGGGATCGGCCCCGGCGGCGCCGGCCACGACGTGCAGCGGCAAGAGGTGCTCCTCGCGGGGATGCACCGCCCGCGCGGCCGGGGCCTCGGTCCAGCGAGCCAGTCGCGACTCGCGGTCGCTCCCGAGCACGCTCGCCTGGAGCCAGGCATCGAAGCTACGACTGTCGTTGACACCGCTGCCGTCGAAGAACTTGCGCAGGTTGTGGTAGGTCATGCCGCTGCCGACGATGAGGACCCCCTCCTCGCGGAGCGGCGCCAGGGCCCGGCCGAGGGCGAGGTGCTTCGCCGCGTCGAGGCCCTGCACCAGCGACAACTGCACGCAGGGAACCTGTGCCGTTGGGCAGGCGAGCTTGAGCGGCGCGGCGGTGCCGTGGGCGAAGCCCCGGGTGGCGTCCTCCGCCGACGCGATCCCGGCCCCGGCAAGCAGCTCGCGCACGCGACGCGCCAGCTCGGGGCTACCCGGCGCCGGCCACTGGATGCGATAAGACTCGGCGGGGAAGCCGTAGTAGTCGTAGAGCATCCCCGGCGCCGCGGAGGACGACACCGTGGCCACCGGGGCCTCCCAATGCGCAGTGACGCAGAGGATGGCCCGCGGTTGCAGTCCTGTCGCGACACCCCGCAGGTAGCTCGCCATGGCCTCGTGCTCGGCGCGCGGCATGCCGATGTTGACCCAGGGCCAAGGACCGCCGCCGTGGGGGAGGAAGTGGGCAGGGAGCTTCATGCCGCAGAAGCTACGCGCGGCACGGGACGAAGGCACGTTGCGGTGGTGCAACGGAGCTTAGAGCGGAGCGACCTCACCGGGAGGCATCGCCGCCAAGCTGCCCGCCCAGAGCGCCCAGAGGCCGCCGGTGTCGGGGCCCGCCAGCGGATCGTAGGCGGGCGCGGCGGTGCCCGCGAGCGCGCGAAGCCGAGTGTCGGCCTCCACCCGCACGAAGGGGGTGTCCGAGGCGCACAGCGCCGCCAGCGCCTTCAGACCGGCGAGCTCCCCTCCCCGCGCGCCTTCCACCGCAGCTGCGAGCCGGGAGAAATCGTCAGGCGCGTCGATTGGCGTCACGACCGAGCCCACCCCGTCATTGTGCTCGGGGTCGTCCCCCTCCTCGTGGTGATCGGCGTGATCGTGATCGTCGCTCGGCGGGATCGCCGCGCTCCCCCCGAGCACCACCGCCACCGCGAGGCCACCGGCACCGACGCCAGCGAGGGCTCGTCCCCCGTGCGTCCGCACCGCATACACGGCCAACGCCAGCACCAGGGCCGCCCCGAAGAAGGCCACGATCACCGGCCCCGGCGGGTGCTCGTAGCTCACCGACACGCCCGCCACCGACACCGCGAGGCCGAGCCCCCATGCCGTGAGCAGTCGCGACAGCACGGAGCTGAAGAACAGCCGCGCGATCACCGCCGGGATCACGAGGTAGCTGAACACCAGCAAGACGCCGCTGGCGGACACGATGGCCGCCAGGGCCAGCCCGAAGCTCAGGTAGAAAAACACGTCCCAGGCGGCAATGTTCACCCCTTCGGCGCGGGCCTCCTCGGGCGCGAAGGTGACACGGAGCGTGTGTCGCGACACGAGCGCGTGGACCAGGCCGACGACCGCGCACACCCCCGCGAGCACGACCACCTCACCCGGCTGGATCCACACCAGGTTGCCCACGAGCAGGTGCTCGATCTTCTCGCCACCATGCGGATCGTCGGCGAAGTGCACCAGCAGGATGCCGAGGGCCGCGCTCACCGCGTAGGCGATGCCGATGATCGCCTCCTGGGGCACGCGCGCCTCGAAGACGCGGGCGGCGGAGAAGGCGATGGCACCCACGAAGGTGAAACAGAGCGCGATGCCGAAGGCCACGTGACCCTCGGGCTCGTGACCCAGATACACCGCCCAGGTGGTGCCGAGCGCCGCCACCTGCGCGAGCGCGAGGTCGACGAAGATGACTCCCCGCTCGAGCACGTGGAGGCCAAACCAACCGAGCGTGAGCACGATCACCGCGCAGGCGAGGATCGGCAGGAACATCCAGTCCATTAGAGGAAGCCCTTGATGAGCGCGTCGACGAAGCTCAGGTAGTCCTTCGCCTCGGCCGTGCCGCCCACGTCGCCCGGCGTCACCGCCACCCGCCCGGCGACGGACTGCGCCAGGAGCGTGGGCACCTTCACGTCGTAGTAGCTCGTCACCTCCACGATCTTCGCGCCCTCGCGCTTCATCACCGCCACCAGCTCGTCGCGATGGGCGGCGGTGGGCGGGATGCCGGGCCGGTCTTCCACGTAGCCCACGACCTTGAGCCCGAAGCGGTTCACGAAGTAGGCCCAGGCCGAGTGGTAGAGCACCACCGGCTTGCCCCGGAGCGGGGCGGCAGTGGCCTTCCAGCCGCCGAGACGGGCGGAGAGACCCTTGCTGGCAAGGAAACTCTCGAGCTTGCCCGCCTGGTCGAGCTTCATGAGCGTGTCGCCGCCCATGTAGGCCACGAGATCCGTGCCGTAGAGCCGCTCCTGCACGAGCTTGCGGAAAGCCTTGACGTTCGCGGTGTAGGTGGCCGCGTTCGCCGCGTCGATCCGACCGAGCCCCAGGGCGATGTTGTCGGCGGCGATGATGGCGTTGAGCGGGTCTTTCCACACGTGGGGGTTGCCTTCGGGATGCAGGTCGCCCTTGGCCCGGCTCAGGTCGGTGGGCACTTCAAGTCGCGACACGCCCGTCGTCGCCAGGACGTAGCCGGTCTGTCCCGGGCGAATCTTGGGGTTGCCGGCGCTGTCGAGCAGGCGCTCCGACCAGATCTCGAGGTTGAGCCCGTTCTCCACGTAGAGGTCGGCCGTGGCCACCTTGGCCATCAGGGCCGGGGTGGGCGAGAGCACGTGGGGATCGTCGGTGCCACGCGCCAGGGTGGTGACGGTGGCGCTCGGCGCCACCCGGTGCGCAAGGTCGCCCAGGTAGGGGAGCGTGCACACCACCTGCAGTGCGAGAGCTTGATGAACGAAGGCAAGGAAGAAAGAGATCATCGGTTCACCCACCAAGGTTCGACAGGGTGCGCCCCCCACACGAAGGTGAGCTGCGCGAGCGCGGTCCCGGTGCCCGAGGACGGCGCGAAGCCGCCGCCCACGCGCACGCGCAGGAACTCGCTGGTGTAGTAGGAAAGATAGAGGTTGTGCACGAGCTCATCGCCCACATCTTCCCGGAATCCCACGTAGATCATCCGGGCGGGCTGCACTTGGATGGCGCCGTAGCCAGCAAGGGCGCCCGCAGCGTCGCGGAAGGCCTCGCCCACCAGCACCACGCTCTGCCGGGTGCTGCCTCGCCACTTGAACGTGAGGTCGACGCCCGCGAGCGGATCGTCACCCGTGGCCGGGTCGCCGTAGGCGCTGCCGCCGAGCGCGATGTCGACGCTGCCCGCCCCGACGAAGAGCTCGGCGCGACCGAGCGCGGCGATGTTGGCGCGAAGATTATCCTCGTCGAAGGCCTCTCCAGAGAAGGCACCCGCCGTCAACGTGAGCGCGGCCGGCCCGAGCGGCAACAGCCAACCCACGCTGGCGCCGGTGTCGTTGAGGCCCTCCTCGCCGAGGATCTCGATGGAAGGCGGCACGTCGATCCACGGCAGGTCGTGGGGGTGAGTGCGGTTGACCGTGCCGAAGGGCAGCTTGAACTTGCCCGCGCGCAGCGACAGGCGCGCGGGCAGCGCCACGAGGTCGATGTAGGCCTCCTCGGGACCCACCTCGAAGCCCTCTCCGGGGCCGCCCGCGAGGTCGGGCGCCTCCTGCTCGAACGCGATGACGGCGCCGGCCTTGGCGAAGGGGTCGACGTCGGCGCGCAGCTCGATCTCGGCGCTTCGCAGGTACATCGTGGATCCGGGGGCCAGCCCGTCGGGACCGAGGCCCACCTGGCCCACGACGTCGCCAAAGGCGGTGATGCCGGGGTTCAGCAGGTTGGCGCCACCGCGCGGCGGCGGCGGAGGCGGCGCGGGCTGGCCGGCCTCGGCCTCGGCCTCGCGCAGCAGCTGGTCGATTTCCTCTTGCGATGGGGGCGGCGGCGGTGGGGGCGGCAGAGGCGCGTCTTGCGCCAGGGCCCTCGCCGCCAGGAAGGCGGTGAAAGACATGGAAAAAACCGGGTGTAGATGGACAAGGGGCAACACGACAGGAGAAGCCCCGTCGCGGACGGATGTCGACCTACGAACGCGGCGGAGAGGTCTTCGGCGCGGTGACGAGCACCCCGAGCGACGGGTGCGCATCGTGCGCCACGCCCGGGAGATCGAGGGTGAGGAGCGGCGTCGATGTCGCGACGTGGGCGGCCGCCAGGAGCACCACCGGCGGGGCGCCGGCGGCGGCGCAGGGGTCGTGGGCACCACCGGGGTCGCGGTCGATCGCGGTGTCGTGCGCATGGTCCACGACCTCGGGCGCGTCGAGCACCTCCCCGTGCTCCATGCAGATCACGTGGCGCACCAGCACCGGGTGCACGAGATCGCCGAGCAACGACACGCACCACGCCAGCGCGGCGAGCGCCATGGCGAGGCGGAGTCGAGTGCGGGCCCAGGTCACCGGGGATCACGCTAGCCGGCATCGTCGGCCAGCGCCACCCGGCAGGCGGCGGGCTACCATCTCGCGATGCTGCTCCTGGCCCTCGCCCTTGCCTCTCCCAGCTCGCTGCGCGCGGGCCTCGAGTCCCCATCGGGCTGGACCGAGGTGGATCGCAAGACGGTGGAGGGCGTGGGCGAGGTGCTGGTGCGTCACAAACAGATCGAGGGCGAGGACTGCCTCGAGGGCAGCACCGTGGCCGCGCTCGACCCCGACGCGCTCCTCACCGCCGCCACCGACGTGGAGGGACAGCCGAAGTGGTCGAGCTGGAAGGTGGCCGCCGCCAAGAAACTCACCGTGGGCAACGCGAGCTTCGACTACTACCAGCTCCTCGACAATCCCGGCCCCGTGGCCGATCGCTACTGGTTCGTGCACGCCACCACCGGAAAGAACGGCAACGACCGATTCTTCAAGTGGGACCAGGTCGACGCCGCGAGCGCCTACCCGGCCGAGCTGGAGGCGCTCGTGGCCAAGTTTCCCGGCGCCGTGGCGACCCGCACCAACGTGGGCGACTGGACCTTCTCCCCGGGCGCCAGCGGGACGACCATCCGCTACCGCATCTGCACCGACGCGGGCGGCAACTTGCCGCGTTGGGTGGGCGAGATCGCCGCGCGCTCCACGCTGCCCACCAACGTGGCCGACATCGTGCGCGAGGTGAAGCGGCGCGGTGGCTAGCGGCCGGGGGCTTGGAGGGCGAACACGGACACCGAGCCGAAGCGCACGGGCTCGCCGAGGGCCGCAGTGAGCGTGCGTTCCTCGAAGGTCGTGTCCGCGAGATCACCGTGAACCACGACCCAGCGTACGCCGACCCCCGCGAGGGAAACGCCCGTCACCTCGTTCGCACGTGACTCGTCGCGCCGAAGGAGGATGCCGGCCGCGTGGTTGCCGAGGCGACAACCCTGTACCTTCACGTCGGGCGCATAGGGGATCGGCTGCCCGTGGACGCTCTGGAGGTACAGGTACTGGCTCGCCGCCATTCCGCTCCCCGCGATGTCGGCCGGGAGGTCGAAGACAATCCCCGCTCGCGACGGGTCGTACAGCACGGCGTCGCGGATGTACGCGGCCGCCGTCGTGTCGGGCGGCGAGGCGGTGGCCAGCGGCCAGGGGGCCGGCGAGACGAGGAGGAACTCTGCGGCCAGGAACGCCGCCGCCACCGTCGACCGCAGGATCGCGACCCGGCCGATGGCTGCCCCGGCCCGTCCCAGCCCCACGGCGGCAAGCCCGTAGAGCAGGGCGAGACCGGGCAGCGCCAGCCGCTGCGGGTGCCCGAGCGCCGCAGTCGGGAGCACCTCGAAAAAGAGGCGATACGGAAGGGCAATGAGCTGGTCGCCCGAACGCACCCAGTCGCCGCCATAGAAAAGGAAGGGCCCCAGGCTCACGACACCGAGGGCGACCACTAGCCCGAGCAAGAACCAGCGCCGCGAGTACGCCGCCAGCAGCAGCGCCACCACCCCGGCGTAGGAGGAATGCCGGAAGAACTCGCCGGTGCGCGAGTGGTCGACGGACTGGAAGTCGCCCGGCCAGAAGAACACGCGCGGGTCGACCGCGTTGTGACGGACGATGCTCATGAACCCTGGGTGCTCCAGCGGCACGTCGGGGCGCTCGATCAACGCGGTGGCAATGTCGGCAAGGCTGGCCCGCGCGGCGAGGAACGCGGGGGTCGCCACCAGCGCCGCCACCAGGAGGGCCACGCCCGCACCCCGCACGACTCGCCGGGGGTCGCGCCAGCCAGCGGCCACGACCACCGGCGCGCCAAGGAGCGCGAGCCCAAGCGCGTAGTACACGGTCCCGGCGGCCGTGATGCCCGCGAAGAGGCCGAGAAGAGCCCAGGTGCGCCCATTGCTGCCCGGCGACACCGCGCGGAACAGCGAGGCCAGCGCGAGCACGCACCAGCCCGCCCCCACCGCCTCGGAGATCCCGTTGTGAATCTCGCTCAGCAAGAAGGGGCTGAGCGCCATCGCCACCGCCGCGAGCCAAGAGCTGGCCGGGGTCGCGCCGAGGGCCAGCGCCAGCGCACGCCCCGCCGTCGAAGCGAGCGCGACGTAGCCCAGCATGAGCAGGTTCCAGGCCAGGGCGATCCCGCCGATCGCCACCACCGGCATGGTCAAGAACGCCCCGAGGGGATCGATGTACCAGAGGTAGCCCCCGCGCGGCGCTCCGAGCAGCGTGGTGAAGTAGGGCAAGTTTCCCCCACGGAAACTCGCGAGGAACCACCAGGCCCCCCAGGCGTGATTCCACACGTCGACGAATGGGTGTCCGACGAGCCGCGAGGCGGGGGTGAGCACCATCGGCCAGGTGGCCACCGTCGCGATTGCGAGGTGACCCAGAGCGGCGAGCAAGCGGCGCGGGGAGGGCAAGCTGACCCTACCTAGCGCCGCCGGGCGATGCGCGTCGAGCGGGCTACATGGCGCCGATGCCACGCTGGATTCGTGTCGTGCAGGCCCTCACCGTCCTGGTGCTCCTTGGCGCGAGCTACGGCGGCTGGCGGCTCTACCGGGTGCGCACCGCCGACGCCGACCTCGCCTCCGATCCAATCATGAAAACCGGCCCGCGCGGCCCGTCCAACGAGCTCTTGCCCAATCTCGTCGAGGCGCGGGTGGTGGTGCCCGAACGGCCCCACGACCCTCGAGAGTTCGGCGACCCGGAGCGGCGAAAGAAGATCAAGCGCTACCGGAGTTTCCACCTCAGCACCGACAGCCACGGTTTCCGCAGCACCACCGAGGTGAGCGCGAAGAAGACCGGCTTCCGGATCGTGCTGGTGGGCGACTCAGTGTCGATGGGCTGGGGCAGCGAGGAGGAAGACAGCCTCCCCACGCGCTTGGCCGAGTACACCGGCGTGGAGGTGGTGTCGGCGGGCCGACCCGGCCTCCAACCGAGCCAGATCGCCGCTCGATGCCGCGAGGTGTCCGCGCAGATCGACGCCGACCTCTACGTCATCGCGCGCCGCTACGAGGCGAACGCCGCCGACCCGTGGTTGCCCTTCAAACAGTGCCTTGATGCCGTGACCCCGGCCAGGGGCGCGATCATCGCCCACCCGCTCTCGACCTTCGACGTGCGTGGCCGGGGCGAAGACCGGGGCTTGCCCGCGGGGGCGCCCGCGCCTGCTCTGGACCTCACCGCCACCTTCCGGGCCGCCCTCCCGCTCCCGGGGATCGTGCTCGAGCTGCAGGGGCGCACGCAGCGCGTGGTCGAGTTGCCCTCGAAGAAGGTGCTCCTCGAGCTGCCCGATGCTCCGCAGACGGCGCTCGACCCCCGCGTCGTTGCCCTGTTCGAGAGCGGCGACGACATCGATGAGCCCCTCTTCTACGACGGCGGCCATCCCGACGCCGAGGGGAACAAGCTGTACGCACGCACCGTGACGGATTTCCTCAGGGCGAACGGCTTATTGCCCTAGCGGTCGCGACACCAACATCGGGTGTTTGCCCGTTGGCTGGCAGCCAGGTGTCCCACGCCGCACCATGGACGACAACACCCTCGCGCTCGCGCTTCACGACGACGCCCCCTCCTCCATCGGGCGAGCTTTCGACGAGCTGGCGATGCGGGCCTGGCCGCACGTTGCCCGCGCGCTCGGCTACACCGTGCGGGTTGGCCCCGACTGCGCCGACGACGGCCGAGAGGTCCTGCGCGCCGTCTGGGGCGCGGTCGGCGCGACGCCACCCGCTGAGCTCGCTTGGGTGGGCGAGCGCTACGATCGCGCGACCACCTGGATCGTGGCTTACCGGGGAGCCGAACCGGTGGGCGTTTTCGGGCTCCTCGACATGCGCGTGGCCTCGGTCTCGCTCGACTACGACCGGCGCACGGTGCCCGCCGGCCTCGATCTGGCCTGCACGCGCGAGCTCGCCCGCCTGGCGATCGTCCCGAGTCATCGCCGCGGTCGCGGAGTGGTGATGGTGGCCCTGCTCCGCGAGATGCTCCACTGGTCGAAGCAAAATCACATCAAGACGCTCTTCGCGGGCTCCACCCCTCGCCTCTTCCGGGTGTACGCGCGCTACAACGCAACAGCGCGCCTCGTCGACACGCTGCCCGCGCCGCCGGAGAGCGAGGCGCTGTCGCGCTACTTCGCGCCGTTGCGAGCGCGAGGCGGCCCAGGCGTGCACTTCACCTTCGAGGTGGACGGCGCACGCCCCTGGGATGTCTTCACCCGCTTCTTGGCGGGAAAGCTCTACCGCCGGCGCTCTGGATGATCACCCCTGTCTCGGGGCTCCCCGCGAGGCGCTCCCCCCATCCCCTCTTCGCCTACACCCAGCTCTTCCGCCTGAGTCGCGACGTCGTCGGCACTCTGGACGAGCTGTTCAGCGCGCTGGGCCCGCTCTGCACGCTCGTCCCCGGCGACCTCCGCCAGCAGGCCCCCCTCGCCCGCTGGGTCTTCGCCTACGGGCCCGAGCACGCCCGTACCTTCCTCGCGGGACACCAGCTGTGGCACAAACCACCGCTGACGAAGCACCTCTACCCGACCGGGGACAAGCTCGGCCCGCGCAAAGAAGCCTTACGACGGTGGGGCACCGGCCTCTTCGGCGTGAACGAGGACGCGCACCGGGAACACCGGCGCCTGCTCAACCCCGTGTTCAGCAAACGCCGCACCGACGCGCTCGCCAGCCAGATGGGGCGCATCGTGGACGAGGAGCTGGATCGCTGGCTGCCCGGCGGACAGATCGACCTCCGGCACGAGATGATGGCGCTCACCCTGCGCATCGCGGCCGCGTGCCTGCTCGGCGACGACGTGGGCAAGGGCGGGGGCCGCGGTATCGGCGCCGAGCTGCAGGGCTCGATCCGGGCGCTCCTCAGCCCGGCGGTCGCCCTCCTCCCCTACGACCTCCCGGGGCTGCCCTATCGGCGCTTTCTCGATGGCGTCGTGCGGACCGACGAGGCGCTACGGGCGATGATCGCCAAGAAACGTGCCTCGACGGGCGGTGACGACGTGCTCTCCGCGCTTGTCGAGGCCCGCGACGTGGAGGGCGCAGTCCTGACCGAGGACGAGTTGATCGGTCACGCGGGCGTGATCTTCATCGCCGGCCACGAGACCACTTCGAACGCGCTCATGTGGACAATGCTGCTCTTGTCGCAGCACCCCGAGGTGGCGGCCGACCTCGTCGACGAGATCCAGGCGGTGACCGGCGACAGGCCCCCGGGGCCCGAGGACTTTGCCCGCATGCCGCTCCTCGACGCGGTGATCCGGGAGAGCATGCGCCTGCTCCCTGCCGTCCCGGTGACGATCCGCCGGCTCGGCTACGACACTGATCTCGAGGGCGCGCCGGTGCCACAGGGCACCCAGCTCCTGCTCAGCAACTACCACACCCATCGGATGCCCGAGGTGTACGCCGATCCGCGCCGTTTCATGCCGTCCCGCTGGGCCACGCTCCGGCCCGGCCCCAACGAGTACATCCCCTTCGGCACCGGCCCGCGCGTGTGCATCGGCGCCCAGTTCGCAATGACCGAGCTCAAGGTCGTGGTCTCGCGACTCCTCCGCCGTTTTCGCCTCGAGTTGCCTCCGACCGCGCGGGTCGATCGGTACCTCGCCGTGGCGCTCACCGTGCGCGATCCCCTCCCCATGCGCGTGCACGCCCAGGATCGCGAGTTCCACGCCAACGCTCGGGGTTTCACCGGCACGGTGCGCGCGATGGTGGACTGGCCGGCCTGAGGCCCCCGTCAATCGACCGGTGAGCGTTGCCTGACCCGTGGCCGCCGCGTGTCTGACTGCCCGGAGTCGCATGAACCCCTGCGTGACCGAGTTCGACACCATCGTGTTCCCCGGGCAGGGCGCCCAGCGCCCCGGCATGGGGCTCGACTTCGTGGAGGCCTTCCCCGCGGCGCGCGCGGTGTACGCCGAGGTGGCCGACGCCATCGAGGTCGACGTGATCGGCGCCTGTCGCGACGAGGCCCTGCTCGCGCGCACCGAGTATGCCCAGCCCTGCCTGCTCGCCTGCGAGATCGCCCAATTCCGGGTGCTGGAGGCGGAGGTGGGACTCGCGCCCGCGCGATTCGGTGGCCACAGCCTCGGCGAGTACAGCGCGCTCGTCGCCGCGGGGGCGCTGCCCTTGGCCTCGGCGGCCCGGATCCTGCGGGCCCGTGGCCGTCTCATGCAGGGCGCGGCGTCGGACGGCGGAGGCATGCTGGCGGTCACCGCCGCCGGGCTCGATCACTCGCGGGTGCTCGCGATCGCGACGGCCGCCGGCATCGACGTGGCCAGCGAGAACGCCCCGAGCCAACTGGTGCTCAGCGGCAATCACGCGGGGCTCCAGCGAGCGCGCGGTCTGCTCCAGCCGCTCGTGAGGGCGGGCGCGCGGCTGGTCGACCTCGACGTGAGCGCGCCCTTCCACTCGCGATGTATGCACCGGGTGGCGGCGCCGTTGCGCGAGCAACTCGTGGTCGAGTCGCGCAGCTGGGCGCCCGCCAGCGCGCGACGCGTCACCTCGAACACCCTCGGCGGCTTTCACGCCGGCGATCTGGCCGCGCTGGTCTACGCGCTCGTGGCGCAGGTGGCGCTGCCCGTTCGCTGGATCGAGAACATGCGCGCGCTCGCGACCCCGGGCGCACGTTTCCTCGAGGTGGGTCCGGGTCGCCCCCTGTCGGGCTTCCTGCGGGAGCTGGGGCACGCCGCAGAGTCGGTGGTGGGCGCCCGCCACGTGGATCGCCTGCGGAGGCGCGCGTGAGCGGCGACGAGCGCCACTGGGCGCTGGTGCTCGGGGGGTCGAGTGGCCTCGGGCTTGCTGCGGCCGAGGAGCTGTCGAGGCGGGGCATGGGCGTGGTGGTGGTGCACCGCGACCGCCGTGGCGCCATGGGACGCATCCAGCCGACCTTCGACCAGATCGCGGCGCGTGGCCACGGCTTCGCCACCTTCAACGTAGACGCGCTGGCGCGAGAGGGCCGGGAGCATGTACTGACCGGCCTCGCGCAGCAGCTCGGCCCCGGTGGCCGCCTGCGGGTGCTCCTGCACGCCATCGCTCACGGCAACCTGCGCCCGCTCCTCGGCACGTCGGCGCACGACCAGCTCGACGACGACGACATCGCGCACACGGTCTACGCCATGGGAACGAGCCTCGTGACCTGGGTCCAGGCGATTCGCGCGCGGGGCTGGTTCGCCCACGACGCCCGGGTGATCGCGCTCACCAGCGAGGGCAACCGCGCTGCCTGGCCGGGCTACGGCGCCGTGGCCGCCGCCAAGGCCGCCCTGGAGTCGTGCGTGCGTGGGCTAGCCGCCGAGGGCGCGCCTCACGGCCTGCGCGCCAACGCCATCCAGGCCGGCGTCACCGACACGCCCGCGCTGCGCGCCATCCCGGGGCACGAGGTGCTCCTGAGTGAGGCCCGGCGTCGCAACCCCTCCGGTCGACTCACCACGCCGGCCGACGTGGCGCGGGTGGTCGCCCTGCTCGCCTCCGACGACGCGGCGTGGATCACCGGCTCCGTCATCGTCGCCGACGGCGGCGAACACCTCGGCTAACGACGCATGCTCTACCAGGACTTCCTGCAACGTGACACCCTCGACCACGCCGATCTCCTCGCCCTTGGCTACGGGCGATTGCTCGACGATCCGCCGCCGGGCTGGGTGAACCGCACCCCCACCCCGCCGCTCTTGATGTTCGACCGCGTGACCCAGGTCGACCGTTCGCCACGGGGCGGCGCGATCGTCGCCGAGCAGGACCTGCGCGTCGACGCCTGGTATTTCCACTGTCACTTCGTCGACGACCCCGTCCAACCCGGTTGTCTCGGCCTCGACGCGCTCTGGCAGCTGCTCGGCCTCTGGCTGGCGCTGACCGGCGCCGTCGGCTCCGGTCGCGCGCTCGGCTGCGGCGAGGTCGAGTTTGGCGGGCAGATCCGCCCCCACGATCAGCTCGTTCGCTACGAGCTCTCCGTCAAACGACGCCTGGCGCGTGGCGACGCGACGCTGTGCGTGGCCGACGGCTCGGTGAGCGTCGACGGCGACCCGATCTACACCGCCCGCGACCTGCGCGTGGGGCTCTTCTCGGGTATCGCCTACGACGACTACCCGCGGCCATCCCCGCTTTCCCGGGGCGGCCAGCTGCGGCGGGGGGGCGCGTGAAGCTCGCCGTCGTCACCGGGGGCGCCACGGGTATCGGCGCCGCCACCTGCCGGGCGCTCGCGCGCGAGGGCTTCGCGGTCGCGGTGCACCACCGGTCGAGCCACGACACGGCCGAGGCCCTCGCCGCCGAGCTACCGGGGGCGTTCACCGTGCGCGGCGACCTCGCCACCGACGCGGGCGTAGAGGCCGTCGCCGCCGCGGTTGCGGCCCGCCCCGAGCCGCTCGCGGTCCTGGTCAACAACGCTGGCATCGTGGCCGACGCGCCCTTCCTCCGCGCCTCGCTCGACGAGCTCGACCGTGTCTTCGACCTCAACGTGCGTGGAACCTGGCACCTCACCCGTCGTCTCGCGCGCATGATGCACCGCCGCCGCGAGGGGCGCATCGTCAACGTGTCGAGCGTGGTGGGCACGACAGGCAACCCCTTCCAGTCGGTGTACGGCATGTCGAAGGCGGCCATCGACAACCTCACCCGCACGCTCGCCGTGGAGCTCGCCGGCTACGGCATCCTCGTCAACGGCGTGGCCCCCGGCCTCGTCGACACCGCGATGACGCAGGCGCTCCCCGAGGAGGCCCGCGCCGCCTTGCTCGCCCGCGTGCCCCTCGGGCGCATGGGGAGGCCCGACGAGGTGGCCGAGCTGGTGGCCTTCCTCGCCACCCGGGGCACCTACTGCACCGGTGCCATCTTCCACGTCAACGGGGGCCTCTGTGTCGCCTGAGATCGCGCCGCTCAGCCCGGCCGAGGTCCTGTCGCTGTTGCCCCAGAGGCCCCCCTTTCGCTTCGTCGACGTGGTCGATGAGATCGACGCCGAGCGCATCGTGGCCCGCTACCGGTTTCGTCGCGACGAGTTCTTCTACGCGGGACACTTCCCCGGGCGCCCGGTGACCCCGGGCGTGATCTTGATCGAGACCATGGCCCAGGTGGGGGTCGTGGCGCTGGGCTACTACCTCGCGAGCCTGGCGATGCCGCGCGCGGAGCTCGGGAACTACGTGGCCCTCTTTTCCGAGTGCGAGGCCGAGTTTTCCGCGCCGGTCTACCCCGGCGAGGAAGTGACGATCCGCGCCGAGCGCGTTTATTGGCGTTCGAGGAAGCTGAAGAGCCGGGCGAGCCTGCACCTCGCCGATGGGCGGGTGGCGGCGCTGGCCACGGTCGCGGGCGTGGGGGTGCCGAATGGCGCGTTGTAGGGTCGTCGTCACCGGGCTTGGCGTGGTGGCGCCCAACGGCACCGGCGTGGCGGCCTTCGAGCGCGCTCTGCGAGCGGGCACCAGCGGGATTCGGCACTTCCCTCGCCTGCAGGAACTCGGCTTCTCTTGCCAGGTGGGCGGCGAGCCCGTGGGGATCGACGTGCTCAAGCACGCGTACTTCCGCCCCGACGACCTCCTGGCGATGAACTCCAACATGCTCTACGCGAGCATCGCGGCCGTCGACGCCTGGCGCGACGCCGGCCTACCGCCGCCCAGTGACGACGCGCCCGACCCCGACAGCGGCGCGGTGATCGGCACCGGGCTCGGCGGCGCCGACACCTTCGGCGACCGTGGCGCCCCGCTCATCGCCGCCGGCAAGGTGCGTCGCCTCGGGAGCACGCTCGTCGAGCAGATCATGGGGAGCTCGCCCTCGGCCAAGGTCGCGGGACTCCTCGGCCTCGGCAACCAGGTGACGAGCAACAGCAGCGCCTGCGCCACCGGCACCGAGGCCATCATGCTGGGCATGGAGCGCCTGCGGGCCGGGCGGGCCACGCGCATGATCGTGGGCGGCAGCGAGGGGACGAGCCCCTACCTCTGGGGCGCCTTCGACGCGATGAGGGTGCTCGACCGCCACCACAACGACGCGCCGGGGGAAGCGTCGCGACCGATGAGCGCGTCGGCCGGGGGCTTCGTGCCGGGCTCGGGCGCCGGGCTCCTCGTGCTCGAGACGCTCGACTCGGCGCGTGCACGAGGGGCGCGTGTCCACGCCGAGGTGCTGGGCGGCGCGGTGAACTGCGGGGGACAGCGCGGGGGTGGGAGCATGACCGCCCCCAACCCTGCGGCCGTGCGCGCCTGCATCCGTGCGGCTCTGGGCGACGCCGAGGTGGATCCCGGCGCGATCGACGCGATCAACGGGCACCTCACCGGCACCTACGCCGATCCGCTGGAGATCGCGGCCTGGAGCGACGCGCTTGAGCGTGGTCCTGGATTTTTTCCCGTGGTGAACGCCACGAAGTCGCTCATCGGTCACGGGCTCGGCGCGGCCGGTGGCATGGAGGCGGTGGCCTGTGTGCTGCAGCTCGCCCGGGGCTTCGTGCACGGCTCCGCGAACTGCGAAGACCTCCACGCGGCGCTCTTGCCCTTCGCCGCGAGCATCCCCCACCGCGCCGTCGTGCCCGACCGGCTCGACGTGATCGCCAAGGCCGGCTTCGGCTTCGGCGACGTCAACGCCGCCGTCATCTTCCGTCGTTTCGAACCTTGAACCGCCAACCCGGAGCGCCCGTGAGTCCCGATCAAACTGCTATTTTCGAACGCATCGTGTCGATCATCACCCCCTACGTTCGCAACCCCGAGGCGCTGCGAGAGGTCGCACCCACGACTCGCCTGCTCGACGACCTGCGGGTGAATTCGGCGCGCATGGTGGACATCGTGCTCGAGCTCGAAAACGCCTTCGACATCGAGGTCGGCGACGAAGATGCCACCCTCGTGGTGACTGTGGGCGACGCGGTGGACGTCGTCACGCGGCTCCGTGGATGAACCCCTGCGTGGGGAATGACGTGGTTGATCTTGCGCATCCCGACGCGCAGGCGAGTGTGCCCGACGGCGCCTTCGCGCGGCGGGTGTGCACCCCTCGAGAGCGCGCCGCGCTTGCGACTGCCTCCGAGCCGCGCCGCGCCCTGTGGCGCCTCTGGGCAGCCAAGGAGGCAGCGTTCAAAGCACTGTCGCGACGGAATGCCGAGTTGAGTTTCCGCCACGCCGCCTTCGAGGTCGAGGACGGCGCGGTGCATCACGCGGGGGAGCGCCTCGACGCCACCTGGTTCGACGAGGACGATGTCGTCGCCTGCGTCGTCGCGCGAGGGGCCCGCCGCCTCGTCCACGCCGGGGCGCAACTGGCCTCGGGGAGCACGCCTGCGGAGGAGTCATGGGCCGCCCGCGAGCTCGCTCGCACCTTGATCGGCGAGCTGCTCGACGTCGATCCCGCCGCGATCTCGGTCCAGCGGCCCCCGTTCGGGCGGCACCCAGCCGGGCCCCCGGTGGCCTACATCGACGACCGCCCGCTCCAGGGCGTGGTGCTGAGCCTCGCCCACCATGGCCGCCGCGTCGCGTGCGTCGTTGCCGTCGGCTGAGGTCGAGGCGCTCTGCGCCAGGGCGGCCCTGGACTGGGCGGCGAGGGTGGGTCCTCGTCACCCCGGGTGGCCCCTGGCCCGCGCGCTGGTGCGACGTTTCCTCGGCGGCATCGAGTGGACCGACCGCGTGGCGGCGCGAGCGGCAGGACCGTGCATCTTCGTGGCCAACCACCAGACCTACATCGAGTCGATCCTCTTCTGCGTCGCCATGCCCGCGCTGCTTGGCCGCCCGGTGGTGGCGCTGGCGCGCGCCGAGCAACGCAAACACTGGACGGGCGAGCTCGACGCGCGGTGGTCAACCGCCCCCGGGCACCGCCCTCTCGACCTCGTGGAGTACTTCGACCGCGACGACCCCGGCGCCCTCGGCCCCGCCCTCGAACAGCTCTCGCGGCGCGTGGAAGGCGGCGCGTCGGTGCTCGTGCACGTGGAGGGCACTCGGCGCCGCTCCGTGCGCCAGGGTCGGGTGCAGCTGGTGTCTACGCTGTGGGGGGAGCTGGCGGTGGAGCGGGGCTGGCCGATTGTCCCGGTGCGCTTCCTCGACGGGCTCCCGCTGGCCGACCAGGGGCGACGCTACGACTTTCCCGTGGACTACGGCCCGCAGCGAATCCGAGTGGGTCGACCGGCCTGGCCGGTGCAACTCGCGGCCCTGGACCCAGACGACCGGCGACGCGCCATCCGCGATGGGATCAACGGGCTAGGCGACCCCAGCGAGGTGCCCAGGCCGTCGCCCGACGCCTTCGGCGAGGCGGTGAACGCGTGGGTGGCGCGCACGGCGGCCCCGGAGGGCGAGGCGGTCCTGGCGCTGGCCCTGCGTCACGACGGCGCGCTTGCGCCGGGGCCCGGCCGATGATCCACCTCCACGGCCTCGGGCACTTCCACCCCGAGGCCGAGATCGACAACGCCTTCTTCGCCTCGATCGGGCTCGACACCGACGAGACGTGGATCCAGGAACGCGTGGGCATCCGCACGCGGCGCACCGTGTTGCCGCTCGACTACATCCGAGCCACGCGCAACGCCGATCCCCGCGCCGCGCGCGAGGCGGCGCTCTACGACAACGCCGCGCTCGGGGTGGGCGCCGCCCAGCTCGCGCTCGCGCGCAGTGGGCTCACGCCTATGGACATCGGTATGGTGATCTCGGGTGGTTGCACCTCGGACTATTCGATCCCACCCGACGCCTGTCGTATCGCGGAGACGCTCGGCATCGTCGCACCGGCTTTCGACCTCTCCGCCTCGTGCGCCAGCTTCGGGGCCCAGCTGCACTGGGTAGGACAGCTGCGGCCCGAGGCGAGTCCGGACTTCGTGCTCCTGGTGCAGCCCGAGGCCAACACCCGGGTGGTTGACTACCGCGACCGCGCGACGGCGGTGCTCTGGGGTGACGGCGCCGCGGCGGCGGTGGTGTCGCTTCGCGTACCGGCTCGGATCGGCGTCGAGAGCACCACGATGGGATCGGATCCCTCGGGCTGGAGGAAGGTGTGCACGCCTCACGGGGGACACTTCCAGCAGGATGGACCGGCCGTGCAGCGCTTTGCCGTCCGCCGCACGCGGGAGATCCTCGGTCGACTGCTGGCGACCAGCGGCCCGGGCACGCGCTTCGTCGGCCACCAGGCCAACCTGCTGATGCTCGAGAGTGCCTGTCGACAAGCGGGGATCCCGCCGGCGCGGCACCTCTACAACGTCGACGCCTTCGGCAACACCGGGGCAGCCGGTGCCCCGTCGGTGCTCTCGCAGCACTGGGACACGCTCCACGCCGGCGAGCCGGTGGCGCTCGCCGTGGTGGGCGCCGGCCTGTCCTGGGCGGGCGCCGTCCTGAGCTCCGCGACCAGGGAATGAGCCGCGCGGGGATCAGGCTCGGCGCACGCGACGCCGGGCCACCAGGGCCAGCGCGAACACCGAGGCGGCCACGCCGCTGCCCGCGCCCGCGTCGCACCCACAGGCGTCGTCTTCCGGCTTGTCGCCGGTGTCGCCGGTGTCGGACGCGCTGTCGTCGCTCGACGCGGTGTCGCCGGAGTCGCCGGTGTCGCCCGTGTCCCCGGAGTCGCCGGTGTCGCCCGTGTCCCCGGAGTCGCCGGAGTCCCCGCTGTCGCCCGTGTCACCGCTGTCGCCCGTGTCACCGCTGTCGCCCGTGTCACCCGAGTCCGCCGAGTCGGCGGTGTCGCCAGTGTCACCCGTGTCGGCGGTGTCGATCGGCTCGCTGGTGTCCACCGGCTCGCTGGTGTCCACCGGCTCGCTGGTGTCGATGGGTTCGCCGGTATCGCCGGGCTCGCTCGTGTCGACGGGCGTGGCCGTGTCGATGGGATTGCTGGTATCGACGGGCGTGGCCGTGTCGATGGGACTGCTGGTGTCGACGGGTGCGCCGGTGTCGCCCTCGCCGGTGTCCGCCGAGCCCGTGTCGACCGGCGTCTCGGCCGATACCCCGTCGCAGTCGTTGTCGATCCCGTCGTCGAACACCTCGGTGGCACCAGGGTTGACGCTGCTCGCTGCGTCGTCGCAGTCGGTGGCATCGCTCACGTGTCCGCTCGGCGCGGAACAGGACACCACGCCGGTCGAGGGGTCGCCGTACCCGTCGGTGTCGCTGTCGGCGTAGTAGGTGGGGCCGCTGTCGATGTCGTCCACCGTGCCGTCGCAGTCGTTGTCGAGGCTGTCGCAGCTCTCGGTGCCGCCCGGACTCACGCTGCTCTCGGTGTCGTCGCAGTCAGTGTCGTCGGCCACGTAACCGCTCGGTGGCGAGCAGCTCGTGGTGCTGCTCGTGGCATCGCCGTAGCCATCGGCGTCGGTATCGGCGAAATAGCTGACCAGCGCACCGGACTCGTCGGTGCTCCCGTCGCAGTCGTTGTCGGCGCCGTCGCACACCTCGGTACCGGCGGGACTCGACGCGGCGCTGGTGTCGTCACAGTCGCTGCTGTCGGCCACGTAGCCGCTAGGAACCGCACAGCTGGTCACGCTCACGCTCGCATCGCCGTACCCGTCGCCATCGGCGTCGGCGTAGTTGATCATCGTCGCGAAACCGTCGTCGACCGTGCCGTCACAGTCGTTGTCGACCCCATCGCAGCTCTCCGTGCCGGCGGGGTTCGCAGTGGCGTCGGCATCGTCGCAGTCGGTGCTGTCGGCGCTGTAGCCGGCGACGAGGGTGCAGGCATCGACCGTGCTGCTGGCGTCGCCATAGCCGTCGCTGTCGGCGTCCAGGTAGTAGGTGCTCAGCGCCAGCCCATCGTCGGCGGTGCCGTCGCAGTCGTTGTCGATGCCGTCGCACACCTCTGCCGCGCCCGGATTCACCGCGGCGTCGTTATCGTCGCAATCGACCGTAGAAGCGTAGGTGTCGCCGTCGTCGTCCTCGATCTCGTAGTCGCCGTACAGCGGGACGTCCCCTGCGGATGTCCACGTGGCCACGTCGGCGTCGCCGTCCGCGTCCATGTCAACCGACTCGATGTAATAGCCGAGGTAGTCCCCCGCAGTTGAACCGGTGGCCGTGGCGCTGGCGCTACTCGACACGCTCGTGCCGGTGCTGGCGAAGTAGCTGATCGCGCCGACACCACCGCCGTAGCTCGGGGCACCCACCACGACGTCGCCGTAGCCGTCGCGGTCGAGATCGCCGCCCGCGACACACTGGCCGAACCCGGTGCTGGCTGAGCCCGCGAGGGTCACGTCCGCCGTGGTGTCGAGGCCGCTCGCGGCGCCGGCATACACGTAAACGGCGGCGCTGGTGCTCGCCCCGACGATCAGGTCGTCGTAGCCATCCGCGTTGTAGTCCGTAGCCGCGAGCCCGCTGCCGAAGCTGGTGGACGGCCCGGCGCTCATGGTGGCGTCGGCGCTACGCGTGGTGGCGCTGGCGCTCCCGAGGAAAACCTCCACGCCGCCGATCCCCGGCAGGCCCACCGCGAGGTCGTCGTAGCCGTCGCCGTCGAGATCTCCCACGAATCGGAGCACGACGCCGAGGCCTACACTCGACACGGCCAGAGCCGCCGTGCGAGAAGTCGGGAGACTGCTGCCGCCCGCGTAGATGTCCACGTAGTAGCCGCCGTCGCTCCGCAGCACGGCGAGGTCGTCGATGCCGTCGCCGGTGAAGTCAGCGCCGCCGGCGAGGGCGGAGCCGAATGACGGCGCGGAGACCGTGATTGTGCCCTCGGCCGTGCTGTCGACGCCGCTCGCGGCGCCCGCGTAGAGGCTGACCGAGCCGGTGGTCGGGTTGCCCACCGCCACGTCGGCGAATCCGTCGTTGTCCAGGTCGGAGGCCGCGACCGCGTAGCCCCAGCGACCGCTCGATGCGCCGGTGAAGCTCGTGTCGGCGGTGGGTTCAGGCGGAAAGCCGGACTGGAAATGGAAGACGTTCAGGGAGCGGTTCGACGCCGAGACGTAGATCCCGTCGTCCACGCCGTCGCCATTGACGTCGCCATGCGCGAGAGGCCAGTCGCCATAGTCGATGACCGAGGCGCCTGCGGCCAACGTGGCCGCTGCCGTCGACCAGGTCGGATCGATGCTGATCGGGTAGACAGCGCCGGCGTCGTCGATGCTCACGCTCAGGCGAGTCCCCTCCCCTTCGATTGTGGCCGGCAGCGCGCGTCCCGTGGCGTCCCAGGCCCTCAGGCCGCCCACCGACCACGTGCGCCCGTCGCCGTCGGCCACGGCCAGCGTGCCCTCGCCACTGGCCACCACCGCTCCGCCGTCGAGCAGAACCTGCACCGTGAGCTCCCCGGCTCCGCCGGGTCGAGCGCGCACGTCCCATCCATGCTCGAAGCCGAAGGCGGTGGGAGCGTACCACTCGGTCAACGCGCCGCGAATCACCTCCGCGCGGCGGGCACAGGGGCTGACACCCGGCGCGCAGGCGCCCATGCGAAAGTCGCCCTCGTCCGCCACCCGCACCCGCCCGTCGCGACCGATGCCCTCGAGCGAGACGGTGAACACGACGGCGCCGTCGACGTTGACCATCGTGAGCCCATCTACGTTCGCCACCGCTCGCAAGCCGCTCGCAAGTAGCGGTCCGGTCGCGTCATCACCGCCCCGGCCAAAGGGCAGCGGGGCTGAGCCGAGCACGGCCACCTCGGGATCGGGGGCACAGGCGACCAGGGCAAGCAACCAGGCAACGGGCAAACGAGACACGTCCACTCCTGTACGACGCGAGAGGGTATCACCGACGCGTGCGGCATCGTACGCGACGCGCCGACCCGCTGGCCGAGGCCGTGCGCTAGGATGCGGCCATGCAGCGCCGCGACCTCCTCATGCTCGCCGCGGCGGGGTCGTCACTGGGGTACGGCGCGGCGGTGGTGCAGCGGAGCTTCGAGCTGATCGGGGGTCCGCCCGGCTGGGGGCACCAGGCACCGAGTGTCCCAAGGCAACTCGCCAACCTGTCCGGCCCGCCGCTGGCCCTGAGCGACGGCTACCCGATGCACTCGCACGCCGGGCTATTGGGCCCACCCGGCGGCGACGGCCTCGAGGCGGCGGTCGTGCTCCCCGAGGGGGGGGTCATCGAGCTGCGACTGGAACAGGCCGTGGCGCTGCGGCTCAGCAACGTGGGCGACGGCGGCGCGGTGGTCTTGTACGGCGGCGACTCCGCCGTCGCGGGCGCCACCCGCCGTGCGATCCCCTGCGACAACGACCTCGTCACCAAGCTTTTCGCGGGCTCGGGAACCGTGGAAGTCACCGCCTCCCTCGCGGCGGACGGCGACACCGTCGTGGCGAAGGTGGCCAGCGCGACCGCGCGCTGCCACACGAGGCTCACGAGCGCCACCCCCTCTCTCCACGCCGGGCTTCGCCGCGTGGGCGTGCGCTCGGCGAGGCAGACCGCCGCCGACTTCGAGGCGCCCGGGGCCGGGTGGCCGCTGCGGCTCGGGGCGGCTGCGGTGGGCGCCACCCTCTTCGGCGCGGCGGGTCACTGGGCGGCGCGCGCAGGCGTTGGCGCGCTGCTCGGGCTGGTCAGCTTGCCCCTGCTCCTCGTCGGCCCCCTGGCCCACGTCGACATGGAGCGTTTTCTCGACGCGGCGCGCATGACGTTCCCGGCGGCGGCCGGCTGGGGTCTCTACGGGCCGGTGCTCGGGTCGCTGGGGCTCCTCAGCCTCGCCCTCGCCTGGCGCCTGTCGCGACCGGGCATCGTTCGGGGAGCCGGCGTCGTCACCGCGTTCGCTGTGCTCGGGGCCGTGCTGGTACTGGCGCTCGGCCCCCGCGACCCCACGGCGGCAGCGTTCGCGGCGGGCGCAGGCGGCTGCGCCGGGCTCATGGTTTGGGCGAACGCCACGCGCGCGCGGGCGTTCAACCTCCTGTCACTCGGCGCCGTTGCGCTCGGCGTGTTCCTGGCCGAACACGGCCTCTCGCGCACCCAGTACGGCGCCTCGTTGCTGGGCCTCTCCAGCCGCCAACGGGGGGGCGACGCCGGCATGGTGGGCACGGTTTTCGATACCTTCGAGGCCCTGGAGACGACACGCGCTTTCCGCGACTACCCCGACCGCGACTACCCACTCCGTCCCCCGCCGGACACGGGCACACCGCGCATCGTTGCCGTGGGGTCATCCTCGACGGGCGGCGCCTACCAGAACGACAACATCGACGAGTTCTGGCCCGCCGACCTGCAGCGCGAGCTCGGGCCGGGCGTACAGGTGGTCAACCAGGCCGTGGGTGGGTGGACCAGCCTCCACGTGCGCCGCTACCTCGAGACCCAGGTCGACCTTGTCGCCCCGGACGTGGTCGTCGCCTACCTCGGACACAACGACATCCTGACGCCCTCACCCCGACCCTACGCCCAGCTACTCGCAGCCTGGCGCTCGGGGCTCGACCCGAGCATCGCCACATCGAACGTGCTCGGGCGCCTGCGCGTGTACCAGTCCCTGCGTTTCTTCGTCCAGGCGCTGGCATCCGACCCGGGCAACGTGGCCGTGCCGGTCTCCGACGCGCGGGAGAACTACCAGACGCTCGCCGACGTGATGGCCGCTCGCGGCGGCAAGCTCCTCTTGGTGACCGAGGCCCTGTCGCCCGACCCGGCGCCCCTCGCAGCCTACAGCGCGATGCTCGCAGAGCTTGCCTCGCAGGGCCACGTGGCCCACCTCGACGCCAACCGCGCGCTCCTCGATCCTCAAGTCAGCGGTGTTTTCCTCGATGATTGTCATCTCACTCGCGACGGTCACCTCCTGCTGGCCGAGGCGGTCGCGGCTTCCCTTCGTGCGGAGGGCTGGGTTCCTTGAGACGCCCGTCGCGTCAGGGCACGGCGGCCTCGGCGTCGTCGAGCGCGAAGAGCCAGTACGTCCGGTCGGCACGGAAGACCTCGAACATGGTCGAGTGGGTGAGCAGGACCGACCAGAGCGTCGTGCCGTCGGCGCCGATCCGGTAGAAACCCCGGCGGTCGAGGCCTGAGTCCGACACGTCGGCCGTGGCTGCCGTGACCAGGTAGCTGCCGTCGGGTTGCAGGTCGACGTCGCCCATGGTGCGGGCGTAGAAGGTGACGTCGTAGACCCACCGCTCGGTGGCGATGAGCCCGCTCTCGTCGAGCTCATAGTGGATCGCGCGGCTGTTGTATGCGTCGTCGTAACCGTTGTCGAACACGGTGACGCCGCCGTCGGCCAGGCTCACCCCGTGTTGTAGGTGAAACCAGTCGCCGCCCTGGAGGGCGTAGTCGCCTCCGGGGCCGAGTCGCGACAACAGCTCGCCCGTGCCGTGGTCGACCATCGTCACCCAGTTCTGGTTGCGCATCGACACCATGATGCGATCGGTTTCCGGGTCGTAGTCGAGCGCGTTGGCGTGCGTCCAGTCGAGGAATCCCTCGGTCTCGAAGTCCTCGGTGTACTCGCCCATCCGCGTGGGGTCGAGCTCGTCGTAGGCCGCCCAGGACCACACCGTCTCGTTCTCCGGGGTGATCTCGATCACCATGTCGCCCCGGACGATCGTCGTCTCGCCGGTGAGCTCGTCGGTCACCTCGTGGTCGTCGTAGGTCAACGCCAAGACGTTGCCGCTGGGCATCAAGAGCGCGTCGTGATGGATGTACGGCTTCGAAACGGCCAGCTGGGTGTGACCGAAGAGGTCGAAGCTCCGGAAGCCCTCCGGCAAGACCACCCCGATGTTCCCATCGTCTTGCACGCGAAGCTGCCGGTTGGCGTCTTCCGCGTCGTAGAGCTCGGGATCGTCGTAGTAGTAGACGACCTGTCCCTCGCCGTCGATGCCGAGGACGTAGGGCATCTGCGGGCTGCCATAGACCGGCGAGGGCGCGAAGAGGGTGACGCCCTCGTCGTTGTCGGAGGGCACCCCCACCTGGTACTCCGCGTCGAGCAGGCCCTCGGGAAGCGCACCCGTGGTGAACTCGGCCCAGTCGCTCGGGTGGTACTCGCCGTCGACGTCGCGAGCGAGGGCGCGCATCTCGTAGCGCGTGTCGGCGCGGAGGCCCACCACCGGGAGCGTGTGCCGCGTGCCGGTGCTCGAGTAGGCCGTTCGCCGAGAATCGCCCTCGGGACCGGCGATCTGGATCGTCACCTCGCCCTCGAAGTTCAATGCCACGGCCGCCTCGGCCGCCAGCGTCAGCCCCTCGACCTCGCTGAGCGCGAGCGACACGGTGACGTCGCGACTCGCTTCGCTCGTGTCGCCGGGCATGACCTGCACGTCTTCGTCCACGGGGCAGGCAGCGAGGAAGAGGAGCGCGACCACGCGGGCCCAGACTACGCCGGGAGGCGTCGCCTCCGGTGTGAAAAGCCTGTCCCTCCGCAATACGTTCGGCCGATGCCCAAGAACGAAGCTCAGATCGACGAGGCCGATCTCGACGGGCTCGCCCGCGCCTGCGCGCGGCGTTTCCCCACGGCCGATGTGCAGCGCCCCTTCGCGCGCGCCGCGGGGCTCGACAGCGACCCCACCGACGTGGGCGACGCGAGCACCAACTGGGCGAAGATCCTCCGCGCGGCGCAGTCCAGAGGACGCCTGGTCGACCTCGCGCGTGCCCTCGCGCGGGCCGCGCCGGGCGACGAGAACCTCCTCGCCCTGGCTCGCGCTCTGGGCGTGGCGGCCGCGCCGAGCACGGGCGCGCCGTCGCCCCTCGTGCTCGGCATCGTCGGCGCGGTGATCCTGGCCGGGGCGGCGCTGGCGTGGACGTTCACCGGCGGCGACACGGACGCGGTCGCGACGACATCGACATCGACATCGGCCCCTCCTGCCGCTGCGCCCCCGCCGCCCATCGCGACCGTCCCCGCCCCCGCGAGCGAGCCTGCGGCTCTGCCGGGCGTCGCGACAGCGACAACGACAACGACAACGACGACGACAGCGACGACGACAGCGACAGCGACAACGACAGCGACGCCGGCGCCGACTGTCGCCGCGAACTCGACCCCGACCGCCGCCGCGCGGGCGTCGAGCCGCTCCCCGTGCTCCGGCTACTTCTACTTCGGGCGTTCTTCGCCCGGCGCCGCCGGCGCGACAATTACTCTAGGTCGCGACGCACGTGTGCGCGCCGACTATCCCCGCGCCGACAACGGCCACGACGCCAGCGCCCCTGAGCGCTGCGTGCTGACTCGTGGCACGCTCCTCGTGCTCACCCGCGAGCCGATCGACGCGTCCAACGGTCACTACTGGGTACCCGTGGGTGATCCGTAGGCCGGCGATCGCTACGGGTTCGCGAGCCCCTCGATAAAGGCATCGACCCGCGCATAGCTCCAGGGGTCGAGGGTGACGGCCGGCGCGGCGCGGCTCGGGTCGATGCCGCGTGCACGGCAACGCTCGGCCACGTAACGGCGGCGGCCCCTCCCCACCGGGAAACGGAGCAGCACCGTGGCCCCGAGTTCCGGCGCCAGCTTCGGATAGAGCAGCGTCACCGAGGTGTCGGCCGGGCCCTGGCAGAGAACGGTGCGGCGCCCATCGGCGGCCCGGTCCGCCAGCAGGCGACCGAGCAGGTCGATGGCACCGTAGCGCCCGTGCAGGCAATCGACGGCGTCGAGCCACAGGCCAGGCGACTCGCGCGTTTCTTCACACCAGCGCCGGTTGCGGGCCGCCTTGTTCAGCGCCTGCCGCAGGCACTCCGCGTCGCAACGCTTGATATCTAGGCCTCGAAGTAAACGCTCGGCCAACGTGCTCTTACCTGCCTCCGGTGGGCCGATAACAAACACCACCGGTCGCGATTGTAGGATCTTGGGCAGCGGGCGCTCCCCGAGCAACTCTCGCGCCGTCTTGGCGAGCAGGGCCGGGGCCAAGCAAAGCTCCGCCCCGCCTGAGGTGGTCGTGCCTCCCTTCAAGCGCCTATTCCCACCGGTTGCCTACACCGCAGCTAGCGGGGCGGCAAGCTCCTAGTCGTCGATCGACCGAACGTTTGCGCGGATGTAGGTGACGATGTCGACCATCGGCGTGCCCGGGCCGAACACCATCGCCACGCCGGCCGCCTGGAGGGCCGCCACGTCGGCCTCGGGGATGATCCCGCTCGCGATCACCAGCGCGTCGCCGCGTCCCATGGTGCGCAGGCCGGCCACCACCTCGGGGAGCAGCCGATCGTGGGCGCCTGAGAGCACCGAGAGGCCCACCACGTCGGCGTCTTCATCGACCGCCGCGCGCACGATCTGCTCGGGGGTGCGATGCAGACCCGTGTAGATCACCTCCATCCCGGCATCGCGCAGCCCGCGCGCGACGACCTTGGCGCCTCGATCATGACCATCGAGGCCCGGCTTGGCCACCAGCACGCGGATACGACGGTCCATTCGGCTATCCCAGGTAGTTGCGCGCGATAACCAGCCGCTGGATCTCGCTGGTGCCCTCGTAGAGGGTGGTGATGCGGGCGTCGCGGAAGAGCCGCTCCACCTCGTACTCCTTGCTGTACCCGTAGCCGCCGTGGATCTGCAGCGCCTTGTCGGCGCAGAAATTGGCGGTCTCCGAGGCGGCCAGCTTCGCCATCGAGCAGTAGTGCGAGGCGCGCGCCTTGTCGGCGCCGTCTTTGTAGACCGCCGCGCGCCAGGTGAGCAGCCGAGCCGACTCGATCCGGGTGGCCATGTCGGCCACCATCCACTGGATGGCCTGGTTGGCGGCGATGGGCTTGCCGAAGGCCTCGCGCTGCTTGGCGTGGGCCACGGCGAGGTCGAAGGCGCGCTGGGCGATGCCCAGGGCCTGCGCGGCGATGCCGATGCGGCCTCCATCGAGGGTGGCCATCGCCACCGTGAAGCCCTTGCGCTCGGCGTTGAGCAGGTTCTCGCCCGGCACGAAGAGGTTGTCGAACACCATCTCGCTCGTAGCCGAGGAGGTGATGCCGAGCTTCTCCTCCGCCTTGCCCACGCCGTAGCCTTCCCAGTGGGACTCGAGGATGAAGGCGCACACCCCGCGGTGCCGTTCCTCGGGGGCGAGGTTGCCGTAGGCCACGCACACCTGCGCCTTGGGCGCGTTGGTGATCCAGATCTTGTTGCCGCTGAGCCGATAGCCGCCCTCGACCGGGGTGGCCTTGGTGCGCTGGGCACCCGCGTCGGAACCGGCGTTGGGCTCAGTCAGCGCATAGCAGCCGAGCTTCCTGCCGCTGGCGAGATCGGGCAGGTACTTCTGCTTCTGCGACTCGCTGCCGAAGGCGAGGATCGGCCAACAAACGAGCGAGTTGTTGACGCTCATGGTGACGCCGACCGAGGCGTCCGCGTAGCAAATCTCCTCGAGGGCCACGACGTAGGCCAGCGTGGACATGCCCGCGCCGCCGTACTGCTCGGGGACGAACATGCCGAGGAAGCCCATCTCGCCCAGTTGCTGCACCAGCTCGGCCGGGAAGGCGTGGTTGTGGTCGCGCGACTGCGCGCCCGGGAGCACCGACTCGCGGGCGAACTCGCGCGCGAGGGCCTGCACTTGCTGGACGTCTTCGGGGAGTTCGAACACCGTGGCCTCGGGAGGGAGGCCGGCTATCGCGGGCGCCCTGGCCCTTCCAGCTTGATCGGCACCCCGGGCTCGCCGCGGGTGCACAGGCGTTCGACCGAGGTGGTCCACGCCGAAAGGGAAGCCGCCGAGCCCTCCGCGATCCAGCCCGGCGCGGGACGATCGACGCCACAGGGGATGCCGAGCTGGTGCACCGTTGCCTCGATCTCGCGCTCGGCGGCCTTCCGGCAGGTGATGTCGCGACAGGACTCGATCCCGGGCGCCTCGCCGCGGTCGATGCCCCGGCGCCACCACGCCCGCCAGTAGGAAAAGCCGAGCTTCGGGTCGGTATGCGGCCGTAGGCTCTCCCAGAGCTCGGCGGCGGCGTCGAGGGTGTCCGCCCGCCGGGAAGCCTGGCCGAGCACATGGGTCCCGCAGCCCATGTTGAACATCGTGTCGCGACAGACGTCCAGCGCCGCAGCGGCGTCCCCTCCCCGTTCCAGTGCCTCGGCCTGCCAGAAACGGCACTCGTCATCCCAGGGATCCGGGATGGACGCACACTGCTCCCAGGCCGCGAACCGTGCCACCACGTTCACTCTGCACGGAGCGTCGGGGCAGGACACGAGGGCCGCGTCGACGCTCGGCGCAGACTCCGCGAGCGCCAGCCGCTCGGCGGCGGAAGGCGCGCAGCCCAGCAATAGGCTAAGAACCAGTGAAGTTGGCCTTGCGCTTCTCGAGGAAGGCCCCCATGCCCTCGGTCTGGTCGGCCGTGGCGAAGCACAGGCCGAAAAGCTGTCGCTCGGCCACCTGCGCCGCGCCGAGTGGGAGGCCGTCGCCGTCGAGGATGGCGCGCTTGCACAGGCGGACCGCCACCGGACCGTTCTGCGCGATCGCCTCGCCCAGGGTCACCGCCTCGGCCACGACGTCGTCGCACACCTTCAACGCAAGGCCCAGGGCTACCGCCTCGTCGGCCTTGACCACGCGGCCCGTGAAACAAAGCTCCCGGGCCCGCTGGGAGCCCACGCGCCGCACCAGCCGCTGGGTGCCGCCGAAGCCCGGGATCACGCCGAGCTTCACCTCGGGCTGGCCGAAGGCCGCGGTGGGCGCCGCGAGGATGATGTCGCAGGCCATGGCTAGCTCACAGCCACCCCCGAGCGCGAAACCGTTCACCGCCGCGATCACCGGCACCGGGAGCGCTTCGAGCCGGTCGAGCACCGCCTGCCCCTCGGCGGCGAAGGTCATCGCCGTCACCGGGTCGAGATCCTTCATCGCCGCGATGTCGGCCCCGGCCACGAAGGCCTTGCCGCCCCCGCCGGTGAGCACCACGGCGCGGGCGTCGCCCAGCGCGTCGAGCGCCGCCACGAGATCGGCGAGGATCGCACGGTTGAGCGCGTTGACCGGCGGACGGTCGAGCGTGAGGACGAGGACGGCGCCGCGCCGTTCGGAGCGGACCAGGCCCATCACTTCGCCCCGTAGTCGTAGAAGCCTCGGCCCGACTTACGACCCAGCCAACCGGCCTCGACGTACTTCCGCAAGAGGGGACAGGGGCGGTACTTGCTGTCGCCCAGGCCGTCTTGCAGCACGTTCATGATGGCGAGGCAGGTGTCGAGACCGATGAAATCCGCCAGGGTGAGCGGGCCCATGGGCTGATTGGTGCCGAGCTTCATGGAGGTATCGATATCCTGAATCGAGGCCACGCCTTCGTAGAGGGCGTAAACGGCTTCGTTGATCATCGGCATGAGAATGCGGTTAACGGCGAAGCCGGGAAAATCCTGCGCTTCCACCACG
>SXGU01138192.1_pt1 | contig 33325 bp, 26 predicted proteins | sample 3174531 | NCBI WGS metagenome assembly SXGU01 (sample SAMN11356863, study PRJNA531348) | freshwater metagenome | isolation source: freshwater sample F1-140 | place: China: Fuxian Lake, Yuxi | collected 2017-12-25 | reverse complement strand
GTGGGATGTATTGTTTGCATATCCACAGGTAGTGTTTTTTATTCCAGTTTGCTGAAGCATGACGCTGATCAAACTCAGAAAGAAACATTGCCTAAGGCCTTTGGATCCGACTTGAACTAGAAACTTCCATGGAGAAATTCGATGCGTAATGAAACCTTAACGTTTGTGGCTGGAACTTTGATCGCCACATGTACCACCGTCGGTGCGTATGCACAGGGCGGACTAACTTGTGCTACTGCTGTCACTGTTTCGGATGGCAACGTTGCGTACAACAATGCGGGTGCTACAGTAGATATGAACTACTCAAATCTGTGCGATATGGGACAGTTTGGTGATGATACCAATCATAACACAGTCTGGTTCAAGTGGACCGCCTCGACAACTGACACATACACTTTTTCAACATGCAATACCGCTAGCGGCGTTGATACACGCCTCTCTGCTCATACTGGCTGCGACGCGGCGTCAGTTGTTGTATGCAATGACGATGGAGCTGGTTGTGCAAATTTTTCGAGCATCATGACTTTGTCAGCAACATCTGGAACTATCTATTACATCGCTGTTGGCGTTTATAGCGCCACCACAACGGGCGGACCTGGAACTATGTCCATCACTGTCGGCGACGGCGGCGGCGGCGGCGGTGGCGGCGGAGATTGCTGCGTTTCCAATCCTGGAACGACTTGCTGCAATGACCAAGATTGCTGCGACACGGTGTGTGCAGCCGATCCATATTGCTGCCAAACCGAATGGGATCAAATTTGCGCCAACCAAGCAGCGACTCTCTGCCCAGCTTGCGGAGCTGGAGGTTGCACGATTCCTCCTGGTGCGACTCCAGAAGAAGAAGCTTGCGGCGGAGATTCGAACGGTGGTTGCAATGGTGGCGGAGCAAATCAAGCTTTGTCTTCGCTCAACACTTCAATTGCCGGAACTTTCTATTCGAGCACTCAAACTCGCGACACAGACTGGTACGGATTCACAGTGACTGCTGGAACGCAGATCACGCTGAACCTCTACAGCAATCTCCCATCTTTCTGTGCGATCGTTGAAAATCCTGCTTGCACGATTGTCGGATCACCCAGCACGGGATCTTGCCCAAGCACAATGACCGCTTGCCTTGGTCCTGGTAGTTACTACATCGTTGCGCTGCCAAGTCAGTTCATCGATCTCCCTTGCGGTGGTGCACTGGGAAATGATTACACGCTCCAGATTTCCTCGACGAGTTGCTCATTTGAGCCACCTCCTGGCGATAACTGCAGCGCACCAATGGTTGCTGTTGTTGGAGATAATCCTTTCACCAATGTCAACGCTGGAACTAGCTTCGGCGAAGTGACCTGTGGTTTTGGTGGTGCGGCATTTACGAAAGATGTCTTCTTCTCTTTCGTTGCTCCATCGAGTGATGGTTTCACCTTTGCAACTTGTGGATCAAGCGCCGAGTTTGATACAGGAATCGAAGTGTGGGATGGTTGCCCAGATGCTGGCGGAAATCAACTTGCATGCAACGACGATTGCCCAGAATCAACTGTCTACGCATCGCGAGTTTCTGCTGATTTGACAGCTGGATCAACCTACATCATCCGCCTTGGTGGATGGAATGGAGAGGTCGGAACGACAGAATTGCTGATTTCGCAGGGTGCTCCTGTTGGTCCTCCCAATGACAACTGCGCTGATGCAACTGTCGCAATCGTTGGAAACAATCCATTTGATACAACTGGATCGTCTACCGACGGTCAAAATCCAACTGATCCATCTTGTGGAGCATTTGGGGCTGGTTTCTTCAACGATGTCTGGTTCTCCTTCACTGCTCCTGCGGCTGAGAATTACACCGTTTCGCTCTGTTCCGCGGCTACTTGGGACACCCGCATTGATATCTACGACAGTTGCGGTGGCGCCTTGGTCGTATGCAACGATGACTTCTGCGCGTTGACTTCCGAAGTTACGCTTGCGGCAACGGCAGGAACTTCGTATCGAATCCGAATCGGTGGATACGGTGCTGCCAACTTCGGCGACGGTGATATGGTCATCTCCTCTGGTGGCGGTGGTGGCGGTGGTGGCGAAGGTTTGTCCTGTGCAGAGGCTGTAGTGCTCCCTATGGGTGCGACAGCATTCAACCGCGTTGGTGCAACTGTTGATTTAGATCACGCCGGATTCTGCGATATGGGACAGTTTGGAACCGACACCAATTTCAACTGTATTTTCTATACGTTCACTCCGACCCAAGCCGGTCTTTACACATTCTCGACCTGCAACACTGCAAATCATGACACCCGACTTTCGGTGCAAACAACTTGCGAAGCAAACAGTGTTGTCGCTTGCAACGATGACGGCGTGGGTTGCGCTGGATTCACTTCCATCATGACAGCGCAACTCGACTGTGACATTGAGTACATCATTGCCCTCGGTGGTTATAGCGCCACGACTCCGACTGGAACTGGAACGCTCACGGTTTCAGTGGAAACTCCCGTCAATTGTTCGCCAGTATGCCTTGGTGATTTCAACAACGACGGGATTCGCAACGGCGCTGATCTTGCGACCTTGTTGTCCGCTTGGGGAACCGCTGGCGGTGACTTGAATGGTGACGGACTCACCAATGGTGCAGATCTTGCATTCCTGCTCAGCGGTTGGGGAGAGTGCCCGCAATAACTCAGTTTGAACTTCTGTTCAATCTGTGAAATGGATTCAAATAACCCCCTCGGTCGAAAGACTGAGGGGGTTTTCTTTGTGGAAATGATTCTTGTAAAATTATTTTTTTTATGATTAAAATGAGAGTTTTTCTCGTATTGTTGACTATATTGAAATTCTTGTCACACATATCCAACTACCTATGCGGGCTAATGGCTTTGATTGCCTTTGCGAGCGGATACGCATCGGCTCAGCTATGCCCTCCCGGTGCGACGGGTTCATGCTTTTCTTGGCATACAACGCCGGGTTGTGATACGCCAACCTGTTGTGAATTAGTTTGTTCAATAGACCCATTCTGTTGCTTGAACCAGTGGGACAATCAGTGCGCGTCGCAGGCTCAAATCTCCTGCACTCCTCCTCCACCGACGCCCTGTGGTTCACCAACCGGTGGATCTTGCACGGTTGTTCATACCACTCCATCCTGTTCTGATGCTGCTTGCTGCGAAGCGATTTGTAAATTTTATCCACACTGTTGTTTAGTTGCATGGGATCAAATTTGTGCTACATCTGCAATTCAAACTTGCACTACTGATTGCGTGCCTGTTTGTCCACCTCAGTCAATGGCAGAGAACGAGCCTTGTGCAACCACAGGTGTAGGAAATTCTCCATGCGTCACCGGCGCCCCCAACACCACACTTTTGACGGTTGTGAATTCGAAGACGATTTGTGGAAGCATTCGGTTTATCGCTGATGGAACAGCTGGCTTGCCCGATTTGGACGCATACAAACTTGTTCTGACAGATCCCAATGGCGACGGTCTCGCAAGAGTCAGTTTCGATATTCAGGCTGAATATGGAACATTGTATCCAACTTCTACAGATACTGTTCCAATCTTTGTCGCGCTTCTTTCTCAGCCGTGTGCTCCCCTTTCAAGCGCAGAATTTTTTGTTCAGACTAATGGATGTTTTGCACAAAGTCACATTCAATGTGTTCCTGTTGGAACGTGGTATGTCGTCGTTGCGCGCGGCACTTTTCCAACCGCACAATCGTTTCCATACGTATGTCCGGATCTACAAAGTTACAACTTGAAAGTGACTTGGGATGACCTTTGCTCTAATCCATGCGGGTCTCCTGGTGATTGCTTTGCAAAGCATTCCACGCCTGGTTGTCAGATTGCAACCTGCTGTAACTCGGTTTGTGCAATTGATCTAATTTGTTGCCAAAAATCTTGGGATCAAATCTGTGTTGACTTGGCCGCAGCCAACTGCAATCCACCCGTTCCCGACAATGATCAATGCTCGCAGGCAACTCCGATTTCGCTAGGAGTCTTTCCATTCACACTTCTTGCAGCAACTGGAGGAAATAATCCGGTTCCAGCTGATTGCATTACTCTTTCACCGGTAAACCTTGCTTCGTGGAGTATTTCAACTGCAATTCCTAGCCCTCCTCCTAGTGGAACATCATTCGAATATGGCCCAGCAGGTTCTGGGCAATTGGCCTCTCAGACAATGCTCTCGAGCGGGCATTTAAACCCGTTAACGGCCTACTCGACACTAGAAGGAAATGGTTCTGCCCATGCTTTACGAACGAATTATTGGAGTGTCGGAGACTATTACCAAGTCAAGGTGAACACTCTCAATTATGGAAGCATTACTTTCTCCTGGGATCAAGCGCGGAACTCCGCAGGCCCAGGTACATTTGATCTGGTCATGAGCACAAACAACGGCTCAACATGGACAACACTATTGGCCGGTTACTCAGTCATTGCCGCGGGAGCAACTGGAACGGGCACTGTTGTGTGGGATGTCAACACCTATCAATCAGCGTTTACGCGCACAATTCAGGTACCAACGGCTTCGAATCAATCAAGCGTCCTTTTTCGTATGAAGTCGACTGTTGCAGCGAATCTTAGTAACGCGGCAAATCGCATTGACAACATTGTCATAACTGGCAGCCGATTAAATCCTGTCGTATCGGATGTCTGGTTTCGGCTGAACAATGCTCGGGGGCAGATCGCTGTCAGCACGTGTGGAGCGGAACCGTTTGATACTGCCCTTCTTGTATATCCGTACCCATGCAGTCCGACCTTGCCGTCCATTGTTTGTAATGACGACAATACAAATTGCGCTATCAATCCCAAGAGTGCCGCGGTTCTTTTTACTGCCGAATGTGGCAGTGAATATCTCCTGCGGGTCGCAAGCGTTGGAGGATCAGTTGGAGCTGGAACATTGACCGTGACATCAACTCAAACCGCCTGTGCCGCGTGTCTGGCTGATTACAACAATGACGGGCAACGAAATGGAACAGATTTGTCGTTTCTACTTTCTGGCTGGAATACGAGTGAATCGGATGTGACTGGTGACGGCATAACCGATGGAGCAGATCTCACTCTTCTGCTCAGCGGTTGGGGTGCTTGCCCGCCCTGAATTTGTTCGTGAACTTTTCGCTCTTCACGCGATCTTCAGCGATCTGCGCATAATCTTGCCAGTTGGATTACGAGGAAGTGGATCGAGAAGCCGGATTTCTCTTGGAACTTTGAACTGCGCGAGATGCTCACGACACCAAGTTCGAAGGGCAACCTCATCGAAGGTCTCACCCTCTTTTAATTCGACGAATGCAACGGGAAGTTCTCCGCGAGAATCATCCGGCATTCCAATGACTGCGCTCGCCTTCACCGAAGGATGACGATCAAGGACTTCTTCGATCTCACGCGGGAAAACATTTTCTCCAGAGATGATCATCATTTCTTTGATGCGCCCGGTGATAAAGAGATGTCCATCGCTGTCGATGCGTCCCATATCACCTGTACGAAAAAAACCTTTCTCGTCAAAGACTGCTTTGGTCTCTACTGGCAGATTCCAATATCCCGCCATCACATTTGGACCATGAATGCGAATTTCGCCTTCACCGCCGGCGGCAACATCATTTCCATCGTTGTCAACGATTCGCTCGGTGACATCCTTGAGCGCGCGTCCGACACTGCGCCACTTCCACTCTGAAGGGAGGCACCAGTTGGTGACTGGCGCCGTCTCGGTCAGACCATAACCCTCGCTGATTCGGATGCCAAAGCGTTCGAAGAAAGTTTCGGAAACTGCTTGTGGCAAGGGTTCTCCCCCGCTGACCACATAACGAAGGCTGGCAAGATCTTCTTTCGTCGCTTCTTTGACCAGTCGCAATGCGCCATACATCGAAGGGATTGCCACGAGCACAGTCGGTCGATGAGTGCGTGCCAATGCAACAAGTTTGCGAGGGATGAAGCGCGCGGTATAAATCGCAAGACAGCCGATTGCCAGAGGAAGCAAAGTTAGAACCGTCAATCCAAATGTATGGAATTGCGGCAGTACGCCCAGCATCGTGTCGTGACGATCGAATTTTGCACGGTCCACGATCTGTTCGATATTTGCATTCAGATTGCCTGCAGTCAGCATGACTCCCTTTGGTCGACCACTCGTTCCAGACGTGTACAGAAGCACCGCAAGATCGTCCGGCTTCAAGTGCTTCGAAAAGCGCATGGGCGGAATTCCGCCGAATTTCATCTGATCCATACGGATTTGTGCCACTCCGCTTGGCAGACCACCGACCAAGTCAACCATTGGCCCAACCGTGATGCAGGCGTCAATTCCAGCATCGGCGCAGACATATTCCAAGTCCGATTTGGAGAGCAGATAGTTCAATGGGACGATGGTTCGCCCAAGCATCCAACCAGCCATCACCGCTGGAGGAAAGAGCCCCGACGTGGGAAGCATTATTCCAATGCGTGGTTTGTCAGAGAGGGACTTGATCTTTTTGGCAAGATGCCAAGCGACAAACAGCAGTTCAAATGCTCGCCATGATCGCTGGTCATCAATGACCGCGACACGCCATGGGCGAAGCAAAATGTTGCGTTGAATGTTGGTAAGAAGTTTCATCGACTTGCGCTAGAGGGCGACTTGGTCGTACGATACTCCACGTGCAAGGATGCAACCAGCGCGAGTATCGCGCAATCAACTTATCGATTTGTAGCGCGCTGATATTTTCGTGCGCCTCCTGTGAGAGCCAACCGAAAGTTGGCAATTTGTCTTCTGCTGTTTCAAGATATGAAGAAGGTCGATATGCGGCCGCACTTTCTGAAAGTCAAGCTCTTGTTCGTAGCGATGATCGTGCGACTTCAGCACAAGGCGCATTGATCGCCGGTATGAGTTCTTACAAAATTGGAGATATGGATCAAGCGCAGAAGTTTGCAGTGCAAGCAAGTCGTGCGCAGGATGGAAACGTCGCAGGCGGCGCATTGGTTCTGCTTGGCGACATCAAATTGACCCAGCATCATCCACAGGAAGCCGCTGTTTTCTATTCACAAGCTGCTGCAAAGCTTTCTGGGTCCGACTCGATTCGTGCCCGTGATTGCGCAGAGCGTGCGCGAGGTATGGGGGAGATTCCAACAACCACAACCGCTGTTGTGATTGGCAAAGAACGGGATAAATCGGATGATGCGGAAATCGCACCTGCTCCTGCGTGGACGCTCGCGCAAAAGACAACAAGTGTCGCGCCTCAGCTTGATGCAAAGAAAAATACAGTGGGTCATCCCGCGGGAAAGTCTGTTGCTGATCGCGAGTTCACCATTCGCGCTGGCAGTTACAGCACTCAGGCTGCGGCGAAGCAGCGCTCAAAAGATCTTGCAAGGGACTTGAAGCGATCAAAGGCTCCCGCTGCTCGCATTGACACGATTCATACCGCCAAGGGAGAAGAACTTTTCGCGGTGCGAATTGGAACTTGGCCAACACGAGAAGCGGCGGAAAAAGTGCTCAATTTGATAGCGCGCCGCGATTTGATGGTTGGAGCGATCGACCCAGATTGAATTGAATACGCTCGTCGTGTCGGGCGAGCGCAATCACTCATCACGGTTCATCAAGAAAGTTGCGGTGTTCGCGAAATAGCGATTCATAACTGTGCGATCAGGTTGTGGGATTTGCGCATCTTCAAGCGCGCCTGTCATCGCCGCAACCCACGCATTTCTCTCTGCAACACCGATGGAATATGGGTGATGTCTCATACGCAATCGTGGGTGACCTTTGCGAATGCTGTATGCCTCGGGACCGCCGAAATACTGAATGAGAAATTCGGCTTGATTTCGGATTGGTTCTTCAAGTTCATTTGGAAAAATCGGGCGCAGAAGTTGATCGACAGCAATTCGGGCATAAAAGGCGCGCGCAATGCGCCAAAACGATTCTTCGCCGAGTCGAGCAAAGAGTTCCCGAGGATCTGGCTCGCTGATGCTTGGAGATTCATTTGGATTGTTGGTCATCGGTGCTATCCTATGAAGCATGCGAATTGCTATCACAGCCGCATTGATTGTGACCACTGTTTTATACGCAGCGCCTCCGATCCAAGCAAATCCGCCGGCAACAATTCCGCCTTCATTGTTGCGACCGATCCCTTCAACCGGAGGCATTCCACCAGCGGTTGATCCTGCGATTCTCAAACCAACAGATGCATCCGCTGGGACTCCTCAATCATATGAGCGAAGCGCGAAGGATTTCGTGCGCGCGAAGTTTGGAACGCAACGCGGAATCACGCGAACGCAGAACATCGCTCAATTCAGTCAATGGAAAGATCCATCTTCATGGCAGGCACTTTGGGATGCGATGAAGGATGAAAAAGATGATGTGCGTTTGGGATTCTTAGATCATCTCGCAAGTCAAGGCGGACTTGGGCAAGGGATGTTGGCAAAGATTGCGATTCGAAATGAAGAATCGGCGATACGACACGAAGCTTCCAGGCGAATCGTGCGTCCAGCGTGCGATGAAGTCATTGCAATAATTGAACTCGGACTGCGAGACGAACGACACCTTGTCGTGAATCATTCTGGATTACTTGCCGGAAAAGTTGACGCGTTTGCGGTTATTCCATCATTGATCTTCGCGCAAGTCACCGCAGATGAAAAGAAAACAAAGGGTGATTTGGCGTGGATCGCAATTGGCACGAATACCCACTACATCGCAAATGTGACTGCTGTTGTTGGCGATAATGCCGGCGCATTTATTCCTGTGATCGGCACGCTGCAGACTGGAGTATTGATGCGCGTTCAGGATGCGATGGTTTACAACTATCGATCTGATGCTCATCAATCTCTGATCGCTTTGACATCGAGAGATTTCGGACAATCCACAGCGGACAATGGTTGGGATATGAAGCGTTGGTGGACTTGGTTCAACACGGAATATGTTCCTTTCAAGCAAGCTCAGGCTGCGAGTCAAATTGCGCCGGTGATTCCGCCGACGATCCCGCCTGTCCCTCCAGCAGTCACCCCGCCAGCGGAAAAAAGTTGATTTCAGCGCATAAGCGCTTCTGAAGAGACCGCAGACGAGAGTGCGAAATAGTCCTCTTGGCAGTTGTAAGCCTGCGCTGAAATTCGCGCGTACCACGCGCCACCCCAATCAATAATCGGCACTTCGATTTTGTGCGTTTCATATAGGGTCGCCTGAAATTCCGCTGCTGATGCGAATCGCTGTGCAATGGCAGGTGGAAGTGGAATGGTCGCCATCGATCCAATCATCGAACCATCCATTGGAGAAACTGAACGAGTTCCAAAGTCTTGACAGAGTTTCTTCTGCGCCCATTTCGCGAGCTGATGATTATGTTCGCGAATTCCACCTAGAAATCCACCGCGAACAAATTCGATTGCTGCTGGAATTGTCAACCAAGGTGCGAAGTCGCGCGTTCCTTGCCAATCAAATTCTTCCGCAAATCCATGACCGTGCATATGGCTTGTTGTTTCAGGATGAGTCCAATTCTCGGTTTGCGCGGAGGCAACAAGAAATGCACAACCTTTGGGAGCACACACCCATTTGTGCAAATTTCCGGTGTACCAATCGGCGCCAATTTCATCGATGTTCAGCGAAATCATTCCAGGAGCGTGAGCGCCATCAACCAAACATAGAACTCCCTTCTCGCGACACGCGCGGGCAATTTCTGCGACAGGCAAGATGACTGCGGTTGGACTGGTGATGTGATCGACTATGACCAAGCGGGTGTGCGTGTCGATCACTTTCATAAAACGATCAAGAACAATTTGATGATCTTCAAGTGGAAGCGGAAGATCGAGGATGACCGCCTCACATCCAAATCGTTCGCAACAATATTGAATCGCTTGACGAACTGCGTTGTAACCCTGGTTGGTGATCACGATTCGGTCGCCTTTTTTCCATGCGATGCTGCGAAGAACTGCACCAACACCAGTCGTTACGTTGGTGATCAAGCCGATTCGATGCGGCTCTGTTGCGATGTACTCGCCAAGAACATCCTTGACATCGCCAAGGTGCTGCTTCATCTTTCGGCCAATCATCTCGATCGGTCGAGCCTCGATCTTCGCCCGCCAAGATTCAACAGCAAGTCGGATGGGTTCAGGTACAGCGCCAAAGGATCCGTGATTGAGGAATACGATCCCTTTTTCAAGGCGGAAAGCCTCGCAGACCTCTTTAGAGCATCTTGGAGGGGGTTGGGAGTGGGCGGGTTTGTCCGTCGCAGGCATCGAATGGGCGATACTAATTGATGCAAAGAAAAAGGGGCTTGAACCCGACCAGATGTCAGGCTAACATATACCGTACAAATGTAAAGGCGCCAAGGCAAAGCAACCGATGAAAACAGAATCATGAAAAGAATCAATCAAATCAAATCACTTTTAGGAGATCGGGAACTTCGGGAACTTCGGGGAGATCGGGCGCTTCAAGCACTCAGCGAACCCATCATTTGTCTTGGTCCAGGCGGCGATTTTGTCACTCAAATAGTCGCAGATGAAATGGGCGAAATGATCTTCGTTTCTCAGAATTCTGGCGACGCAACGGGGCAGAATCTCAGTTTCGTAGAACAACCAATCGACTGGCTCGAAAGACTTTTCGGGATCGGTGCCAGATTGGTTGGGCACACGGTGCAAGAGTCTCCCCTTCAAGAGAATCCACTTCATATCAATTCAAGAGGATTTACCGATTCAATTTCAACAAAGCAAAATGTGACAACGCCATCAAGAGCGCTCGGCATGATTGGAGCTGGCATGTTTCGAAAGGGCCGAAGTCGCACTGCTCCCCCACCAACTGTCTATGTGTATCGCCGCGTCGCCGAGACGCTTTCAGAATCGCAAGTATCAATTCAAACGAACGACACCCAAAGGATGAATCTACAAAATGAATCTGACACCCAAACAAATGCGGATCTTCAACTTCGTTCGCCAATTCAGAGTAATGAACGGCTACTCCCCGACTCTGCAGGAAATTGCGGACGAACTCGCCGTGAGCAAAGTCACCGTGTTCGAACATGTGGAGTCTCTCGTCGAGAAAGGCGCTCTGAAACGCAACCCGAACAAGGCTCGCTCTTTATCTGAAGTCGAAGATGCAGTCCGTCCTGATGAGGGCTCTGGACTTTCTATTCCTCTGCTTGGTCGGATTGCTGCAGGAATGCCCATCGAACGCTGTGCACAAGATGAAAAACTTCAGCTTGAGGAGATTTTCGGTCGCACCACGGCAAGGCGCGGCGAAATGTTCGCTCTCCAAGTCGAAGGAGAATCGATGCGGGACGAAGGAATTCTCGACGGCGATTATGTGATCGTTGAACGAAGGTCGACGGCTCGAAACGGCGAGCGTGTTGTTGCGTTGCTCGAAGACGGCGAGACAACGCTCAAGTCCTATTTCAAAGAGCGAAACGGAACAATTCGACTGCAACCTTCAAATCCTGCATTCGAACCAATCATTGTGCGTGAATGCGCAATTCAAGGGGTTGTGATCGGCGTGATGCGTCGATATTAATTTTGATCAGTAAACGCTGTTTGGAAAATAATAATCCTTCGCGTTTTCTGGCAGAATCAAATCGACATCGATCACTAAGTGGCGAGGCATGAACTGCATTTTCTTCGCACGTTGCCCACCAACAAGCACAGTCGATGCCAATTCCATTCCAGTTGCGATCATCGACGGTGGATATGTGATGTCGGCTGGGAACATCGGATCCTTGTCCATCACACGCTTGACGATGTCTTTCATCCCTGCCCCGCCAAGAATCCACACGCCCGTGATTCCCTTTTCCGCGAGTGCGTTTTCCGCGCCGAGGGCCATGTCATCGTCGGATGCCCAGATCGCAGTGACTTTGGGAGATTTTGTCAGCAAAGTTTCCGTCACTTCAAGAGCCTTCTGACGATTCCAATTCGCTGCTTGCTGTCCAACAATCTTGATGCCAGGCTCTGCTTTGAAAATCTCCATCGCGGCATTGACTCGAGCAGTGTTCACAGTGCAAGGAATGCCTTCGAGGATGATGATCTCGCCCTTTGCTTTGCCTTTGCCACCGAGTTTTTCCACCATGAATTCTGCGCTCTTGCGACCGAATGCGGTGTTATCACCTTCGATAAAAATATCGGCGACAGGCTTGAGAAATCCGCGGTCAACATTCACGATCAGGATTCCACGGCTATGTGCTTCTTCGGCGACTGGAGTGATCGGCGCGGATTCCGTGGCGAGAATCACCAGGGCGTCGACCTTCTTTGCCATAAATGCTTCGATGTCAGCGATTTGTTTTTCAGGAGTTTCGGCGGTCGCAATTGTCCAGTCAATTTCTGGATGAAGCTTGGAACATTCCTTCGCCCACCACACAACTCCAGCAGTCCATCCGTGATCTGCTGCAGGAATTGAAACGCCGACCTTTATCTTGGCGCTCGCAACTTGCATGATGGGAGATTTGGACGCAGATGGCGAAACAATCGGCAGCTCCGCGGAAAATCCAAAAAGTGATAATCCCAAAATGGATGATGCGAATAGAGAAGAAAACCCAATAGTTTTACTTGAATTCATTTTCAGAAGATACACGATTTGCGCAGAAACTGCGGCGGGCAGAATCACTCTCGAGAACTGCGCTGAACGAGAACTGCCAGAACAATAACCGCGCCCTTGACTGCTCCCTGCCAGTATGGGCTGACCCCAGAAATCGTCAGAATATTGGTGATCATCCCCAAGATCAGAACTCCGACCACAGTTCCCCAAACACGACCAAATCCGCCACGAAGAGTCGTGCCCCCAATCACAACGGCGGCAATCGCGTCAAGTTCGCTGCCAAGTCCAAGTTGCGCAGTCGAGACAGAATTCATTCGTGAACTTTGAACAAGTGCCGCAATTCCGGCCAGCATCCCCATGATCGCATACACGCGTAATCGAACCCATGAAACAGAAATGCCGGCATAGCGCGCCGCAGTCTCATTCGCGCCAACTGCAACAAGTTGTCGACCGAATCGTGAACGCGAAAGAAACCACTGTGCGACGATTGCAACGGCGAAAAAAATCACGGTGCTGTATGAAATTGTCAGTGGTTTTCCCGCTGCGTTTACAAGTCCAGGAATTGCAACTCCACCACGGCCGAGCGCGCTGAACATTGTGGCGCTTTGAGATCGAATCTCTCCGGCGTCCGCGATGGCAAGCGACATTGATCTGAATGCGGCGAGCCCACCGAGAGTCGCGATGAAAGGCGCGATGCGACCAAACACGACAAGAACGCCGTTGAATGTTCCTGCGAGTGTTCCCGCCAAGATTGTGACCGCTCCGCCGAGCAAGACTGCGTTCAATTCGGATGTCCCACTCGCAATCAGCGAATTCATTATGGTCATCCCGATGGCGGCGGCAAGAACCACCATGCTTCCAACGGAAAGATCAATGCCTGCGGAAATTATGACGAGTGTCATACCGACGGCAAGAATGCCAACCGGCGCATTGGAATTCAGCATCGCACGGAAATTTTCAGGGTTGAGAAAGTCAAATCCCTGGTTGAATGTGCTCACTGCAAAGAGAATGACAAACGCAACGAGGACTCCCCACATCTCAAGCGCTCGCTGCGAAGCGCGAAGTATTTTTGCGGTGCGTGGGTTCATATGCGGGGACTGCTTTCTTCAGAGAGTCCCGATGCGATGCGAACAATCCGTTCTTGGCAGTCTTTTCTTGCCAATCGTTCGCAGGGTATTTCGCCGGCGATTGTTCCTTCGCGCATCACGATGACTCGGTGAGAAAGACCGATGACTTCGGGAAGTTCCGAACTGATCACAATACACGCAAGACCTTCGCGTGCGAGTTTGGCGATGATTCGATAAATCTCGCCACGGGCGCCGACATCCACACCGCGGGTGGGTTCGTCGATGATCAAGACTTTGGGTCTGGCTTCCAACCAGCGTGCGAGTGAGAATTTTTGTTGATTCCCACCAGAGAGCGAAGAAATGGCGTGCCTTGGTCGAGCGCAACGAATTTGAAAAGTATCAATCCAGTCCTGAGAAATCCGCTGCTCGGTTTGAGAATCAATCATGATTCCGCCAATCCGAGAGACTTTGTCCAGCGACGGGAGCATCATGTTGGCGATCGACGAAAGTGTGAGATGGAGACCTCGATTCTTACGGTCTTCGCTGACATATGCGACTCCCGCACGAATGGCTGCGCGTGGATTGCCAAATCGAATCTCACGACCTTCGACGAGCAGAACTCCCTCGCAAGGTCGAATCCCAACAATCGCTTCTGCAGTTTCGGTTCGACCGCTTCCAACGAGGCCAGCAATGCCAAGTATCTCGCCAGGTGCAACAGAAAATGAGATGCTGTGCGATTTCTTCTTGGCGCCAAAATTGCGCAGTTCGATTGCCGCACTCTTGGAATTGGGATAATGAGATGTCGAATAAAACTTTTCTGGGTAGATCGACGAAAGTTCGTGACCAACCATCGCATGCGCAAGTCGCCCTTCATCAGCGACGGAACCATCTTTACTTTGAACAATTCCGCTTGTATTGCGGGCAAATGCTTGCACCAGTTTCCCGTCACGCAGAACAGAGATTCGGTCCGCAACGGAAATCACTTCGTCCAGATGATGCGAGATAAATATGACACAGCGACCTTCGTCGCGTAAGCGACGCATAACAGCAAAGAGTCGATTGGCTTCGACTTCACCCAAGACAGCCGTTGGTTCGTCGAAGATCAGAACACGAGCATCGCTTGCGAGACACTTTGCGATTTCAACAAATTGCTGTTGCGCAATCGACAAATCCGATGCGGGCGTGGAAAGATCGAAGTCACCTCCAAGTTGTTGAAGAAGTTCGCCAGCTCTGATGCGTTGCTGTTGTTGGTCAACGGCAACGCCAAAGAATCGAGTTGGTTCTCGACCGAGAAGAACATTTTCCGCGACATTGAGTGTTCCAACGAGATGCAGTTCTTGGTGGACCATCGAAATTCCTGCGCGAATCGCATCGGAAGGTCGAGTGAATTGCCGTTGAGTCCCCTTCAGCATCATTGATCCAGATGTCGGCCGTATCACTCCCGAGAGAACTTTCATCATCGTGCTCTTTCCAGCACCATTCTCGCCGACAATCGCGTGAATTTCGCCAGTACGAAATGCAAGCGAGACGGAATCAAGCGCACGAACTCCCGGATAGTCGACTGTGACAGAGTTCACGACAAGAATTTCACGGTTCATATCTTCGTGCCCTTTGGGCTCCGGCACCGAAGGAGATATTGGATTCGATCTTGCCACCATCGAAGGAGGAAGGATAGGGTCGAAACTCAATTTGAATCTGATGACACGGGCAATCCCGTTCGCAGACCAGTCGCAAGCAGTCGAGTGAAATCAGCGGCAGCTTTCACAGGATCGCCTTTGCCCATACGCCCTACGATTGCGCTGCCGACAATGGCCGCGTCCGCATATTTCGTCACCGCCGCGACATGTTCTGGAGTTGAAATTCCAAATCCTGCTGCAATTGGAAGTGAACTGACCGATCGAATTGCATTGACCGATGCGGAAATCTCCGGACTGGCTTTTTGTTCGCCTGTCAAACCTGCTCGAGCCAAGAGATATATGAAACCTCTGCAAGCTTCGGTGATCTGCGCCATACGAGTTGGTGAAGTTGTTGGCGCGACAAGCAATGCCAGGGCAATATCGCGACTTTGACAAAGTAGAGAAAGTTCTTGAGCTTGCGAAAGATCCATATCAGGCACGATCAATCCATTGAAGCCCGAATCGGCTGCTTGTGAAACAAAAGTTTTTGCGCCGATTCTTGTGACAATCGAAACACTCACCATCGCGATCAATCCAACTGAAGTCTTTGCGCGCGCAGTTTGCACGGCTCTGAAGACACTGCGCGGATCAGCGCCGGCTTGCAATGCATCGTGCATACTTGCAGCGATGACTGGTCCGTCTGCGATCGGATCACTGAATGGAATACCGACTTCGATGATCGATGCGCCGGCGTGAGCAATCGCCTCGATTGCGGCAGTGGTCACATCCAAAGATGGATAACCTCCAGTCACGAAAGGCATCAACGCAGTTTTCTTTTCGGCACGAAGAGAATCGAAGATGCGAGTTATCTGCGTCGACACGAAGCGAAGAGTAGCGCCCACGCGCTGTGAAATGGGGCGGCTGGGATTCGAACCCAGGTCTCACCGATTATGAGTCAGGGGCTCTGGACCGCTGAGCTACCACCCCAATGAAAAGACCATTCTTGAGACAAAACGAAAGATGAAACGAAGAGCAATCAAAAAGCATACAAGTTTACTTGCCGAGACGATGAATTGGTGCCACAATAGCACGAACCGTGATTCCTCTTCTGCACCCAACTCTCTTTGCTCTGCTGCTGACCCTTGCCGCACTTGGTGCGCCATTCGTCTGCCCTGGAACTTCCATCGTTTTCGGTGGTTCCAAGATTGTTGCTGTCGATTCGGATTTCATGCTTGGGGAAAGTGACATCACCGCTACGGCAAGATCGATTCAAGCTGGCTCTCTTTGCTTTCGCAAAGCAAAGAACAGCAGCAACTCTGGATTTTTGACAAATCTTTGGTCAATGGTTTCGATTGACGCATGTTTGGGAGCAGTTCCTCCTCCGTCCGTTCGGGCTTGATGAGTTCCTCGCCCGCTGAAGGGCCTAGGACTCCCAAGACGCTTGATGTAAGCGTCCCCTGCGTACAACTTCTTATTTATGAAACCTCGGCGGAATCTTCCGCCTCTTCTTGAAAGTTTTCTCAAATGCCAATTCCAGTTATTGACTTTTTTATTCGCAAGACATTCGGAACTCAAAACCAGCGCATGGTGCGCCGCTATCTGCGCATCGTCGATAAAGTCAGCGGCCTCGAAGCCAAGTTTGCCGCAATGAGCGATTCAGAGATTCGAGGGATGATTCATATTTTCCGCGAGCGTGTTCGCAAAGGTGAAAAACCATACGACATGATTCCTGAAATCTTCGCGTGTGGACGAGAAGCAATGGACCGCTCCGTTGGAATCCGAAATATCTTCAACCCAGCACTTGGATTCGATCCTCAGCGACTTCCAGAACCAGCTCGCAAGGCATTTTTCGAAACTCAAGCGATAATGGCTGCAACATCTCCGCGCGAACCTTCAGGCGACCTTCAAGGTTGCCACGGTGATATTTCCGCGTGGCAATTGATCGATATTCCAATCGTGGTCTATCAAGCAGTCCGCGAACTCCTGCCAGAAAGCCGTCCACCCTTTCGCGCTCGACCATTCGATGTGCAGATTATTGGCGGAATTGTCCTCAGCGAAGGCCGCATCGCCGAAATGAAAACCGGCGAAGGAAAAACAATCGTTGGACCTCTGGCGTGCTATTTGGCGGCTTCCGAAGAGAAGCAGGTTCATGTCGTCACCGTGAATGACTATTTGGTTCAGCGCGATCGCGATTGGACATTTCCATTCTTTTATGCAGTCGGCCTGACTGTCGGTGCGATTCATCCGATGCATATGCAGAGACCAAGCGAAAAAGCAACTGCATACTCCTGCGATGTGGTCTATGGAACCACCAGCGAATTTGGCTTTGACTATTTGCGCGACAACATGAAAGTGCGTGCAATCGATCAAGTGCAGCGTTCCCGCCACTTTGCAATCGTTGACGAAGTCGATTCGACCCTGATCGACGAAGCGCGAACGCCGTTGATTATTTCGGGGCCTGCGTACAACGCTCAGCCGCGATATGAATTGTCAAATCGCTTGGCGATTTACCTTGTTGGCAAGCAGAAAGAGTGGCAGGCTGCCGAGGACAAAGTGCAACATTGCCGTGCGGCGATGGCTGGCGCGGAAGGTGACATTCGCAATGCTCGCGACAAATCTTTAGTCCCTGCGATGAAGAAACGCTTCGAAGATACGCGCAAGCAGTTGCCAGTTCTAGAACGCGAACGAGATCGATTCATCCAGTATTACGAACTCGAAATGGACAAGAAGCGTGCGACATTGACTCATGAAGGTGTGGAAGAAGCACAGAAAGAAGCGAAAATTGGTTCGTTTTATGTCGGCGAAAATATGGATATGCCCCATCTTCTCGAACAGTCTGTGCGCGCGCATACGGTCTATCAACTCGACCGTGACTATGTCGTCGCAGCCGACGAGGATGGACAATTGGGAGTCGTGATCGTTGACCAGAATACGGGTCGAAAGATGGTCGGACGACAATGGTCAGACGGTTTGCATCAAGCTGTCGAAGCCAAGGAAGGCGTGCGTATCAAGGAAGAAACGCAGACGATGGCGACCATCACGATTCAAAATTATTTCAAACTCTATAAGCGACTCTCTGGAATGACAGGAACAGCGGATACGGAAGCGACTGAATTCCATGAAATCTATGGATTGTCGGTTGTGTCGATTCCAACCAATGTTCCGATTGTTCGGATTGATCGACAAGACCTTGTCTTCTTGTCGCAGAAAGATAAATGGGAACGAATCGTCGATGAAATCAAGCGTATCCATGACACTGGAGCGCCCGTGCTTGTTGGAACGACGAGTGTGGAAAAAAGCGAGATGCTCAGTCGAATGCTGACGGAAAGACATGGGATTCGCCACGAAGTTCTCAATGCAAAGCAGCACGAACGCGAAGCAGAAATCATCATCGGTGCGGGTCAACTTGGAGCGGTGATGATCGCCACCAACATGGCGGGCCGTGGTACGGACATCAAGTTGACTCCGCTGCAACCCGCGGCATTGATTGAACATTGGAAGCGCAGAGATATTGCGCCACGCGAAGCGGATGCTGCTGCCGGCGAAGAAGCGTGTTTGGTTCTCATTCATCGCCACATCGCCAGTCGATCCATGGGATTGTCCGCCAAGGAAATCGAAGCGATGAGTGCTGACGAGGTGCGACGAAAATTGTTGCAACACTGGGTCACTGAAGCGCGTGATCTGCCTGCGAAGAAGATCCAAACGATGTCCAATGCAGCATTGGAATCTGAACTTGATCAAGCTGGATGGAGCATTCACCGCTTGAAATTCTTCCCAACCGTTGACGAACTCGGCGGACTTCATATCGTCGGAACGGAACGACACGAGAGTCGCCGAATTGACAATCAACTTCGAGGCCGTTCTGGTCGGCAAGGAGACGAAGGTCAAACGCGGTTCTATCTCGCGTTGGATGACGATTTGATGAAGATGTTCGCTGGACGAACCACACTCAACGTGCTCAGCCGTATGGGAATGAAAGAAGGCGATGCGATCGAAGCGCCGATGCTCTCCCGTGCGGTCGAGAAAGCTCAACGCAAAGTTGAAGAGCGGAACTTTCAGATACGCAAGAGCATCCTGGATTATGACGAACCGATGGAAGTTCAGCGTCGAAACTTTTATGGTCGTCGTCAGCCGATTCTCGAAGGTCGAGCAATCAAAGATGTTGTCTTGAAGTTTCTAGACGAAGCTGTTGCAGACGCAGTCGCAACATATCTCTCGCCGATGCATATTCCTGGAGCGATCTCGCAGTGGGTCTGGGAGGCATTTGGAGTCATGATCGACGCCGAACGATTCAAGGGAAAAGACCGCGATCAAGTGATGAAAACAATTTTGACCGATGCGCCTGAGGAGGCATCTTCACAGATCAATGTCACCATCGGCGAATATATACCCGAGGATTCTGACCCTTCCGAATGGGATCGTGCTGGAGTGATTGAATGGGCGCTCAATACATACAGCGTAGTGATCACAGATGACATCATCGAGAAAGAAGGACGACTTGGAATTGTTGAACGCCTTGAGGCCGCATCAAATGCAAAGTTTGAAACGATCGATCTCAGTCCGCTCGAACCATATCTCCTGCCGGGATACGGTGCCAAGGATTTACTGCACTGGGCCGAACGGATGCTTGGTTCACCGCTTGATGCGCAGAAGATGGGCGATATGCGCGAGCCAATTGAAGCAACCCGCCGATTGCAAGAGGCCGTTCGTGCCGCATATCGCAAACGAGAGTTGGAGTATCCAATCGACTTCGCCATCGAATTCGTGAATATCAATATCCAAGCTTTTCCTGAAGCGGCGTTGACTCAGTTTTGTGGTTGGGCGCGGGGTCGCTTCGAATTGAATTGGACTCCACAGGCACTGCCATCCGCAGAGCCTGCCGAACTTCGGCGAATCTTGTTGACTGAAGCGCAAACATGGGATTCCAATCGCATCAATGATCGCGTCACTCGGATTCTTGCCGCACTTCGCGCAGCAACACCTGGTGCGGCTGAAAGCGCAGATGTCATGACCGATGCAGTTGACGGATGGTTGGTTCAGAACGTTTTCATCCGCTTGACCGAATCAGAACGAACTGAAGTCAAGATCGACCCAGAGAGTTTCCTGCGACAAAGACTCCTGCGCTTGCTTCGCGAAGAACTGGAACAATTCGAGCGCTTTGTGCTGCTCCAGATTCTCGACCAAGCGTGGAAAGATCACTTGCACAGTATGGATCAGATGCGCGATTCGATTTCATTCCGTTCGTTCAGCCAAAAGGATCCGCGGATTGAATTCAAGAAGGAATCTTCCAGATTGTTCGGCGAGATGCTTTCCAATGTGCGCGAGCGAGTCACTGATTTAGTTTTCAAGGGGAAGTTGTCGCCACAAGCGATGCGCCCTGCTACGCCACCTGTCGTCACAACCGAAACGGAAATCGATCAAACTGCAGAAAAGAGCGCAGAATCAACCGCCGCCGCTCCCATTGCATCGGTGGTCCCAACGCAAGCGCAAGAGCGAGATATCGCAATCGCCGAGCAAGCCGGCGCACCGACAGGTCGGACAGCGGCGGCAGTGGCTGCATCTGGAACTTCAATGAATCGCGCGCCGAAAGTCGTTGTACCGATCGGTGGCCCGATGGCGGTCGGGAGAAATGAGATCTGTCCCTGTGGATCTGGTAAAAAATACAAACAGTGCTGCGGGAAGAAATGACCAAAGATTCGCAAGACCGCTATACTTCCTGCCCGCATCGCGCCTCCTTAGCTCAGTTGGTAGAGCAGCTGACTCTTAATCCGCGGGTCGAAGGTTCGAATCCTTCAGGGGGCATTTTTTTCTTCCGGGGGGCGTTGAGATTTTGACGAATTTGCCGAGAAAATTTGGTGCGCCCGCGCTTATTGGAGCCATCGCATTTCTACTTCTCTTGGTCGTCGCGGTCCTTTTATTTCAACAAGGGCAATCGACGCTCTCTCTGTTGGTGATAGCCGCAGTCGTTGTGTTGAGCGCGGCGGTCTTGGGGCTTGCACATATTGTCCGCGAAATTTTTCGCCTGCCAGCAACTCTGCTTCAAGCTGGAAGCGACGCTGTTCGCGGAGTTTTTGATTGGCTTGGTGGAATTCTCAAACCCAAGGTCGAGATTCGAACAGCGATCTTGGCTGGAATCCGCCGCTTTGACGATCACGGGAAACTTGTTGTGGGCTCGCTTCGAGTCGATGTCTTGGCGCAGATCGTCGAAACATCCGCAGTGGGAACAGTGCTCGGCCAAGCATCTGCGCGTGAGGTTGGAGTTCAGTATTTCATCCCGCTCGAACAACTCACCATTGAAAATTTTCGCTGGAGTTTCACGGTGGATCAAGGAACTGGCGAACGCGGAATTGCTGTGTATTGCCAAATGCCATTGCCACAAGTCGACGAAGAGTTCATCGCAATCGACGAAGCTGGTATTGAAACACTTTCACTCGGCAGCGGAATTCAGACGATCAATCCGTGGTCGGGAAAAGACGCTCTCACTGCGAAAGCGAAAGGCCAACTGAAACCACGCGCGATAGAAATCGCCAAACGACCAGAATGCATGCTTGCCGCTGAACGAATGGCTCGAGGTCATATAGAAAATCTCGTGCATTCAGTTGCGAACAGCCTTCTGCAACTTTCGGCGGGGAAAGTGCCACCTGTTGCTGTGCTTGTTGAATTTCCAGTTTCTCAAGCGCCTTCCATACAGCCAAGTCTTTCGCAGGCTTCGGATTAGCGAAGAAGCACGGCCATCAGGCCACTCAGCGTGAGAATCAGAACAATCGTCAGCAAGATGAAGATTCCGCGCATGCTTGACATTTTCGAATTCTTCTTCGTCTGAGGGACATCCCATAAAAATGAATGGCACTTTGGGCAGATCTCAGCGTCCTCAATCACCTGTTGACCGCACTCTGGACAACGGCCAAGCGCGGGATATGAAAACCTTTCGACATCTTCGTCTGTTGGGTCTTCATCCCGATCATCATCTTCTGGCCGATGCGGCATCATTGATTAGTATGTCATCATCGTCGTTCTTTGTGTGCTTCGCTTTTCTGAATTCTTTAGGAGTATCGCAATGGCAGTCACCCCGTCCACCATGATTCCACTTGGAACTTCCTGCCCATCCTTTGCACTGAAGGACGCGTTATCCGGAAAAACTTTTCGAAACACCGACTTCACCGGCAAGCCGATATTGGTGATGTTCATCTGCAATCACTGCCCATATGTCGTGCATATGCAAAGCGAATTGGCACGACTTGGATGTGAATATCCTTTGCGAGGTATCGAAGTCATTGGAATTTGTTCGAATGATGAGGTGGCATATCCGAGCGATTCACCAAAAAACATGGCCGAAATGGCGAAAAAACAAGGATGGACTTTTCCATATTTGCACGATCCGACACAAGAAGTTGCGCGAGCATTCGACGCGGCATGCACACCAGATTTTTTCCTCTTCGATGCGGGACATCAGTTGGTCTATCGCGGTCAACTCGACGACAGCCGACCAAAAAGTGATACACCCGTCACCGGAGCAGATTTGCGAGCGGCACTTGATGCAATACTTGACGGACGCGCTCCCTCTGCTTTTCAGCGACCTTCGATTGGATGCAATATCAAATGGCGTGTGTAAATTCATTCAGAATCGTGACAGGCGCGAGCGAAAATGAAATAAAAAACCTCCGCATGCGAATCCGCGTGCGGAGGTTTACGAAACGAGGCGGACGGGAATCGAACCCGCAACCACCGGCGTGACAAGCCGGTACTCTAACCAATTGAGCTACCGCCCCAAGTAACTCCGAAACCGATGAACGATTCCGAATTGGTGATGTTATCGCAGCGCCGATGTTCGTCAACCGCAGCGGTAAATCCCTGTTCGATCTGAAAGCCCTTTGATTAACTCGCATCGAACCAATTGACGCCGTGCGATGATTCAACACGCAGAGGAACCCGCAAATTCGCGGCAGATTCCATGTGCTTTACGATCCAAGGCTGCGCTGCACTCAAGTCCGATGCTGGAACTTCGAAGAGCAGTTCATCGTGAATTTGCAGCAGCATTCGCACATTTGGAAATGCAGATGACAACTCTTTGTGGATATTGACCATTGCGATCTTGATCAGATCGGCGGCGGTCCCTTGGACAACGGTGTTGATCGCCATCCGCTCGCCAAGAGATCGCTCGCCAGCATTTGGCGAATGCACTTGCGGTACAGCTCGGCGACGACCATAGAGTGTTGTCACGAAGCCATGACTCTTGGCTTCTTCCACGCACTGAATGAGAAATGCGTCGATGCGCGAAAAGCGATGTCGATATCCATCGATGATCTCTCGTGCTCGCGAAGGAGTTGTTCCAGCACCAAGGCGACGCGCCAGCCCCCATGGCGTGATGCCATAGATGATTCCAAAGTTGACCATCTTCGCACCGCTCCGCTGTTGATCGGTCACTTGTGAAGGATCGATACCGTTGACTTCTGCGGCAACTGCAGTGTGGATGTCGATGCCTGCTTGGAAAGCCGCGATCATCGCAGGGTCATTCGCCAAATGCGCCAGAACGCGAAGTTCAATCTGTGAATAATCACAGGCAAGAAGTTCGTATTTGGGCGGAGCAACAAAGGCACGCCGAATATCGCGACCAACCTGCGTGCGGATGGGGATGTTCTGCATATTGGGATCGCTTGAAGACAATCGTCCAGTTGCAGTTCCCGTTTGATGAAATGATGCATGAATGCGTCCAGTTGTTGGTTGGATGGAATGGCGCAATGCTTCGAGATATGTTCCCACCAACTTTTTCAATCGGCGATATTCGATCATTTGAGTTGGCAATTCACTTTCGACCGTTGGATCCCCTGCCAGTCTCTCGAGAACTTCAATTCCCGTACTCGGTCCACCTTGAACTTTCTTTGATGACTTCAGTCCAAGTCCTGGAGGCTGCGCAGTCGGCGAATTGAAAAGAACCGTAGCCAATTGTTTGGGACTATCTGGATTGAACGCATGAGGAGCAAGCGCGATGATCGAATTTCGAAAATCCTCGGTCGTAGCGGAAAGACGCAAACATTGCCTTTCCAGCTCGGGTGCATCGACAAGGATGCCGTTGAATTCCAATTCTGCAAGAACATCGATCAAAGGCACTTCGATGTTTCTGTACAAAGCACCAAGTCCATCCGCATCAATTCGATCAGTCAAGATTCGATCGAGGCGCAATGCGATATCCGCATCCTCCGCCGCATATGGCGCAGCAAGAGCGATGGGAACTTGATCGAATGTTCGCTGAAAATCACCACTTCCAATCAGGTCCTTGATTGGAACGCATGTGTATTCCAGTTGGGATTGCGCCAGAGCATCGAGCGAGTGACTTATGCGAGTTGCGTCGACAACATACGAGGCAACCATGGAATCACCAACAAGTCCACGAACAATGACGCCATGACGCCGAAGAACTTGAATATCGAATTTAGCGTTGTGCGCAACTTTGCCAACGGTCGCGTCTTCGAAGAGAGGTCGAAGAAGATCGAGAGCTTCGGTCGTCGAACAATGTGTCGAAGGATCTGGCGAGCGAGTTGGGATGTACACCCCCTGGCCTTTGCGCCAAGAAAGACTCACTCCACAGAGTCTCGCGACAACTCTGTTGAGAGAATCAGTCTCGGTGTCGAATGAAATCTTTGCGCCTTGGGTAGATGCCATACGCGCATCCGCGATCACTGCTTGAATTTCAGCAGTCGTTCGTGCGATTGCGTACTCCGCACTGTGAACTGGATGCGAGAGCGCAATCGCTGCTCCATCAATCGCTGTTGATTGTTCAGTATCAATAAGTGCCGCAAAGAGCGGAGCATCTGCGGCATCATCAGCAGGTGTGCGACGAGAAACTTTTGGCGCAGGTGTGATTGCACGCGGAGTTGTTGGCGCTGGAGTGCGACTATCCACGGCAGGAATGACGGACTTTCCAGAGAGCAGAGCTTCAACTTCGCTCCGCAATCGACCAAATCCAAGAACTCCAAGAAGTGCCAAGATTGCAGGAACATTTGCTCGATTCAAGTCCAGTCGAGCGGCGTCATAAGAAAAATCTATCTGGCAATCATCCTTGAGAGCGACAAGTTGCCTTGCAAGTGCCAGCGTGCTTTGTGCGGCAACAATCGAATCACGACGCTTGGGAGTCAGCGCATCAAGATTGGCCAACAGACCATCTATCGAACCATATGTCGTGATCAACTGGGCGGCTGTCTTGGGGCCGATGCCAGCGACTCCTGGAATATTGTCCGAAGTATCTCCCATAAGGGCAAGCATGTCTGCGACTTGATCTGCGCGAACGCCTTTCGTTTCGAAGAGTTGCTCTGGTCCAAGATCAATTCCAGTCTGAGGATCAAAGAGCGTTGTCCGCGCATCGACCAATTGCGAAAGGTCTTTGTCGCGAGAAACAATTCGCATTCGCATCGAGGACTTCTCGCGTTGAACTCGTCGAGCGATTGTGGCGATGACATCATCTGCTTCGACTTGTTCGATTGCAAAGACTGGAACACCAAGCAACTTGGTGAATTCAAGGCATCGTTGCACTTGTCCATGAAAATCGAGCGGCGGCGGCGTTCGATTTGCCTTGTACTGCGCATAAATCTGCGAACGAAAAGTCCGTTGATCCCCCGCTGCGTCGATCACCAACGCAAGCGATGTCGGTCGCTGTTCACGAAGAAGACGCATCATCATCCCGACGAAGCCATAGACCATATGTGTGGGCTCGTTCGTTGTCGGGCTGGTCATTCCTCCGCGGATTGCGTAATAGGCACGAAAAAACTGCGCGTGCCCGTCAACAACATAGAAAATGTCATTGTTGTCGGACACGCGCAGAACTTTTCAATGAAAATAAATCAGAAACTGGATCAGCCTTTTGTACCGATTGCCTTGAGAATCTCGGCTTTCAAGTCGCCTACCAAATCGCTCTTTGGATCAAATCCTGTGTGGACATTCACAACTTTTCCATCCATGCCAATGATGACGGTTGCAGGTATGCCGTCAAAACCATATTGCTTCACAACATCGCCCGGATGATCGAGCAGTGTTGGGAAGACGAAAGCTTGCTTGGTCCAGAAGTCCTTGGACTTCTCAACGGTGTTATCTCCTCGTTCCCAGACATTGATTCCAAGCACGACAACAGGCTGCTTGGTTTCGGCAACCCATTGAGCGAGCGCATTGATCGATGGCAGACCCTTTCGGCAAGGTCCACACCACGTTGCCCAGAAATCAATGACAACAATTTTTCCACGCAAGTCCTCAAGCGTGACAGTCTTTCCACCGAGATCCTGCAAAGAGAATCCTGGGGCAACTGCGCCGACTGCGATTGCTTCTGGACGAGTTGGAACCATTTCTTCTTGCGATGCAACAGCCTTGCGTCCGGCAGCATCAAATGAAATTGCTGGTGTAAGCACATCCATTGTCTTGGGGTCGAGCGTGAAGTTGATTGTGAATCGAATTCCCGCTGGAGCTCCTGGAGGGCTCATGACAAGCGACATGGCCGATAGAAGTTTGGTCTTTGAATTGACCGTAAGCATCATGTCACTTTCGCCGCCGTCAAGAAGGATTTGCGCAGAGCCGTCTTTCTCTTGGTATCCAGAAACCTTCTCAAATTCTGTACCGCCGAAGCCGAAGGAATCAACAGCCTTCCCAGGTGCAGCGCTGCGAAGTGCAAGATGTGGCACTGGAAATTCCATCCCTTGAAACTTTTGCTCAAGAGTGTTAAGAAGAGTTCCATCAAGGGGAACTTGAACGAACTTGTCCGCCATAGACTCGTCGGCAAAGTAGACAGAGCCGTTGACACAAGTCAGGTTCATTGTCGCAACTTTGACTTGCATATCTTGACCAGCACCCATCGAAATGGAGATTGATTCTTTTTGTTCACCACCAGGAATCTTGACCGTATAAACAACCGTATCCGTCATTGCGGGTGCGGCCTTGTACGCAGCAGCAACTTGATCAAGCATCGCAACACCTTTGGCAATTGCTTCAGGGGATTTCGCCGCTGCATCGAAGGATTCAGCGTTCATTGGCGACTTGGGGAACATTGCAGCCATCTGATCTTCATCAATTGGTGCATTTGCAATGTCGGCTTCAGTTGGTGGCGCAGGAGCCGCCTGTCCCGCAGGGGTTGGCGGAGTTGGTGGCGCAGTCGCAGGCTTTACATCTTGAGCAAACAGAGATGATCCAACTGCGAGGGTTGAGGCAGTCACGATTCGGTGAAGAGTTTTCATGTCGGTTCCAATATTCCTATGCAACGGTGGGATTTGTACGGGTGCGCCACATGACAACACCATCGTTTCCTCGTTCTGCAGGGAGAAAAGATACTAGCAGATCACCCGTGCCGGGATGTCGCAGAGTGTCATCCAATTCAAGAAGTGGGATGAGCACAAATGGGCGATTTCCAAGCCTTGGATGCGGGATTTCTAGATTCGATTCCATCACAATATTATCTCCAAAAAGTAGCAAGTCCAGATCAATTGTTCGCGGAGCGTTTCGTTCTTGTGGGCTGCGTACTCGACCAAGCGACCTTTCGATTTCAAGAAGTGCGTTGAGAAAAATAAAGGGCTCCAAATCGGTCCTGATTTCGGCGACAGCGTTGAGATATTTTGGTTGGGGCGGACCAACTGGTTCAGTCTCCCAGAGTGAACTGCACTGGATCACTCTGCAATTTGGAACAAGTCCAAGAAGTACAAGTGCTCGATCAATTGTTTCGGCACGATCACCAATATTTGATCCGATGCCAACAAAAACTCGATCACTCATTTCGTGCGCTCTGGATTCTTGGGAACTTCCCACAGTACTGGAACATCCGATTTCCCAAGTGCTGCGAGTCTGACAAGTTGCACGGCAACTCGGACGGTGCGGTCGCGAATCGTCGCGCGATCGCCGGTAAAAAGAAAGCATCTTGCGTTCACACTTTGAGATGGTTTTTTTTCGCTTCGATCTGCAACGGCGATCCAAACTGTGCCGACGGGTTTGCTTTCTGTTCCACCACTTGGGCCGGCGATACCTGTGACACTGACGGCGAAACGAACATTCGCACGCTGCGCAGCGCCGATCGCCATCGCACATGCGACTGATTCACTGACGGCTCCATGAAGTTCAAACAACTCTGGAGGAACTCCAAGCAAACGGCTTTTCATCTCATTGGAATAGGTGATCCATCCCCCGCCAAACCAAGAACTGGAACCTGCAGCGCTGGTCAGAAATGAGCCAATTCCACCACCTGTGCAACTTTCAGCAACAGCGACTTGATCTTTCGTTCGCAACAAGATTTCGCCAAGTGCTTGCGCAAGCGTGGTCTCATCGCGGCCAAAAACATATGGAGCCCAAGCCTTTTCAACTTCTTGTGCCGCGCGTTCGAGCGAAGCATCGCGCGCTGTAGAACCGAATGCGCGAATTCTTGCGGTCACGATTGCTCCGCTTGCAGTTGTTCCCGCCAATGGATTCGCACTTCGATCCATCATTGGTCGAATGCGTTCAGCTGCGACGCTTTCTGGAAGTCCACAACTATGGATGGCGCAAACACTGGCGGAGACTCCACCCGCAAGCGCAACCATCGAATCAACAACTGGGAGAATTGCATCACGCACCATTGGTTGCATTTCGTTGGGTGGACCCGGCAAACAGAAAACGATCGCCTGCCCAATTCTCGCGCTCAATCCTGGTGCAGTTCCATTTGAATTCGCGATGCACTTGGCACCAACTGGACAAAGTGCTTGCTTCGCATTCATCGAAGGCATCTGCCGGCCTCGAGCCTCAAATCGTTTTCGCAAAGACTCGCGAGCATCCGCGTCTTCAACCAATGCGACTCCACCAAGAGCATCAGCCAAAGCCTCACGAGTCAGATCATCATCAGTCGGTCCAAGTCCTCCAGTGATCACGATGATCGCTACTTCCGTGGCAAGTTGCGAAATCGCAGAGGAAATCGCAACTCGATCATCGCTGACTGTCCGGTGTTCCATCACCAAGATTCCACGGCGAAGGAATTCTTGGGCAATCCAGCCAGCATTTCGCTCGGAAATCTGGCCGAGCGTCAACTCATCACCAATTGAAAGAACAGCGGCACGGAAGGACATCACATGAGCGTATCGTCGAAGCGTTACTATCTCACACGTGACAATGAAAACAGCACATCCCGCGGACCGCCTTCTTGATGCCATCGATTTGATTGGATCACCAGTTTGTGTTGGCCTCGACCCTGTCGTTGACAAACTTCCAAGTTCAATTCGTTCACTTTCTCCAATTGCCGCAATTTCTGCGTTCAGTCTTGGAGTTGTGAGGGCGCTCAAAGGAATCGTCCCCTGCGTCAAATTGCAATCAGCGTGTTATGAAAGATTTGGACCAGATGGAATGCGTGTTCTTGCAGAAACAATGTCCGCCGCACGCGAAACCGGACTTGTGACCATCTTGGATGCAAAGCGCGGAGATATCGGAATTTCAGCAGAACATTATTCCTCTGCGATGTATGGTCAATATGGCGCGGATTGGTCGACCGTCAACGCATATCTTGGAATGGACGGCATCACACCTTTCTTATCTCGTGGCGGTGCGTTCGCGCTCGTCCGCACTTCGAATCCAGGGTCCGACGCATTGCAATCCATTCAGACGGTTCACGGAAGTTCCATCGCGGAGACTGTGGCGAAATTGGTCGCAGAAACTGGGCAATCCTCTGTTGGCATTCGAGGATTCAGTTCGCTTGGCGCAGTTGTCGGCGCGACGAAGGCACGCGAGGCCGCATCGCTGCGCGCACTGATGCCTCAGCAAATTTTTCTCGTGCCTGGATTTGGGGCGCAAGGTGGAACGGTCGAAGATGTACGACCCTGCTTCCATGAAGATGGCCGCGGAGCAATCGTGACTGCGAGTCGCAGTGTCATCTTCGCCACAAGCGACAATCCTGTGGATTGGATTTCGCCCATTCAACGCGCGGCAGAATCGTTTGCAGAGGAAATTCGCATCGGCATTCTTCGCGGAGGAATCTCTCGTACTGCATCCTCTTCAACTGACCTTCGATGAGTCGAATCCAACTCTCCATCGCCCTCGCCGCCGTCGCGGTGCTGACCGTCACACCCGTATTGCTTTATGACGGGAATCCAACGCACTCATCAGTGCGAACGCTGATCATCATCACGCCGAATAGTGAACAGATGCGTCAGGAATTCTCAACCGGATTTATAAGGTGGCATAAGAAAAAATATGGCGAAGAAGTTGCTGTCGTGTGGAATACACCTGGAGGAGCCACGGAGATTCGACGAATGTTGGTGGCGCAGTATGAATCAGCGCTGCGTGCAAATGAACCCGTTGGTGGCGATGCCGATATCGTCTTCGGCGGAGGATCGTATGAATATGAAACGATGAGTCGCCCGATTTCAGTCGGAGCTGGAGAGACACGACGCGAGACAACCATTCTGCAACCTTGCGATTGGATGACACCCGAAAAACTGAATGAGATTTACGGTGCGAATGAAATCGATGGCCATCCGCTCTATGACAAAGGGTTACATTGGTTCGGTGTCGCGCTGAGCACATTTGGAATCTTGTCGAATACACAGCAGTTTCAGGCGCATGGGATCGAAGTTCCAAAGGTCTGGGCTGATCTTGCCGATCCACGACTCTTCGAAAGTGTCGCTCTGGTCAATCCTGCTCAAAGTGGCTCGGTGGCAACTGCTTTCGAGACCATCCTTCAGCGTTTGGGTTGGAGACGCGGATGGCAAATTATGCGCCGTGCGGCTGCCAATACAAATCAGATTGTTGCCGCAGGCTCGACCATTCCAACAACAGTGGGCAATGGCGAATCTTGGACGGGAATCTCAATAGATTTTTATGGTCGCTATCAGGCTCAATCACTGGCAGATTCCGCGAGTGAGACTGGAATTGCTTCGATCAACCGCCTGGAATTTTGCACGCCAAAGGGTCAAAGCGTTGTCGATGCCGATCCTGTTGCAATTCTGCGAGGAGCGCCGAATGCAATTCTTGCCCAGCACTTTATCGAATTCTGTCTCTCGATTGATGCGCAAATGCTTTGGCAGTTGCCAAGCGGCGAGGGGGAAATGTGCGGCTATTCGCGGCCTGAAAATTATTCCCTTCGCAGAATGCCGATTCTCCGTGCTGCGTATGAATGCTGCGAAAAATGCTTTATCGATCAGATCAATCCATTTGATGACCAATCTGTTTTGGAGAGCGATCCAAATTTTCGCGATTTCGTTTCTCCAATCTTCGTTCCCATGGCGATCAGCAGTACAGATTCGCTGCGCCTTGCGTGGCATGCGATCTTCACGCATCCTGCTTATCCACACGGCAAAGAAATTGTCAGCGCAGAGGATGTAAGTGATCCGACTCTGAAGAGTTGGCTTGAAGCGTTTGATGCACTGCCAACAATTGCAGGTCCCCAAGGAGTCGCATTCGACTTGAACGACCCGAAATCTTTGTCGGCGGTACGAAAAGGCTGGATCAAGGGAGGGTTTGCACAAAGTGGTTTGTGGGATGAACGAGAACAGTCGCCCACAATCATGCGCCGCGAATTCAACGCATTCTTTCAGAATCAATATCAAAAGATCATCGATTCTTCGCAATCCCAATCGTCTTCCCGCGGCATGTAGACACCACTCGTCAAGATTGGCGCGTGGCGGCTATACACTTCCATCGTGCAGAACAACGAATCCCCTGAACATTTGGAACTTCGCCGCAGTGAAGGATTGGAAGTCCGCTGGCGTGGCGGGAAAGTCTCGTTTTTCCCTATTGCTTTCTTGAGGCGAATGTCGCCATCGGCTGACGCCCGCGCAATTCGCGAATCTTTAGCGGTCAACCCTTTGACCGTTCTGACAAGTTCTCCCAGTCAACTTCCTCTTGAAGCATTGACCGCGGAACTCGTCGGGAATTATGCCGTGCGAATTCGATTTAACGACGGACACGACACGGGATTATTTTCGTGGAAATATCTGCACGAGATTGATCCGACCTCGAATTCATAATTATCAATGGCCGCCAACACTCTCATAAGCGACAGCGAATTTATGGTCGAAAAGTTGTCAATACCACTCTCGATCGAGAGAGAAATTCTAAACCCATTCACCCTCTCGCTGACTGTTTCGCAAACAAACTTGGGTTCGACAATTGCACATGTCAGCAATGTTGAATATCTCCGCTGGATTGACTGCATCTCGGATTTGCATGGGATTTCTTGCGGACAATCACGCCAGCAGCTCCTTGCTCAAGAGCGAATGTGGTTTGTCTCCCGCCACGAAATCGACTATCTCGCTGAGGCGTTCGTGGGCGATCGTCTTGGATGTGCGACATGGATTTCGAGATTTGGGCGCACAACACTTCAACGCGAAACCCTCATCTGGAATCGTGATCGAGTCGTCGCAGTCTGTCGAGCCTCCAGCCGCTGGGTTTTCATGGACCTCAAGTCACGCAAACCGACTCGAATCGACGAAACGCAAGTCAAGTCATTTCAACTACTTGCGCTTCGATCTACCCAGTCATAAACTGAAGATAATCTGGTGGCGATTTCAAGGTTGCAAAGGCAAACCTTGCAACCATTTTCCAAGTAAATCACCAAGCCGAACGGCTCAACAATTTATACGTTTTTTTGTATCGAAAGGATGCCGCCATGTCCGAAATAGTGTGGGTCATGTCGACGAACGAGTCATCGTGACAAACAAGCATCTTTCTCCCCTCCGCCCCGCCGACCTAGTTTCATATGTCGGCGGGGTTTTATGTCGTATCTAATTGTATGGATATTTTAATTTGTCATGAATCTTGACTTGGAAGTCCATTTCATCTAAAATTATGTATATGAAAAAACTTCTTCCAATCCTGGTCTGTTCAGCATGCGCAATTTTAGTGAGCTGTGGTTCGGATTCAGGCAGCGATCCTCAGGGGTCGGTTGCAAAGCCGCCACTCAAAGAACTGATCCCCGCAAGTCCAAAATCAAATATTGGATTGTCCAGTTCGAATGATCCTTCTGCTGCGCCCAAGAAAAAGACGCAATGATATTGTTAGCCTTTTCGAATGCTAAATATTTGTAATTGATATTTAACTTTCGACTCCCGCGAATCAACTCATCATTCGCCGAATGACGCTCAGTCCTTCGGCGAGTTTTTGTTCTGGCGCAGCGAAACTGATGCGAATGTGGGTGTCGTGAGAACTGAACACCCCTCCTGGAACAACGATCAATTTCTCCGCGACTGCACGCTCGGCAAATTGGGCTCCTGTGATTCCCATGCGCTTTGGAATTTCTATGAATGCATAG
>SXGU01039943.1_pt1 | contig 33378 bp, 34 predicted proteins | sample 3174531 | NCBI WGS metagenome assembly SXGU01 (sample SAMN11356863, study PRJNA531348) | freshwater metagenome | isolation source: freshwater sample F1-140 | place: China: Fuxian Lake, Yuxi | collected 2017-12-25 | reverse complement strand
CCAAACATCTTGCGTGGCCTCCAATTCTCGCAATTTTTTATTGATGCCTTTTGCGCAAAATGCACAAACCATGCCTTTAACCTCAGCATGGATAGAAGTGGTTGCATACGCCGTGTTGGCGAAGATAGCTAATACGGCGATTAAAAATAGTTTTTTCATTTTGTATCCTTTATTAAAAAGTAAGCATTAAATTAAGCTTGGGTGTACGGGATTGCGCATCCCATGGATTGCTCACACCCAACTCAAGAAAGTAGTTTTGGTTAATTAAGCGCAAGGCTGGGGTTACCTCATTACGCGTGGCCATGTTTTCTGTTGTACGCGCTTCGATTACAACCCAAGGCTGCGTTTCCTCAAAACTGGTTTCGTAGAAAGAAAAACCAGCCTGTAAGCTATAGCTGTCGTATTGAACACTTGGCGCACGCAGCATTCTGGCTTTAGCCAAAAAATACACCCGCGTTGTTTCATAATCAAACTGAAGGCTGGGTGAATATGAAAACCCACTGGAGTCACCCGACGCATTGCCTATACCGGCCATAAACCATAAGTTGGCCTGACCGCCAGGCCTATTCCAGCGCTGAAGGAGCCCTGTGTAATTGACATTGGTAATGAGATTGGTTTGCCTATCACCCCTCATCCACATGGTCTCAACACCTAAAGCATGGCCCAAGGTAGGGGAGTAGTTAAGCATGAGTTCTTTCCTATCAACAGAAAACTCACTCATGAACATTGCGCTATCTTTAAATCCCATTAACGCAGCCGCTTGTACTGGCAATGCAATCAATAGCAACAATGCAAGGATTAATCTTGCAAGCATAGTGCCTCCGAAAATAATTTAAAAAATTACGATGCGTTATGCATCAATCGGAGGGCGATGGTCGGGTATGGTGTTACGGGTAGAGGAAACCCACTTAGCGTTGTAGGCTAAAGCGGGCATTTGAGGAAAGAAATACGCACCGATTTCATTAAATGGCGCAGCAAAACTGGCACAGAAATGGCAATGCTTATACTGCGCACTTTCTGCCGCATGCTGGCTAGCGTCTGGCACTGAATGCGTAGTATTCATGTCGTGACAGGCTGGCTCTGCCTGCGTCACATCATGAGCAAGCAAATTGGCGAGTTGCATCTGCGTCGCAGCGTAAGCGGCGCCCCCAAAGAACAAGGGCGTCCAAAGCATCAGCAACAAAACAAGCCATTTATGAATAGTTTTCATGCCCCTATGATACGCCTGACAAATATAAAGTTCCTATCATTTATAGGCCTAACCCACAAAAATCATGCCAGTACTTTTGGCTATTTTTAGACGAAAAAAAGCCGCAATCGCTTGCGGCTTTTTGACTACCAAATTTGGTAGGGCGTGCGGGGATCTAAACCTGCCCTAGGAAGCCCCTACGCTAGCCTCTAAGCTATTTGTGGATCTTGGATCATCATATAGCCACTCGCTTTATTACATCAAATTTCTGCTCTAATGTATAGCCAATCGTTCCATAGCTGTTAAATTCAGAACCACCACTATAGTGCCCAGTGATACTTTCAGCCAACCTTATTGGTATGTCATTACATGCCTTCAATCTATCAATAAAAGAATGCCTAAATAAGTGGCTGTGAAACTCGAACTCCAACAGTGTTTTATGAATAGCAGCAGAACAACTGTTATTGCCCTTATATCTCGCGTAATGCGGCACTAGCCACTGACTATTTCTCTCTTTGGCATAACGGTAAAGAATCTTAGCTGCATCAAGCGAAGCCCCATATAACGGCACAGCTCGCACACTAGATTTGGTTTTTCTTTGACTGAGCTGATTAGGCCTTACCCATAAATGCGGAATATCATGATCTAGAACACAGTCATCTAATCTAGCAAACACAGGTTCTGACAATCTCATCCCTGTATTTAACTGAACCAGAGCCACCAATCGATGTGGCGAATGGAATCCCAGTAAGGCATTTTTAACTTTATGAATGAGTTCTGATGTAACTGGGATGAGCTTTTTCTTATCATTGCCTTCATTCGGTATTCTCAACGATCTGAATGGACTCAATCGATCAATATCTAAATGTTTAAAGGCCATATTGAGCATGGCATTGAGACCGCCTACATGTTTTCTAACAGTAGATGTCTTTAACCCTTGCTTTAGTTTAATGTCCCGATACTGAACAATATGCCAATGCCTTAATTCATCTAGGGGTAGATCGCCGAAAACCTCTGTGAAGTATTTGTAATATCTCGCTAAATCCAATTGAAACTTTATTTGATTAGCGGCTGGACTTTCTTTGCTATAAATCTCATAAGCAGTAGTAATCGTAGGTCTAATCCCCTTAGATGTATTACTCATATGCTTAGCTATTAAGTCAGCAAGAAATTGCTCTTCGAAATCAATGCCATTGACCCTAACAATTCGATCAATGCGTTGTTTTGAGGTTTTGATTAAATCAGTGTGTTGCATATCGTTACCCAATTAAGATGAGCAACTAAAATAAACTGATTAAAACTAGAAAGCTGCTCGTGATGAGCTAATTTATGATCTTTTGGGAAGAATGGGCAACCGAACGAAGAGCTACAAATCTTCTAATTTTACTTTCACTGTTTTTCCGCCAAGTCGACCTTCTACAATTTTGGCAAGCTCAGTGTTTTCAGTCAGTCTTTCTCTCAATATCTGAGCAATTTTATGTTCATCGCCTTGATAGGCCTCTTTCATTGCGTCAAATAGCTCGTTCTGCTCAAGGTCAGAGTAATCTAAGTCATACCCAGCATCTCTGCAAAGCTGTGTAATAAAAGCGCGCTGAGCGCGACCATTGCCTTCTCTAAAAGGATGTAGCACATTGATTTCAGAAAGATAGTGCGCAGCTTTTAGGGAAAAGCCATCAATATCTAATTCTTTTAGCCAATTTTCTTTTTTAAGATTTGCGAAGAGTGTCTTCGCTGCAGATTCTATATATTGAGCATGGGCAAAATGACTTGTGCCTCGGCTAATATCCACAGTACGGATTTCACCAGCCCAGTCGTATACATCTTGAAAAATATGAAAATGTAATTTCTTGAGATGCTCTAGATCGAAATGACCTTTGATTGGCTTTTCCTGCAGCTCAACTAAACGAAGAGCCGTTATCTCAGCTTCATACTGATCTAGTTGATCTTGATCTTTTAAACCTAACTTATTACGAAGAACTGAACTGCCAGGATAGCAATAGATATCCTCTACGCTATAACGAGACATATCTTTGTTTTGTACTCTGAATGATCTCAGAAATGGTTTTTTTGCCTTGGCTATAAGCATCAAGCTCTTTTTCGAGCGTTGTACTTACACGCATACCTTCAATGCGCACTGAAGCTACTGCATTGCCTGCAAAAATTCTCTTAGAAGTGATCTTGATTGATTTTTTCATAAAATACTGTATTTTAAAACTTATTGAGTATATTTAATACCGAATCAGTAGAATTATCATACACCAGTCTAAATATTGAGTGTCAAAAGATTTGACGCCTTAAAGCGAAATGTCGTGATTTCCGACAAAAAACCGCACATCAGGTCTGCATTGAAATTTTGGACGAAAAAAAAGGCTGCGTTTTTACGCAACCTTTTATTTCTACTACCAAATTTGGTAGGGCGTGCGGGGATCGAACCCACGACAAACGGATTAAAAGTCCGCTGCTCTACCAGCTGAGCTAACGCCCCATTTAAAGTAAACGGGTATTTCTTTACTTATTTATTTCAGCGACTGATTTGCATCACTCACGAAAGGGCGCAATTATGCTAGAAACTGCAACATAGGTCAACGGATAACTGAGAAATAAATGAAGTTTTTCTATGCTAACTTCGGGAACTAAATCGCTGCTTAGTTAGACGTCTTAAGCGCCTTAGCGCATGCCCGGCATTTTACCGCCCATTAGGCTGCCCATGCTGCGCATCATTTTGGCCATGCCGCCTTTAGCAAACATTTTCATCATTTTTTGCGTTTCTTCAAACTGCTTAAGCAAGCGGTTCACCTCTTGCACTTGCACACCACTGCCATCGGCTATGCGTTTTTTGCGCGTGGCTTTAATTAGCTCGGGTTTGCGGCGCTCTAATGGTGTCATGCTATTGATGATGCCTTCTATACGGCGCACCGCTTTGTCGGCATCGTTAGGGTCCATCTTGGCGGCCATGCCGGCCATTTGGCTGGGCATCTTATCCATCAAGGCGCCCATGCCGCCCATTTTGCGCATCTGCGACATTTGCATTTTAAAATCGTCTAGGTCAAAGTTTTTACCGGCTTTGACTTTATCGGCCAACTTTTGCGCTTCGGCTAAGTCGACATTTTTATGCGCTTGCTCGATCAAGCTCAGTACGTCGCCCATGCCTAATATACGCGAGGCCATGCGCTCAGGATGGAAAGGCTCGAGGCCGTCTACTTTTTCGCTGACACCGATGAATTTAATCGGCTTGCCGGTAACGTGGCGCACCGACAAGGCCGCCCCACCGCGAGAATCGCCGTCTAATTTTGTCAGGACCACGCCGGTTAGAGGCAAGGCATCGCCAAACGCTTTGGCGGTGTTGACCGCATCTTGGCCTTGCATGGCATCGACCACGAACAGGGTTTCAATTGGCTTGAGCAGTGCGTGCAGGGCTTGAATTTCAGCCATCATCGCTTCATCGATGCCTAAGCGACCGGCCGTATCAAAAATAACCACGTCGTAATAACCACGCTTGGCAAAATCCAAGGTGGCGTTGGCAATGTCCAGCGGTTTTTGGCTGGCGTTGCTGTCAAAGCATTCCACGTCCAATTGCTGGGCCAAGGTTTTTAATTGGGCAATCGCCGCCGGTCTGTAGACGTCGGCACTGGCCAGCAAGACTTTCTTTTTCTGTTCTTTTAGTAATTTAGCTAATTTAGCGGAGGTGGTGGTTTTACCGGAACCTTGCAAGCCGGCCATTAAAATAATAGCAGGCGGCACCGCAGCCAAGTTCAAAGCCACGTTAGCCTTGCCCATCAAGGCGGTTAATTCATCGTGCACCACTTGTATGACGGCTTGCCCAGGCGTGAGACTTTGCAGCACTTCTTGGCCTTGCGCACGCTGTTTGACTTGGACGATGAAGTCTTTTACCACCGGCAAGGCTACGTCGGCTTCTAGCAAGGCCATGCGCACTTCACGCATGGCGTCGCTGATGTTTTCTTCGCTTAGCCTGGCTTGGCCACGTAAGTTTTTAATGACGCCCTGCAGGCGGTCGGTCAAGTTTTCTAGCATGGTCTACTCTTACAAGTCATTTAGTTTGCGATTTTACATCAAGCTATTATATTTACCGCATATTTGCGCCATAATTACGTTATGACTGATCTCTTACAAAAATGCTTGCCCTATTTGGCCTTGGTGCTGATCTACCTAGCGGTGGCCAGCAACTTTCGGGTCAGCACCCAACCCTTTTTAACCCAATCCAACGCCAGTTTGCGCTCCGGCCTGTTGGCCTTGGGTTTGCTAATACACGCTTGGCTGTTATACCAAGTGACCTTTTCCCACGGCCTCAATTTAGGCTTTTTTAATGTGTTGTCCTTGATTGCCTGGTTAACCGTTTTAATTTACGGCTGGGCTGACCGCAAACACAATTTAGCTGGCTTGCAAGCCTTTATTTTGCCGCAAGCGGCGGTGTTTGCCGTGTTGCCGGCGTACATGGTGGCAGACCACACCTACCCTAACGGCGAATCGGCTTTATTTTTAGCGCACATTGCTATTGCCTTGCTCGCTTACAGCTTGTTCACCTTCGCCACTTTGCACGCCCTACTCATGCTGTTTGCGGAACGCAGCTTGCACAATAAATCCAACTTGCTGCGCCTGCCTAACTTTCCACCATTAATGGTGATGGAAGCCTTGTTATTTCAAATCATCAGCATGGGCTTTGTTTTACTGACCATCACGCTATTGAGCGGCATGCTGTTTTCTGAAGAAATTTTTGGCCAGCCTTTGCAGTTCAATCACAAGGCGGTGTTTTCCATTGCCAGTTGGATAATCTACGCTGCCTTATTATTTGGCCGCGCTCGCTACGGCTGGCGCGGCATGAAAGCCATACGCTGGACATTGGCTGGCTTTGCGCTGTTGCTGCTAGCCTACCTAGGCAGCAAATTCATACTGCAAGTCTTGCTAGGCCGCTAAAACCTAGCGCAAGCTGATGTGCGGCCAACCGTGTTGCTGCGCGTAGGCCGTCAGCTTGGTATCGGCATCCACCGCCACCGGGTGGGTCACCAGCTTCATCAAGGGCAGGTCATTGTGCGAATCGCTGTAAAAATAACTCTGCGCAAAATCCGCCAATTCCTGACCACGCTCAGCCAACCATTGCTTTAATCGCGTTACCTTGCCTTCCTGAAAACTCGGCACCCCGGCCACGCCACCGGTGTATGCGCCATTGACCATTTCCGGATCGGTGCCGATCAAATGCGCTATACCGTAAGCTTGCGCAATCGGCTTGGTGACAAAGCTGTTGGTGGCAGTAATCACCAAACACAAATCGCCTTGGGCTTTATGCCGATTAACCAAATCCTGCGCTTTTTTCGTCATCATGGGGCGTATCACGCTGTCCATGTACTTAGCATGCAAGGCGTTTAAATCGGCCACGCTGTGTTCCGACAAGGGTTTTAATTGGAAGGCTAAAAACTTGTAGATGTCCAAGTTGCCGTTTTTATAATCCAAGTAAAACTGCTCGTTGCGTTCGTGGTGGGTTTTTTCATCGAGCAAGCCCTGCTTAATTAAAAACAAGCTCCAGTTGTAATCGCTGTCGCCAGCCAGCAAGGTGTTATCTAAATCAAACAAGGCCAAGTTTTGTTTCATTGCAATCGTCTTTACGGTTAAATTTATAATTCTTTATTCGGGTTGGATAGCACTAAAAATACGCCTACCAATATCACCGCCAAGGCCGTGACTTCCATGCCAGTAACGTGTTCGTTGGCAAACAGCATGCCCAACACAAATGCCACTATCGGGTTAATAAAGGTGTTGCTGCTGGCCACCAAGGGTCGCACGGTGTTAAGTAAATATTGGTAGGCGCTGTAGGCCACCAAGGAGCCCAACACCACCAAAAATACCATGGCTGCCCAGGATTTTTGGCTGATTTGCTGAGGCCAAGTTTCGCCTTGCAGGCTGCTGATGAGCAACAAGGCCAGACCGCCAGCCAACATTTGCACGGCACTGGCCATGAAGCCGGCCGGCATCGCCAAGCGTTTACTCCATACCGATCCAAATGACCAGGTGGCGGCGGCAAAAATCAACAAGAGCGCACCAGCCAAATTGCCGTGCAAGCTGCCACCCAGATTTAACAAGCCTATGCCGAGCAACCCCACGGCCACGCCCAGCCATTCTCTAGCGGTGATTTTGTGTCCCCATATAGAGGAAAAAATAGCCATCCAGATTGGTGCGGTAGCGATGGCTAAGGCTGCCACACTGGACGAAACGGTTTGCTGCACGTAGCACACCGTGCCATTGCCCAATGCCGGTAACAACAAGCCCACAATGCCCGCCCCCAGCCATTGCTGACGGTTTGGATTGGGGGCGCCTAGGTAGCGCATCAACGCATACAAAATTAAGCCTGCCGAGGTAAAGCGTATGCCCGCCATGAGAAACGGTGGGAAGCTTTCTATGCCAAAGCGAATGGCCAGGTAAGTGGAACCCCATATGAAATAAGTACAAAATAGGCACAAGCCTATTAGCAGGGTTTTTTGTTTAATGTGCATGCGTAAGCGCTTTAACTGCCAGCGCGAGATAGCCGCGCTGCTGGCAAGCTAAACCTGCGGGTGGGCCCGCTCCGATTTGGACTGAATTTTATTTAGCGCATTTAAATAGGCTTTTACTGAGGCCACCACGATGTCGGTGTCGGCGCCTTGCCCATTAACAATGCGACCGCCTTTGGACAAACGCACCGTCACTTCACCTTGTGCATCGGTGCCACTGGTGATGTTGTTAACCGAATACAATTGCAATTCGGCCTCACTTTGCGCAATGCTTTCTATGGCCTTGAATGCCGCATCCACTGGGCCACCGCCACTGGCTTCGGCACGTTTTTCTTGGCCATTTTCGGACAAGGTGATGCTGGCATGCGGCACTTCACCTGTCACCGATGCCACTTGCAAGTAGACCAATTTAAAATGCTCGGTGGCCACAGACAAGAATTCATCGCTGACTAAGGCATGCAAATCTTCGTCAAAGATTTCCGATTTTTTATCGGCCAAATCTTTGAAGCGGGCAAACGCGGCGTTCAACAAATCTTCCGTGGCCAACTCTATGCCCAATTCTTTCAAGCGCGATCTAAAGGCATTGCGCCCAGACAATTTACCCAAGGTTAATTTATTGGCACCCCAGCCCACGTCTTCGGCGCGCATGATTTCATAGGTTTCGCGGTGTTTAAGCACGCCGTCTTGGTGTATGCCGGATTCATGCGAAAAGGCATTGGCGCCGACGATGGCTTTATTCGGTTGCACCGGGTAGCCAGTGATGGTGGACACCAATTTACTGGTGGGCACGATTTGCGTGGCATCAATGCTGGTCTCAAGATTGAACACGTCGCGACGCGTGCGCAATGCCATCACCACTTCTTCCAAGCTGGCGTTGCCGGCGCGTTCGCCCAAGCCGTTGATGGTGCATTCCACTTGCCGTGCGCCACCCATGACGGCAGCTAAAGAGTTGGCCACGGCCATGCCCAAATCGTTGTGGCAATGGGTAGACCAGACCACTTTGTCGCTGTCTTTGACGCGTGCAATCAACTCACGCATGCGCTCGCCCCAAGGTGCTGGGATAGAGTAACCAACGGTGTCGGGCACGTTGATGGTGGTGGCGCCGGCCGCAATCACCGCATCAAACACCCGCACCAAAAAGTCCATGTCCGAACGCACCGCGTCTTCTGCAGAAAACTCCACGTCTTTGGTGTATTCCAAGGCCCATTTCACCGCTTGCACGGCACGCTCAACCACTTGGTCTTCGCTCATGCGCAATTTGTTTTCCATGTGAATTTTGCTGGTGGCGATAAACGTGTGTATGCGGCCACTGGCGGCATGCTTAATTGCTTCACCGGCGCGACGCACGTCATTTTCACTGGCACGAGCTAGCGAACAAACAGTGGATTGCTTAATGATTTTGGCGATTTCAGAAATGGCCTCAAAATCGCCTGGGCTGGCGGCGGCAAAACCCGCTTCTATGACGTTCACGCCCAATTTTTCTAATTGCCTAGCGATGCGAATTTTCTCTTCTTTGGTCATCGCCGCACCTGGGCTTTGTTCGCCATCGCGCAAAGTGGTGTCAAAAATAATAATTTGATCGACTTGCTTGTTACCCTGTTTCATCACAGTTTCCTAATTTTTTGGTTTTTGCTTTACTAAATTTCGCTATATTGACGCCCACTTGCATGAGCTCAAATAATAGCACCTGCTTGCATTTTTATCATGCAAGACACAGACAATAACGGTAGTTTGGGGAGGTTTAGTTTGCGCGCTAGCGCAGTTTTTGCGTGCGTAAGCTAGCAGCACGTAAGGCGGCTAATTTGCGCAATAGCAAGGCACTGGTCAATAAAGCCAGAAAAAATGCGGTGTTTGAAATGGATATATTCAACATAGTGGTAGAAATATAGTGGGTTTTAGTTGGTTTCGCAAGTAAAAAAATGGCCACCTCAGCGTTGCATGCAAAGGCCTATTTTTTTAGCTTATCGCGTAGCCAAAGCAAGTAGCCGGACAGTGCGTAGGCTGCCATCAGAAAAAACAACACTTCCGGCGGGCTGTAGGATACCAAGACCATCAATAGCATGATGGCCAAAATCACAAAAAAAGGCACGCTGCGTTTGAGGTTGATGTCCTTACCACTGTAATAGCGCAAATCGCTAACCATGGAGGCACCGGCAAACACGGTTAAGCCCCATGCCATCCATTTCCATTGCAAGATACCAAAGAACACGTCGCGGCCACTCACCCCGTATTCGTATGAAACCCAAACAAAGCCCGCCAACAAAGCCGCGGCACCTGGGCTGGGCAAGCCTTGAAAATAGCGTTTATCTTGGTAATCGTCGTCCAATTTGGTGTTAAATCTAGCCAAGCGCAAGGCGGCGCAGGCGCAATACAAGAAAGCCGCTAACCAGCCTAATTTACCCAAGGGCTTTAAGGCCCACACATAAAGGATAAGTGCCGGCGCCACGCCAAATGACACCATGTCGGATAAGCTGTCGTATTCGGCGCCAAAGGCACTTTGCGTGTTGGTCATGCGGGCCACGCGGCCATCCAAACCGTCCAACACCATGGCAATAAAAATGGCCATGGCGGCTTGTTCAAAATGGCCATTCATTGCTTGCACAATGGCAAAAAAGCCAGCAAACAAGGCAGCCGAGGTGAATAAATTCGGTAGCAAATAAATGCCGCGCGCACCCAAGCTTTGCCCACCGACAGCGCGTCGCTTAGGCTTTTCTACTGATTTGATTGACTCGTTAGCATCGGTCATGAACTGTAACCATGTATTTAAAATAGGCCACAAGTATAGCAAACCCTGACTTGATAAAACAAATTGCTGATTTTATGCTTGAGCAACCTCACTTGCGCGCATGCAAACCATGAGTTAGAGGTCGCCTTGTGATACTATCCCGCCCTGAATCTAAACCCATGTTAGCTATTTAATCGCAGCACACTGACACCATGCAATTTACCCTACACAAACAAGACGGCCTGGCTAGGCGCGGCACCGTCAGCTTAGCCCACGGCGAAGTGCAAACGCCCGCTTTCATGCCAGTTGGCACCTACGGCACGGTCAAAGCCATGTCACCATTGGAGCTAAAAGAAATAGACGCGCACATAGTATTGGGTAACACCTTTCACTTGTGGTTACGCCCAGGGCTAGATGTCATCGCGGCGCACGGTGGCCTGCATCAATTCATGGGCTGGGACGGCCCTATTCTGACTGACTCTGGCGGCTTTCAAGTTTGGAGCTTGGGTGCTTTACGCAAGATCAGTGAAGAAGGGGTGAAATTTCGCTCGCCCATCAACGGTGACAGTTGCTTTTTAACGCCTGAAGAATCCATGCGCATACAAAAAGTATTGAATGCCGACATCGTCATGATTTTTGATGAATGCACGCCCTACCCCGCCACCGTCAAGCAAGCCGACGAATCCATGCAGTTATCATTGCGTTGGGCTAAGCGCAGTAAAGCCGCCCACCAAGGCAACAGCAATGCGCTGTTTGGCATCATACAAGGCGGCATGCACGAGGACTTGCGTGACGTGTCCTTGGCTGGATTAGTCGACATCGACTTTGACGGTTATGCCATAGGCGGCTTATCGGTGGGCGAGCCCAAAGAAGACATGTTGCGTATCTTGGCGCACACCGCGCCAAAAATGCCGGCCAACAAACCACGCTATTTAATGGGCGTTGGCACGCCAGAAGATTTGGTGGCGGCAGTCAGCCATGGCATAGACATGTTTGACTGCGTGATGCCTACCCGCAATGCCCGCAACGGTTGGTTGTTCACCCAATACGGCGACATTAAAATTAAAAATGCCGGCTACAAAAGCGATACCCAAGCCTTGGATGCCGATTGCGCCTGTTACACCTGCCAAAATTTTAGCCGAGCTTATTTGCACCACTTACACAAGGTTGGGGAAATTTTAGGCTCACGCTTAAACACCATACACAATTTGCACTATTACCAAGTCTTAATGGCCGGCATGCGCGATGCCATCGCCGCCGGCGAATTCGAGGCGTTTAAGCGTGACTTTGCCGCCAAACGCGTGAGCCTTTCCTAAGACGCCATGCCAGCATTTAGCGCTAGTCTGTGCTAAAATCGCCAGCGTATTTTTACTAACCCTAGCAATTTATCAATGAGGTAATGAACGTGTTTATTTCGAATGCATACGCAGCAGGCGCTACTGGCAGCAACGAATTGATGAGCTTTTTGCCACTCATCGTCATTTTTGTTTTATTTTTCTTCATGATCATCCGCCCGCAAATGAAAGCCGCTAAAGAGCAGCGCGCCATGATAGCCGCCTTGCAAAAAGGCGACGAAGTCATCACCAGCGGTGGCATCGTCGGCAAAATCAGCAAAGTGAGCGATGCCTTTGTTAGCGTTGAGATTGCCCCTAACACGGAAATCACCGTGCAAAAACAAGCCGTGCAAAGCGCCCTACCTAAAGGCACCATTAAGAGCCTGTAAATTAAGTCGTTAAACCCCAACCCCTTACTGACTAGAGCCAGACTATGAACCGCTATCCACTGTGGAAAAATGTTTTCGTTGCCATCGTTATATTGATAGGCTTGATTTATACCATCCCCAATTTTTTTGGTGAATCGCCTGCGGTACAAATCACCCCGGCCAAAAGCACGACCAAGCTGGATTCGGCGCTGCTCGGTCAAGTCGAAAGCGTGTTTCAGCAAGAAAACATCGCCTACGATGGCGTCTATTTAGATGCGCGTGGGGTTAAGGCTCGCTTCGCCAATACCGACACACAAATCCGCGCTAAAGACGTGTTGCAGGCTAGATTAGGCAGCGACTACACCGTGGCCCTTAATCTGCTTTCACGTTCACCGGATTGGCTACGCAGCGTCGGTGCCAAACCGATGTACTTGGGTTTGGACTTGCGTGGTGGCGTGCACTTTTTGCTGCAAGTGGACATGAAAGCGGCTTTAAGCAAAGCCGCCGAGCGTTTTGTCGGCGATTTTCGCTTAGCCTTACGCAAAGAGCGCATCTCATACGTGGGCGTGAGCCGTGAGGGTGAAACGGTGCAAATCAACTTCAACGACGAAGCCGAGCTAATTAAAGCCAAGGCCATCATAGGCAAAGAGTACCCCAACCTGACTTTGACGGAATCCTCTAACGGCAGCGAGCGCGTCTTAAAAGCCTCGCTTAATTTGGTTGAGCAAAAACGCATACAAGATTTCGCCATCAAGCAAAACATACAAACCCTGCACAATCGTATTAACGAGCTAGGCGTTGCCGAACCCATCATTCAACAACAAGGTGCCGACCGCGTAGTCGTGCAATTACCTGGTGTGCAAGACACGGCTAAAGCCAAAGACATATTGGGTCGCACCGCCACCTTGGAAATACGCCTAGTGGACGAAGACAAAACCGACGCAGCGACCTTAGAAAAAGCCGCCAACGGCCAAGCCCCACTTGGCGACGACGTGTTTAAAGACCGCGACGGTCAACCGGTCTTGGTTAAAAAGAGCGTGGCATTAACCGGTGATTACATTACCGATGCTGGCCCGGGCGTGGACAGCCAATCCGGCAGAAACACCGTAAACGTGACCTTGGATGCGCGTGGCGCCAGAATCTTCCAGCAAGTGACGCGAGAAAACGTGGGCAAACGCTTGGCCATCTTGTTGATAGAAAAAGGCAGCACCGAGGTCATCACGGCGCCTACCATCAATGAAGAAATCGGCGGCGGTCGCGTGCAAATTTCCGGCATGGCCAATACCCAAGAAGCCACCGACATTTCCTTGCTACTTCGTGCCGGCGCATTAGCCGCGCCCATGGATATCATAGAAGAGCGCACGGTTGGGCCTAGCATGGGACAAGACAACATCAACCGCGGCATCCACTCTACCCTTTGGGGCTTTGCGGCGATTGCCGTCATGATGATGGTCTACTACATGGCCTTTGGTGCCGTATCGGTAGCCGCGCTGGCGATTAACTTACTGTTACTGGTGGCCATACTGTCTATGTTGCAAGCCACACTTACCCTGCCAGGCTTGGCAGCGATTGCCTTGGCATTGGGTATGGCGATCGACGCCAACGTGCTGATCAACGAACGGGTACGTGAAGAATTGCGCAATGGCAACACGCCGCAAGCCAGTATACATGCCGGTTACGACCGTGCCTGGGACACCATCCTGGACTCCAACGTCACCACCTTGATTGCCGGTTTGGCCTTGTTTATGTTTGGCACTGGCCCGATTAAAGGCTTTGCCGTGGTACACGTGTTGGGCATCTTAACCTCTATGTTCAGTGCGGTATTGGTGTCGCGTGCCATGGTCAACTTCATGTACGGTTACCGCCGCAAATTAAGCCAATTATCCATAGGCCAAATTTTCCGCGCTTAATCAGCGCGCTTCAATTTTTTAGAGTAAAAAATTATGGAATTATTTAGAATCAAGAACGACATCCCCTTCATGAGCTACGGCCGTTTAACGACGGCCATCTCCTTGATTACTTTCGTGCTAGCCGTGGTGTTTTTAGTCACTCGTGGTTTGAATTTTGGCGTGGACTTTACTGGCGGCACCATCATGGAAGTGAACTACCCGCAAGCCGCCAACTTAGAAAACGTGCGCAAAGCGGTCGACAGCATAGGCCTCAAAGAAGCCACCGTGCAAAACTTTGGCTCCAGTCACGATGTGTTAATCCGCTTGCCGGTTAAAGCCGGTGTATCGGTATCGCAATTGTCCGAGCAAGTTAAAAGCGCCCTGGTGACAGCCGACCCAAAAGCAGAAGTGCGCCGCGTCGAATCAGTGGGCGCGCAAGTTGGCGACGAGCTGTATGAAAACGGCGGCCTAGCCCTATTCTTTGTCAGCTTAGGCATCGTCTTGTACTTGTGGTTACGATTTGAATGGCGTTTTGCCGTGGCCGCAATCATCGCCAACATGCACGACGTGGTCATCATCCTAGGCTTTTTTGCCTTCTTCCAATGGGAATTCAATCTGACCGTGCTGGCCGCCATTTTGGCGGTGTTAGGTTACTCGGTGAACGAATCCGTGGTGGTGTTTGACCGCGTGCGGGAAAACTTCCGCAAGATGCGTAAAGCCAGCGTGGTGCAGGTCATCGACAACGCCATTACCCGCACCATGTCACGCACCATCATTACCCACACCATGACGCAAACCATGGTCGGCTCCATGTTGCTGTTTGGCGGTGAAGTGCTGCACAACTTTGCCCTGGCCCTTACCATCGGTATTTTATTCGGCATCTATTCGTCCGTGCTGGTAGCTTGCCCCATCGCCATGTGGTTGGGCGTGAGTCGCGCCAACTTAATTGGTGACGTAGAGAAAAAAGACGATGCTGCTAAAAGCGGGAAAAAGGCCGACGTGGCAGAGCCGCACCCGTCCGATTTCGCATAAAATCATCATGACCCTAAGCAATCAAGTGCGCCATTTCTGTCGCACTTGATTATCCCCCGCACACCCGTATACACTCACCATAACTTCATCACCGACTAAGACGAATTGGACAACATCCCCATTTCTTGGCAGTTAGGCATCTTAATCCTACTGCTGGTTATTTCCGGCTTTTTCTCTATAGCCGAAACCAGCTTGATGTCGCTCAACCGTTACCGCTTGCGGCATCTGGTCAAACAAGGCCACCGAGGCGCACGCTTGGCCAGTAAACTGCTGGCTAAAACCGACAAATTGCTGGGCGTCATTCTGCTATGCAATAACTTCGCCAATGCCGCTTCCGCCACCTTGGTCACGGTCATCATCGTCGAACTGTTTGGTGAAGGCGAATGGGTATTGATGGCCGGCACCTTGGCCGTGACCTTTGCTATTTTAGTCTTCAGTGAAATTTCACCTAAAGTCATCGCCGCCGCCTACCCAGAAAAATTAGGCATATTTTGCAGCTACTTGCTTTACCCGCTATTAAAAGTCCTTTACCCGGTGGTGTGGTTCATCAACTTGTTTGTTGGGGCTTTATTGCGCCTATTAAAAATTCGCGTCAATTTCGAAGAAAGCACGCAGTCCTTAACCATGGATGAATTGCGTAGCATCGTCACCGATGCCGGGCACTTCATGCCCAAGAAACACCAATCCATATTGTTGAATTTGTTTGAATTAGAAAACATCACGGTCGACGACGTGATGACGGCCCACACCTTGGTTGAGGCAATAGACTTGGACGAACCCATGGAAGCAATTTTGGAAAAAATTGCCACCAGCCAACACACCCGCTTACCCGTGCACCAAGGCGAGCACGAGGAAATGATAGGCATCTTGCACCTACGCAAAATCATGTCGCTGTTACGGGCACACAGCGCAGACGAGACGCTGGATAAAGCGGCATTGATGGAAGCCATTAGCGAGCCCTACTTCATTCCTTCTGGCACACCGCTGTACACGCAAATTCAGCAGTTTCAAGAAAACAAACAGCGCGTAGCATTGGTGGTGGACGAATACGGCGAATTCAAAGGCTTGATCACCTTAGAAGACATACTCGAAGAAATGATAGGCGACTTCACCACGCAATCGCCATCCCGATTTGGTGGTTTTAAAAAAGAGGCGGATGGCAGTTGGCTGGTGGACGGCAGCAGCAGCTTGCGCGAGCTAAACAAAAAACTGCATCTAAACTTCCCGCTGGACGGCCCACGCACGCTTAATGGCTTGATCATAGAGCATTTTGAAGACATCCCAGAATCCAATACCAGCTTCAAGGTCGGCAAGCACGTCTTAGAGATCGTGCAAACGCAAGATCGCATCGTTAAAAGCGTGAAAATTTTCCCGTAATTCCAGCCCTACGACAGGAAAAATTTAAGTGCCCCGCGCTTAAATTTGACTTGAATTTTTCAGCGCTTAGCCCAAAATAAAAGCCTATGACGCAACACGCAAATAACACGGCGATTAAAACCAAGCCAGCCAAAACCAAACTGCCTCCCCTGTATAAGGTGCTGCTTTTAAATGACGATTACACGCCCATGGAATTTGTGGTGGATTGCATCACGCAGTTTTTTAACAAAAGCCGTGAACAAGCAACGAAAATCATGCTCCAAGTGCACACGGAAGGCGTAGGTGTTTGTGGTTTATACCCGCAAGACATCGCTGAAACAAAAATGCATCAGGTGCAGCAGGCGGCCAAAGTAGCACAACACCCATTGCAATGCATTATTGAACCGGTCTAAACCCCAATTTGTATTTTATTAAATAAAGCTAGGACACCCGATGATTGCTCAAGAACTAGAAGTTAGCCTACACATGGCGTTTATGGACGCTAGGCAAAAGCGTCATGAGCTTATTACCGTCGAGCACTTGCTATTGGCCATGATAGACAACCCGACTGCGGCCGATGTGATGCGCGCCTGCGGGGCCAAATTAGAAATTCTGCGCGGTGAACTCAACCAATACATAGAAGAGCACACGCCCACTGTGAATGGTGAAGAAGAAGTCGACACCCAACCCACCCTGGGCTTTCAACGTGTCATACAACGCGCCATGCTGCACGTGCAATCGTCAGGCAAAAAAGAAGTGACCGGCGCCAACGTATTGGTGGCGATCTTTGGGGAAAAAGAATCGCATGCGGTGTTTTTCTTGCAGCAGCAAGGCGTGACCCGTTTAGACGTGGTCAATTTCATTTCGCACGGTGTATCAAAAGTCGCCGAGACAGCCAAAACCGAAGGTACCGAGCAAGAAACCGAAGCCGAAGCCACGCCCAATGGCGCCTTAGATAACTACGCGCTGAACCTAAATGCACAAGTGGCAGCCGGTAAAATTGACCCGTTGATAGGCCGTGGTCCGGAATTGGAAAGAGTGGTGCAAACCTTGTGCCGTCGCCGCAAAAACAACCCCTTATTGGTGGGCGAAGCCGGTGTTGGCAAAACTGCCATCGCCGAAGGCTTGGCGCGCCGCATAGTGGAAAAAGACATCCCCGACGTGTTAGCCAATGCCACCGTCTACGCCTTAGACATGGGCGCATTATTAGCCGGCACCAAATACCGCGGTGATTTTGAGCAACGCCTAAAAGCGGTGATGAAACAATTGGCCGAAAACCCAGACGCGATTTTATTCATAGATGAAATCCACACCTTGATAGGCGCCGGCGCAGCCAGCGGCGGTAGCATGGACGCCAGCAATTTATTAAAACCGGCCTTATCCAATGGCAGCTTAAAATGCATAGGCGCCACCACTTACCAAGAGTACCGTGGCGTGTTTGAGAAAGACCACGCGCTCACCCGCCGCTTCCAAAAAATTGACGTGGCCGAACCCAGCGTGGCGGAAACCATAGAAATTTTAAAAGGCCTTAAATCCCGTTTTGAGGCACACCATAAAGTTAAGTACGCCAGCAGCGCCTTAACCACGGCAGCGGAATTGTCCGCCAAATACATCAACGACCGCCATCTACCGGACAAGGCCATAGACGTAATCGATGAGGCCGGTGCGGCACAACGCGTGTTGCCAAAATCCAAACAAAAGAAAGTCATAGGCAACAAAGAGATAGAAGACATCATCGCCAAAATTGCGCGCATTCCGCCCAAAAACATTTCCAGCGATGACCGCAGTGCCCTCAAGACCTTAGAACGCGATTTGAAAGCCGTGGTGTTTGGTCAAGATAAAGCCATAGAGGTATTAAGTTCAGCGGTTAAAATGGCGCGCAGCGGCTTAGGTCAAACCAATAAGCCCATAGGTAACTTCTTGTTCAGCGGCCCTACCGGTGTCGGTAAAACCGAAGTGGCCAAGCAATTGGCCTACATCATGGGCATAGAATTGATACGCTTTGACATGAGTGAATACATGGAACGCCATGCCGTTTCACGCCTCATAGGCGCGCCGCCAGGTTACGTAGGCTTTGAGCAAGGCGGCTTGATGACCGAGGCGGTCAACAAACACCCTTACTGCGTAATATTGCTAGACGAAATTGAAAAAGCCCATCCGGATATTTTTAATGTGCTGCTACAGGTGATGGACCACGGCACCTTGACCGACAACAACGGTCGCAAGGCCGACTTCAGAAACGCCACCATCATCATGACCACCAACGCCGGTGCCGAGAACCTATCCAAAACCAATATGGGCTTCACCAGTGCTAAGCAAGCAGGCGACGAGCAGGCCGACATCAAGCGTTTATTCTCGCCGGAATTCCGCAACCGCTTGGATGCCACGGTATCCTTTGCGCCCTTGTCGCAAGACATCATTATTCGCGTGGTGGATAAATTCTTGATTCAATTGGAAGACCAACTGCACGACAAAAAAGTCGAGGCCACTTTCAGCGATGCGCTAAAAGCCTACTTGGGTAAAAAAGGCTTTGACCCCTTAATGGGCGCAAGGCCTATGGCCCGATTAATCCAAGACACCATACGCAAGGCCTTGGCCGATGAATTGCTGTTTGGCCAATTGGCTAACGGTGGCGCGGTGCACGTAGACATAGACGAGCTAGAGCAAGTGCGCTTGGTGTTTAGCCACGACCAAGCAGGCGCGCCTGCCTCCATGGCCACAGCCAACTAAGCCTTCGCCATCACCCCTAGAAACAAGCTTGATTCAAGCCTAGCTTGCAACCAAGCTTGCAGTTTGGGGTAGGCTGCCTGAGCAAACCAATTGGCGTCCACTGCGGCAAACTGCCTAATAAACGGGAAAATGGCCACGTCGGTCAGACTCAAGTGCGCGCCACTTAAAAAAGGCCAATCTTGCAGCGCTTGCTCTAATTTACGCAAAAAGTCTTCGGCTTGGCTGCGATAGCTTGCTGCCGATTGCTCAGGAAAGCGGCTGGCGTATTTGTACTTATCCAAGGCCTGCTTAAATACTCCGTCGTTTTCGCTGATCAGTGCCTGACTTTTCTCGCAATCAATGCCTAACCACTGAGCTGGGTCATGCTGCTGCAAGGCCCAATGCATGATGTCCAAGCTTTGATCCAACACCCGACCATCAGGCAAGACCAACACCGGCACCGTGCCTTTAGGCGAAACGGCCAACAAACTCGGCGGTTTGTCTTTTAGGGAAATGTCCTGCACTTGGTAGGCGATGCCAGCATAACTTAAAGCCATGCGCGCACGCATGGCATAAGGGCAGCGACGGTAGGAGTAAAGCAGCGCTAAGGAAGCCATGCTAAAAGTTTAAGCCAGTTTGCGGCAGACGTCATGCACCAAGCCTGGCCCTTGGTAAATTAAGCCGCTGTATAGCTGCACCAAATCGGCACCGGCGGCCAGTTTGGCTAAGGCATCATCGCCAGACAATATGCCGCCCACGCCTATGATAGGCAAACTGCCTTGCAAGCGTTGCGCCAGTTCGCGTATGACCCAGGTGGACTTTTCCCTGACCGGTGCGCCGGATAAACCGCCGGCTTGATCAGCATGCTTAAGACCTTGAACCGCATCACGCGACAAGGTGGTGTTAGTGGCAATCACGCCGTCCATTTTCTGTGCCATCAACAAATCGGCAATTTCATGCAGTTGCTCCAAGCTTAAATCCGGTGCAATCTTCAAGACGACCGGCACGTATTTACCGTGCTTATCCGCGAGCTTAGCTTGTTCTTGCTTGAGGCTTTGCAGCAAGGACGACAAGGCCTCTTTTTCTTGCAGTGCGCGCAAATTCTTAGTGTTGGGCGATGATATATTGACCGTCACGTAACTGGCATGCGGGTAAACTTTTCTCAGGCAAATTAAATAATCGTCCACCGCATTTTCCATAGGCGTGGCAAAGTTTTTGCCTATATTAATACCGAGGACTCCGCGGTATTTGGCCGCCTCAACGTTACGCAGCAATTGATCCACGCCCAGATTATTAAAGCCAAAGCGGTTGACGATGCCTTGCGCTTCCGGCAAACGAAACAAGCGTGGCTTGGGGTTGCCAGGCTGAGGCAAAGGCGTGACCGTGCCCACTTCAATGTAGCCAAAACCCAATGCCGCCATGCCATCGATGACACGGGCATTTTTGTCTAAGCCTGCTGCCAGGCCAACTGGATTAGGGAAGTCTATGCCCATTACGCGGCGTGGTTGGCAAACCGGTGCGGCAGGATAAAGCTTAAGCAAGGCCAAGCGCTCGGCTAGGCGTAAGCTGGCTAAGCTTAAGTCGTGGGCTAATTCAGCATCGAGCTGAAACAATAAGGGTCTAAGCAGTGAGTATGGTGTCATGCTGCAATTTTACTTTATTCTGCCGCCTATGTAAGCAAGCTGCTTACAGCCTAATGGCCAAGCTTTATTATTTAGCTTAGCGCAACATAACCGGCAAATACGATTAAAATATCCCCATGAATCAGCCATTAGCATTATTAAACCAACTGACGCCCAGTGAATTTCTAGACCAGTATTGGCAAAAAAAACCCTTGCTGATTAAGGCTGCCATCCCCAACTTTGAGGGCCTGCTCAGTCCGGAAGAGCTGGCCGGATTAGCTTGCGAGGAGGACGTGCAATCGCGCATCGTCGAATACAAAAAAGGGGTTTGGCACGCTCAGCATGGGCCCTTCACTGAAGACGATTTTGCGGCCTTGCCGGATAAGCCATCAGCCGAACATAATTGGACTTTGCTGGTGCAAAGCGTTAACCATTTTTTACCAGAAGCCACTACGCTATTGCAGCAATTTTCCTTTATTCCGCACGCCAGACTCGATGACCTCATGGTCAGCTACGCCCCGCACGGTGGCGGCGTAGGCCCACACTTTGACAGTTACGACGTGTTCTTATTGCAAGGCCAGGGCAAGCGCTTATGGCGCATTAGCGAACAAAGCGACTTAAGCTTAGTGGAGGGAGCGCCGCTGCGCATATTAAAAAATTTCGACACCAAACAAGAGTGGTTATTGGAAGCCGGTGACATGCTCTACTTGCCGCCGCATTTAGCCCACTGGGGCATCGCCGTTTCCGATGGCGATCAAGATTGCATGACCTATTCGATCGGCTTTCGCGCGCCCAAAAACCAAGAATTAGCCAGTGAATTTTTCGGCTTTATGCAGGACAAAATCAACCAAGAAGCCATACCACTGGCGGGCCTCTATCAAGATGCCAACTTAAGCTTGCAATCCCACCCAGCTGAAATCAGTGCCGACATGGTCGCCGCCGTTAGCGCACAACTGCAAAGCATACAATGGTCAAGCAGCACGGTGGCGGAGTTTCTGGGGCGCTATTTATCCGAACCCAAAAGCCACGTGGTATTCGACGCCAATAAAAAAATAAGCCAGACTGCTTTTCTTAAACAAGCGAGCAGTCGTGGATTATGCTTGGATTTGAAAAGCCTGATGTTATTTGAAGGCCAGCGTTTTTACTTGAATGGCGAAATGACGGATAGTGCCAGTGAAGCCGTAGCCACCTTAAAAAAATTGGCCGATTGCCGACAATTGGATGCGGCCGATTTAGAAGGTAGCTTAAATCATGACAATTTGAGCGACCGACTATATGCTTGGTATTTAGCCGGTTACCTGCATTTTTTAGATTAAGCCCGCTGAACATGCAATAGATTGTGGCACAGCTTATGCTTAATAAAATCAGCTAAAAGCCTACATAAATTGTAAAAAAACTGTAAAAAATTAACTTTTCTTCAAATATCCGCCTTTATCTGCGGAAAAATACTGGTTTTTTTTATAATTGCTGGTAAAATTTGCCTCACTCGGTACTGCTCATTAGATAAAACTTTTCAGCGTCTATCGAAAAAGCTTTTTTAACCCGTTGTAAACCTTAAGGAAATAAAATGACACGTTCTATTCTACTTGCTGCATTATTAGCTCTTGCTGTTACTGCTTGTGGCGAAAAAGCTGCTGAAGCTCCTGTTGAAGCTCCTGCTGCTGTTGAAGCTCCTGCTGCTGACGCTGCTCCTGCTGAAGCCGCTCCTGACGCTGCTGCTGCTCCTGCTGAAGCTGCTAAGTAATTAGCTCTTTGCACGCATTAAAAAAGCCGACCTTAGTCGGTTTTTTTTATTTCTATCGCGCCCTATTAGCGTATTTCACGCCAATCCAAACCCAGCGCCTGATCGGCTACCGCCACCCAATCCGCTTGACAATTCAGCACCCCTGCTAAGGCTTGCTTGGCCAGATCCGGGGTATTGTTTTTAGCACTCAAATGCGCCGCGACGATGTGTTGCAATTGACTGTTATCTAATTTAGCCAAAATGTTCGCCGAGGCTAAATTCTCCAAATGCCCCAAATCGCCACCGACGCGTTCTTTAAGTGATCGACTGTAGGGCCCGACTTTGAGCATGGCGGCATCGTGATTGCATTCTAAAACCAAGGCATGGCAGGCACTTAAGGTTTGCTCTATGTGTGGCGTAGTTCTGCCCACGTCGGTGAGCACACCTAGACGCTTGTCACCATCAGAAAACACGCATTGTATGGGTTCGCGCGCATCGTGCGGCACTGGGTATGGCTGGACTTCTAGGCCTCGGATGGCAAATGCCCGGTGGCTATTCACCACATGCAAATCCAGCCGGTGCTGATTGGGCATGTAGCGGTCCACCATTTTCAGGGTGCCGTAACTTAACCAGACGGGGATGTTGAATTTGGCGGCAAACTTAAAGGCACCGCCGGCGTGATCGTCGTGCTCATGGGTGATGACGATGCCGTTAATATGAGTGGGCTCTAGTTCCAACCTAGCCAACCTGGCCAGCGTTTCTTTTATACTAAAACCGCAATCCAACATTAGGCAGGTGTTGCCAGCCTGCACCACTAAGGCATTGCCAGCACTGCCACTGCCTAATGAGGCAAAGCGCATAGGAAATAGTTATCTTGAGGGCTTATTTCAATTGCTCGTACATCAACGCGACTATGCGATTGGCTGTCGTCGTAGCAACGCGTGCGCCGTCTTTATCCACCACCGTTACTATGCTGTTGTCCTTGTCGCCGTCCGCCACTTTAATGCGGTATTGTTTTTCTGGGTTCACTTTTGCTTTGTCGTCCGTGCCCCAGAATTTCAATTTTTCTATCATGCTTTTATCGTCTTTAGGTGCGGCAGCCGTGCTTTCTTTTTTGTCTTCGTTACCCCAGAATTTCAAGGTATCCAACAAGCCTTTCTTTTTCTTAGGTCCGTCGTCGATGTCCACGTCGGCATAGCGAACAAAGAATAAACCCTTGGAACGGTCTTTATCTTCTATGACAAAACCCACGCGGTCTAAGGCCAAACCTACGCGGCGCCATGCCCGATCAAATGTGTCGTTTAAAATCAAACTGGCGCTGCCATCGGCTTCTTTTTTAACGTCGGCGCGTTTAATGGTCACGCCTTGCGCCATGATGGCTTTGGATTTTTGTTCTTCCACGCCCAATTTAACCATGAGTCGACGTAGCAATTCGGCATCGTATTCGGCCTCCCTAACGTCTTCGGCTACCGGTGTTTTGCTATCCAATTTATAACCGGTATCGATTTCGCCTAACTGCGTTTTAATGCGGTTTTTACCGTCATCGGGTGCACCAGCAACCGAGCGATGCGTCATGTAGATCTCCGTGGTGTTAGGCTCTTCGCCTCTATCCAATCGTGTGCGAAATTTTTTCTTATCGGCGTAACCGGATAGCTTATCCAACATCTTGTCAAAACGGTCGCCTAAGCCGGCTTTTTCATCCTTCTTGATGGATTCGGCATCCACCCACTCGGTTTCCATCACGCCCAATTGTGCATTTTCTGAGCGCACGGCAAAGCCTTGGTCTGCCCAAAAATCTAACACCACCGGCCAGACTTTTTCAGCGGGCGCATTCACCACTAACCAACGTTGTGCGCCGGCCCTCTCCAAGCGCACGCCATCGGGTGTGGCCAAGACTTTTTCCACGGCCACTTCTTGGCCTTCTTGTGCTTGGCTGTAACTGGAATAGTTGGTGCTGCCAGGTATGCTGTAAGCGTCGCTGACTGGGCTGGCAGTCAAATCCGGCGGCACTTCCAATGGACGCGAACGCGCCGCGCCTTTGTAATCCGAGGTGTTATTGATAAACGGAATGGAATCGCACGCCGCCAAGCTGGCAAGCATCAATAAGTAAAGAGCGCTGTGTTTGATATTCATTTGTTTCATTAACCTCAAAATTAAATCGTTTGAACCCGTTCTAGATAGTCTTACAACAGATTTGCCGGCTTGCAGGCGGCGCGCAATACATCGTGGTAAGCGGCAGACAAAGGCACCATGGGTAAGCGTATGCCGGCTTTAATTAAACCCATTTCTTGCAAGACCCATTTCACCGGAATGGGATTGGCTTCCACGAACAGTTTTTGGTGTAAGCCAAACAGTTTGGCATTAATGCCACGCGCTTTGACTGCGTCGCCAGCCATGGCCGCTACGCACATATCGTGCATCAATTTTGGTGCCACATTGGCCGTCACGGATATCACGCCTTTGCCACCTAACAACATCAAACTCATGGCCGTGGCATCGTCACCACTTAATACCGCAAAATCCAGTGGGGCGCGCAACAACAAATCGGTGCCGCGCTCTATGCCGCCGGTGGCATCTTTGATGCCTATGATATTCGGGTGTTGGGCCAAGCGTAACACCGTGTCGTTGCTGATATCGCAACCGGTGCGTCCAGGCACGTTGTACAAAATTTGGGGGATAGCAACCGCATCGGCAATCGCCTTAAAGTGCTGATACAAACCTTCTTGAGTGGGTTTATTGTAGTAGGGCGCCACCAACAAACAAGCGTCCACGCCCAACTCTTGGGCTTTTTGCGTAAGCGCTATGGCTTCTTTAGTTGAGTTGGCACCGGTGCCGGCAATCACAGGCACGCGGCCGCGCACCTGCTCAACCGCGGTTTTGATCAACAAGCAATGCTCGTCGAAATCCACCGTTGGCGACTCACCGGTGGTGCCGACGATGACTATGCCATCGCTGCCTTGCGTTATATGGAATTCGATTAATGCGTTTAAAGACGGGATATCTAAACGGCCGTCTTCAAACATCGGCGTGACGATGGCCACCAAGCTACCCTGAGCGACTGCACTTGCTTGCAACATACGCTAACCCAACTAGTCAGAATGTTGTATTTTAACTTAAAAGCCGGCCAAAAATACAATTTATGCGCGCTTAAGTTGCATGCCCTGCATGCCTTAACCCTATGCGTGTTGTGCGTTTATTCAATACGCTTATATGGGTATAATAAAGCATGCTTTTACAAAGCGAAGAATTGCGGTTATATTGCATGGCTTTTAGCGCCTAGCAAGGCCAAGCCGGCCAGTACCGCTTAAACTAAAGTATAATTTGGCCTCACTCAAAAATAGGCAACCATGACCATCAATTTACACCATTACCTCATGATCTTAATCGGGACCGTGCTGGTCAATAACATCGTGTTGGTTAAAATACTAGGCTTATGCCCTTTTTTGGGCGTGTCCAAGAAGCTAGAGGCTTCAATAGGCATGGCCGGCGCCACCGCTTTTGTACTCAGCATAGGCTCCATGACCAGCTGGGGCATCACCCATTACCTACTCGAACCTAACGGCCTTGAGTACTTGCGCACACTGTCCTTTATCGTAGTGATTGCCGGTGTCGTGCAATTCACCGAGATGGCCATGGAGAAAAACTTTCCGCCGCTTTATCAAGCGCTCGGTATTTTCTTACCCCTCATCACCACCAATTGCGCCGTGTTGGGCATTCCTTTACTGAACGCCCAATCTAGCCATAGCTTTCTGGAGTCGCTGTTTTTTGGCATGGGCGGGGCGCTGGGCTTTTCCATGGTGTTAATTTTATTTGCTTCCATGCGCGAGCGCTTAGAAGCGGCAGACATCCCCTTGGCACTTAAAGGATCCGCCATCGCCTTGGTAACCGCCTCCTTAATGAGCTTGGCATTCATGGGCTTTGCCGGTTTAGATAAATATTAAGTTGGGCGGCACTATCGTCATCTCATGTTAATTTCCCTATACATCATGCTGGGTTTAGCCACACTACTGGGCATAGTGCTGGGTTGTTCCGCCCTCTGGTTTAAAGTCGAGGGCGACCCCCTGGTGGCGCGCATCGATGCCATCTTGCCACAAACGCAATGCGGCCAATGCGGCTACCCTGGCTGCAAACCTTATGCCACAGCAATAGCCGCTGGCGAAGCCGACATCAACCAATGCCCACCGGGCGGCGATGCCGGCGCCCATGCGCTGGCCGACTTAATGGGCGTGGAATACAAGCCACTGAATGCCGAACACGGTGTACCCAAACCCAAATCCGTGGCCTTCATCGATGAGGCGACCTGCATAGGTTGCACGCTGTGCATACAAGCTTGCCCGGTCGATGCCATATTGGGCGCGGCCAAGCACATGCACACCATCATTGCCTCCGAATGCACCGGCTGCGAACTGTGCCTTGCGCCCTGCCCAGTCGATTGCATTAGCATGCAAGCCATAGCCGAACAACCGGATAATTGGAAATGGAAATACCCCATCATTCCGATTACCCCCATGCACGCCCAAACCACATGAACGCCATCCTCAATTTAGCCAGTCGCCTACTACCAGGCTTAGGTCGCCATGATGGCGTGCACGCCTTTAACGGCGGCGTGCACCCGCCTGAGCACAAGAATGAATCCAGCAATGTGCCCATTAGCCAGCTGGCTTTGCCCAAAATGCTAGTTTTACCCCTGCGGCAACACGTAGGTCACATGCCTAAAATATTGGTAAAAGTGGGTGATCACGTTTTAAAAGGGCAATTGTTGGCCGAGGCTGAAGGCACCGTATCGGCCGCCATACACGCGCCTACTTCCGGCACCGTGACCGCCATAGACGAGCAAATCATTCCGCACCCATCGGGCTTGCCTGACGGTTGCATCACCCTCACTAGCGACGGCCTCGACACTTGGGCACCCTTCCAGCCTATAGCTTGGCAACAAGGCGATAAAAAAACCTTGGTCGACAGCCTACGTCGTTCTGGCATAGTCGGCCTAGGTGGCGCCACCTTCCCCAGCCACATCAAATTGCGCAGCAATGGCCAGTCCAATGTCCACACCCTCATCATCAATGCGGCCGAGTGCGAACCCTACATCACCTGCGACGACATGCTGATGCGTGAGCGTGCCGATGAAATCGTCGCCGGCATAGAAATCGTCAAGTATTTATTGGGTGCCGAAACCTGCCTAATAGGCATAGAGGACAACAAACCCGTAGCCGGCACAGCCATGCGTGCCGCCTGTCAACAGGGGCAAGCCGAAGTCAAAGTGGTGCCGACGCTCTACCCGAGCGGGGATGCGCGCCGCTTAATTCAGTTGCTGTTGGATCTGGAAATCCCCAGCGACAAACGCTCAACCGACCTAGGCGTGCAAGTATTCAATGTGGCGACGGTGCTGGCCATTTACCGCTACTTTGCTTTTGGCGAACCGTCTATCAGTCGCATCGTCACCGTCACGGGTAACGTTAGTCGCCCACAAAACTTTGAAGTATTGTTTGGCACGCCGCTAAGCGACTTAATTCAAGCCGCAGGCGGCGCGCTAGCCGACACCAGCCATTTCATCATGGGCGGGCCTATGATGGGCTTTGATTTACCCAGCAGCCAGGTGCCCATTACCAAGGCTGCCAATTGCATCATCGCCGCTAAGCCTGATTTATTCCCAGCAGCGCCCCCGGCTATGCCATGCATACGCTGCACGCGCTGTGCCGATGCCTGCCCGGTCAACTTGCAGCCACAGGAACTTTACTGGTTTGCTAAATCCGACAATTTCGAAAAAGCCCGCGACTACAACTTGTTTGATTGCATAGAATGCGGTTGCTGCAGCTACGTTTGCCCCAGCACCATTCCGCTGGTGCAGTATTACCGCTACGCCAAGAGTGAAATCATTGCCACCGACAAAGCCCAAGAAGCCGCTGATCTGGCGCGCGAGCGCAATGAATTTAGATTGGCGCGCATAGAGCGCGAAAAACTAGAACGGGCGCAAAAGCATGCCGAACGCGCGGTGGCCAATAAGACTGAAGCGTCCGCTCAAGCTAATGCGGCCGAGGTGACCCCATCAGCAAGGCCAAGCGACAGCGCCGTCACAGACAAGCAAGCCGCCATTGCAGCAGCCATCGCCCGCGCTAAGGCCCAAAAATTAGCCGGCAGCCCAGCTGCCGAGCCAAAAGCAACTGCGCCTAGCAAAGCAGAAAGCCTATCGACACCAGCGGATAAACAAGCCTTGATAGCGGCCGCCATAGAGCGGGCAAAAGCCGCTAAACTGGCAGCGGCCCAAGCCGGGTTGGCGCCAAAAAATACGGACAACGTCAGCGCCAGCGTGCAAGCTGAAATCAATCAAACCGATGCCATACGCGAAAAAGCCCGTAAGCTAAATGAATTGGATAGCAGCGAGCCCGATAAAGGATAAAAAATGAACCGTTCACCCTACATCAGTGACGCCCCAAGTGTTAGCACCATTATGCTCAAGGTTTTATTGGCCTTGCTGCCGGCCATCGCCGCCTACACCTGGGTGTACGGTGCCGGCATATTGATGTCTATCGCCATTGCCACCAGTACCGCTTTAATCACCGAAGCGGCTTTACTGAAGGTACGCCAACGCCCAATTAAACCCTATTTAATGGACATGAGCGCGGTCGTGACTGCTTGGCTATTGGCTTTAGCCTTACCCGCCTTAGCCCCATGGTGGCTAGTGGTGGTCGGTACGTTTTTTGCCATTGTCATCGCCAAGCAACTCTACGGCGGCTTAGGTTACAACCCATTCAACCCGGCCATGGTAGGCTATGCCGTGTTGTTGATTTCCTTTCCGCTGATTATGACCAAATGGCCAGCGCCGCTATCCTTAGCCCAGCAGCCTTTAAGCTGGACCGAACAACTGACCTTTATCTTCCAGCAAACCCTCCCGGCTGGCATGACGGTCGATGCCATCAGCTCTGCCACCCCGTTGGATTATTTGAAAACCCAACTGATGCTCAATAAAGACGTTGCCAGCATCAGTCAGTCACCGATATTTGGTCGCTTTGGTGGGCAAGGCCAAGAATGGGTGACGGCAGGCTATTTACTAGGCGGGCTGTATCTTCTGCAACAACGCATCATCAGCTGGCATCTACCCACGGCGTTTTTATTGGCATTGACCGCCATTTCCGGCGCCTTTTACTTGGCTGACCCCAGCCATTTTGCCAACCCCTTGTTTCATGTTGTCAGTGGCGCATCGCTATTGTGTGCCTTTTTCATCATCACCGACCCGGTCAGCGGCCCCACCACACCTAAGGGCAAACTGTATTTTGCCGCCGGCGTGGGCGTGCTAACGTATTTAATACGCGTCTATGGCGGCTACCCAGATGGCGTGGCGTTTGCCGTGCTCATCATGAATATGTGCGTGCCCCTCATCGATGCGCTCACTCAACCACGCGTGTTTGGTCACGAAAAATAATATGGCACAAACCATCATAAAACATGCCCTGAAAACAGCCATCGCCATGCTGGCCTTTGCTTTTATAGGCACATTACTGCTGGCTTACGTGTTCATTGCCACGCGCCCTCCCATAGAGGCCAGCGAAAAAGAAGCCAGGTTAGCCTTGTTTAAGCAAATCCTGCCTGCCAGCAGCTACGACAACGATTTACTGGCTACTCAAGTCAGCATACAACCGAATGCCTTATTGGGTAACCGCCTACCCAGCATAGCCAATGTGGCCACCATCCAACAAAAACCGGCCGGGGTGATACTCGAAGCGATAGCCCACGATGGCTACAGTGGCGACATCAAACTGCTCATCGCCATCCGCGCCGATGGCTCCATCAGCGGCGTGCGCGTGCTAGCGCATAAAGAAACACCCGGATTGGGCGATTACATAGACCTCGCGCATGGCAACTGGATTAAATCGTTTGACGATCAATCCACAGCCAAAACTGCTGTTGAAAAATGGTTGGTAAAAAAAGACGGCGGGCAATTTGACTACATGGTGGGTGCCACCATCACCCCAAGAGCGGTTGTGAAAGCCGTCCTAAAAGCCTTGCAGTATTATGAATTGAACAAACAAACGCTGTTTGCGCCTAAAGCCAATTAGCCTAGGAATTTTTATGACCAATATCTATAAAGAAATCACCATCAATGGCTTGTGGAAACAAAATTCTGGCGTGGTGCAGTTATTGGGCATGTGCCCAACGCTAGCCGTCACCACCAGCGCCGTTAATGGCTTAAGCTTAGGCTTTGCCACGGCCTTGGTCATGGCGGCCGCCAACGGTGCGGTCTCGCCGGTTCGGCAATATGTGCCAAATGAAATTCGCGTGCCGGTGTTCATTTTGGTGATTGCCACCTTGGTAACGGTGATTGACTTATCCATTAATGCTTTTGCCCATGAGTTACACAAAGTATTGGGCATCTTCATTCCCTTAATCGTGGTCAATTGCATCGTGCTGGCCAGGGTGGAATCGTTTGCGGCTAAAAATCCGACCTTACCGTCTATGTTAGACGGCTTCATGATGGGATCAGGCTTAATGCTGGTGCTGGGTTTATTGGGCGCCATACGCGAATTAGTAGGCAAAGGTACCGTGCTGTCCGGGCTGGATTTAGTATTAGGCCCCAGCGCCCATGCTTTCATGTGGACCAGTGTCGACTACCACGGCTTTTTGCTAGCGGTGTTGCCGCCTGGCGCATTCTTAGGTTTGGCTAGCTTAATCCTGCTTCGCAATTGCATAGAAATGCGCAAAACCAAGGCGAATGATGCAAGTGCGCTTGCTGCAACCCCAGCCATGAAACATTAAGCCTAGCGCTCAACACCGGTCTTGCCCTAATCATGAATGCCGAAAAACGCCATGAAATATTTAGGCGCTTAAGTGCGGCCATACCCAACCCGTCCACCGAGCTCAAACACAGCAGCACCTTTGAATTATTAATCGCGGTCATACTGTCGGCGCAAGCCACCGATAAGGGCGTCAATAGCGTCACAGAAAAGCTGTTTGCCGTGGCCAACACGCCGGCCAGTATATTGGCCTTAGGCCTAGACGGCTTGGAATCTTACGTCAACCGCATAGGCTTGTACCACGCCAAAGCCAAGCATATCTTGGCCACCTGCCAAATTTTAATCAACGAGCACCAATCGCAAGTGCCTAATACCAGAGCAGCCTTAGAACGCCTACCTGGCGTCGGCCGCAAAACCGCCAACGTGATATTGAATAGCGCATTTGGCATGCCCACCATTGCCGTCGACACGCATTTATTTCGCTTGGGCAATCGCATTAAACTGGCGACCGGTAAGACCGTGTTGGAAGTAGAGAAGAAATACCTTAAAACCATCCCCGCCGCTTACCTGCAGGATGCCCACCATTTGCTCATCTTACACGGCCGCTACACCTGCGTGGCGCGTAAGCCCAAATGCGCGCAATGCTGCATCGCCGATTTATGTGAATTTAACGCCAAAGAATACCGCTAGCAAAATGAGTTTATATAACCCCAGTCGCGACCAAGCCAGGCAATTTTTATTTGATGCTTGGGCCAAATTTAAGCAAGCCGCCGTGCTCACCGACCTAGAAAAAATTGCCGTGGAAGTCTTGCAAATGCACCCAGAATACCAGGCGATTTTTAACGCGCCCGAGCAGTATTTGCAGCAAGCCTATTTTCCAGAAATGGGCGTGACCAATCCATTTTTACACATCAGTTTGCATCTATCGGTGATAGAGCAAATTAGCATAGATCAGCCAGCCGGCATCAAGGCCATGCACAGTGCATTGCGAAAAAAACACGCTGACGCGCACTTGGCTTACCACGATGTGATGGATTGCCTGGCAGAAACTTTGTGGCAAGCGCAACGCGACAAAACCGGACCAGACGGCGTGCATTACCTGCAATTGCTGCAACAAAAGGTACAGGCTTAAGCTATTTTACTAAACTAAAAAAGCCGGCTAGTAGGCCGGCTTTTTGTTTGCTGAGTGTTGCTCACGCGCTGCTTGCTCACAGCTTAATCATCGAAACTGGCTAATTGCGTTTGTCTATCCGCCAACTCATTAACTAAAGCGGCTTGTTGCGCCGCCGTCATGTCCCACCAGCCTTTGATTTCATCCAGACTGCGGTAGCAGCCTAGGCAAAATCCGTTGGACTCATCGATGGCACACACGCCTATGCAAGGCGATGCGGGTGGGTTATTGGCGAAGGTATCAGTCATGCTATGCCCTGTTAACTTAATTCAATACGCCGTGACATTGTTTGAATTTTTTGCCTGAGCCGCATGGGCATGGGTCATTACGGCCCACTTTAATGCCTGCGCGCACTTGCGGTTGCTCGCCTATAGGCGCGTCATCCGCTGGGTTAGCTAGCGCCTCGTCGTAGTCTGCGTGTTGGTATTGCAGGTTTTCCACTTCCATTGGTTTTTCCACCGCTTCCACGTCGGCTTCGTTCTTAACCTGCACCAACATGGTCACTTTGGTGACTTCGCTTTTCACCGCATTGAGCAAGCCTTCAAACAACTCAAAGGCTTCGCGTTTGTATTCTTGCTTAGGGTTTTTTTGCGCATAAGAACGCAAGTGTATGCCTTGGCGCAAATGATCCAACGCCGCCAAATGCTCACGCCAATGGTTGTCCAAGCTTTGCAACATCACGGAACGCTCAAATTGTCGCATGATGTCGGCACTGGCCAAGTTTTCTTTGGCGGCATACGCACTGTTAGCCGCCTCCAGTATGCGTTCACGCAAGGTTTCTTCATGCAAATCGGGGTTGTCTTCCAGCATTTGTTGTAAGGGAATGCTCAAGCCGGTTTCTGCTTTTAATTCACGCTCCAAGCTCGGCACATCCCATAGTTCTTCCACGCTATCAGGGGGAATGTGCGTGGCCATCATGCTAACCAACACGTCTTCACGCATAGCCAATATGGTTTCGCCCACGTCCGCTGCTTCCAGCAATTCGTTGCGTTGCTCGTAGATGACCTTGCGCTGATCGTTGGCCACGTCAT
>SXGU01265028.1_pt1 | contig 33380 bp, 39 predicted proteins | sample 3174531 | NCBI WGS metagenome assembly SXGU01 (sample SAMN11356863, study PRJNA531348) | freshwater metagenome | isolation source: freshwater sample F1-140 | place: China: Fuxian Lake, Yuxi | collected 2017-12-25 | reverse complement strand
GAAGGTTCAAGCTCAAAAGCTTGCTGTATAATCTGCCAGAAAGCACATCAAAGCGCTCTGTAGCTTCATATAAGCCTGGTTCTCCAAGAACTCTAGCAGTGACACGAACATTACTTGCATTCGCAATTGAATTGAAAACAATCCTTAAATTCAAGGAGTCTCCAGCATCAACAGCAAAGTGTGTTCCTTCATAAATTGGAACGCTATTTGTTTCAACATAAGCTATGTTGGCAAAAGCGCTCACAGCAGGAACAGTTACGAATAACGTAAGTACTGCAACGAACAAACCTACAATTGTTTTTCCGTTCATTCTTTGGTGTATCCAAAATTTAGTTAAAAAAACATCCCAAACTCGTTTTATAAACTTTGTGGTAGCAACAAAATTGTTACCCTCCATAGTGACAAAAAAGCTTATAAAGTATACCTTCAGCTACCTGTTATGATAAAAGAACAAAATAAGATAACGACCATAAAAATAGATAGGGATACCAAGTTAAGACTTGACAAACTCAAAGTCCACGCAAAGGAGAGTTACGACGAAATAATCCAGAAGATACTATATGTTTTGAACTTATGCAAATCAAATCCTTCAGAAGCCAGAGAACGTTTATTAGCGATAGACAAACTAAAACATCTTAATGAAATGAAGAATAAATCTAATATTTAGAGAAATAATCAAAACAACAATCCGTCCTTTATTTCTCCAAGGTTAGCGATGATATGTTTATACAATTTTTCAATAACTACTTTTTGCAAACCTTCTTTCAAAAGACCATGGCAAGCATCAAGATTTCTTTCAGGATATCCGACAACTCCAATAGGATAATAACATCTCATTTCTTGACCCTCATATACTCTTAAATCCAAATCAACATTTTTAGCAGATAATAAAGTCACTTGAATCGCGCAAGAATTAGATTTGGTGCTAAGCACTTCATACCCCCAAGAGCCTTCATCTTGTTCATTGATATAAATTGCGCTTTTGCATCCAGCCATTTTTTCTTTGAAACATTCATAATTCGAACAGGAAACAGGATTAAAAGTGCGATATAATGCAAGCACAGCAACAACAATTATTAGGATGGCAATTATCTCTTTAGCATATTTAAATTTCCTTAAATCAAAACCATCCATATAAAGAAATCACAAAAGTATTATTTAAACTCTTTCTATAAACTAATTAGTTCTATATTTGTCTCAACAGCTGTGAAGTTTTTTGCAGCGATATAAGAAACCCCTCTTTCCTCACACGCTTGTATAATTTGCTTAGTTGCAATTCCGTCAATAATTAAAGCAGTAATTTTTTGTCTGTTTCTCATAATTACGGGAACGACTTCAACACTCGAAACATTTCTTATTATAGACAAATCAGCAGCCAAAATTAAGGCCTGTTTGCTACCAGCAATTTCAGAATATTTTTCTTTCAATGCTTTTTTTACATCTCCTTCAAACGGAGCTATTTCTTCTTCACCTATTCCTTCTCTGTTAAGTCTATAAAGAAATTCCTTAGCTGGCATTCTTTTTCTTAAACTCAAGAGTATTTCTTTCCCTGCTAATTCCTCAACTTCTTTACCATCTGGAGCAACAGCAATAAATGCAATATTCGCATTATCGCACACATTACGGGCAATCAATTTTCCACCCCTATCTCCATCAACAAAAAGAGTTATTTCTTTTTCCCTACTTAATTTAGCAATTTCCTTAGGAAGTTTAGCACCATTCATTCCGATAACATTATTCACTCTATTTTTTAGAAGATTAACAACATCAGCGCGACCTTCAACAACTATAATCTCATTTCCAGAAAGATCTCCTGCAGGTAGCTGCTCTTCACCATATTCTTGTATTTTAGAAGCTCTACTCTCATCTTTCAAAGTTTTAGCCATGCCTATATCTCCAGAAGTATCTAAACCCTCGAGTAACTTTTTGGCTCTTTCAATAATATAATCTCTCTTGCTTCCTCTAACATCTTCTATTTTAGTTATTGTAATTTTAGCTTCAGTCGGACCAATCTTATCAATTGTTTCAAGAGTAGCGGCAATAATAGTAGTCTCAGATTTGTCAAGAGCAGAAGGTAGTTTAATTTCACCAACAGTTTTTCCATCAACAGTATTCATTTCAACTTCAATTCTGCCTATTTTTCCTTCCTTCTGAAGTTCGCGCATTTCAAGTTCTGTTCCTAAAAGACCTTCAGTTTGACCGAATATGGCTCCAATAACATCTGGTTTTTCAATAGGCCCTTCAGAAGCAAAGCTAGCATAAACCATATATTTTATTGATACCGGACTTACTTTAGCCATTTTTTCCTATTATCTTATAATACTAAAAGGTAGAATTTTCGTTCTCTCGCATCTATCAACGGCAAAAGCCGAATAAGTGTGAATGTGATGAAATACTATCAAAGTACTATCGTGATAAAATAATTTCGTTTGTCAGCTATTTAAACTTTACGTAGGGATAAATTTTAAACATTCTCATAGAAAGTTTATGAAAAAGTTACTATCTAATGCTCTTAAAATTTTTTGGAACTGAAAGACTCCAATCATATATAGCCGCTATAAGTTAATTCTTTGTTTATCCATATATAAGAAATATTTTACCCGTATTGGATCTATCAGAGTCAGTATAAATAACAATTAAATTTTCAAAATTTCTTGCAATAAAAATACCTGTTTAGAACAAGATAAAAAATTAAATTATCCCTTTCCTTTTTATATTTTATTCTCGTCGCAAAAACACGAAAAGATTTAAATATACCAAGACAAAATAAATTAGAGGTAAAAGATGGTGATGACAACAAATGAACCTATAAAATCTTCTAACTCGTCTTGTGACGAGGAGGAATTTCAGGAAACGAACATAGATGAATTATGCGAAGATCTTGAAAGTCTTTCATTTTAATTTTTTTGTTTAACAAATAGCAAATAATTGTCACAAATTAAAAAATTCAAATTAGAAATTTTTTTCTTTTTTATAATTTAGAAATTTTATGGTGGTAACAAACCCATCCCACCAGACATTTTATCTTTAAGAGAATGATATTCTCGAGTATTACCTAATTTCAAATATAAATTCAAAAGTTGATTTTGAACATCTAATTTTTCTTGAGGATTCAAGTCCATAGAGAGCATTTTTTGATATAATGCCTTCGCATTGCTTCTCCTATCTTGTTTAATATAATCTTGGGCTTGAGTAAAATGAAATTGTTTGAATTGCTGTTTCATTTCGTATTTTTCTCGATCATTCCCTAAAGCAAGAGCTTGTGAAAATATTCTTTCTGCTTCAGAGAAGTCGTTTCCTTTAACATGAAATTCAACAGCTTTCATATATTGCATTATTTTTTCTCTGAATGTCGTCGTGATTTCAGCAGCACTCTTTATGGTTCTTCCAGCGTCAAGGTACATTTTTTTCTGTTCGTATATTCGAGCAAGTTCAAGCATAACAAATTTTCTAGTATCAAAATCAAGTTGAGATTTAGCAGCTCTTTGAAGATAAGACATTTTTACATATTCTCCCATAGTCCTCATTTTAGACTCAATTTCAGACTTTGTTTTTTCCATCACCGGCTTATCAACAATATACATATCATTCAAAAATAATCTTGCTTTATAATGTTTATGTTAATGGTCTGTCATATTTATCAAAATATAATCATCTTATTGACAATAATATTTTTAACTTCCAAATTATCAAATCAAAAATGGTGAAGTTTATAGAAACAATAGAATTAATGACCTCTAGTCTTACTTTAGATAGTTTAATTTTAGAATCGTATCCTGGTGAGATTTTTGAGTCACAAAGACAAGTTGTAAAGAAAGACAGAAATTGGTATTTCTATTTTACAGGATTACAAAAAAGTAAATTATTTCCATTTTTAGATAAAGTTAATTCTTTATTAGGCAACGAACAATATGTGGTCAGAGAAAAAGGACAAGATATATTAATTAGAAATTCCCAAGGTTCATTAATATATTTAGAATAAATTAAAGATAAAAGAATCAGAGGTGCTCGTTTCAATGTGTTTTCGAAATACCAAAAGGTTTTTTCGTTTATATTAAAAATCTAAAACCACACCTCTAGATTGAATATGACAAATTAAAGAGGATTATCTTATATATAAATCTTTCTAAAGACAGAAAATTTTATACATATTGTTATCAGACAAGATTTATTTAAATTTCTTAGAGTGTTTTCTAAACAATTTCCAGCCACCGATAACTCCAACAGTAAGTAAAACATGAATCCAAATTTTTGAGATTTTTGGTGGAAAAATATCCATAACATTAAGCATAAAATGTTTAATATCCTCAACAAAAGAAAGATTTCTCATATTAACTCAAATTATTATACAAATTAATTCTTTTTAGCAGTGATTTCCAAACAAACACCAGCTGCAACTGTAGATCCAGCATCACGAATAGCGAATCTTGCCATGTGAGGGTTAGTAGCGTTTGTTTCAAGAACAAGGTTTCCGATAGGTCTCAATCTAACCTTCGCAACATCTCCATTCTTCAAGAAGTCAGGATTTGCAGCTTTAGTTCCATCAGGAGACTGTTTCTCAATTAATTCAATAAATTGACATGGAACTTGAGCAGTGTGAACGTGGAACACAGGAGTATATCCTTTAGCTATAACTGTTGGATGTGATATGACTGCAATCTGCGCAATAAATTCTTGAGCAATTATAGCTGGTTTAGCAGCGTCACAAATAACGTCCCCTCTTGCAACATCTTTCTTTCCAACTCCTCTTATATTAATTCCAACATTGTCTCCAGCTTCAGCTTGAGGCATTTGTTCATGGTGCATTTCAATTGTCTTAATTTCTCCATTGATTCCAGTTCCAGTTCTTCCAGGTAAGATTATAACTTTTTGTCCAAGCTTCATAACTCCAGTTTCAATTTTTCCAACTGGAACAGTTCCGATACCAGTAATTTCATAAACATCTTGCAAAGGCATTCTCAAAGGTAAATCTGTTGGTTTATTTGGTAAGTCAAATAAATCTAATTGTTCACGAATAGTTGGTCCCTTGTACCAAGGCATTTTATCTGATTTCTTAACAACATTTTCTCCAAGATATCCGGCAGCAGGGATGAAAGCCATAGTTTCAACTTTATATCCAGCCATCTTCAAAACAGCAGAAACATCAGCAACAACTTTCTTGTAAGCATCTTCTTTCCATTCAACAGTATCCATTTTATTAATAACTACTGCAATTTGTTTAACACCCATAGTTTTCAAAAGCCAAGCGTGTTCCTTAGTCTGTGGTTGAACTCCTTCAGCAGCTGCAACTGTCAAGAAAGCAGCGTCAGATTGTGAAGCTCCAGTAATCATGTTTTTAATAAAGTCTTTGTGTCCAGGAGCGTCAATTATTGTAACTTCATACTTGTTAGTAATTAATTTTTGATAAGAAAGGTCAATTGTAACTCCTCTTTCTCTCTCTTCTTTGAATTTGTCCATAACATAAGCGAATTCAAATCCAGCTTTACCATGCTCTTTAGCAATTGCTTTAAGTTTGTCAATTTCCTGCTGAGGAATTGCACCTGCATCGAACATCAATCTACCGATAGTAGTGCTTTTTCCATGATCTACGTGACCTACGAAAGCGACGTTAATTGTTGGTTTTGTTTTTGCCATGTTATTTGTAACACACTTTATTTTTGAGGGTATATAAATCTTGTGATTTCACAAGATTTATGCTCGAAATTACTCGTAGTTTCGTTGTTTAAACCTTTCTAAAAATAAAAGTTTATGCCTGTTGTCGTCAGACAAATTTGCGTAAACTTCACTTTTAAATTTTAAGAGACTGAACAAAACACACAAATATATTTAAACAATTCAATATCAAAATAAAATATGGAAAAAGATCAAGAGATGATTGTCGAAGAAGGAACATATAATATGATCGCAAATACAGATAAAGACTTCAAAATAACTCATCTTGTTCTTAAGGCATCAAATGGTTCCAAGAGAGTTTGGAAAATTCAGGAATTAACAGAAAAAGACGTTTCTTTTAAAATCGAAAAATTTGCTTAATTATAAAATCTATTTTTTATTATTCGCTTATAATTAGAACTCAAATCTTCGGAATTTATTAATTCTCTATCGTGAATATTCTCTAAATAAGCTCTAGTTTCAGCATCAAGTTCTTCTTCAATTCTTCTATTATTATTTAACTTTGTTCGAATCTTACGGGGTTTTCCTTCTCGACTAGAGCGACCATATAATTGTCTGTTATTCATAAAACCTATTCAAAAAACTAATTAATAAACATTTAGATAAAAACTAACATCAATCAACAATATCGAACAAATGCAAATTTGTGAGTATTTGATAACCTCAGTTAGCAATATCGAACAAATGCAAATTTGTGAGTATTTGATAACCTCAGTTAGCAATATCGAACAAATGCAAATTTGTGAGGTCTGTTGATCTCAATCAACAATATCGACTAAATGTATGTTTTTCAACAGGGACTTCTTTGTGTTCAACAATCTCTTTTTTTGAATTCGCTCGGTTCTTGATTTTCACAATTTCTTCTTTGATAAAATGTTCAACTCTTTTACTCATAGAAATTCCTTGTTTCTTACAGTATTCAGAAAATTGTTTGTAAACTCCATCATCCACATTGAAAGTCTTTATACCCATTTTTAATTCATTACCTCTAATGTGAGTGAAGACGAACAGTTAGGAATCAAACAGACAGAAAAATCTATTGATTTTTCTTGTATTGAAAATTTATTGCTAATTTGTGAAATTTTCATATTATATAATCTTAATTAAACTTAATAAACTTATTCCTATAAATTAACACGAACTTAAAGAGTTATATAACGTTATATAAGTTTAGATAATCTCAGAAACGGAAAGACTTTTAAATCAAATTTATTCAAAAAACGAATGGACCTTCAAAAACACAGCATAGAAACAATTCATTTTGATGGAAAAGATAGAGAATACGATGTAATGGATAATCCAGAAAGATTAATTGTTCCCAAATATTTTATCAGTTACGGAAATGGTCGACCTTTCATTTCTTTAGAAATTCCAAAAGAATATCGTCCACATATTGTTCGCCATGAATTATATGAATTCGAAAAACTTGAAGATAGTCCAAATCGTTGTCTTCAAGCTCTTATGTTTGAACTCGGAGAAGTTCCAAAAAAAGAAACATCAAATTACATTCAGTTTAGAGCCAGGACTTTCAAAAATCTCATATTTTTTTTAAAGACTCGCGAACAATTATCTCCGATGATTCACAAGCTAAACAAAAGTTTGAGATATCTTGAAAGCATAAGTCCGAATCCATAATTGGCTAATTTTCCAACTGATAAAATTTAAAGAAATATTTTCCAAATCATTTTAGATTATCAAAATAATGTCACAAAATAAATTATTGGTTTTCAGCTAGTCCTTTTCTATCTCTAATTTTTCTAACAACATTTTCCTGCAATTCACGAGGTAATTGTTTGAAGTCTTGAGTTATCAAACTTGATACTCCTCTACCTTCAGTCATACTTCTTAAATCAGAAGACCATCCAATCATTTCTGCGACAGGAATACGGGCTTTGATAAACACATCAATTCCTTTCTGTTCCACATCTATTAATACACCACGCTTACTTGAAATCAATCCAGTAACTGCTCCCATGAAATCAACTGGTGCCTCAACTAAGTGTGTTTGAATTGGCTCAAGCATAGCAGCTCCGCCCTTTTTCATAGCATCAAACATACCCAATCTTATAGATGGATAAATTTGAGCAGGTCCTCTGTGCATATGATCCACGTGCAGTTTAGCATCATGTAAGATAAACTTTGTTTTCATCATTGGTTCTTTAGCTAATGGACCATTATCAATTACAAGTTTCCATCCATCAATTATTGATTCAATAACTTCCGAAAGCAAAACAAGACCGCGAGTCTGATCCTCAAAAACATTTCCTTTATATATATCTCTGTAAGCCCTAGCTTCATCGTTAGATAGTCCTAATTCAGAAAGTTTCTTCCATATGTCTTCTGGTTTTTTCTTTAAACGACCTTCTGGAATTTCTCCTTTCTCAATAGATTCGTAAACGTTATCTTCAAGTGGTTCCATACTCAAGAAAAATATGTTATGTCCATTTGGAGTTCTACTTTCAATTTCACTACTTTGCTTTGTGATCGATTCTCTATAAACTACAATTGGAACTCCCATTTTAACTTCAAGTCCCTTTTCAGTTTTTATTCTACCTTCAATAATTTCTAAGTGCAACTCTCCCATTCCAGAAAGCAAGTTCTCTCCAGTCTCTTCATTAATTTCAATTTTAACTGAAGGGTCTTCTTTTCCTACTTTACGTAAGACTTCAATTAATTTAGGCAAGTCTTGTGGTTTTGTAACTTCAATGGATTTTGTAATAACTGGTTGGAATATATGTTTCAATTCTTCAAATGGAGTAGACTCTACCAAAGTAACTGTTTCTCCAACATCAACATTTAATCCAGAGATTGCAAGAACGTTTCCAGCAGGAACACTTTCAAGTTGTTCAGGTTTAATTCCATTATAAACCAAAACTTGTTGAACTCTATATTTTTTCTTAGCGTTATTACAATAAACTTCCATTCCATTTTGCATAGTTCCAGAATACAAACGGCCAGCACAAAGTTCTTTTCCACTTCTAGGGTCTATAACAATTCTAGTTACTACAAATGCAACATCTCCTTTAGGATTACAATTAATCAGGTCTTGTCCCATTTTACTATCAACATCGCCTCTCCATATTTTAGTTATTCTATATTTCTGTGCTTCCAAAGGATTAGGTAAATGTTTTACAGCCATATCTAAAATAACTTCATTCAAAGGAGCATTTTTCCAAACCCATTCTTTTCTTGGTTCTTCTTCCATTTCATAAATCTTGTAAATATCATTAAAACTTATTCCACGCTTCTTCATAAACGGAACAGACAAAGCCCAGTTCTCACGAGCTGAACCAAAAGAAACACTTCCATCTGCAACATTAACTCTCCATTTCTCACCTAATTCAGGCTCAGCAATTTGCAAAACCAGAGTATTAAATTCTGCAATTATTTTAGCAAATCTTTCCTGCATTTGTTGAGGAGTTACTTTCAACTCTTTAATCAATCTATCAACTTTATTTATGAATAAAACTGGTTTAACTCTTTCTCTCAATGCCTGTTTCAAAACAGTTTCAGTTTGAGGCATAATTCCTTCAACTGCACAGACAAGAACGAAAGTTCCATCAATAGCTCTCATAGCCCTTGTAACATTTCCTCCAAAGTCAATGTGTCCGGGTGTATCAATTAAATTAATCAAATATTCTTGTCCCAGATATTCGTGACCCATAGAAACATTTGCTGCGTCAACAGTCATCAGTCTTTCTTGTTCATCTTTATGTTGCCAAGTAGTCATTCCTTCTTCGAGGTCTCCAGCATTTTTTGATGCCATCATTCCCGCAGCAGCAAGGAGATTATCTGTAAAAGCAGTTTTACCATGATGAATGTGCGCGCTCGTCGCTACATTTCGTATGTTCAACTGATTACTTGTCAGTCTTTGAATTTTCTGCAAACTTGTTTCTTTTTCTGCCATCGTAAAATGTTTTATTAAAGATGCTTTTTAAACGTTTAGTTTATTAAAGAATTAAATGTTTAAAATAAAACTATTCCTTTATTTTCTTAGCTAAATTGGATAACTTCAAATCATCTTCTCGTTTATAATCATGTGATGAAATATATCCTTCATATTTTGTAAAGAACTTTTCAACATTTGACTTTAAAGGTTTCCATTCCTTCATTTTAGTTCCATGCATTGGAAATAATTTAGCATGAATATGGTCTACTCCAAAACCTTCAAATATCATCCCCGTTCTTCCAACATCACTAAGTTTTGAATCAAGAAGTTTGGCTACTTTCTTAACAGCAATAACCAAATCACTTAAGACTTTATCAGAAAGATCAAAAGCGTAACTAGAATAGTGGTCTTTAGTAATTACAACAGAAAATCCTTCAGTGTTTGGAAAAATACTAAGAAAAGCAAGATGTTTATTATCTTCCCAAATTTTATGGGATGGAACTTCATCATTTACAATTTTACAGAATATGCAGTTTTCTTGGAAGGTCATAAATAAATATGATTATGTTTGCTTAAAAATTTATCGAGCAGAATCAGCTTGTTTTTCAGCTTCGTTTTTTTTGCTCAAAGCATAACTTTCCATATTCAAATCAGCAGCATTAATTATTTCTTGTGCAAGACATTCAGCCATAGGTTTCTTCTTTCCAAATGATTTCTGGAAAGATCCCTGAACCATCCATCTAACAACAAGATTAACTCTTCTTATAGGAGAAACATCGACTGCTTGAGGATAACGTGCTCCACCATATTCAATCGTAGTGATTTCATCTCTTGGAGAAGCATTCTCAATTGCCTGTATCAATATCTGCAAAGGATTTGTTTTTTTTCTATCAGCAATTATAGCCAGAACATCCATCATAGTAGACATATTTTTAGTATATTTTCCAGAAGAATGAGATGCAATTATTTTATGTTTTTTTCCAACATGTCCTGGAACAGCAAGTCTGTTTGCAAATCTTTCAACTATATGCATTTTAGCCTGAGTGAATTTTCCAACATTTCTTCCATGAGATTTAATTAAAATTTTAGATTGGATATTTATGTAAGGAACAAGAGATTTATCTTTAACAGTAACTTCAGACATATCATATAAATCAAACACTTTGAAGCTCATCTTCTACCCTTCTCTATTTTACCCTTCCACAATAAGTGAAGTGGTTGGTCATTTACTTTTATAACTCTGAATCTAATTCCTCTGATATTTCCCTTTGAACGTCCTTGTTTTCCGCCAATTCTTTCAATAATAACTTCATCGTGTTCATCAATAAATTTTTGTGCAAGATTCCCAGGGATGAAAGCTCCAACCGGAATTCCGTTTTTAACAAGTTGAACTTTGCAACATTTTCTCATCCCAGAAGATGGTTGTGCAGCTTCTTTTTGAAACTTACTTACAACAATTCCTTTGGCTTGTGAAGCGCCTTCCAATGGGTCTGCTTTTTCTCTCAAACCAAGTTCACGAACAGTGTAAGCTCTATCATTCCATCTAAACTTTTTGCGGTTTTTTATCAATTTTTTCGCATTCATTAAACCCATAGTATAACCTCTGTGTAAAATTGCTTTTTAAACTTTACTTATTCAAATTTAGATATATTATCCTAGAATAATTTCATTTAAAATCTTAGTTTTATAAGATTAAGCTCTATCAATAAATAAAAAATTTAATTATGGATCTAAATAATTTAATAGAACAAATTTAGATTAAGCACGTATATCGAATAATAGCAGAGTAAATTTAAGCAAGATAATAAGAAAGGCACTGGAGGTTAGTCAGAAAATTATTTTACAAATTAAATTATCTTCAAACTTTTTCCAAAATAAGATTCAAGAACATTGTTTAATTCTATCAATCTAACTTTATTTCTTCCAATTAAAGTCGCAGCCCTATCCCTCGAACCAGCAGTCAGAACAAATATATTATCTTGGATTTCAACAGAAACAAAACTTGTAGGAGCTATAACAGACTCAATAAATTTTGACACTCCCCCAATATCATCTTTAACATCTTTTATTATTCTCACGCGTTTACCAAGTTTTTGGGAGATAAATGAAACATTTCTGTTTCCATTCCCTAAAGCAACAGAAAAAAGTTTTGGCGATACTGCAAAATAAATTGTGTTATTATAAACAAAACATTTTGTGGCATGAACACGAGCGACATTATCAAGAAGATTCATGTACCTCATCGTCTGCATATCAATTGTTTTCATTTTGTTTTATGTTTTTTAAATCAAGAACCTACTTTATAAAACTTCTTAAAAATTTATTTTTTCTTTGTTCTCTTTTCAACAAGTGGACCAGTTATTTTGACAAGTAAACCTGGAAGTCCTGTTCCAACAGGAACTGGTTGGTTTAAGATTATATTTTCAATTACAGAGGCTAATTCATCTTTCTTACCCTGAATAGTTGCATTAACAAACTGTTTATCTGGGGTCTCGAAAGCTGCTCTAGCAAAAATACTAGATTTATTGGAAATAATTCCCATTCTTGTAACTCCTTTAATGACTCCAGTGTTGGTCATAGCATCAGAAATCAAATCAAGATGTCTTTCATCAATATCAAGACCTTGACTTTCAAGAACTTTTTTTATTTCAAGATTTATTGCTTCTCTGGCTGCTTCAATTCCAAGAACTTCAGCAATTTCGTGAATGTTGTTTGTAAAAACTTTTTTATTATCTATTCCTTTAACTTCCAAAACATCTTTCAAATTGCTTCCTGCAGTAAGTATGATGAACTCTTTTCCTCTGTGAGCAACAACAACTTGAGCTATATCTTTGATTCCTGAAATAATTGTTTTCTTCAATTTTTCTTTAAGTTTATACATCTCTCTGAAAGTCAAGTCAGGCGTATTAATCAGTATATTGTTGTCTTTGTGTTTTGCCTCAAATCCTTTTTCTTGTAATCTCTCAACAATTTTTTGAGAACCAACATGAACAGTTTTCAAAGCTATAGAATCAAGCATAATTTCTATTTTCTTACCCGAGAAATCAATCTTAACTTCAGAAGAAATTTCTTCAAGTTTTACTTCCTTTATTTTTTCAGCAACACTTCTTGCATCTTTTTCATTATTAGATTCTTTATCCAAGTAAATTTCCATACTTGGTGTAGAAGGTTCCTTTCTCGCATCAAATATTTCTATAAGTCTTGGCATCCCAAGAGTAACCTGTACTTCAGCTATACCTGCAGAGTGGAATACGTTCAAAACCATCTGCGTGGAAGATTCTCCGAAAGATTGTGAAGTTGTAACTCCTACAGCTTCTCCAGGTTGTATTTTCTTTCCTGTGTGTAATTCAGCAACATCTTTTCCGTCTCCACCATACATAAATTGAACCACATTTTCAGATGCGTCTCTTACAGTTCCGTCGTATTCAACTTTCAAATCTTGCAAAGCACTTACAAGTCTTCTATAAAGATAACCCGATTTTGGGGTTCTCAAAGCAGTATCAATAAGGCTGTCTCTTCCAGTTATAGCTCCAAAGAAAAATTCAGTTGGTTTAAGCCCATCAAAGAACGAGTTCTGAATAAACCCTCTCGATTCAGGACCAATATCTCCCTTTGCAAAATGAGAGGTAGTTCTATTATTATATCCAAAGTTAATGCGTTGATTCCACAAAGTTTGTTGTCCAACACAGCATCCAATCTGAGTAATATTTGTAGCACTTCCTTTAGCTCCAGAGAAAATCATTTTACTAATGCTGCTATCTTTTGAAATATTTTCCTTAACAGTTCTTCCGACTGAACTAAGAACTTCATTAAGAATTTGAGATATTTTTATTTCACGAGTTTCTTCAACACTTTTTCCAGGAAGCAATTCAAGTTTTCCTGATTGAGAGTCCTTAATTATTTCAGCAGTTTTCTTATTAGCATTAGTTATAAATTCTTTAGCAATATCTTTAACTTTAGAGTTAACATTAAGATCTCTTAAGCTTATAGAATATCCTCTTCTTGTTATGTATGAGACTCCAAGAGCAGCCGCTTTTTCTATAGTCTCAAATGCAGCATTTCTGCCTTGAGCCTTATCAATTTGTTTAACCATTGAACCATTTTCAAGTCCAAGAGTAGATTCATCAGTAATATCTTTAGGAATAACTATTTCAGAACCTTTTGGAAGTATATTGGCAAAAACTTCAGTTCCTTCAACATTTTTCTTAAGATTAGATATGACTCCTGCATTGAACAAGAATTGTTCGGCTTCTGCTTTATCCAGATTATCTTTTCCAAGGATATAATTTCCAGTAAGAGAGTCAAGAGTAAGTCCTACAAGATTGCAGTTATTCTTTGTAGAAATTATATTATTTTTAATATTCAATAATGTGATAGCTTCCGATCTAGCTTCTTCAGTTTGAGGCGAGTGTATGTTCACTTCATCTCCATCGAAGTCAGCGTTATATGGGAACACAACTGCAGGATGTAATCTAAAAGTCTTGTGAGGTAGAACTTTAACATAATGTGCCATCAAACTCTGTTTGTGCAATGAAGGATGTCTGTTAAACAAGACAACATCTCCATCTCTCAAATGTCTTTCAATTTTATATCCTGGAACAAGTTCATTACAAATTTCCTCTTTCAAATCTTCAGTTATTCTTTTTTTCTTTCCATCAGGCCTAATAATATAATTAGCTCCGGGATGATTGTCTCCTTTTCTAACAAGTTCTTTCATATATTCAATATTCAAACTCGTAATACCTTCAGAAACAGTTATTATTTTAGCAACTTCAAGTGGAACTCCTACTTCGTCAAGTTTCAAATAAGGATCTGGTGAAACAACCGTTCTTCCAGAATAATTTACTCTCTTTCCTGCAAGATTCTTTCTTATTCTGCCTTCCTTACCTTTAATTCTTTCAGTAATAGTCTTCAATGGCTGTCCTGATCTGTGTCTTGCTGGAGGAATCTTGGAAATATTATTATCAAAGAATGTAGTAACATGATATTGAAGCAAATCCCACAAATCCTCTATAATAACTTCAGGAGCTCCAGCATTAAGATTTTCCCACAATCTCTGGTTTGCTCGAATTATATCAGAAATTTTATGTGTCAAATCATCTTCGCTTCTCTCTCCAGTATCAAGAGTAATTGAAGGTCTCACAGTAACGCTTGGAACAAGTAGTTGAGAGAGTATGGCCCATTCAGGTCTGAAAGTTTTGGGATTAACTCCAATTTTTTTCATTTCATCGTCTGTAATTTTAATTAATAATTCTCTTATTTCATTTGGGAAAATTCTTTTCTTTCCATTGTAGAATGAAGTAGGTTTTTCAAGTTTCATTCTGTCCCTTTCAACATTACAGAATGGACATTTTTTCTTATCGCGCGCTTTTTTTGCTCTTTCAGTTGGAGTATATTTGTTTTGTTTATCTTCTTCAAGAGTAAGTTTTCCACACTGATGACAGAAACTTCTCAAAAACAATTCTATCAAAGGAATATATTTTATATGGACAACAGGTCTAGCAAGTTCAACGCTTCCAGGATGTCCAAGGCATTCTTTAAGTCTTCCACCGCAAGTTCTACATCTCGTTCCAGGATCTATCGCTCCCAGTCTTAAATCCATTAATCCTCCATCTACGGGAAATCCATCAATATCATACAATTCAGGAGTTACAATTTTAGCAGTGCTAAGTTTTTTAATTTGTTCTGGCGAGACTAAACTAAATCTTAATGATTTCACTTGCTTCTTGATTATTTCTGACATTGCCATTATTCGTATTTGTTTTTTAACTCAAATGAAGTGAGGATGTGTAATCCTAATAACTCTTCAATGAGTAATTTAAATGCATATGATACTTCAATAGGTTCGACTTCACTTCCTCCACAGATAGGACAATAAATTTTATTTCTGATTGTATCTTTAATTCCTACATTTCCACAAAGTGAACAGATATGAATCGTAGTTTTATCTGAGTCGTATCTTTCTTTCAAAAGAAGTGAAGCTCCATGAGCTACAAGCGCTTGTTGTTCCATTTCTCCGAGTCTCAAAGCTCCACCGCGAGCTCTTCCTTCGACAGGTTGTCTTGTAAGAAGAGTAACCTTACCCGAAGCTCTTGCCTGAAGTTTGTTTTTAACCATATGCACAAGTTTAAGATAGTACATATTACCAATATAAATCCTAGCATCCATTTTTCTTCCAGTAACTCCATCATACATTGCTTCTTTACCATCGTAACTGAATCCCATTTGTGTGAGTTGTTTTTCCAAATCGGCAACTTTGGCACCTGTGAAAGGAGTTCCGTCTACAAACGAACCAGTAATTGCACCAACTTTTCCAGCAAGAACTTCAATCATATATCCAACAGTCATACGACTTGGGATTCCATGGGGGTTGAAAAGCAAATCAGGTTTAACTCCTTTAGAAGTGAATGGAATATCCTTAGAATCCGCAAGTAAACCGACAACCCCTTTCTGTCCATGAGGTGTAGAGAATTTGTCTCCAGGTTCAGGAACTCTATGGTCTCTTATTCTTACCTGCGCAATTTTATTTCCTTCACTATCGGAAGTAATGAAAACTCCGTCGACAATTCCAACTTCTCCTTGTTTAATTGCAACACTACCTTCTTTCTTTGATTGTATACTTAAGTCTCTCGCTTCAGATAAAAATTTAGGAGGGGTAGTTCTTCCAATCATAACTTCTGAAGCTCCAAGCTGTGCTTCTGGATAAATTATTCCATCGTCTTCCAAATATCTATAATGTGCTTCAGTTCTATATCCAGAGACATCTTTATCTGGAATAACTATTTCATCTTTCAATCCCCCAGCATAATTCAATTCAGTTGCCTCATAAGGTTTAAAGTAAGTGCTTCTACCCATCCCTCTTTCAACACTTGCCTTATTCAAGATAGTTGCGTCTTCAAGATTATATCCTTCATAAGGCATAATTGCAACAATAATATTTTGTCCAGCAGGATACAATTTCAAAGTATCAAATACAAAACTTTTGACAATAGGATTTTGAGGATAATGTAAAATTGAAGAGTTTGTGTCAAGTCTTACAAGATAGTTAGCAGCATACAATCCTAGAGATTGTCTTAACGTTTTACTTCCTCTCAAAAGACGTGGAGCCTGGTCATGATTTGCAAACGGAACCAAAGCTGTTGTAAGTCCAAATATAGCAACAGGATCTATTTCAACATGCGTATGTTTATCATTAACACTTTCATTATTTTGCGCAACAAAAGCATCTTCTTCTTCTGCAGCGTCTATATATTCAATAACTCCTTCTCTAATCAAGTCTTTCCATTGCAAGGCTCCCTGTTCCAGTAAGACAAGATGTTCATCTCTTAATTTACTAGCTCCATTATCTACAACAATTAAAGGTCTCAAAACTCTTCCAACTTCCGTAGACATTATTATTGTTTTAGCAGGACTTTCACTTGCAATACTCAAATCATTTGGAAGTTGTCCTCTTCTTCTTGCTTCTCGCACAGCTCCAACAAAATTATTAATTTCTTTCGCAGAACCAATAAATTTTCCATTGAAGAAAACATCTTTTCCTTCAGATTCATTCAAACCCATAGCTTGAATTTTTTGTGTAAGTGCCTTTTCATCAACGTCTAAAGCAGTAGATATTCTTGAAAGCATAGCAAGATTCTTTCTCAAACCTATTTCAGTCCCTTCAGGAGTTTCAGTAGGACAGAATCTTCCATAATGTGTCGGATGTAACGTCCTAGCCAAGAAGTTTTCTTGTTCATCAGGTAACATACTTGAAACTCTCTGCAAAGATGAGAGCATATCTAGATAATTATTCTTAGACATGTTCTGAGTCACTCCACTGCGTTCTCCAATCCAAGCACCAGTTGCAATGGCACTTTCAATTCTATGCGTAAATAATGTGGATTTAGCGACTGTTTTAACAGAATAGAATTTTTTTCTTTTAGCAACTTTTTGCAGAGTGTATTGTATGTCTTTGACAAGAATATTCATATTCACTCTGAACAAATCAGCAAGCAAATCTCCTGAAAGTTTAATCCTTTTATTTGCATAATGGTCTTTATCACTTCTTAAAGAAGGATCATGTTTGGATTGTAAAAATTCTTTTAGTAACTTACATAACATTATTGCTTTTTCAGTTCTGGTTTCTTTGGTAAGGCCGATATGAGGAAGCAAGTAAGAATCTACTCTTTGTTTGACTCTATCAAGAATTTCTTTTTCAGTTCCCTGTACTCCAGCAAGTTCAGCAATTATCATCAAGGCATCTTTTGGTTGAACAACCTTTGCATATTCATACAGATTAACTATCACAGTATCATCTTGTCTTCCAATATGTTTAGCAATTTCAGATTCAGTAAGCATGCCTAAAGCCTTTATTAAAACAATGGCAGGGATATTCTTCAACCTGCTAAATGTAACTTCAAGAAGCCCATCTGCAGTTTCAGAAATAGTAGTAGGAATTCTATAAGGTCCTCTTTGTGAGAACATTCTCAAAGTCAATCCTCTTCTTCCTTCTTCAATAAACGGAATATTTGGAGCCAAATCTTCAGTCATAACTATAACTCTTTCATTTCCATTAACAATAAAGTATCCCCCAGGATCCAATGGATCCATCAATTCAGCACGAAGTTCGTCCTTGGATAAACCATGAGTATTACAAGGATCACTTTTTACAATAACTGGTATTCTTCCAATTTCAACTTCTGCGCTGTCAGAATTATCTCCAAAGTTTACATTTATTTCAGCATAGATTGGAGCAGAATAAGTCAGTTTTCTCAATCTTGCTTCAGTAGGACCTATGGGAGTTATACTACCATCGGATTCAGTAATATTTGGTTTTCCAATTCGTATTTTGCCAAATTTTACCTGAACTTCCTCTTGGGGAATGGTCTCATTAAGTTCATTAACAATTTGTTGCATTTTTTTCCCAACAAAATCATTATAACTTTTTATGTTAGACTCAACTAAAGAATGTTGTTGCAAATATTTCTTTATTAAGATATGTTTATCAGTTTTCATACAACAACCCTATAATATATTCTGGATTTATCTCGGAAATTTCTCTCAACCTTAACCACATCACCCATTTGACAACCTTCTGGTAAACCTGGATCAGTTGATTTCACTTTTGGTAGTTGAGATACAGAAATATTGTACTTTTCAAGTAATTGTTTAATATCATCAGACTTTAATTTTGAGTGCTTGGGTTTTAGTGAGTGCATGGTCGTCGGTAATAGCCATTATTAATTAATGACTTTAAAGATAATTATATTCTGTAAAAATTGCTTTTTAAATCTTCCGATTCTTTTATGGAATCGGAATGACTCCCAAGTGTTCGGCACTTTGGTGTTGTGGTAGATGACAAAGTTTAAGCATGTTGTTCGAAAGCAACACGTATATTTTATTTTCAATTATTCGATTATTTATTTTACACTTAAATAATAAATGGTTCAAATTTTTTCATACTCCGACGCGAGTCTCTGAAGCAAAGCAAGGAGGTTCGAGCAAGAGAGGATGAAAATAAATTTATGTTCAAATCTATTCAGCATAGAATGAATATAATCAATGGCCCCGAAGGGTGCTCGCTAACTGTGGTTATCGGCAACTTAAATTTTCGTTTCACTCAAATTGAAGTATTTGAAAAATCCCTTCGCATAGAATATAATCAATGGCCCCGAAGGGATTTGAACCCTCGACACCCGCGTTACTGCAAAAAATGTGCTACTTTTTTCAGTACCGAAAAGTTTCACTTTTCTTGTAAGAGCGCGGTGCTCTGGCCAGGCTGAGCTACGAGGCCATCGTATCTTCCTGTTAGAAAACATACCTCAAAATCGTTTTTAAACATTCCTTAAGATAAAATTATTTATACTTTTCAGCTAACTTAACAATTTCTGCTTCGTTCAAAGCGCCAGTATGCATATCCTTAACATTTCCATTCTTAAAAACAATAATCGTAGGAATACTCATAACTCCATATTTCATAGCAATTTCCTGATTTCCCTCGACATTTATCTTCGCAAATTTCACACTCTTAGATTTTTCAGATGCGTTCTCAAAAGCAGGAGCCATTATTTTACAAGGTCCACACCAATCAGCATAAAAATCAACAATCACTGTGCCTTTTACAACATTCGCATCAAAAGTCTTCGTATTCAAAACCTCAATTTTTCCAACCATCTCTCACACTCATAAAATCGGATTAATAAACATTATTGTAAGCTAAATAGTAATTATTATCCAAATTTACCATAAAAAATAAATCAACAACTTTATAAAACCTCAAAATTGCCAAGCCAATGGAAAAAATAAAGAAAGGCGACTCAGTAGCTCTTAGTTATGAAGGGCGTTTTGAAAACGGAGAAGTTTTCGATTCATCAAATCGCTCAGGTCACGAACATCCTCTTGAATTTAAAGCAGGCGAAGGCCACGTTGTTCCAGGATTTGATAATGCAGTTTTAGGAATGTCTAAAGATGAAGAAAAAGAATTCACTCTGAAACCTTCTGAAGCATATGGAGAACACAATCCTCAATTACAACAAAAAGTTCCAAGAAATCAATTGCCTCAAGATCAAGTCCCAGAAGCTGGAATGACTATGATTGTAGGAACACCAGACGGCAGACAATTTCCAGTCCAGATAACAGCAGTTGACGAAGAAACAATAACTTTAGACATGAATCATCCCCTTGCAGGAAAAACTCTTGTATTCAAAATAAAAATCTTAGATGTAAACTACGAAGAAGGCAAATACGCACATAAACATTAATTTTTAAAAGACATCAAAAAATTACAAATCTAAATTTTCAAATTCTCTTACGGAATATTTCGCACGACATTCTTCAGCATATTTTACAACGGGGTCTCTTCCAGAGTCAAAAGCCAAAAGAGTAAGGTCTTTCGTTCTCAATCTAACATAGCTAGAATAAGGCTCTTTTTTTGCCCTATATTCGTTACGAACTTTGTTGAAGACAAGAAACAAAGCTTCATTATCTTCAAAATTAAACTCATAAATCATAAAGATTATTGGAAAACTAATAATTTTAAATATTATTATACTACATTATTTTAATCATTAAACAACACAAAATGCTATAGACTTCAATCACAAGCACAATCCCTAGACAAATCAACTAATTATCTAAAATCAAAGAAAGTCTCTAAAAACGTAGTAGCATAACTACCAGATTCAATTTGAAAATTCAAGTTTATTTTCTTACTTCCTTCAAAAATTTCGTCATTTTCAGTTTCAACATCAATATTTTCAACTTTAAAGAAAGCATTTCTAACAGAACAGTTCAAACTTAAAAAAGGCAAAGCAGAAACTCTAAAATCTTTAAGTTCTAAATTGTAGGATTCTAAAATTTCCTTTTCTATTCCTCCAATTCTTCCAGGAGAGAATATTGAATTATACCCCAGTAGCGAAACAGTAGAACTATGATTCAAACCCTTTTCATCAATAGCTCTTTCAAGTATATCATTGAATATTTTACTTTGAACTGCTTGACACATGATAAGTAAAGTCTTATCTCCAATAATTCTCAAAGCATTTACCCAATCACCAGGATTTTCTTTCAAATATTCTAAAATATTACATTCAATGCGTAAATTTTTAGGAAAATAATCCAAAGCCAAAATCATATTTTTTTCAGTTTTTAATTTCCTTTTTGCTCTTATTGTGCTTTCATCTTCACTTTCTCCATACGCAATAAGATACTCAAATACTGCTTCTCTGAACTTTTCTTTCAATATTAAAGTGCCAATACGAACATTTTCCTGCCTTAACGAACCAAATCTTTGAGCCCCAAATAAATTAGGGATATATTCAGAGTGTCTTACTTTATTCAATATTTTAATAGCATCAATATCAGCATCTCTAAGAACTATTCTGAATTTATTAGCCGTTAAATCTCCAACTTTGATTTTATGTTTAGCCCATTTGAAATTTTTAAGTTTTATTCCTTTGAATGAGAAATTTCTAATTCTCTCAATCTTAGCATTGAAAATAGAAATCTTCTGACAAGTCCATGCGCATTTATCTTTCGTTCCTGCCCATCCTAATTCGTGCGGGAAATTACCTAATTTTTCAGCAAGTATGGACATCAAAGTAAAATGGTCGATATTTATTTTTTCAACTTCACAAGTTAAAAAGTCTCTTCTATCTTCAACATCTAATCTTCCAAAACTAACAACTGCATTTTCTAAATCAGCAGAATTATCAGAAATCTTACAAACTTCAGAATCCCACATTTCTTCAACAATGAAATCTTCAGGTCTGTGTTTAAACACAACACTGCCTTTATTCAATTCAGTCATAAAAAAATAGAAATTAAATCACTCTTTAAAGTTAATCACACTTATACTTTGGTGATTAGTTCAGTATAAGAAATCTTATAAGCTCAAAAGATAATTAGAATTATGGAACAAAAAGTAGTTTGTCTAAAGTGTCAAGACAAACGTAGAATCATGAAAGCCAACGGGGAAATCAGTCCGTGTTTTGACTGCCTCATTGCAGGCCGTATGGACCAACATGATAAGAACCCAAAAGATAGTGGGATTACAATCTAGAAAGAGTTTTATACATCTCAATATCTGTCTAACTATGTCAAATTTAGGCAACCTCATAAAGTCAGTTAGAGACATAATGCGTAAAGACGCTGGAGTTGATGGAGACGCTCAGCGTATCTCTCAAATGGTTTGGATGATATTCCTAAAAGTCTTTGACTCCATGGAAGAGGAGAAGGAAGCAGAAGATAATAGCTATAAAAGCCCATTGCCTCAAAAAATCCGTTGGCGAAATTGGGCGACTAATCCGGAAGGAATGACTGGAGAAGAGTTACTTGATTTTGTAAACAATAATTTATTCAAGACACTCAAGAATCTATCTTTAGACGAGAAATCAGACAAGAGAGGATTCATAGTTAAACAAGTATTTGAAGATGCATATAACTATATGAAAAATGGAATTCTAATCCGTCAAGTAATTAACAAAATAAACGAAATTGACTTCACAAGTGCAGAAGACCGCCACCTATTCAACGATATTTACGAAACAATACTCAGAGAACTACAAAGTGCAGGAAGTGCTGGAGAGTTTTACACACCTCGCCCAGTCACTCAGTTTATAGTTGATATGACCAATCCTAAATTAGGAGATATTGTTCTAGACCCAGCCTGTGGAACTGGTGGTTTTCTTGTTTCAACAATTAATCATCTAAAAAAACATATCACAAGTGTAGAAGACCAGAAAATCTTAGAAAAAACACTTAAAGGCATAGAAAAGAAACCTCTTCCACATTTACTTGGGATGACGAACCTTATTTTACATGACTTAGAAGTCCCAAACATTAGCCACGATAATTCATTAGCCAGACCAATAATAGATTATACTGACAAAGATAAAGTTGATATTGTTGTAACTAATCCTCCTTTCGGAGGAGCAGAAGAGGAAGGAATAGAAAACAATTTCCCAGCAGAATTTCGCACACGAGAAACTGCAGATTTATTTCTTATCCTAATAATGAAACTCTTGAGAGACGGAGGTAAGTGTGGTTTAGTCCTCCCAGATGGATTTCTATTCGGAGAAGGCGTAAAAACAAGAATAAAAGAAAAACTCCTGAGTGAGTTCAATCTCCATACAATAGTCCGACTTCCTAATGGAGTATTCAGTCCTTACACAGGTATTCGCACAAACCTTTTATTCTTCGAAAAAACCTCAAAAGGCACCAAAGACGTTTGGTATTTTGAACATCCTTTACCAGAAGGCGCAAAAACATACAATAAAACAAAACCTATCCACCATGACGAGTTTCAATTAGAAAAAGAATGGTGGAACGACAGGCATAACGAAAAGTTCAAGCATTTGTGCTGGAAAGTCAGCAAAGACGAAATCATAAAGCGTAATCTCAACCTAGACATTAACAACCCCCATAAACCCGCAGAAGAAAAAGAACTTAGCAAAGAAGAGATTATAGAAAGAATAAGCGCAAATATCCAAGCAAGTATGGCTATTTTACAGCAAATTAAAGGATCAAAATGACTTGGCAAAAAGTTAAAATTTCATCATTTCTTAAAGAAAGAGAAAGTAGAATAAAACCAGAAGAAGCAAATAAAATGGGTTTGAAAAGATTAAACAAGATAGACTTTTCTGGAATCACACATCTATCTGATAAATTGACAAATACAGATATGATTTTAATTAAACCTGGTGACTTAGTTATTTCTGGGATTAATGTAGAAAAAGGAGCAGTGGCTGTTTATCAAGGAGATAAAGATATTTTAGCTACAATTCATTACTCTGCATATATTTTTGACAAAAACAAGATCGAGATAGAATACTTCAAGAATTTTCTAAAAAGCAGAGCATTTCAAGATATAATAAACTCACAGATAAGAAGCGGAATTAAAACAGAATTAAAAGCAAAACATTTTTTGCCTTTAGAAATTAATTTACCAGATTTAGCTACCCAGCGAATAATAAGATATGAAATTAATTTAGAATCAACCAAAATTCTAGATTTAGAAAAAACAAATAATCAAACCGAGTCATATATCTCATCCCTCCGTTCCTCAATCCTCTCAGAAGCAGTTCAAGGCAAACTAGTATCTCAAGATCCAAAAGATGAACCAGCAAGTGAACTTCTAAAGAAAATAAAAGCCGAAAAAGAAAAGCTAATCAAAGAAGGCAAAATCAAGAAACAAAAAGCACTTGCTCCAATAACAGATGAGGAAGTGCCTTATGATTTGCCGAATGGGTGGGAGTGGTGCAGGTTGGGAGATATTTGCGAGTTCATTTATGGCGAAGGGTTAACAAAAGAAAATAGAATTTCTGAAGGTAAATTCCCTGTTTATGGCTCTAATGGCATTGTTGGTTACTTTGATAAATATTTGACAGATAAAAGAGCGATTATAATTGGAAGGAAGGGTTCTTCTGGTGCGTTAAATATTTCTGAATTGCCTAATTGGACAACTGATGTTGCATATTATATTGAAGAAAAAAGAAATATTAATTTCAAGTTTTTATTTTATTTATTAAAATCTCTAAACCTTGAAGAAATGGGTAAAGGAATAAAACCAGGACTAAATAGGAATGAAGCTTACGATAGAACTTTAGGTCTTCCTCCTCTCTCCGAGCAACAACGCATCGTCTCAAAAGTCGATAAGCTCATGGCTTACTGCGATGAACTTGAAAAACAAGTTAAAGAAAACCAGCAAAATACAGAGAAGTTGATGGAAGCTGTTTTGAAGGAGAGCTTTCAAGACTGACAACGATAACACCACAATCTTTAAATAATATATAGATGAGTATATTTATTATGGAAGAAACTAGAAAAGCAGTTATCAAAACAAAGTACTCAGAGATAACGATAGAAAGCGATAAAGATACAATTTCAAATATTGTTTTAGACCTCCAACGTCGAGAAGAATTCAAAGAAAGATTTAAAGCGAATAGGGAAGAATTCATCAATAAAGAGACTAAGAAAAACGCACCACAAGGAGCAACCAGTATAATATTACAGTTAAAGTCGGAGGGATTTTTCAAAACCAAAAAAGCACTCGGAGAAGTACAAGCAGAATTAGAGAAAAAAGGTCATATTTATCCAACCACTTCACTATCGCCATTGCTACTTCTTCTCGTTAAGAGGGGCGAATTAGGGAGACTAAGGGATAATAACAATAATAACTGGGTTTACGTACACAGATAACATGGCAACAATAAATAGAGATATTTTTAGAGAATTCACAAAAGAGGGGTTTTTTGATGAGCCTCGCCACATAGACAAGGTAGTAAATAAACTAGACACAAGAGGATTCGCTATCAAACAAGATAAACGTGGACTTGTTGCTCAGCTATTAACTAAACTTTGTCAAGAGGGTTTATTAGAAAGAAAAAAAGATTCTGAACAGGGATACACTTACAAAAAAAGAGCAATATGAATAACGAAGAAATTATCAACAGAATTGAATCAATTGAAAAGCGACTTAATATTATTGAAAGTAAAAACATAAAAGAAAAAGTTGTAAAAGATAAAAAAGAAAATTTTGAAGGATTAGCTGGTGGAATCAGACTTCTAATAAAAAATAAATTTTTAAATGAACTAAAATCATTAAATGAAATTGAATCTGAATTAAAAAGAGAAGGATATCACTACTCAGTAAAATCAATCTCCAAAGCACTCTTGGTTGATTTTATGAAAAATTGGAAATTAATTACTAGATCCAAAGAAAATAAACTTTGGAAGTACATAGTTAGAAAATGACTTCTGTAATTGAATTAATAAAAATGTTGTATGTCGAGGGCTTTTTTGGCACGTGGAGAAGTATGAAAGAAGTCAAGGACAAATTAACGAATAAAGGGTTTAATTTCAGTGATTCGCTTATTAGTATGTCTTTGATGAATGCTACTAAAAAAGGAATCTTATCTAAAAGAAAGATGGCTGGAAAAATGGAATACTCTCAAAGGGCTCCACCAGAGACAAAAATAAAAGAAGATGAAATAAAAGATTTAAATAAAATTTTCTCAGATCTTACAGCAAAAAGCTTAGGTGAGAGATTTCAGCAAGACATAAAGGAGCTAAATATAGCCTTTACTTATGATTGTGGCAATTGCGCTGCATTTATTCTTAGGAAAATATTAGAAAAAACAATATTTTATGTTTTCTCCACAAATGGGAAAACTGATTTAATAAAAGATAAAAAAGATGGCTCAATTCTAGGCCTAGAAGCGATGATAAATCTATGCGCTAGAGAACAAATAAAAGGGACACACATTTTAATGCCCAAAACTGCTCGCGAACTTTCTGGAATGAAATTCTTAGGTGACTCAAGCGCCCACGATTATTTAGCAAATGTCGAAGTTAAAGATATAAATCACCAGTTATCTTATTGGACAATGGCTATTAAAGAGTTAATTGGAAATCTAAAGTAATCTATTTATACAACCGTCCTTCAATTTCTTTAATCATCTTCTTATAACCGACAACTCCACCAAATAACTTCATAATCTCAAGAGGCCTACCTAATTTATTGAGGGGCGAAACTTTCAAGACTTCTGCATTTTCTAAATTTTCTATGCCTTCATCAGAATACTTTTGAAGCAAAGTGTCGATAACTTTACGGGCTTTTTCTCCGTATTTATTGAAATACGCATCTTTCTGGACTTTTCTAGCTCTCTCTATACGCGTGAGTGGTTTTTGTCCGTAGGCAATATGCAAGATTAAATCAAATGGGTCGTATTCCTTGCCATTTGGGATCTCTTCACGCAAGGCATCAAGTAAAAGACCCTCATGTTCTAATTCTTCAATAACTGCTCGCTTTTGATCAACAATATTCCATCTTTGAATAAAATCATTAAGTGTACGAAATTCCTTTCGCACATTTTTCTTTGCATAATCTTTCAAAGACTCTGTAATTAGTTTTCCTTGAGAATCATTATACTGCACTTGTTCATTAATTACCTTAACTTCTGCTCCAAGAACATAAAATTTCTTTACATGTTCACTTTCTTCAGAATAAGCGATGCTCGCAGAAACAAGAATCCTCTCTCCTTCAAGAGTTTTCTGTTCTTTTGTTATTTGTTCCTTTGCTTCTTCATCCTGTTTAATTGTATAAATTTGAACCGGCTCTCCATCAAAATCAGGATCTGCAAATTTATTAGTCACATTTCTAAAGTCCATTATAGTAAAGTAATATTTTCCATAATCTTCACGAATACGTGTTCCACGTCCAATAATCTGTTTGAATTCAGTCATGGACTGAATCGGGCTATCAAGAACTATCAATTTACAGGTTTGCGCATCAACTCCAGTATTCATAAGTTTAGAAGTCACAGCAATAACTGGATATTTAGAAGAAGGGTCAATAAAATTATCAAGTTGTTTCTTTCCAATATTATCATCCCCAGTTATGCGCATAATATATTTTGAATTTTCCTTAACCAAATCTGAATTCTCATTAACTAAGGCTCTACGCATACGTTCGGCGTGCTCAATGTCTACACAGAAAATAATTGTTTTAGAAAATCTATCGCTATTTTTTAAAAATTCCGTTATTTTCTGCGCTACAACTTGAGTCCTTTCATCAATAACAAGAGTCCTATCAAATTCCCTATTAGTATATACAAAATCTGGAATTTCATGTCCGAACTTATCAATTTCTCCTTTTTTAGGCCTATAGCCATGAACATCCTTGTCAATTGCAACTTTAACAACTTTATAAGGTGCAAGAAAACCATCCTCAATTCCCTGTTTTAATGAATAAGTATAAAGAGGTTTCCCGAAATAATCTATATTTGATGTTTCATTAGTTTCTTTAGGTGTCGCAGTCATTCCTATTTGGACAGCTGGTTTAAAGTATTCCAAGATTTCTCTCCATTGAGAATCTGACTTAGCACTCCCTCTGTGACACTCATCAATAATAATTAAATCAAAAAAGTCAGATTTGAATTGTTTGTAAATATTTTTCCAATCCTCTTCTCCAGAAACAGCTTGATACAGAGCAAGATAAACTTCATAAGATGGATCTGCTTTCCTCTTAGAGATTTTAGTAATGACTTTAGAAAGAGGCCTTAAGTCATTATTCTTTGGCTGGTCTATCAAAATATTTCTATCAGCTAAATAAAGAACTCTTTTAGCTAAACCTGCTTGTTTAAGTCTCCAAATAGTCTGAAAAGCAACATACGTCTTACCTGTTCCGGTTGCCAAAACAAGAAGAGCACGTTTCTGACCTTTCGCAACAGCTTCAACAGTTCTGTTTATCGCAATTTGCTGATAATAACGAGGTTGTTTAAAACCTGGCTCATAAAAGTAATCAGTAGTTACTGCTTCCTCAACTTTCTCAGTAATTCCTTTGTAAGACTTATATCTCTCCCATAATTCTTTTGGCGAAGGAAACATTTCTAATGGTAAACTAATCTCTTTGCCAGTAGTTCTATCATGAAATATAAAACCTTCTCCATTAGAACTAAATACAAATTGAATATCTAAAGATTCGGCATAATCTAAGGCTTGTTGAATTCCGTCACCTACTGCGTGATTATTGTCTTTAGCTTCAACAATTGCCAGAGGAATGTTTGGTTTATAATAAAGACCATAATCTGGGATTTTTAATTTACCTCTTTTTACAGTCTTACCAGCAATAATAACTCTCCCAGCGGTAAACGCAACTCCTTCACGAATCTGCTTCTGCAAATCCCAACCAGCCTTTACAATCGAGGGAGTAATGAATTTCGTTCGTATGTCTATTTCAGACATCTGCTTCTTATCCATACCAAACAAAACCCTTCAGACTATTTAAAAATCTTCTTTATCCGAATCACTCAAAGCCCCCACTCCAGCAGAAACAAACCTCTCCCTCGGACGATTCTGCCTCGGCATATCCTTGATTTTCATCTCAAAACTAGAAGTGATGGAAATATAAAACCGTTACTAATTTAGTCATAAATATTTTTTCTATGACCTATTCTTAGAACAATAATCTTATTTACAGAAACAACTACATCTACAATAGCTCTATAGTCAGCTATTCTCAATCTCCATAACTTATCTCCTTGTAATCGCTTAAGAAATCTAAATGGATTGTCTCTCATAGCATAAATTTTATCTAAAATCATTTCAGCGTCTTTCTTATCTAACTTTTTTAGAAATTTTTCAGCATTTTCTTCTATTTGAATTGAATACATTTTATTTTAGAGTTATTCCTAACTCTTTTGCAACCTGCTCAATAGATTTTACTTTTCCATGTCTAACATTTTCAAGTCCAATCTTAATTTCTCTAATTTCATCTTCGCTCAATATTTCATCATCTTGATTATCAATAAGATTATTCAAAATATCATCATAGGATTGTCTCTCAAGCATCTTAAGAGACTTCAGTCTTTCAAGAGTGCTTTGATTAATCTGTATAGTAGTTTTTTCCATGTTATACACATACTATAGCTACTATATAAAACTATTTATCCATCAACTTCAAAATATTTTATCTTATTTTCTTTTGTTAAACTTTTAACAAAATACTCTTCTTTCATAGCACTAATTTTATCAGAACACTCCTTAACAGCTAAAAGTTTACTAAATCCTTTAGCTCTGATATACTTGCTACCTTTACCAGATTTATGTGCGGACATTCTTTTCTCCAAGTCATTAGTCACTCCAGTATACACGCTTCCATCTAAACAAAGAACCAGATAAACTATCCATTTTTTTCGGCGCACCATATAAATTTTCGTACCTACAAGTAATGAAAAAACCAACGTTTATATAGCCACTTTTGGGAGACTTAACATAACGACATGGAAAAATTCAAAGAATTAGGTCTAAATCACGAAATACTTAGAGTGATTGACGAAGAAGGATTCACAGAACCTAGCGAAGTTCAAGAAAAAACCATTCCTTTAGTTTTAGCTGGAAAAGATGTCATAGGTTCATCTGCAACAGGTTCTGGAAAAACTTTAGCTTTTGGTGCAGGAATTATAGAAGGAGTTACAGCCGGTTCAGGAATACAAGCACTAATTATGACTCCTACTAGAGAATTAGCAGAGCAAGTCGGACAAACAATTGCGAAATTTGGACACAAAAAGAAAATCCGAGTAGCTCAAATATATGGAGGGGTTTCAATGGGTCCTCAAATAAATATTCTTAGACACGTAGATATAGTTGTAGGAACTCCAGGAAGACTTTTAGACCATCTCAAAAGAAAATCTCTCAATGTTTCAAGAGTTAAATTCTTAGTTCTTGATGAAGCCGACAGAATGTTAGACATGGGTTTCATTCACGACGTAGAAGCAATAGTAAGATATTGTCCTACAAATAGACAAACACTTTTATTTTCTGCAACTATGTCCCAAGACATAGAATATATGGCGAGAAAATATATGAGAAATCCAGTTCATGTAGAAGCAGGAGAAAAAGTAGACCCTTCAAAACTATATCAAATATATTACGACGTTTCTCACGAAACAAAACTATCTCTTTTAGTTCATTTACTAAAGCAAGAAAAAAATGGAGTAGTCATGGTTTTCTGTAACACAAGAAGAAACACAGACAAGCTAACGAGAAATTTAAATGCAAATGGATTACACGCAGAATCTATTCACGGAGGACATTCGCAAAACAAACGTTCAAATGTTCTTCAAGCATTTCATTCAAGAGACACATTAATATTAATTTGCACAGATGTAGCCGCTCGTGGTTTAGACATCAAAGACGTTTCTCACGTATACAATTATGATATTCCAAAGACAGGCGCAGATTACATTCACAGAATCGGAAGAACTGCGAGAGCAGGTAAAAACGGAATCGCAATCAGCTTCGTATCATCTGGAGACCATTCCGAATTTCGTCAAATTGTTAGACACGTAGATTCAAACATAGAAAAACAAACTATTCCCCAATTTGAAAAATTAGCATCCATTTCAAGTCACGGTCAAGGAAGAGAAAGACAGGGAAATAATCGCTTTGGTAGAAGCGAAAGGCATAGTAACGAAGGCAGAAGTTTCGGAAGAAGATTTGATTCAAGACCAAGAAATTCAGAATATTCCAACGAAGGAGAACGACCAAATAGAGAAAACAGAAGTCCATTCGCAAGAAGAAGAAATAGCGGAAGAAATTCTGGTTCAAGATTCGGCAGAAGACAAGATAGACACAATCACTCACGCCCAAGTTCAAGATTCAGCAGACGTTAGAATTACACTTTAAGAACCTTTAAATACCCTCAAATAACATAATAAACAGGATAACACAATGAACGGAAAAGTAAAGTTTTTCAATGAAACAAAAGGATTCGGATTCATATCTGGAGATGACGGAAAAGATTATTTCGTCCATTCTTCTGGATTAGTTGGAGCTTCAACACTTTCAGTTGGCGAAGAAGTTACATTTGAATTAGAACAAGGCGATAAAGGCCCTCGAGCTGTTAAGGTCAAGAAAGCTTAATTATATTCGTTTTTTCATTTAATTCTCGCATAATAAAAGATGTTCTTTGAAGTCAGATGTTCAAAAGATAAGTTTGTAATTATGTAAGAAACGATTTGATTTAATAGAATTAATAATCTATCCCTTACTAGATTAAAATATCTATGAGCTACTTGCGCGTTGTTTATTGTAGTACGCAAGAATTGAATACATAATTAAAGAAAAGGACAAAAAAGAAAGATTTGTAACAGAAACAACATTATTAATGAAATCTTTCGCATTATCAACTCCAAGCGAAGAGTCTCTCAAAATTAAAGAAGAAGTAGGATTCTTTCAAGCAATTAAATCGATACTTGTAAAGTCAGACTCTACAAAGGCAAAGCACGGAGATGAATATGACTCAGCAATCAGACAAATCATCTCAAAATCAGTAATCTCTGATAGAATTGTCGATTTATTTGAAGCAGCAGGTATTGAGAAACCAAATATTTCAGTTTTATCAGAACAGTTCTTAATGGAAGTCAAAGACATAAAAGAAAAGAACCTAGCATTTGAAGCATTAAAGAAATTACTAAACGACGAAATCAAAATGAGGATGATCAATAATTTAGTTACTTCTAAGTCTTTTATGGAAATGCTTGAAAATACAATTAAGAAATACACTAGTAGAAGCATAGATGCGGCACAAGCTTTAGAAGAGTTAGTCAGAATGGCAAAAGAGTTTAACGTTAAACTCAAAGAAGGAGAGAAGTTAGGTCTTAATGAAGATGAAAAAGCATTCTATGATGCATTAGCCAGCCATAAGAAAGCTGTTGAAGTGCTTGGAGATGATTCTCTTAAACAAATTGCTTTGGAAATTGTGCGTTTAATCAAGACAAGCATAAAAGTAGACTGGACTTTAAGAACAAGCATCCAAGCAGAATTAAGACTTAAAGTAAAATTAGTGCTAAGAAGATATGGCTATCCACCAGACAAACAAGAAAGTGCAACAAATCTGGTTTTGGAACAAGCACATGTAGTGGCAAAAGACTGGGCAGAAAAGAAATTATAATAAATGACTAGCTTTTTCCTTAAAACTAAAATAATCATTCCCAACAATAACATGATCCAAAACGGCAATATTAATCATCTTTCCAGCACCAATTAACTTTCTCGTAACTTCCAAATCCTCATCAGAAGGATTCGGATCACCCGATGGATGATTATGCACAAGAATTATACGAGAGGCCGCTGCCTTTATAGCCGGACGAAAAACCTCGCGTGGCTCAAGAATTGCCGCGTCCAAAACTCCTTTAGACACAAGATGCTCACCAATAATATGATTTTTTGTGCTTAACAGAATTACATAAAAATGCTCTTGCTTTTCACTTTTCAAACGTTCATGAAAAAGGTCAAACACATCTTTAGCTTGAGTAATTCTTTTTATAGGTTGTTTAGATTGTGCATGTCGTTTTCCAAGTTCAGCCATGGCCAAAAGTTGCATAGCTTTACTCGGCCCAATTCCTTTAACTGCCTGAAGCTCTTTTAGAGAACACTCAAACAGTTTATCCAAACCAAACTCTGAAATCAATCTATTAGACATATCAATAACATTTTCTCCCTTCGACCCAGTTCTCAATAGAATAGCCATAAGCTCCGAATCACTCAAAGCACCCGCACCCTTCTCCACAAACCTTTCCATCGGACGATTCTGCCTCGGCATATCCTTGATTTTCATGTAACAAAGAAGCTAAGGAAATATAAAAAATTATATCAAAAGGCTTAAATATGTGATATCACATATCTCACATATAACAAAATGGCAAATATAACTCTGTCAATACCAGATGAAATCCACAAGATAATGAAGAAACACAGCGAGCTAAGATGGAGCGAAGTAGCGAGGCGTGCAATTATTGAACAAGTCCACAAACTAGAATTTATGGATAAAATAGCATCT
>SXGU01164408.1_pt1 | contig 33386 bp, 70 predicted proteins | sample 3174531 | NCBI WGS metagenome assembly SXGU01 (sample SAMN11356863, study PRJNA531348) | freshwater metagenome | isolation source: freshwater sample F1-140 | place: China: Fuxian Lake, Yuxi | collected 2017-12-25 | reverse complement strand
TTAATAATTTTTAGGCTATGTAATAATGCCTTCTGATTTTGTTTTTCTGCAGGAAGTTTTCCGTGTACTCCAGAATAATTTATTAGATGATATTCAACTTCGTGGTTTTTATTCTTTAATCTTAAAACAGCCAAATCGTGTTTTAGCATATGTTCAGACGACATAACTGTTGTATGTCCAGGAAATACTTTATCTTTGAGTTGATTGTTAATATTGTCTCTGAGTGTATTATTGTACTGAACTTCAAACTCAGAATTAAGAACTTCTAAAAATGAATTGAATGATAACATTTTATTTAATCCAATATTTAGAATATCTATATTTAATCACTGCTAATAAACCATTATAGAGTTCCGGAAAAGGTTCATCAATAGATTTTTCCACTTTTTCAATGTAGAAATCGAATTCATCAACCAGATTATCTGGAATTCGATAGTTTTCTCTTCTCAGGGTTTCTCGGTTCAGCAAATTTCTTAAAAGCTTTGACCAGTTTAAGCTCCTCTTTTCTACGGGTTTCTGTCTCAAGAAATTCATCGTATTCGTCGTCCCACTCTTTATTGTATATCTTTCCTGCCTTCACTTATTTCTCCTGATTGTTACTAAAAAAAATATGCTGCCCAAGGTGTGCCTGCTTTGTCATTGATAAAGTCCATGATGGAGGGTTAATGTATTGAGCATAATAAAATTCAGAATCTTCTAATTTCGTAACTCTTACTCCCCTTGAGAATAACATAGCAGAATACTTTGCTCTGTTCCATTGAATCTGATTTTTAGGTTTAGCATTTCTTATATTCTTATTATTTGTCCAACTGAATTGCTTCTTGTGAAAAATAACCTTACAAAATGTATTACCCCACTTTCCCGATTGGAGTCTGTTATATGTGATATTAGCGACGGCCAGTTGACCGATTAAAGGTTCTGATAAAGATTCCCAATAGATATTTCTAGCTAAACAATTAAATTCCTTTTTTGAAAGGGGAATGTGTTGTCCGGTGTTGAATAATTGAGGAAACTTGGATTGAGGTTCGGGCGGGTATTCAGGCTTCTCTAATGTTACCTCAACGCAACAAGAACCCTCGCTTGGTGAATCGTTGAATATAATTGGAATTGATATGAATAAGCAAATTGAAAAGATGAAAATGTGCTCGGGTGTTGTCCTGTACCAAAGTTTCTTGATGCTCATAATTTAATCCAAAATTTGACTTAAACTATTCTAACCCTGAAGGTTGAAAAAGTCAAACTAAAAAACATATCAATCAGTTTCAATTCTCATAATTTCACTTCTAACTAAATCCTGAACTTTATCAAACTCTTTTAATTGTTTAACATCAATAATATGATGTGTAGTGATCGGAACTGTTGGAATAAGATTCAATCCATGAGTTAATGGTAAATTTTCCGGAAAACCTTCTTCATTCCATTTATACAGTTGTTTTATACCCGTTGGGTTTACGACGTAACCACAAATCGGATAATTTGATTCTTTTTCAATATAACAAATTTCAAACTTCCACCCAGCGGCTGTTACACATTTACCACCAGCATTAACAAAATCAAGAATTGTAATCATCGTTTATCTCGATTGATATAGGAAATAATACATAAAAGCGACATCATTACTATTGCAAATGTGTTTGAGTTGAGAATTTCTTTCATTAAAGATTTTAGAAATGTTCAATAATCGCCTTGCGGATATTATAACTTCTATCCGCTTTTGATAAATTATATTGTCTTGCAAACTCGGCGCACTCTTTAATAATCTCTTTGATTATTTCTTCCATCTCTTCCGCGTCAAATTGGTACATTTCACAATCATAACGGTCTCCATAAGAATCAAAGCGTTTGTTCTCTAAATATGGAGCGATTAATTCTTTAATCTTTTCATTCATATTAAATCTCCAAAAAATTTCTTTCACTCTAAATTATCCCAAGATTCTAAGTTGAAACTCAAGCGAAGATAAATCTTTTCGTCATCATCATACACATTTGCTTCTGCTCTGAATCCGCCACATTCTAAACAATATGTATTCTCTGTTGATTTAATTATATCAGCAACAACATCGTTCAACATTTGTCTTGCAAATTTGCGTAGTTCGTAAATCTCTGGTACGCCATCACACCTCGCCCATTCCCAATTAAGAAAATCCATTACTTTCTTAACTTTCTCGAAGTCAAAACAATCAAGAATTTCGTTTATATCATCTACAGTACAGTAAGATGATTTTTTTAAATATGGATCACCCGGTTTAATACGATATTCCATCTCTTCAAAAAACCCAGGAGCAAGAGTTCTTACCCAGTAGTCACCGTCTTTGAATTGAATTTCAGCACCTTCATTGAAGGCAATAATAACATCTTCGTGTTTATTTTTCATCTATTTTCCAATAAGTTCTTTAAATGTTTTTCGAGTACATCCACCCAATCCTTCTAAGGTTCTACAAAATTCCCAGTCATGAATTTTAGATTCTATATCAAGGATTAATTTAATATCATCTTTGGAGTATTCCCAAAGAGCTTTCCGAATTTTCTTATTTACCTTTTTTGCGTATCTTCCTTTCTCATAAAAATCTTTTTCGCTGGCGTTCGTTATCATGTGAATTCCTGCTGCGATACAAACCCCAAGGGAAATATCCTCAGAGAATTCTCTATTTAACTCAATAAACAATTCTGGATAGTTCATATTTTATCTCTTTTAGTATATCACAACAGAATCCAAAAGTAAAATGTGTTTTCTAAAATCAACCTCGAATAATCTTCACGGTATATCCCAGAAGTTCTTCAATTTCTGTAACCGTTAGTTCTTTTGTTGGTTTCGTTTTTTCAAGAAATCCTTGTTTAGAATATTCAATACCATGCAACCACCATTCTTTTGTCCCGTCTGAATATTCACGGGCAGGGCCGTCTTCTCTATGAAGTTTGCCGTCTAGATACCAATTAGTGGATTCTTCACCATTATACAATTCTTCAACTTTTACAGTATATTCAATCATTTTATCACCAGTTTTCGTCTTTTATTTCAATTCAAGGTAAATTATACCTGAACATTTAGAAAAAGTCAAGCGTTTTGAAAATTTGTCGTTCCATATTGTTTTGAATATTTCCATTTCTTATTACAAGAACTACAAGTTATTTTCCCCATAATTTATATTACCGTCTGAATTAATGATATTCCCACCCGGAGCGTAATACATTGAAGTAGTCGTTTCAAATCCAAGGGAAAATCTACAGTATTCTCTTAGACAATTTGGGTTTGGATTATTCATCTTTGTAAAGGTGCCATTTTTCTTCAGTAGTAATTAACAATTGGTTTGATTCCTCATCAAAGGAAAGGATGATTCTTTCATTATGTGAAATAGGAAATCTGTGAATAACATCACCAGAGCGGAATTCTACTTCTTCTGCTGATTTAAACTTATTAAATTCTACTCCATCATAGATATAGTTGTGAAGATTTAAATAACCAGCATCCATTCCAATAGTATAAGAATCGGCTCTGAAACCAAAAACCGAATATAAACAATGTCTATAGCTACCCATATCCTCTACATCGGCTTGATGAATCTTAGAACAAACATAAAAGAACGCCTTCAGTTTATCATCATAGGATAGATTATCCCAGAACAACTCTACGTCTTTCTTATATTGTTTTTGATATTCATCCATAGATTTTCTAATTTTTTCCATTTCTGGAGAATCAAATAGTTCGGTAAAGGTTTTCTTTGAAGTTTCGGTTGTTGATGTTTCTTCGTTCATATCGTTTATTGATGTTTATATGTTCAAGAATCTTCTTTGAGTACCGGTTTTGAACGCATTAGCGGGTATTCCACATAACGCTTCAGAGGATTAGGTGCCGGTCTTTCCCGGCTGTCACCACAGACCCGTCCAGACGGGTTTTGCTTACCATGTCTTCGGCAGGTGGTTCGCCTGTTGTTACTCAGCATGGCCGAGGGCAGGATCGTCGTGCTAACTACTTCGCCTGCGTCCATCCTCTCTTACGAGGGTTAGCTTGGAATAAGTCTTTACGATTGGAGAAATTCCAATCTATTTAAACAAATATCGTAATACTTTTGTTCTTTTTCAATTCCTATAAATTGACGATTGAGATGTTTTGCTGCAACCAATGTTGATCCAGAACCTGCGCAATTATCTAAAACCAATTCATTTTCGTTAGTAAACGTTTTAATTAGATATTCGCAAAGTTCTACTGGTTTTTGGGTTGGGTGTAACTTCCCGTTTCTATTTGGAACAACCTTGAAATCTAAAATAGAACTTGGTTGAACGAAATCTGGGTCGTATTTTTTCTTAATCTTATTCAATTTAATATGGTTAGAGTCTCCACAATAATGATCATAATTATAACATGCCTTACCAACCCCAACTCTCTCTTTCATAATTGGATTGTATATTGGTTGATCCCTATAAAAACAAGAATATCTTCATGATATTTCATAGGCCGGTATTTTGCCGAAGACATACCCGTTGGGACGTTTTTATTCCACACCAAGGGATACTTAAAGTTTTTTCTATTAGAACATATCAAATCTGTAGTGAACGGTTGGTTCGCAAACAATACAATAGCTGCATTTTTCTTACAAACCCTATCATATTGTTCCCAAAGTTTATCAAATGGAATTATAATATCCCAAGAACAAGAAGTTGTACCATAGGGTAAATCGCACAAAACCATATCAACTGTTCCGTTGGGAATATTCTCCATCAGGGTTAGGCAATCCCCCAACCAAACTTCTTTCTTTTGTGTTACCATACTTCGTATTTGATTACATATCCATCAGATTCAACCTCTGAAATCCATTTATCAAGTTGAACAACATGTTCTTTACCGTAGTTAACCGTCTTAGTCCCTGAAGGAACATCATCAAACGGGTCGTCATATACATCTTCTTGTTCATCTCTTGCGTTAGAAAGAACCCAGTCTTTATAGGCTTGTATTGGATTATCTGATTCGATTATTTGATACGACGCCTTGGTTGGAGTTTGCCAATAATGGAAACTTTCTTGTTGAGTATCTGATTTATTAACTGAAGGAATAAAGATTTCACGTTCAGCGTAGATGCGAAAATTTATTGACATTTTTGTATCCTCTCAAAATAATACACAAAACCATCGATGGTTTTTGCGGAACGAAGAAATCCTTCTGCATTTTTCCCAACCACAAGACTATTATACCTGAACTTCAGAAAAAGTCAAGCCATCAAGAAAATTCATTCGCGCTGAAAGAATATCCATCTTCATCGTGCCAATGAAGATCAGGATTGGTGTATTGTTTGTGAATGTCCACATACCTATTATCATTCAAAATTTCAGTAATGTGATCTTTGTTTTTGTGCCCGTCGTCACGGACAAAATCGGGAGATTTAACCCCTTCGACCATATTAACAAAATCTGAATAATCTATAATATCGTTATATTCGTCAATGATAGGTTTATCTTTAAGATATTCTTTCCATTGATTCCAAGATTTTAAATTAAAATCTTCAGGAACTTCCAAGTCTTTGTCGTCAGAATCTTCAATGAAACCAAGCTTACCAGAATATCCTCTAAACATAAACGCCCAACCCCAAGATGATTTTCCAATGTGCAATTTATTAGAACGATTGCAGCATTCGCAATGATTCAAAATCGCAAAATAATTAGTACTCATATTTCACCTACATTATAAAGAATACCAACAACGATTAAAAGATAAATCATTTTTCTAACTTTTCCACAAATTCAATATCAGTTTTCTTATATCTACCAAAAGCGTCGTATTTTGAGTCTAAATCTTTTAAAAGGACCGTTTTCTCTGTTATTTCAACGATCTTGCAATGTTGTAACATATTACCTCCGGGCAATTTACAATACCAAACGTCGCCACATTTTAAATCTAATTTAATAAAGACTGTTGGAATGTAAGCAGTTTGGTTGTATGTATTAGGATTTGGTGAAAAAATCATTTCTCCTCCAATAAATTTTTAACAATTGTTTTTATTTCGTCAATAGATTTTATCCTTAACCATTCTATATTATTATAAGAATAATCGTTAACATCTTTTTCAAGACATTCGTTGTTATAAGAATATTCATAATCAGGATGAATCCATTGATAACTTAATTCATCTTGATAATTAAGAGCTTCAATGGAATATACCAATGATGTTTTTGTATCAAAAACCACGCTAATTTCATTAGAAGCGTGTGCGCTTGTTTCGTTATAATCCAATCTACTGATAGACCAAGCATTAGGACCAAAACATTCCCAATAATATTCGGAACCTTCTGCTACCTTATATTCGATGAGTTCTAAAAATTCATTAATGTTCATTATTTAATTCCAAAATGTTTTTTCAAACACAAGACTTGCTCAGAATTGACAGTCTTTTCCCCCACAAATCAATTCAGCAAACTTTTCAATGTCTTTTTCTTGTCCTTCGTAATATGGTTGAAGGTTTGCTTCTTTCATCAATTCTTTAATCTTTGGATTCATTATAAAACCTATCTAAAATCTTTTCATCCAAATGTAACATCCACCCACAATTTTCTGGAGGCATTTCTCTATAAACTTCAGCAATAACATTTTGACATTCTTCAATTATTGAATGAGCAAACCTTTCTAAATCTTTTAGAATGAACAATCAAGCACAGCCGACACGTTGTGTAAAGGGTCTTTATATACACCAGAAACAACCGCTGGAGTAACTTCTTTGACGGGATGAATCAATAACGTTAATCCAGGGTTGACGTTACAATTTTGCGTTGTACACGATGATAAAAATAAAAATACAATATATCGCACTAAAGCGGTTGTTCCGTGGAGTTGACAAAAATTCTTGAAAACGACCATTTATTCAAAACAAAAGTTTGTCCAAGCGTAAATCTAAAACAAAGAAATTTTCTAATGTATTTGTAACTCACAAAATTACCAACTATTTTCACAACCTTTACTTCTGTTCCTTTTTGACTATTACCTTCCCACGACTCGGTTTGTTTCTGATATAGTTTTCCTTCTTCCATAATAAATACTCAGTCGCTAAATAGGAGAATTCGATGTTATCTATATTAGTCATATCAACCTTTGTTATATTATTGATATTGATAGGAATATTAACTTTAATGTTTATAGTTCCATTCGTAAACAACCTTTTAGAAAAGGTATTTAGGGGCGAGTTAGTCGTTTCTATTTTTCAGTTGTTTATAATTATATTCGTTTTACTTATTGTAATATTTGGGAGTTTTGGTCTTCTGATGGGACTTTTATAGTGTTATATTGAACGCACGTTGTGTTTGATGGATTATTATTGATAGAAATTGCTTTTGTACATTTCCAATCTGGTTTTGATAGTGTGATGTGAAACTCGTGAGAAAACATCATACTCAAAAAAACTCCAAAAAGGGAACCGATAATTATTCCAAAGTAGAAGTCAACATTTTCATACTTAATCACGCCAATTCCTCTCTTGATTTTTGAAGCAAATCTTCGGCAATTTCGCTCAAAATTGAATTACAGTTTCGGATAATAGAATTGTGTGGGATCAATACATATCCCAAATTACCATCTAGTTCGTCAATAATTTTGATTGCTTTGCGCAGATCATTTGATGCTTCTTTCATCACTTGTTTTTCGTGTTCGGTGTACATTATTTCACTCATATTCACATTTAAAACTTTGTTTAATTTCAACCACAAGACTATTATACCTGAATTTCAGAAAAAAGTCAAGCGATCCAACTCACTTGAGCGGTTGCTACATGAGTCTTATTTTTCTTGGTATCTAAATAGATTACTTTTCTTAAAACAGCAGTATGTCCGCAACCGTCATCAAAGTCTTCGTTGTAATATTTAATTATTTTGTTTGGTGAACGAGCGTAGAAAGGAATATGAGGTTCAATCACACCCTCGATGAATTTGTCAGATTTTTTAACTATCATCATTTACCCAACAACCGCCCTCGTAATTCCAATGTCTATTATCATAGATTTCAAACCTAATATCATAACCAAACAACCCAACCGAAAAACTAACTCCAGAATGGCTCTGGTTAAAACTAAGATCAACACCTACAGAAAACAATATCTCTGAATGCCTATCAATTTGAAACTCCCAAGACTTGTGTTTGGTTATTTCTCCAGTTTTCAAAAGAATATTATAATACGATTTACTATTGAATGGAGTTTTTATGGTTAGGTTTAAGTTAATCACAGTTTTATGTTGTAGTTTTCCCCATCAACAATGAAATTGATACTATCCAACAATCCACCAATTTTGATAGAATCAAACGGCACTTGAAAAGTATCTGCGATTTCTTTTCTAATTTGATCAATTCTCTCCATTGTCTTCAACTCGAACAAATGAGGTTGAAGTATGTTTTCCACGGTCGTTTCTTTACTCAAATCACCACCATACCCTGTGTTTTTCGTGTATTGATTCGATTCCATCATAATTTTCTATTTCATATTCTACGTCGTCGGGAATCCACACAACTTTTAATTCAGCATACTCACCATCTGCTTCTTCGCACAATTCTTCAACAACTTGAATCAGTGAAGGGTCATCTCGTTCGATCCCTAGTGAATCAAAGCGTAGCGCAGCAAGACGATCAAAGTTTCTAGTTTCTCTACATTCGGTTTCAATTTTTTTATATTCTTCTGGCTCGCATAGGTAGTAATTGGTAAAAAGTCCTTCATCAGTTTCAACGTATACCTTAATTCCTTTCAGTTCAGCATAACGCATCACTGCCTTTTCAGACAATCCAAACCCGCCGTAACACCGATTAATTACTAGCTTTTTCATTACCTATTTCCTCAACGGTATTTTTAATCGCTTCTGCCATATTTAATGCAGTTTGGCGGCTCATTATGGTATCAGATTGATATTCGATATATCCGTTCATCCACAAATCATACGTTACTTTCAGTCTATGGCAGAAACCGTTGATGAAACCTTGAATAAAATATACTATAGAAAATAACCAAGAATTATCAATCTTATAAACATCCCAATCAGCTACTTTTCTCCAATACAAAGATTTTTGTTTGGAATAAAATGTTACAACAACGTTATCAACATCTTTTTCGTAAGAAACAGAAATATCCACTATGTGGTCATCCGATCCACAAGTACAATTAACAGCATAGAATACTGTATCATCAAATTTATAAGTTTGCATTATTCCTTCTGCTGGAATTTGAGGGTTCAATTTTTCAGTATATTTAATCATTTCACAACCTTTACTTTATATCCTAGAAGTTGTTCAATTTCAGCAACAGTTAGTTCTTTTGTCGGTTTTGTCTTTTCAAGAAATTCTTGTTCCGAATAATAGCTTCCATCCAAATACCAAAGCTTTGATCCATTCGAGTTTTCAATAGCGGGTCCGTCTTCTCGATGATATTTACCATTTAAAAACCATTCTTTGGTTCCATTATCATAAACTTTTACAGTATATTCAATCATCGCCTTCTCCAGTTAATTTCAACCACAAGACTATTATACCTGAATTTCAGAAAAAAGTAAAATCCAGCTTCAAGTCCAAAGGCTAGTCCTAATTTTTATCAACCTAATCAACATTCTTTGATCCTCTTTAAGATATTTCTTTTCAATATCGTAACTGAGTTGTAACAAATCAACCACTTGTTGTCTCTCTTCTGGAGTTTCTTTATCATAAGAAATTGGACTGTTCTTTTCACAATAATCATTCCAACCGCTTATTTCATAAGGTTCTTTTCTCATTACCCTTTCATATTTCCACCAATGATAAAGTGTGGAGATTTCTTGCGCGTTAATCGCTTGATCCGTTGGTTTTCCATAGTCTGAATGTTGTTTATTTAAACCATAAGATTCGTCCATAACCAAAGTCGATTCCCAATCTAGGTAGTCCAACCCGCATTTCGCGTCTCTCCAAACCCTTAAATTCCACCATCCTTTGGAATACCAAGGAGCGTTGTATTTTTTCGATGGGTCGCCGTTGTAAATAACATTTTTCCAAGCAACGTCGATTTCAACAAAATTTACAAGTTCGTCAAAAAGGCAATAAAGAATCCTTTCCTCAATTTCGTGCCATTCACCTTTTTTAAGTGTAGAAGTTAACGCATGAGTTTTAGTCACATAACGATTTAGAATCCAATATTTAATAGAATAAAGTTTATCAACGGGGTACATAATGAAATTCTGAAGGTTATCTAACCCTTCTTCGGCTAACCAATATCTGAGCGGATGTAATTTCTTTGCTGTTTCTCTCCAATCATCCCATTCTTCGGAAGTACCACAATCAAGTTTTGGAGTTCCGCGCACCCAATCGGCTAGTTTACTGCAACTAAAGTATCTACTTCTCATAATATAAATCCTATCACTTACTAAATTTTAAATGCGGGCTAATGACTGATAATAAAAGAAACATAGCAATAATATTTTCAAAACTATATTCAATATGTAATCGAAATAACGTATTAATGGACCAAATGACGCCGCAAGGTAAAATAGATATAGCGAGCAGCATAAACAAAATACTAAGAACAAGACCAAAACCAAGTTTCATATAAACTCCATTACAAAAGAAAAGTGTCACATTGACGTTGTTTAGGAACATTCTTGTGATGTGGACAATTTTCTCTATACACACAAGAAACGATTAAAAGAGTTATTACAAATAACATTAAAATCTAAATACAGAATACATCACCAGCTTATTACGATATATTCATCTTCTGGTCTAATGAAATAATATTTCAAAGAAAACCCTAAATCTTTTAATGTTTTTTCAACTTTTTGCCATTCATTGGTATTTTTTCTGGCACCAACTAACCAAAGATTTCTGTCGTAAATATCTTTGCAAGAATATTTTGTAATAGAAAATTCAGTTTTCCCGTCAGAAGCACATTCTCTAATATCCTCAAGTACATACCTTAATTGTTCATCAATTCTATTGAAATTTGCTCTGGTTGATAGTTCTCTTGCTTTATTTGCTGTCAACATAATGTACCTATGCAATCAACGGGCCATCATCAATTTCAATATTCGCTTCAACTTCCTTTTTATTGGATTCCAATTTTTCTTTATCTTTATTTACCAATTCCCCTCCAATATCTTTTGTAACTATGTAGATTTTATTACCGTCTTTCATCACATCACTGATTAGATATTCATTAAATGCGGCAACAACAAAAACTTCATATTCTTTATTATTATTTGATTGGTTGAAAATCGCTTTTAAATCTTGAGAGTTGAGAATCATTTTTGACCTTTAATTGTTTGTATCAGCGTAAAAAACCGAATTTACATCTTGATTCATTTTGTCGTAGTTATTCAGCATCAACTTTTCTTGCATAAACAATACATTCAGTTTTACTGGGGTCGTTGTTTATCATTTGAGCCTGTTTACAAACCCAAACCCTTTCTGGGATTTGAATATTATTTTTAATCATAAAAATGTAGGTCATAAACACACCAAAAAAGAAAATAATAAAAACTGTGGAGGTGATTATAATTGCACTTTCAAAAATATCTTTCATAATATCACTCGGCTGATTTCGGTTTCATTGGTAATTGATAAATTTGTTGAGTTGCATCAACAAAATCCTGAACCGTTTCTATAACATAGTCAACGCCATTATCGCCAATACTATATCCAGGTTTCCATTCATATAAAAACCAACAAACGTGATCAGTTAATTCTCCAAACAACTGTTGAATCAAAAAATCATTTTCCATACAAACAGAATTTGTATATTTATTATCAATCACATAAAGTGATAGACAGTAATCCAATTCTGAAATAGAATCGCTGTAATCTTCTCGAACTTCGTGGTTGGAACGTAATTTAGAAACAATTTCGGCGAAATCTTCAATATACATATTTGTCTCCTACAACTTTTCTTTCATCTTTTCTCTAAGATATTCTAAGAGAGTTTCTACTAAACAATCAACACTTTCTTCTGGTAGAGTTGTTCTCCACCTTTCTTGAGTTTTATTTGAAATTTTAGAAAAGAATCTAATATCTATATGTTTGGGTAGAGAAGAATCTTTTACTTCAAAATGAAGTTCATAATCATTTCCAGAACCATCAACTGTAGAGTTGATTAACCTATTGATTTCCATTACGCATTCCTCTTATTATATTCTTTTAGATCGTTTAGTATAGAACCTGGTTCTTGTAATATCATATTATCTAGATATTTCATAATATTTTTCACTCTAAACCATAAAATATGTCTGTCAAATAATCCAATTTTTGGAGCCACTGCGTCAAATAATCTGTTGGACTGGCTACTACCACCAGTCCAAACTCCATCAAGACTTATTGAATATCCATCCAGAAACCACCGTCCATTACAAATCCAAAGACATACTTTTGTATCTTTGTGGATAATATGATAGTATTTTCCGCCAGCACTTCTACTGTATACGCTATCAACATACATCCAATTTTCAGGATGGTTTAACAAAACCCAAACCTCTTTTGAGAGGGGTGATAACAATTTTTCAATCATTTTTAACCTTTATATTTAAAATTAAATTATACGCTATATTGATCAAAAAGTCAAGCCGGATTTATTCTTATCATACGTCTGTATAATCAAGAAAATTCCCTTTCTCTTGTTAAATAGATTTAATAGAAATTTCGAGGATCAAGATTTCTATATCGCGTCTAATATAAGAATTAGAAATTAGGCATTTTTTCTATATTTCGCCAAATCCGAAAAACATTTTAATTCTATTCCAGAAGTACCATTGATGTATTTAGAATTATTCTCAACGCTAAATTGAAGGTGGTTGCGCGGCAAATCCCAAATATAAAAAAATCTAAAAATTTCGTATTTTGGATCAAACGCCACTACTCTCAAATGTCCCTTTTTATTCCCCACCTTTTTGATAGTTATCATAGGAGTAGTTTTACTGCTTAATTTTTGTTTCTTTAATCTCTGAATTGTTACGGTTTTTGTATCAGAATCGTCGCTATGATCTCTACCGTCTTCACTGATAGACGAATACATTCCTTCCGAAGCGTTCGTCATACACATCTCAACAAACCTATCCCTTTGGATAATTCCGTCTTTAGTTTTATCTAAAAGTTCTTCGATGTTATATTTTTTAGGATAATACTTAAAGGTTTCCTTGATAAAAAATACATCTAGGATTGATGCTGCGTCTGTTGTTGCCATATAATCTCCTATTTTTACTTCAAATTTAACATTGGAATGGAACTTGAACCCATTGTAGTTTGAGGAAGTTTACCATCCCAACCTATAGCAATTTCATACTGAACGAGTTGAGGGCTGGTATTCAACGCCTTTGATTTCGCTTCAATAGCAGAAGCCTCAGCATCACCCTTAAGTCTCACGGATTCAGCTTCTGCCCTAGCGACAGCAAGTTTAGATTCCGCCTCACCTTTTGCTTCCTCAATTTTTTTCTGAGCTTCTGTCCTAGCGGTTTGAATCTCATTCTCTCTCAGTAATGCTTTTTGCGAAGCTTCGACTTTTGCGTTAATCGCTGTCATAACAGATTGAGGCAATCGCAGTTCACCAATCCAATAAATTTGAGAAATCGTAAACAAATCCTTATTCTGTTCTCGAACAATCCGTTCAACTTCCTTCATTAATTCCCCTTTACCTTCACCATAAACATACTCAATAGGTTTAGTTGATGCAACAGAAACAAGAGCGTCTCTTACTTGATTCCTGATGAAAGTATCTGTGATTTCAGTAATTCCTCTGCGATAAGTCTGAAAAATCTTTGATACTTTATCTGGTAAGACGGCATAAGAAATACCAATATCCGCATTTACTGGAAGGCCTTCTCTGGTCTGAAATGAAAACGATTCTTTATCATTCCAAGTGTAATTTTGAAGGAATGTTGGGAAAATATACAATTCATCATTAAACCCAAGCCAATATCGTCCAACACCCACTTCTTCAGCGTCAACTCCCTTTGCTCCACCCAGCAAATGTAGAAAGTGGTTGAAACCTTAAAAGTTTCTCTAAACACGAAACAACATATGATGCTGATGCTCCAGAATGTTATTGGTTTGACATTAATTCAATAAATTCAAGAATACTCTTTCGCATTGCTTTATTCTCTTCACCAGAATCTTCGGTCATACCAATCAAATCTAATTCATCTTTCGCATAATCAACTAACATTCCCATTTATCACACCTCAATTTTAAATTTATTTTTACTTCTAGTTTTTGAGAAGATACGAATTTGATATACACTTAAAAGAAATTTCCGGGTTTTGTATACACTTGTAGACAATACCCTCGCGACCAACCAATGGATTTATCTCGGATTTTCCGTCAGCATCAATAAGCATATCTTCAATGTTTGTAATGTACGCTGGAGATAAAACTGGAACATGATTCACACCCAATTCTGAAGCAAACTTTAATCTATCAGAAGAGTTGTAATATTCCTGTTTATCAATATCATATACATTGAATAGATAAAACCGATGATCTAGTAATTTATACAGATTACCATTAACACCAGCTCCAACCAATTCACCTTGAATTGCTATGTTTTTTCCAAAAGACCTCAATTTCTCTTCAAGCCTGTCTTTAATTGCAACATTCCAGAAACTATTATTTACATCAAACTTTAAATTCAAATTCCTTGAACACACATTAAATTCATCATCAATGAGATATACAGTCATTGATGAACCGTCACATTTTTCGGTTCGTTCAAAAATATATTCTTTTTCTTTCCATTCTTGGAGTTCTTTGGTTAGATTTTGAATACGTTCCTCATCAGTTTTGGGAATTCTTGAAGGAAATGATCCTTTAATCAGTCCGGCTAGGTGTGGCGAAATTGGAGGTTCGTATTTTTGAATATTCAAAATTTTAGAAACATCATCCCCTTCATTCCAATTAGTAGAGCTACATTCTCCATCAAAATTGGTCATAATGGTATTAAACGGAAGAATCAATCCTTGTGAAACAATTCCCCGCAATTTAGCGGTTCTTAACCTTTCGCCCTTGATTCCATTATATTCACGAGGTTCTTTACCTTTAGAAAGGAATGGTGCTATTTCAGTCGGAATCCACGAATCAAGTTCAAAATATACGACAAGATCGCCTTTCTTAAATTCGCCTAGTTTTGTAATACACTTCCAGCCCCCAACAGTACAAACATCTAAAGAATCTGCATTAGGGTGTTTTTGCGCGTCATCAATTTTAACAAGACGCGCCATTGCCCGTTCGATGTTACTCATAACCGTTTCACCTTTTTATATTTACCCGTAAAAATATATTTTAACCTTGAATTATTCAAAAGTAAACCCCCTTAACGGAGGACTTTTTCTGTATAGATAACGTGACAATTCATATATCCACCTTTATCTAATTTCACCAGAAGTATTCCCTTCTCAACCGAAAAAACTTTACCAAAAAAACTGTTATAAATTTTAACTTTATCTCCAATTTTAAATTCCATTAGCGTTCGCCCAACAATTTCTTAACTCTACGTTTTATATCATTATAAATTGTTCTTTGTTTATTGGTCAATGATATATCTTCTTCAAGCCAATTTAAATCCCTCTTTATTAGAGATAATTCCGTATGAATATCTTCAAGAGTTAATTTCGCTACGGCAGATAATAAATCGTTTTTCATTCAATTCTTAATGCTCTCTATTAGAATTATAATCTTTCAATTCACCAAGTAAATCTTTTTTGTATGTGTCTAAATATCGCATAACTTTTGAAACCTTATACCAAAGAATATAACGATCAATCAATCCAATGAATGGAGCCTTTGTTTCGTACAATGTTTCATATTTGTTGCTCGCGTTAGAATAAACTGTGGTGTTATATCCAGATAAAAACGACACTCCATTACTTATCCATAACCCCACTAAAGTATTTTTATGCACTATAAAATATGGTTTTCCTTTTCCGCAGAGAGAATTCCCATACATCCATTCTTCAGGATAATCCAACATCTTCCAAAGTTCAAAACAAATAGGGGATAGAAAGTTTTTAATCATTTCACCACCTTTACCTTATATCCTAGAAGTTGTTCAATTTCAGAAACTGTTAGTTCTTTTGTCGGTTTTGTCTTTTCAAGAAATTCTTGTTCAGAATATTCCACGCCGTTCAAATACCAAAATTTGTCTCCATTACTATATTCAATAGCAGGGCCGTCTTCTTGGTGACGTTCTCCGTTTAGATACCAAAATTTGACTCCATTAGTATATTCACAAGCAGGACCGTCTTCTCGATGAAGTTTACCATTCAAATACCATTCTTTGGTTCCATCTGGAAATTCGCGGGCAGGGCCGTCCTCTCGATGAAGTTTACCATTCAAATACCATTCTTTGGTTCCATTATCATAAACTTGTACTTTATATTCAATCATTATATATTCAATCATTATATTTTTCCTCAGCATTAGCTGTAATAATTTTCTCTGCAAATTCTACAACTTCAATCATATAGATATAAACTTCGTGGTATCCAGCAGAATGTCCTCTATCGTATGCTTCCGAATAGCATACATCGAAGAGTTTGTCTGAAATGTCAAATTCTTTTCTAAGTTCAGACATCCAGTATTCGTCAACTTTGGCACAATCTTCAAAATAGAGTTTCCTTTTTTCTTTATATTCTTCTTCATTTACTTGAACTTTTTCAATATTTTGAGAAAACCCAAGAGCTTCTTTGTTAGAAGAAAATTGCTTTGTCTCGCCGTTCTTATATGCAAAGAACGTAAATTCTGCGGTAGGATAATTTGGAAAGATGTCTAATACTTTCTTACAATCATCATAACTAATCATAATGTTCCTCGGTAAATTTTAATCACAAGACTATTTTACTTGATTGATTGAAAAAGTAAAGTCGCTTTCGGATGTCTGCTACAAACTTTTCAATGATAAATTGTCTATCCAACAATTTGAACCAAAGTCTCAGAGTATTGAATGAGGTATCATCTACTTGATGTGTGCTTCCTTGACACTTCCACCAACATAATCTATATATTACATCATGAGAATTCCCATTTATCTTCTTCGGGATATTGTACCTTATGAACAAACTGAAACTTTTCTTCTTCGGTCCAAGTTTTCATATATTCATTTTCTTTATCAAACAATTCTAGATATTCTTTATCTGAAATTTCCCTAGAAGAAACAATAGTTTCCCCAAGATGGAGTTGGGAAAATTCGTGTTCTACTTCTTCCATAACAACAGTATCAAGTGCGTGTTCTTCACTCTTACAATCCACAACATAGTTCATTCTAAACTGCGAAATTGTAGTTACAAAGTATTTTGGCATAATATAATTCCTAATATTCCAAGCGTTTTCTCAAAACAATTACGTCTTGTTTTTGTTCATAAACAAGAAAATCTCCGGGCGATATATCTAATTCTTTACGTATTTCTTCTGGGATTTCGATAATATATTCATCAGTTTCTTCATCATATTCAACATTTCTAGTAAATATTCTATTCATTTTCAATAATCAATTTTTTGATTTCAGGATAACATTTTACACAATTACAACAAATTTGTAACTTATGAAAATCTCTAACAGTTTTAATCTTATTACATTTAATAAGATTTCTCAGTTTAGATTCATTTAAATTTGAACAAATACAAATAATCACAAATTAATGAGGTTTTATTTTTTCAGAATCTAGAGTAACATTTTTAAGATATTCTTGATTTTCTGTAATTTGATGTTCTCCGATATACTCAGTAGAACAATCTTTACATTTTAGATATTTGGTTTTTAACGGATATCGTTTTGATTCAAATTCAAAATATCCGTCGTAAAATATTTCTTCAACATTACTTGAAGAACAAAATACACAAGGTTCAAATTTCATTCCGAATATTCTAAACTTTCTTGGAATTTCCTAAACTCTTTATCAGAAACTCTACAAACATCACCAGCTTCATCTACATAAACAACACCAGAATCTTCAAGTCTATAAATTGCATTATCGAACCCGCGCATAAACCCTTTTCGATATACATAAAGACCATACAAACTACCAACAATTACTAATGCAATAAAAAATTTTATTTCTTCCCAACTAATTTCTATTGTTATCATAACGTTCCCCTTTCTTATAAACAGGTTTAATATTTATTGAAGGTTGTTTGTTATGTTGTTTTCTGAAATACTTAATTATGTATTCTATTACAGATATATCTATACCAACTGATTTAGATATATAAAAATCATCATATCCAGCTTGGATCAATTGTTCAACATCACCAGAAATCGGCGTTAGAATACCCATTGTTACCTCAGTTTGGAAATTTCAAGTTTAACATCTTCGATTGAAATGTTATCAGTCGAGACAGATTGTTCTGCGTCTAAGATAATTTCTACTTTTGTTATTGTAGATTGTTTACCAATTTGGTATGCAACCCAAGAATTAGCGAAAACAAAAATTAAGAGTAATAACCCTTTTAATACAGAATCAGTTTGATGCATACCTTGTTCCAATATTTTGAGTTTTTGAGGGTCTATCAACAGGAGTAAATCCATCGCTAAATGCAGATTCCACTGCAAGTTTAGCACATTCTTCAGAAATGAACCATCCAATAAACATCGTATCAATCATTGCTTTATATTTATCTACATAAAAAACAATAGATCCAAGAATTTTACCAGAAGAATTGTGATAATAATTGTTTGTCCAAGCATTCATAAAAACCCCCATTAAATTTTAGAGATTATATTATAACTTTGAAAAATTAAAAAGTAAAGTCGGATTTTCTGGATGTCTAGGATTATCCGGAACCTAGTTCCCAATCGGCGCTTGATTGGATTTACAATAAACTATTTAGTTTGGTTATAGTTTTTTTCCAAGAAATATGATGTATACCTGTTCCACCCATAGAATTCCAATTATCAATATTAGATTTAGTATCATCAATCAATATTCTACGAGGTTTAGAGAAATAATGTTTAAATCGTTTTCCAGGAACAAATACAGGATTAAATGGTACATTATATTTCTTTAACCAGAATCTTTTTTGTTGCGAAAGTTCGTTTAAATATTCTTCTTTGGCTGTTGAAGTCAAAATACAAACAGGAATCTTATAATTTTTATGTATCTGTTTTAGATACTCCAAACCTTCTTTAAAATCTGACATTGGTTCCAGAACAGCGAATTGCTTCTTTTCAATAAAATCGTGAAACCTTTTTTGATGTAATTCTTTAAGTTTTTTGTTGGAAGAATTATAATCTTCTTCCGGATTAGATTTATATAATTGATGATACCGTTTTTTGAAGTCTGCCAAAACTCCATCCATGTCCACAAATATTTCACTTATCATTTTTAAGCAATTCTGCTATTTTATATAAATTAGATTCTGCGATACCTGGTTTACATCTAAGTTCACCATTAATAACAGTTCCACGAGAATCAAGAACTTGAGTTATTTGCTTGAGCAAACATTCCGTAAGAATTAACATTTCATCTTTTTCAAACAATTTCATATATTCACACATAAAAAGAAGGGATATTTTGGTAATAAGGGAATCCCTCCTGAACCTCACCTAACTCAAGCGGCTAGGGCAAATTTTGAATCATTTGCAATTATTTTATTTACTTCTTCGACCAGGACACCCTAATCCTAACGACTTCCATCTTGCCGAGCGCATATAAACTATTAACCATCACGTCGAAACCTTACTGACCCCCTCAATATACTCATAGAATATATTCAGGTGGATCAGAGGGTATTGAAACCCTGTCCGTAATAACTTTCGTGTATATGTTTACGCTGTTAAAACTATTTATTAGATTTTAGTTCTAAAATCAATATCAAAAATAAATTCACCAGTCTTTGCCTTTGGTTCTAATTTCTTAGAGAAATAATCAATACCACACCAGTTAATATACTGTTCAACAGTTCTTACAGAACCTAATCCATAGGTTCCAACTTTACCGCAAACAATATCCTTCAATCTTGCTTTTGATTTCAAATCCATTTGCCACCACTTAACCGGCTTCTTATCTTGGACTTTATCATCACTCCACATAGTCGTTCTATAATCCCTTCCATAATAATGATATACAGGAATTTCTGGAACGTGGAATATATTATATCCATGAGTATAATATCTTAATGCCAAAGAATGTTCTTCACCAGAAAAGAATAAGAAAGGATCATAAGGAACCTCTTCAACCGATTCGCCAGATAAGAATAAGAAATTCCCACCAATCATATATCCATGAACAGGTTCTTTTTTGTCAATAATATGAGTTTTGGTCCCCACATAATAATTATCATAATCCTCATTAAAGATAAACGAATTATCTTCATCAGCGATTAATGACATCAATCCACTATATTTTGTTTTCTTTAGGTCAAGAATATTATTATTTACAGCTTCAAACGCATGGGGATATGCACTAATTACCGGCTTTTCGTGGAAAAGTTTAATATCATTATATTGTGATACAAGAATATCATCCCAATCCTGATCAAAAAGTGTATGGGAATCTACTTGAAAATAGAAATCTTCACCTTGATAAAGAGATTGAGCCAAACTTCTAGCCCAACATACTCCACGGGCATATTCTGGATCAAATCTTAGATATGTTACATTTTTCTTAAAAGGTAAGCTATTCCAATCTATAGTTTCCCAAGGAAAAGATTGATCAACAACGCCAAATTTAAGTCTATCTTTGTATTTTGCGTTTTTAAACGCTTCTTTGAGAGTATTATACAGTAAGGGATCTCTATATCCAACTATACTAATAAAAATCGTTTGTTTCATACTTTTTCACTCTTAATAGATACATTAAAATTGTATTTAGTGTGCCGAAATTAATGAATCCATTCTTCTCGTATAAATTCAACCGATCCGCGTTCTACTAATTCTTGAAGAATATCCAATTTTTCATACTCTTCAATAGAAGAACTTTCTATCAAATCCCTTAATTCTTTATCTGACAATTTATTGTACGCTATCATTATTATTATTTTCCAATATATTAGTCAATGTTTTATGTAATTTATTTATAGAATTTTCAGACACTATCCATACATACCGAAAATTACTATCATAATTAACGAATTCCCAAGCGTCTTTAAATGTTTCAAAGTTACCGATATATTGAATATCATTCGCGGGAGTTAAAATATAGTATTTTTTCATACACCAATATCATATTTGGGTTTTCTCGGTAAACCTAATCCGTGTTCAGCAAATTTTATAAAAGATTGTAGATCAGTCACAGCGTATTTAACCCCTTCAACTGAACAATTAGAAACATTTTCCTCATAAAAACAAGGAAGTTCATACAAATACCAACTAACCCAATCGTACAAGTCTTCCCCAAGAAGTTTTTTTAAGAGAAATTGATTTTGAAAATATAGATTATTCGAATATACATTCTCGTTAACAAAATCACACAAAAACCCATCAACTTTTCTTAAGGATTCTAAAAATTCTTCGGATTCCTTATAATCAGTTTCAAGTTTATATACAATTTCTTCAAAATCTTCTAAGTACATAATTAACCTCAGTTATCTTCGTCTTTAAAACTGTGATTTACAAATATCACCCCCAATATCAGGGTAATAAAGTATGTCCACAGAAAAATATCAATTAGAATATCCACGATAGAACCATGTATAAAAACATTCCCCCAACAATAATCCATTGAATCCAAGGAAACCATCCAATTCCTTCTCTAATTTCATCACTACAAATTGCAACAAAAATACAAACAAAAAATATAAAAAACCACATATCAATTCTCAAAAATCAAAACATTCTCTTGGAATAAATCCGATCAAGTCATTCGATCCGCAATGTTCATAAATCTTTATTTTCTCAGCAAAAATAAAATTCTTACCATCAAGAATATGTCTGTGTCGACAAAAGACTTCTTTTCTGAATTTGCGAGGGTTTTTACCAAGATTGTAAAAATATCTATAAGAATATTTCCTCATTTGATTTGTAATGTCTTTCTTCGGATCAAACGTAATTTTGTCATGAATTTGATATGTTATTCCATTAGAACCAACAGAAAAATTTCTAGCAGTTATTGCGATAAATTTACACATATTATCCCCTAAGTTTCAAGAACAATTATAGTTTACTACAAAATTAAAAAAAAGTAAAGCTATATATTCCGTAAATTTTTATTTTTATGGAGAATTTTGTGGCCAATATTTCTTTTTATGGTTCTCATAATGCAACAATAGTAGTCGAAAATAAAGGAAAAATTGTTTGTTGTATTGAAATTGAAAGATTTTTGAATATTAAAAATGCTGGATATGCTCAATATCTAACTTCTCAAACGCGACCCGTGTTGATGAAAGAAATTTTAAAATACATCAAAGAAAAATTCAACATTTCCGAATTTGATAATTGTTTTTATTCAAATAGTGATACGATTGAGGATGGTGATTTAGTTAGATACGAGCAATCTATTCCAGCCAAAAAGTTTACACAAATTTTACATCATTCTGCTCACGCCGCATCAGCATTTTATCAAACAAATTATAAGAAAGCATTAATAATCTCATTTGATGGTGGTGGTAATGATGGATTCTTTAATATCTATATTGCGAAAAATAGAAATACCATAGAAGAAATAGACAGAATACCAAATATAGATCTAGGTTTTGCTTATATGAGTTTTGGTGAATATCTTAACGATATTAAGAGAGAAAATACCTTATCGCTCGGAAATCTCGTTTACGCAGGAAAAATAATGGGACTCTGTTCTTATGGCGAAGTTAGATCAGAATGGATAGATTCATTTAAAGAATATTATAAATCAAAACCAGACGGAAACACATATCCCGGTTTAATAAAAGAATTGGGAGATAAAATAGGTATCGACTTTTCAACTGAACAACGTTTAAATGGACAAACAGCCTGGGATATTGTAAAAACCTCCCAATTCGTTTTCGAGGAATTGTTCCTAGAATTGGCAAGACCGTATATTGAAAAATTTGAAAAGCTGCCTCTAATCTTGACAGGAGGTTGTGCATTAAACATTTTATTGAATACGCGACTCAAAGAAGAATTAAAGCAAGAAATTTTTATTCCACCAAATCCAAATGATTGTGGAATTGCATCAGGTTTATTATTACATCATATTAAACCAAAAAAAGCAGTTGATCTAACTTATTCTGGTACAGAAGTTTTAGATAAAGATTGTTTAATGATGTATGTGGAAGATCATTATAATTATAAAGAATTGAATAATGAAATCATAATTGATAAATTGGTTGATGGAAAAATCATTGGAGTTGTTAGAGATAGATCAGAACACGGCCCAAGAGCGTTAGGTAATCGTTCTATAATTTGTAATCCTTGTATTCCAGGAATGAAAGATATTTTGAATGAAAAAGTTAAACATAGAGAATGGTATCGCCCTTTTGCTCCAGTAGTAAGATTAGAAGACGTTTCTAAATATTTCGAGTTTGAAGGAGAAAGTAGATGGATGAGTTTTTGTCCAAAAGTTAGAGAAGAATATAGAAATACATTAATTTCGATTACTCACATTGATAATACTGCAAGAGTACAAACAGTTACAAGAGAACAAAACCCTTGGTTATATGATTTATTAACAGATTTAGATACTAGAACCGGAATTGGTGTATTACTTAATACAAGTTTTAATATGGATGGAAAACCTATTCTTTCAACATATAAAGATGCATATTCAGTCTATAGAACTTCTGAAATGGATTGTCTAATTCTTCAAGATTACATCTTAGATAAATCAACAAAATAGCTATAGACTAAACTATCCGGTAATTCATATCTGTGAATTTTATTTGGGAATTTGTGCGATAATATCGTAAGAATATTTTCTTCAGTTCCCATTAATCCTTCTTCGATTGTTTCGGATAATATCGTATCATACTCTTTATTTAATTCAATACAATTAGAAGGAGTTCCACCAAAAAAACCTCCGCGACAAACATATTTGCTTTTTTCAATACCACAGTGTCTGGAAAAATTCTTAACTTCAAATCCGTGCACTTCATATTCACTCTCATAATCAAACGAGAGCATTAAAAACTTATTTTGGATAGATTGCATATAAGTTTTAATATTCTTTAGATTTTTTAAGAATTCTGGAGAAACTGAATTAGCAATTCCACCATCAATCCAAAACAAATATTCGGATTTAAATGGATTATTAAATGTTGCATCGGATAAGAATCTCATTTTACTCATCACAATAGGATTATAATATTCCAACTGAGCTTGAGTAGATTCAGTTAACCACCCATTTAGAGTATACCAATTAGGGTTAGTTCTTATTTCTTGAACTTTATCAAATAAACTAAATTCAGATTTAATCGTTTCAAGCGATTTATAATGTATAAAGGTAGATTTAAGATCACTTCGTTCAGTAACGAATTCAATCAAATCTGCTGGGACATATAGATAAAATTTAAAATCTAACTTGAGGAGTTTATCAAAACATTCAAGATAATGACTGAATTTTCGATGAAATCCAATCAGTTCTTCTCTTCTTATATCCCAAAGACCGCTAACTAATGTTATTTCGCTTTTCAAAATTTACAACTCCCCATCATTGATACATTGTATAAAAGGATCATCTATTACATTAACAGATGTAATAGATGATTTGGTTTTTCTACCATTATCGTTAATATTGGATTAACTTTATAATTGTTTACTATAAAATAACTATTTATATTTTTTATTTTAGCAATTGTTTTTTAATTTCAGAAATCATTTTTCTTTTTTCCAATTTGGTTATTTTTTGAATTTCCATTCTTGGAAATATTTCATCAAAAATTTCCAACGGAGACTTATTATCAATGATCACAAAATAATTAATATTATAAATTTTTATAAACACAGAACCTCCAAAAAACGAAATTATTGATCGAGAAAACGGTTCAAGGTAACTCACTTTTTCTAATTAAATTTCGTCAGGAACTATTTCTTCCGGATTAACTCCAGCATCAACCTTAGTATAAAGGTCAATAAAAGAGTTTCTTGTATGAGAATCAAATCTATTTGTACAAAGTTCGATAGATTTCAATTTATCTTTAAAAATATCATAAGTTTTTAAAATATGTACAAGTCTACGAATAGAAATTTGATCATTAATTGCTCCGGCTTCGTAACTCTTACGAATAACTCTAGCCCATTTAACAAGATTCTTAATAAAATCTTCATCAGAAGAATAATTGCTCAAAATGTTGATTTCAATTTTTTCCGTCGGCTGTTCTTGTATAACAGTAATCGGAAACCTTTCCAAAAAAGAGTCATCAAGTATTTGTTCCAAATATTTGCCGCTATCATCTCCTTGCCCTGATGAATTACTTGCAGCAATAATTTGGAAACCTTGAGCAGCTTTAATAACTTCCCCGGTATGAGGATTCAAATAACTCTTACCTTCAAGAATACCGTTTAGAACAAGAATGTTGCCTGGATGCGATTTGGCAAGTTCATCAAGAAAAAGTACTGCACCTTTTCTCATAGCCTGAATAACAGGTCCATCATTAAATACAACATTTCCGTCTATAAGCGTTGGTCCTCCAATTAGAGAAACTAAATCTGTTTCTGGAGAAAAATTAAACTTGATAAGTTCACGATTTAACTCAGCACAAACTTGTTCAACCATCATATTTTTCCCAAATCCGCTAGGACCAGAAATAAATACGTTGTGAAAGATTTTTGATTTAATGATATTCTTAAGATCTGAATAAAATCCCCAAGGAACAAAATTAGGATCTTTTTCCGGAATTAGATCAAAATTTGATACGTTTACTTCAGGTTTTTTCATTGGAATTACATTTTCAACAACAGAATTATTCAAAGATGGGATTTTATAAGTTCCTCGACCCACTCTATATGTATAATCAAGAATCCAAGAAGGCCAGGACAAATTATTTTCTCTTACAAAATTTTCAAGTTCTTTTTTACTTATTTCGTAATTTGATCCAAACTTTTCTTCAGCAAGAGTAATAAAGTTGATCTGTTTCTGGTTCATCACAAAGTTCCTCAAGTTAAATGGAAAAGCAAGTCTAGCGTAAATTTATGGAAACGTAAAGCGAAAAAGTAATAACAATACTTCAACCGCTGTACATACTTAATGTAATATGAAAAAAATAAAAAGTAAAGCACTTTTTTCGCTTTACATTTTTTGATCTTTATTATATGATAGTTTAGTTGTTAACCTAAAGGAAGCGAAGAAATGAGTATCACCGTAGCGAAAACCAACCTTGCTAAACTTCTGGCTCAGGAAAACTTGAATGTTGAATCTAGGAACGTGGAAACGGCGTATTTTGACCTAAACACAAGAACGTTGATTCTTCCAGAACTGAAAAAAGACATTTCACCCGATGTACAAGATTTGTTTATTTCACACGAATGTTCTCATGGTCTTCATACTCCGACTGAAGAATGGAACGCTGCCATCGAGTCGAAAACTGTTAGAAAAAGTATTTTAAATGTTGTTGAAGATGCGAGAATAGAATCCCTCATCAAAAGAAAATATCCTGGACTGAAAGCGGTATATTCCAGAGCTTATAATAAATTGATGGAAGTGGATTTTTTTGGGTTATCAAAATTAGATATTGAATCTTTAAATTTTGTAGATAGACTTAATCTTTATTGTAAAGTTGGATATATTCCTGATATTGAATTTTCCGATTCCGAACAAGTTTTTGTTAATCGTACCGAATGTACTAAATCTTTTGCTGAAGTAGTTCAACTATCTAAAGAAATTGAAGAGTTTATTAAAAAAGATTATAAAGAAAATCTTGAAAACTATAAACAATCATTGAACTTTGATGATTTTGAGTTAGAAGAATCTAATTCAGACTCTGATGACTCTGTTGAAGAAACGCAATCTATAGAAAATGATTCGTTTGAAACGGATTATTCAAACTTTACTGATGAATTATCCGAAGAAGTTGATTCTTTAGAAGATTTACTAGAATCGTATACCGATGAACATTCTAGAGATATATTGAAAACCTTTTACGCTAACGATAAAGGAATACGATATTATGTTACTTTACCAGATATAAAATTAGACAAATATATCATACCACATCAAACTATTATTCAAAGAATTAAAGATTATTGTCCGAAATTGTTTGATAAATCCCAAGATAAATTCGTGTCCTTTAAAAATCAAAATCTAGACGTCGTTTCTTATCTTGCTAAAGAATTTAATATGAAAAGGAATGCGTCTTCTAGAAAGAACCTTAAAATTGCTAAAACGGGCGACTTGAATAATAATAAACTTTATTCTTATAAATTTAATGACGATATCTTTAAAAGATCAATGAAAATTGATGGTGAAAAGAGTCATTCAATGATATTTTATCTAGATTGGTCCGGTAGTATGTCAACAATCCTACACGACACTGTTAAACAGTTAATATGTCTTGTTCTTTTTTGTAAGAAAGTAAATATTCCTTATGAAGTTTATGCTTTTACTACAAATTATGATGCTAGAGACTATCGAGACTATCATAACAAAGAGAACACTCTTCAAATCGAACCATTGAGATTACTAAATCTTTTCTCATACAAAATGACTAATAAAGAATTTATTGATATGGCCAATATATTATTGAGTTATGATTATTTTGGGTTTAGATCTAATAGCAAAATAGAAAGACCTTTTATTGAAAGAATTCCCAGTTGGTTTGAGTTAGGATCGACTCCTCTTAATCATTCTATCATACTTTCTGATAAAATATCAAAAAGGTTTAAAACATTAACTAAAACTGATATTGTTAGTAACATCTTTTTGACTGATGGAGAAAGTCATGGGATGGTTTTTCATAAAAATTCGTATAACTATAGAATTGGTGATGCAAGATTTAAAATAACTTTGAGGGATGATGTACAAAAATCTTCACAAAACATAGTAATTGGCGATAAAATGTCTGAAACGAATGGATTATTGGATTTTGTAAAACAAACCAACGATACAAGATATTTTGGATTCAGACTAGCTGATCGGATTGGTTTGAAACGGTCTTGTTACGAGTTCTTTAAAGATTATGACTATTCCAAATATTGGGGAGAAATGAAAAAGACTGGTTGTATAAAGGCGCATAAAACTTCCTTTGATGAATTCTTTTTTGTTAGACCAAATCTTATAAAAGAAGATCAAGATCTTGTTGATATAAAAGAAACTGATTCAATCAATTCAATCTCTAAACAATTTACTAAATCTCTTTCTAGTAAACATAATAATAGAATCTTCTTGAAAAAGTTTATCGAATTTGTTTCCTAAATAATTGATTTTAAGGTAAAAAATGCACATTTTAGATATTGAGACTCTCGACACAGAAAGCACCACCATTGTTCTTTCTGTTGCTATTTTATATTTTGATACAGTAAACAAATTCACGTTTGAAGAATATCTTGATAAAACTTGTTTTGTTAAGTTTGATGTAAAAGAACAAAAAGTAATGGGCAGAACCGTTAGCATTGATACTATTGATTGGTGGAAAAAACAATCAAAAGAAGTTCAACAAATTTCATTACTACCCAGTGAAAACGACGTTTCCGTAGAAATGGGTATTAAGAAACTTCAACAATACATTCGCGAAAATTCTAAGGAAAAAGAAGAATTGGTTTGGATTCGCGGAACAATTGATCAAATGGCAATGGACAGTTTATGTAGATCTGTTAAGATGGAAAGATTGTTTCCGTATTGGGCATATCGTGATGTTAGAACTTTTTTAGATTTTACAAAAGATAATTCTAAAAAAGGATATTGTAAAATTCCTGGATTTGATTATTCTAAGGTGAAAAAACACGATCCGATACACGATGTATGTTTAGATGCGTTGATGATCCTTGAGGGTGAGTGACAACGCTTTACTTTTTACAGTCATCAGGTATAATGTACCTCTACTTGGAGAAAATGATGAAAAAAATTCTGATCTTGGTTAGTGTACTTGTTGCCGGTTCTGCAAATGCCTGGATGTATCCAGGAGAATTTGGTCCATATGGTATGGGATATGGTATGGGATATGGTATGGGATATATGTATCCTCCACTCCAAGTCCCGTCATTTAATTATCAGACAACAATTGTGCAACAACCAGCTCCGATAATTGTACAACCGCAACCAGAGGTAATATATAGAGAAGCCCCTCCTAAAGTTATCTATAGAGATAGATATTGTGATAAAAATTGTTTTGAAGGTCAATTTACTAAATAGGAAATTAAAATGAAGAACTTTATTTTTGCAATCTTGTTTGTTATTTCTTTTGGTGTTAATGCTGAACAACCGTATTCCCCATACAATCAACAATTTACCTATAACCAAAACCAACAATTTGGTTCTACAAACTGGTATTCATCTGCACTAGGAATGGGGGTTGCTCAAGCTGGGGTTTTGCTTGTTGGTGGCCTAGTTAACGCAATGTCTCGCCCTGATCCAGTTGTGGTACAACAGCAACAACAACCTCAATATGTTAATGGAGGGTATCCTCAACAAGGAAACGGTTATCCTCAACAAGGATATGGGTATCAATCATATCCTAATCAATATAATCAATATCCTCGCTAATTTTTGATATAATATGAGAATTAATGAAATTTTTGAAACTCTTGCGGCTGATAATTCCAGAAACTTTAAGATTGATTATTTACGAGAAAATTCTGATAATGAAATATTGAAGAAAGTAATTGGATTGGCTCTAAATCCATTTATCACTTTTTATATTCGTAAGATTCCAAAATACACTCCCGCGAAACCGAATCAGGCAGATAGTCTTGAGTCGGTTCTTGGTAGTTTGGAATTGTTTTATACTCGACAGGTAACTGGTAATGCTGCGATTGATCACTTAACAAAACTATTATCTTCATTAACAGAAGATGATGCTAAGGTAGTTGTTAAGATAATTCAAAAAGATCTAAAATGTGGAGTGTCTAGGGCAACTGCTAATGCTGTATGGGATAACCTTATTCCTGAATATCCAGTAATGCTTTGTTCTGGTTCTGATGATAAGTTGATTTCTAAACTGGAATTTCCAGTAATGGTTAACGAGAAATATGATGGAACTAGGTTTAACTGTATTGTGAAAAATGGTTCTGTCGAATTTAGATCAAGAAATGGTAAACTCTTTGATCTATTGGGAAATTTAGAAAAAGAATTTCTTGAATATGCAAGTGGAGAAGATGTAGTTTTTGATGGTGAATTACTTTATAATGATGGTGGTCTGGCTAACCGACAAACCGGGAATGGTATTATTGGTAAATCAATCAAGGGAACTATTTCATTAAAAGAAGCTGAAAATGTAAATGCTGTCATCTGGGATATTATACCTTACAAAGATTTTGTATCCGGTGAATCTTCTGTTCCATATAAAGATAGATTTTCTAAATTGGCTAATATGAATATTGTCGGTAAGATTCAGTTGACTGATAATCATATTGTTTCTGATATTGATTCTGCAATGAAAATTTTTGATGAATATATTCTTGAAGGTAAAGAAGGAATTATTATCAAAGACCTAAATAAAGGATGGAGCAATAAAAGAGTTAAACATCAAATTAAGGCAAAATCAGAATTGATCTGTGAATTGAGAGTTATTGGAACTGAATACGGTTCTGGTAAATATTCAAATCTTTTGGGTAATCTTATTTGCCAATCTGAAGATGGTATTATAAATGTTTCCGTTGGATCTGGTTTTTCAGATTCTCAACGAGAAGAATATAAAGGTGATGTTTTAATAGATTCAATTGTTTCTGTTAAATACAATATGCGTATAAGTAATAAAAATGGTGATGAATCATTATTTCTTCCAATTTTTGATTGTGTAAGAGATGATAAAGACGTTGCTGACAATTCAATTAACATAAAATAAGGTGAAAAATTATGACACAATTCATTCCCCCAACCATGGGAAATTTGAGCGATAAAGAAATTAAACTAGAAATTCTTAAACTTGCTCATATTTCTTTACACGAAGAATATAACTTTAATCGAGAACAACAAACCTGGGTTTGGGATGCTACTGTGAGAAGTTGTATGAGTAATAATTCTCCAGTTCCCGCTCATCCAGGTTATCCTGAACATCCAAGCGAAAAAGATATTCTAGCAAGAGCGAAATCCTTCACTAAATTCATACTCGCTGAATAATTTGATATTGGTGCTGAGTTAATCAGCACCATTTTTTGAGAGAAATAATGGAATATTCAGAAATAAAATTATCGAATAATTGTATTCGATTGGATGGAAAAGATCTTAATTCAAATTATGTTGTTGGTTTATACAATGGAATTTCAATTTCAAATATTCCTTGTGTAATCTTCTCAGAATTTGTTGATCGGGAAAATATCAAAAAGATTTGTACCTTATCGATAGATTATGATTCTGGTATATCAGAAATTCTTAAAGAGATACTTAATAGTCAAATTGAAATTTTGGCGTTAAGTGCTTTTAATTGGAATATAATAAAAGACTCTGATAAAGCTATCATAACAAAAGAACTCTCTGATAAAGGGTATCTATTCGAGACAAACGATAATACGTTAACAGCTGTATTGGAATATAAACCTGCAAATCCAATAAAAATCCCAACTGTATTGGTTGCATCAGAACCAAAATCAAAATTATCACAAAGCGGTGCGAAAAAGAAATATAAACTAGAATGTCTTTTAGAAACTGTTTTGGATGTTAAATCTGTTCTAGAAAATAGTTTTGGCACTGTTTCTAGTATTAAACTTACCCCCATTTACGATCCTATTCGCATTAAATTAGAAAATGGTACGTTTAAATCTTATGACTATTCGTTATTTGTTGACTCCGAATCAATTTCGTTGACTTTTGATTATGGAGAAAATAGTAGAGAAAGTGGAGTTTGTTATGTTCTCAAAAAACGTATAGACTCTAGTGTTGAAGAATGGTTGGAAACATTGGATTCTGAACAACTTTATAAACTTGCACAACTAACCTTTACTCGCGTTGAATAATGAAACTGGATGTAATTGTATATAATATTCATTCCCCTCATATATTTGTTGATTGTAGTCAACAAGAAACCTATGGTCAATTATTCTATAGTGTTGAATCATTAAGAAAATACACGGATATTCCTGTTCTTATATTTTCAGATTCTAAATTTCCGTTAAATGAATTTAGATATATGCAAAAGTATATCATTACTAAACAATTCAAAAATGTGGAAATTCATCAATACGAAGGGAAAGAAAGTCAATCTCAAGAAGAAATGGTTTCTTTTTGTGTAGAGAAAGTATTCAATGAATATGAATACGATTCTATGATGTATATTTCTTGTAATAGTATCATAAATTGCGATCCAAATGAAGTTTTTTCTGACCTTGAAGATATAAACATTCATCTAGGAAAAGAACCTTATGGCGGGTTCAATTTTATAATGATAAACCGAGAAAAAAGCGAAAAATATACAAACGATTTTAATTTTGCTTACAAAGTAGTATCTCCAGAAATCCTTTCAATAAGTCTGGATGGAGAAGTGGTAAAACATTCTACCATAGAATGTAGATTACCGACAAAAATGGTTATCTATGATAGAATTCAAAGCGAATATTTTATTCCTTCACATTATTGGAATTGTGCTATAAATGACAGAGTAAAATCAAAACCAAATATTATATGTCATAACTGTTGTTCAATAATCAAAAACCCATCCACTCCTGAGGTCATTATTTGTGACTAATTCAGATATTTTTCATAAGATGTTGGGGATAGTTAACGAGGCTCATAAGAATCATAAAGACGATAACGGAAACCCGCTGATATTTCATCTACTATATGTTACAGTTTCTTTATCAAAAACTCATCCTGATCCTGAGTTATTAGCAGCAGCACTTGGACAGAAATTATTTGAGATGACTGATATATCTGTTCAATATCTATTGAACGAAGGAATAACTTATCGTACAACTCAAATAATCTCCGCGTTGACTCAAAATATCCCAAATTCGCAATACAAACAACAAATCTTGGATAATCCTGACGCGGCAAGGATTAAATTTTATTCACTTTCTCATCAGTTACAACAACAACCGGATGTATTAAAGGCGAGTCAAATAAAATCATTCCGCAACGACATTCGTATTATATTATCCGACAAGCGATTAATTTTATCACCTATAAATTAAGATCCCCTCAATAATTTATGAGCCTCTATAGAATTCCGATTATTAAGTATTGCTTTGATATGATCATTACTTAATTTAAGTTCAGGTTTGCCACTAGCATGTCCCTGAGCTAATTCTTTATGAGCCTCAACAGAATCCGGGCTATTAACTATCGCCTTTACACGATTTGGCTGTTTTAAGATTAAAGAATAAAAACCACGAAGTTGAATATCATCTAATAAATTATTCTGGAGTACACGGAAAACTTCCTGCAGAAAAACAAAATCAGAAGGCATTATTACATAGCCTAAAAATTATTAA
>SXGU01092477.1_pt1 | contig 33432 bp, 29 predicted proteins | sample 3174531 | NCBI WGS metagenome assembly SXGU01 (sample SAMN11356863, study PRJNA531348) | freshwater metagenome | isolation source: freshwater sample F1-140 | place: China: Fuxian Lake, Yuxi | collected 2017-12-25 | reverse complement strand
GCTGCGCAACGTGATCGAGCGCGCCGTCATCCTCGCGCCCGGCCCGGATGTGCAGCCCGTGCACCTGCCGGACTTCGACCTGGAAACCAAGCTGCGCAAGGGCAACGGCCCTGTCGCGCCGATCCCGGACTCTCTCGACGAGGCGCTGTCCAACTTCGAGAAGCAGCTCATCCTCGCCGCGCTGGAGCGAAACCATTTCAGCATCAACAAGACCGCCGAGCGCCTCAAGGTCACGCGCCACGCCCTGCGCTACCGGATGCAACGGCTCAACCTCAACACCGACGCCAGCCCGGAAGGCGACACGGACACGCTGGAGAAATGAGCGCCATGTCCGCGCGTCTCCCCACGATGTTTGCGGCGGAGGTGCTTCCGCCGGACTTTCCGCAGCCCGGTGGCCAAGCACCTGGCGCTGGCAACTTCGCCGGTGGCCAGGCCGCGCCCATCGTGCTCGCAGCGCTGCTCGTCGTGGCTCCGCTCGTGTTGCTCCTCGCCTTCTCGCGCCGCCGCCAGCGCAAACGCAGGGTTCACCTGCCGCGCAATCCAACGCTCGCGGAGACCGGCGGCCTCCCGCCACCCCGCCCGGGGCAATGACCAATGACCAGTTCCCCAATGCCCAATCAATGTCCAATGTCCAATGGCTTCGTGGCCCGCCTTGACTCTCGGCCGTCCTCCGTCCTCGCCCGTTCGTCGTTGGTCATTCGCCATTCGTCATTCATTGGTCATTGCTCATTGGTCATTGCTCATTCCCGATGAACTCTCCCGTCAGCGAGCAAATCACCCAGCGCAGCGCCTCCAACCTCGCGCTTGCCTTCATCATGCTCCCGAAGGAGAAGCGCGCCGGCATGAGCGCGCTCTACGCCTTCTGCCGCGAGGTGGACGACGTGGCTGACGAGGAGAGCGTGCCGTTGCCGGAGCGCCGCTCACGGCTCGCCGAGTGGCGGGCTGACATCCGCACCGCGTGCGACGGCGGCCAGTCGAAGTTCCCCGTCAACCGTGAGCTTCAGCCCTATATCGTCAGGCACCGGCTTCCCTTCGCGCTGTTCGACGAGCTAATACGCGGCGTCGAGATGGACCTGGACGTGACGCGCTACGCGACGTGGGAGGAGTTGGAGCAATACTGCTACCGCGTCGCCTCCGTCGTCGGACTGTTGAGCATTGAAATCTTTGGCCACACCAGCCCCGCCTGCCATGACTACGCCGTCCATCTTGGCAAGGCGCTTCAGCTCACCAACATCCTGCGCGACGTGGGCAACGACGCCGCGCGCGGGCGCATCTACCTGCCGCTCGCGGAACTGAGGAACCATCAAGTAACCGAGGCGGAGATTCTCGGCGGCACGTTCACCCCGCGCTTCCGCAATCTCGCGCAGGCCACCGCCAGCCGCGCCCGCCATCACTACGCCCGCGCCCGTGCCACGCTCCCCCCGGAGGACCGCAAGGCGATGGTCGCCGCCGAGCTGATGGGCGCGGTCTATTGGCGGCTGCTGCGCAAGCTGGAGCAGAATGATTTCCCCGTGCTGGCCCCGACGCCCACGAAGCTGCACAAGCTTCAAAAGCTCGCCCTCATCCTGCGCACGTGGTATCGCTCCGCGACTGGCGCACTCGCGCCGAACTATGGCGTCTGAGCAAGCCCCTGTGCCCTCAAGCCCTCCTCGTCGCGTCCCGCGCGGCGTCGCGGATTTGCCTGTCCGCGAAGCGTCTCCCAACGCCGACCTCGCAGGTTTCAAACTCAAACGAGGCCAGCCAGCCCTGGAACCTCAACCAAACGAGAGAGCAGGATCAAGCTTACGAGCACGAGCCGCCGCCGCCCCTCTTGCTCGCAATCTTAATCCGAGTCCCTCCACTCCCCGCCGCCTCATCGTCAATGCCGACGACTTCGGCCGCTCGCACTCCATCAACCAGGCCGTCATCCGTGCTCACCGCGAGGGTATCCTCACCACCGCCAGCCTGATGGTGAACGGCGACGCCTTCGACGAGGCCGCCGAGCTTGCTAGGCAAAACCCAACGCTCGGCGTCGGCCTCCACCTCACCCTCATCTGCGGCAAGGCCACGTGTGGCCGGATGGAAATCCCGGACCTCGTCAACACGCTCGGTGAGTTCAGTAGCTCACCCGTCGCGGCTGGCACCCGCTACTTCTTCATACCCGGGCTGCAGCTTCAGCTCGCGCGCGAGATCAGGGCGCAGTTCGCGAAGTTCAAGGCCACCGGACTGACGCTCGACCACGTCAACGGTCATCTGAACATGCACCTCCATCCCACCGTGCTGCGCATTCTGCTCTCGCGTCACACGGAGTGGGGCATCCGTCACTTCCGCGTCACCGACGACCCGTTCTCTCTCAATCGCAAGATTGCGCGCGGCCGTTGGCTCTACCGCGCCAGCCACGCCTTCATTTTCCACCGGCTCTCCCGGCGCACCCGCGAGCTGCTAGTCAGCAGCGGCATCCGGTTCACCGACCATGTCTTCGGCCTGCTGCAAAACTCGCGCGTGGACGAGGCCTTCATCTCCAAGCTGCTGCCCGTTCTCCCACGAGGCGACTCGGAGCTTTACTCGCATCCCTCGCTCGACGAATTTCGCAACGAGTTCGACGCCCTCATCAGCCCGCGCGTGAAGGCGCAGGTAATCGAGCAAGGCATCCAGCTGATCCGCTACCAAGACTTGTGAAAGCCGTGACCCGTGATGCGTGATGCGTGACAAGCACCGCCGCTTCCGCTCACGCATGACGCATCACGAATCATTTACACATGACCAAAATCCTTCTCCTCCTCATTGCCGGCCTCGTCTGCGAGGCCATCGGCGTGGTCTTCCTCAGCAAGGGCCTGAAGCAGGTCGGCGAGGTGAAGCAGGTCAACGCGGCGGAGATCTGGCGCGTGGTGAAGGCGGGCGCGACGAACTCCAGCATTCTCCTCGGCGTCGCACTGGAAGCCGCGTTCTTCGTCGCCCTGCTCGTGCTGCTCTCCCGCAGCGACGTGAGTTTCGTCTGGCCGCTGACCGCGATGGGCTTCGTGCTCACGACGCTCGCCGCCAAGTTTTTTCTGCAGGAGGAAATCCCGCCGCTGCGCTGGATGGGCGTGCTGCTCATCATGCTCGGCGCGGGCCTGATCACCTTCAGCGAGAAGGCGAAGGAGCGTCGGGAAAGCCCGCCATTGGCCTCACCCGTCCCCGGTGCCTCAGCCCGCTAGCGTCGCGCGCAACACGGCGGCGAGGCGGGCGGCGGAGGACTTGGAGCGTTTGCCCAGTGCCATGAGCGCGGGGATGTTCTGCGGACGACGGAGGATGGCGAGCGCCAGCTTGCCGAGGTTCAGTTTCCCGTCGTCGGCGATCAACGCGTTAAAGTCCAGGGGCAGTTCCTCGTCCGCCGCGTCGGAGATGACGCGCACCGTGGCTCCGGGGATTCCGCGCTCGTGGCACAACCGACGGATGACTTCGGACTCCATCTCCACCGCGTCAGCACGGGACGCTCCACGCGCCTGACGCTTCTCGGCCACCGTTGTGAGGACGCGTGTGTGGTGGCAGAAAATTCCCGGAGCGGCTCCGGCGTCGAGCAGGGCTTGTCGCAAAGGAAAATTGCCGTCGGTTTCGCAGAGGACGATCTCCGGGCGGAGCGCCGGGTTCAGCCCGCCGGCGAAGCCACACGTGAACACGCAGCGCCACGGTCGCTCGTCGAGTCGCGCGGTGAACGCACGCTCGGCAGCCGCCGCGCCCATGCCGGTGATGAGAGTCTCAACGCCGGTCGGCAGCGCACGGAGGAACGGCGCGGCTTCTTCCTTCACCGCGAAACAGACGAGGACGGGACCACCAGCAGGGTTCACGCGAAGTTCGGGTCTTGAAAGAGACGTGCCACCGGGAAGCGAAAGCCGGGGAGGACAGAGTTGCCGGTGAGGTAGCGGCCCGGACGGAGCAATTCAAACTCGTCAGGCTGGCGATAGACTCGGACGGAGAAGTGGCGATGGTCCACCATCCACGCGAGGCGGGTGCCGTGGGTGAGGAGGCGGGCGAGCTTCTCCTCGGTCTTGGTGATGGAGTCGGAGGGCGAAAGCACTTTCACTGCGAGGTCGGGCGCGCCTTGGAAGAGCTTGTCCGCGAGGGGAAGGATCAGCTTGCGGCGCTCGTGGCTCACGTAGGAGATGTCCGGCGAGTAGCAGTAGTCCACGTTGATGCGAAACCCGGTCTGGCCCTCATAGACCAGCCCGAGGTTGTGCGCGTAAACGTGGTGGGCGATGGCTGAGGACAACCGCATGGTAATGTCCCCGTGATTGGCTCCGGCTGGGCTCATAGTGACAACCTTCCCCCTCCACAGCTCGCAACGCCGTCCCTGGCTGTGCAGCTCAAGCAGCTCGTCGTCGGACCAAATCTTTTGGGTTGCGGCGGTTTTCATCGCGGGGAGGTTTGCACGCGCGGCGTGCGCTGGCAATCAGCGTCCGGTGGGCTTCGCGTCCAGCAGTTGCCGGTAGGTCGCCAGCGCGAGCAGCGGCCAGGCGTTCCGATACATGTCGTATTTCAGGTAGAAGACGCAGGGGAAGCCGGTGCCCGTGATCTCGTCCTCGGACCACGAGCCGTCGCGGTTCTGCGAGCCGCAGAGGAACTCGATGCCGTGCTTGAGCGCTGGCATGTGCGGGTCGCCGAAGGTGCAGAGGCCCATGACAGCCCACGCGGTCTGCGAGGCGGTGCTGGGGCCGCGGCCTTTGTGGACGGGGTCATCGTAGGTGTTGCAGCGCTCGCCCCAGCCGCCGTCCTCGTGCTGGACGCTCAGGAGCCAGTCGCGAGCGCGCAGGAGCCACGGCTCGCTCATGTCGTAGTTGAAAGTCTTGAGGCCGCGCAGCACCTGCCACGTGCCGTAGATGTAGTTCACGCCCCAGCGACCGAAGAAGGAGCCGTCTTCCTCCTGCGACTTCTTGATGAAGGCGAGGCCGCGCTGGACCTGCGGGTTCGTGATTGGCACGCCCTCAAGTCCCATGACCTCCAGGATGCGCGCGGTGATGTCCGAACACTCTGGGTCGAGCATCGCGTTGTGGTCGGCGAAGGGGACTTTTTCCAGAATGCTCTTGGTGCAGTCCTTGTCGAAGGCCGCCCAGCCGCCGTCTCGGCACTGGAAGGCGAGCATCCAGTTCCAGCCGCGCTTGAAGCATTCGTCGCGGCGCTTGGGGTTGTCGGTCGGTATCTGCCGCAACGCGAGCAGCACCATCGCGGTGTCGTCCACGTCGGGGTTCCACTTGTTGTTGAACTCGAAGACCCAGCCGCTCGGCTCCACGTCCACCGGGTTCTTGTGATACCAGTCGCCCCGGAAGCGAATCTCGCGGTCAATGAGCCAGCTCGCCGCCTGCTTCATGCGCGGGTGCTCGGCAGGCACGCCGGACTCGCGCATGCAGATGCTCACGATGGCCGAGTCCCAGACCGGCGAGAAGCACGGCTCCAGTCGCATCGAGTCGGCGGTGTGATGTTCGAGTTTCTTCAGCTCCTTGTATTCGCGCGCAAAGATCGGGTGGTCGCGCTGGTAGCCGAGCACTTCGAGCGCGATGACGCTGTTGAGCATCGCAGGGAAGATCGCGGCAAGTCCGTCGCTGCCCTCGAAGCGCTCCAGCATCCACTGCTCGCACTTCTTGAGCGCGCGTTTGCGGAACGGGTGGACGCTCTTGCGCGCGACCCACTCGGCGAGCTTGTGGAGGCGGTCCAGCCAGAGGAAGGCGTTGCGAAGGCCGAAGTCGAAGTAGCGCGGGCGCAACGCCTCATCGAGCTCCCATTTCCCGTTGGGGTAAAGCTCGTCGAGGTTCACGCCGTTCTTGAGCGGGCGTGTGGGGCGGAAGTGGTTGATGATGGCCAGCGGCACGAGCATGGCGCGCGACCAGTTGCTCATGTCCCAGAAGTTGACGTGAAACCATTTGCCGATGAGCAGCACCTCGCAAGGGATCGAGGGGACGTGGTTCCAGCCGACGAGTCCGTGCAGCGCGAGATAGAGCTTGGAGAAGGTGTTCATCCTCGGGACGCCGCCGAGGTTGCGGGCGACCTCGCGGGCCTTGAGCATGCGCGGGTCGGTGACGGAGATGCCGGCGAGCTTGAGCGCGAGGTAAGCCTTGATCGTGGCGTTCACCTCGGAGGGGCCGTGCGGATAAATGTTCCAGCCGCCGTCGTCAAGCTGGCGCTCGAAGATGTGGTTCACCGCGCGCCGCTGCCACTCGGGGTCCACCGTGTCCGACCAATGATGATACGCCACCATGTCGGCCACGAGCGTCACATCCACGATCAGCTCGCCGACCCAATAGCCCTCGGGGTGCTGGACGCTGAAGAGATAGTCCTGCGACTGCTTCGTGGCAGCAGCGAGTGCGGCCTCGGAGAACTGGCCGAGGGTGAAACTCGGCGGGGCGTCGGGCGTCGTGGGCCGGGGCTTATGGGTTGCAACAGACATGCGTCACGAATCTGAAAAGCGCGTGGGAGGGTGTAAAGGATTATCCTGTGGCGGCGGTCACGCCGGGAACAGCGCGTTGCCAAATAAGCGCGTTCAGCCCTTGCCCCGGCCCGCGTTCATCCCGCGCAGCAGCCGATATTTCAAGGCGACTTCCCGCGCGCAGTAGCCAGCGATGCGCCAGCCTTGCGGGCCGTCGAGGAAGCCGCGCTTGAGCACGTAGCCACGAAACCAGCGGAACGCGGAGCGCGTGATGGGCGCGAGCGGACCGGCGCTGCGGCCCAGCTCGAACTGCGTCTCGGCCCAGAGGCGGGCGTATTTCTCGCAGCGCGCCCAGTGGTCGGCGGCGTCCTTGAACGAGTGATGGTAGAGATCGCTCCCCAGGCGCGCGATGGGGCCGGTGAGTTCGAGGCGCTCGTGGACCTTGCCGCCCGCGAAGCGCGCGCGGTCGCGCCGGAAGAGCCGCACGAGCCGGTCGGGATACCAGTCGCCGTGCCGGATCCAGCGGCCTTCGTAGAGCACGCAGCGTGGGACCGACCAGCCGCTGATTTCCGCGGGGGGCTCGGTTGCCTTAAGCCGGCGGATGTCCTCCCGCAGCTCCGGGGAAAGCTCCTCGTCCGCATCAAGGCTGAAGACCCACTCGTGCGTGGCGAGCGAAAGCACCTTGTTCTTCTGCCCGACGTAACCGAGCCACGACTGCCGCTCGAAGCGTGCGCCAAACTCCTTCGCGATGCGCTCGGTGACGTCTGTGCTGCCGGAGTCGAGGATGACGATCTCGTCCGCGAGGTCCTTGCAACTGCGCAGGCAGCGCGGGAGGTTGCTCTCCTCGTTGAGCGTGATGAGGCAGAAGGAAATCTTCATCGCGCGAAGTCAGCGGCGCTTCTCCCGCGCCGCCATCTCCAGCACGGCGAGCGTCTCCTCGACGTTGCGCTCCAGACTCAGCTCGTGCTTGGGCGGCATCTCGGCCAGGCCGCGCTGGAGTATCCAATGGCGGATCGCCTCGACAACGGCGTCGGTGTCGCGTGGGTCGGCGATGACGGTGCCGTTCTTGCGAGGCGTGACGATCTCGCTGGCGCCGTTGAGCGAGCTGGTGATGACGGGCAGGTCGGAGACAAGTGCTTCCGCGACGACGTTGGAGGACGGCTCGTAGATGGGCAGGAAGACGAGCAGGTCAGCGGCGGCATAGGCGTTTTCCACGTCAGCCATCGGCCCGGCGAAGATCACGCCGTCCGGCAAGGCCAATGGCGGCTTGCCCTTGCCCACGACGAGCAGCTTCACGGGCGGGGCCTTGAGCCGGTGGAAGGCGCGCAGCACGAAGCGCAGTCCCTTGCGTTCCCAGCCGGAGCCGACGAAGAGCAGCAGCGTGTCGTCGGGCTTGATGCCGAAGCGCTCGCGCGTCGCGTTGCGCTGGCCGCGACGGTAGCGGTCGAGGTCAATGCCGTTGCGGACGAGATGAATCTGGCTCGCGGGGAAGTGGAAGTTCTCGACGATCTCGCGCCGCACCATGTCGGAGTTGACGATGATGTGCCGCGTGTTGGCGGGATCGAAGGTGCGCGCCTCCAGCTTCATCATGTTGCGATGGAAGCCGCCGGAGCAGACGAAGGGCCGCCGCCACCATTGCGCGAACTGCTGCCGCCGCTGCAGCCAGACGCGATGCACGCCATCGCCCGCGCGATACACGTCCTGGTGATGCGTGCGCTCCAGGCTGAAGACCACGTCGAAGGAATGCTTCGTCAGCTCGGCGGCTACGGCGTCGGCGAAACGTGTCGCACGCACCGTGCGGTCGCCGCCGACGGGGACGGCGTGGAGATGGACACCATCGAGCTGCCCGTCCCACGATTCGGCGAAGAGATGCGGCTCATGCCCGCCCTTCACGAGCGCTTGCAGCAGCCGTTGCAAATACAGCTCCGCGCCACCCGTGGCGGAGAACTGGCGTCGGATGAGCGCGAGTTTCATTTCGGCGTCCCCACAAACACCAAGTCCAAGGCGAACAACGCCCGCACACGGAACGGCAGCCACGCGAAGACCGGAATCCCCGTGCTGCCGCCGCCGAGCACGTGGCCGGACACGGGATGAATCTCCACCTCGCGGAAGTGCGGCTCCAGCTCGCGGCGCAGGATCGAGAAGGAATACTGTCGGAAGTGCGACGGGTCGCTTTCGTATTGGTTGCCCACGAGGAAGCGCAGGCGGTTGCGGAAGCGGAAGGCGTTGGGCACCGAGCCGATGAGCCGGCCGTCGAGCTTGAGCACGCGACGGATTTCCCCGAGCGCCTTCTGCGGAAAACGCACGTGCTCCATCACCTCGGAAAAGACCACGACGTCGAAGGACTTGTCAGGGAAGGGCAGGGGTTCGTCATCCACATCGAGCCAGTGGCCTTTGCAGCCGAGCCGTTCCTCGAAGAGCTTCAGCGCCGCGCGGTCAATGTCCACGCCCACCACCTTGTTCCCCTGCGCGAAGTGCTGCGTGAGATTTCCCGCGCGGCAGCCGACCTCCAGGATGTTTTTTCCCGTGCCGACGAGCTTCACGAACAGCTCCTTCCGATCCTCGCCACCGTAGAGGTAATCGTATTTGCCCCGGCTGTGGTGCGCCTCGTAAAACGCGGCCACCTGTTCCTTCTGCGAGTTCGCCATGAGCGGATGATTCGGGTTTACGAAGCGAATTCAAGCCCGCGTCAAAACTGCAATACCTCCTGTGCGACCGGGCGGGGCGCCCCGGGCCGTCACGGTGCTTTTCCGGCGAGCCAGTTGACTGCCGCTTCGCGTGGGTGTTTCGTGGTGGTCACAATGGTGGAACGCTTCACGCGGTCCTGCTCATCGAACTCGATGAGCGCCAACTGAAGTTCAGCGCGCCCTCTCGTGACCGTGCCAGCGGGGACTACTGTGATCAGGAACACTCCCTGGGGCTGCACCGTGGAGATGTAATAGCCCGTGACCCGGATGGCGTGGGGCGGCTCTGGTCAGGCTGTTCCTGCCGGCTTGAGCGGGGTGATGGGCATTACGGCTGGTTCTCATCACACCGTGGCTTTGAAGAGCGATGGCACGGTGGTGGTGTGGGGAGGCAGCGGCTACCGCGAAACGGCCGTTCCTGCTGGCTTAACCGGGGTGACGGCCATTTCGGCGGGTGCCTTCCACACCGTGGCGGTAGGTGGGTTATCGCCAATCATCACCACACAGCCGGTGGGCGCGACGGTGAATGTGGTGCAGGGCGCGAGCTTCAGCGTGGCGAACACCGGCACGGCACCAATGAGCTACCAATGGCGCAAGAATGGCGGGGACGTCATTGGGGCTTCCAGCGCCACTTTGACGTTGAGCAACGTGCAAACGAACCAGGCGGGTAATTACGCCGTCGTCATCACGAATGCCTTTGGCAGCGTGACCAGCAGCGTAGTGGTGTTGACGGTGAATCGCCTGGTGCAGACGGTCAGTTTTGGTTCCCTGCCAGCCAAGCGAGTGGATGACGCGCCATTCAACCTGAATGCCACAACCAGCAGCGGATTACCGGTGAGCTACAGTAGTTCTACTTTGGGTGATCGGAAACACCGTAACGGTCATGGGCAGTGGCAGCACGAGTATCACAGCCAGCCAGCCCGGCGATGCGACGTATCTGCCAGCGGCCAGTGTCAGCCAGACGCTGACGGTGAACCGACTCGTGCAGACAATCACCTTTGGTGCGTTATCCCCGAAGCTGCTTGGGAATGCGCCGTTCACGCTGAACGCGATGGCGAGCAGTGGTCTGCTGGTGAGCTACAGCAGTTCCAATCCGGGCGTGGCTGCCGTAAGCGGGGACACAGTGAGTATCACTGGCGTCGGCAGCACAACCATCACAGCTATTCAGGCGGGGAATGCGACGTATCTCCCTGCAGTCAGCGTGAGCCAGACACTTGTAATTGTGGACGCCACCATTACCAGCCAGCCACAAGGACAAAGCTTCACTTCGGGGGGGGGGTGGAGCCACTTTGAGTGTCAGCGCGACTGGCACAGGCCTGACTTACCAGTGGCAATTTAACGGCACAAACATCCCCGGCGCGACAAGTTCTACGCTGAACCTCGCAAACCTCACTGCGACGAATGCCGGCGCATACCGGGTCGTGGTGAGCAGTTCAGCAGGCGGCTCAGTCACCAGCCAGAACGCGAACCTCCTGTTCTTCGGCGACTTGAAGTTTATCGCCTCGACCATACTTGCCGGGCCGGTCGGCCAGCAGTTCCGCGTGGACTACGCAGATGTTTTGGGCAGCGTCACCAACTGGCTCACGCTCCCCAACGTCACACTGCCCTACTCGCCTTTTCTAGTGATTGACCCGGCTTCGCCCGGAAAGACGAATCGCTTCTATCGCGCCGTGCCGCTGCCGTAGGAAAGGTCGCTTCCTCCCTCACCCCATCCCTCTCCCGCTGGGAGAGGGGGCAACGCAGTCCGCGTCTCGGCAAAAGGTGGCGCACGGGTTCACGAGCCGGCGCGAAGTCATTCCCTCTCCCAGCGGGAGAGGGCCAGGGTGAGGGAGAACGGCATCGAACTCGGAACTTTCCCTTCTCTCGTAATCCCGCAGCCAGTGGCCGCGCCGCAGCGCGGCCCCCAATCCATCTGGAAACATCCCGCTTGAGCGATGGCTGAAAACCCATTCAGCAGTCGGGCTGGAAGCGCCGACCTACTTTGGCGTGGCCGCGCAGCAACGCGGCCCAAACCGATTCACAGAACACGCAGCACGGAACACGCCTCCGGTGGCCCCTTGAAGCGCCGGTTCTCCAGCCCGAACCACACGGCCAGCAGCAGCACGACCGCGCCGCCGACAATTTTCACCGCCTGCTCATTCGGCGGCTGCATCAGAGGCTCAAAACTTCCGCTTCTCACTTCCGCTGATTGAGTGATACCCTGCCGACGTGAAGATCATTCCGACCGGACTGCTGGAAGCGGCCGTCGAGCGGCTGAAGGCGGAATTTCAGCCGGAGGAAATTTATCTATTCGGCTCTCACGCTTGGGGGGCGCCTACGGAGGACAGCGATGTGGATTTGATGGTGATTGTCCGCGAGAGCAGGGAACGGGGAATCCAGCGGCAGAAGCGGGCACATCGCTGCCTGACCGGGTTGGGCTTCGCCAAGGACGTGCTGGTGCCGACCCGCGCCCAAGTGGACCGCTACAAACATCTGCGCGCCTCGCTGTTTCATCAGGTGCTCGCTCAGGGGCGCAAGCTCTATGGATGAGGCCACGCAGGAACTCGTCCGCGACTGGCTGACCCGCGCGAGCCACGACTTGCGCTCCTCGCGGGTCCTGGCGGCGCAGGCGAAACCCTTGCTCGACACGGCCATCTACCATTGCCAGCAGGCGGCGGAAAAGTCGGTCAAGGCATGGCTGCAAGCGCACGACGCCCCTTTCCCCAAGACGCACGACATCGAAGACCTGGTGGAGCGAGCCGCTGGCATCCACGCTGATTTTGGAAAACACTCTCAAGCAGCGGCGGTGCTGACGCCGTATGCCTAGGCGTTTCGCTATCCCGGCGGTTTCGATGAACCCATTCCGACACGTCTGGAGTTTGATGAAGCGCTGCAACACGCGCAGACGATTTACGATTTTGTCTTGAGCCTGCTCCCGCCCGGTGCGCGGCCCTGAACTGCGCGAGGCCTGGGCACTTCACGGAATACGCAGCACGGAGCACGCCTCCCGCGGCCCTTTGAAGCGCCTTCTCTCCAGCCCGAACCACACGGCCAGCAGCAGCACGACCGCCCCGCCGACGATTTTCACTGCCTGCTCGTTCGGCGGCTGCATCCCGATGACGATGAGGAAGAGGCAGCCGAGCGTGGAGATGACGGCGAGCGGGCGGTAGAGGCGGCCGAGTTGCCACGGTCCCATGCGTGTCCAGGTGCGGCCGTGCGCGAGAAAGCCGGCGGCGACGGGCAGCATGTAGCTGAGGTAGAGGAAGATGACGCACACTGCCGCGATGGTCACGTAGGGCACGAGGATGGTGAACAGCGCCGCCGCGATGGCCGCAAACCAGACGGCGACGGAGGGCGACTTGCTGGCGGGGTTCACGCGGCGTAGCGCGTCGGAAAACGGCAGCCCGCCGTCGCGCGCGAAGGCGTAGGTCATGCGCGACGCGGACGTGAGCGCGGCGAGGCCGCAGAGGTATTGCGCGGCGATGATGAGTGCGAGCAGCACCGACGCGAGCGCGGGCGGCAGCGCGGCCTTCATCGTCCACGGCACGACGTTCGCGCCCTGCTCGACGCCTTCCTTCACCGAGGGCATCGCGAGCAGGATGGCGCAAATCATCACCCAGCCGAACACGCCCGACACCCACACGGAGCGCACGATGCCCTTGGGCACGTTCACCGCCGCGTTGACGGTTTCCTCGCTCGTGTGCGCCGAGGCATCGAAGCCCGTGACGGTGTAGGCCGGCAGCAGGAAGCCGAGCGCGAAGAGCCACATCAAGTTGTCCTGCTTCGGGAAAACCGCGCCGCCCTCGGGCAGCCCGCTGAAGTTCGTGAATGTCCAGAGCCGCGCCCACTCGAACTGCTTCGTCGCGAGCAGCAGCGCCACGGTGAGCACGGCCGCGACGGCGAGAATCAACCAGCCGCTCAAGTCTGTCAGGCGTGTGGTGAGATAGATGCCGTAGTGGTTCAGCAGCCCTTGCGAAAGCGTCATTAGCACGATGACAGTGGTGCGGACGGTCGCAGTGTTTGCCTCCGCTGAAACGCCGAATGCAGCGGTGGCGAAGTCGTAAGTGCCCGCGTTGATGGCCGCGAGCACGGTGATGAGGCCGGCCATGTTGAACCACGCCGTCACCCAGCCGCACGCGCGTCCGCCAAGGATGCTGCCCCAGTGATACAAGCCACCCGCTGTCGGGAACGCGCTCGCCACCTGCGCCATCGTCGCTGCGACGCACAGCGAGAAGAGGCACACCAGCGGCCAGCCCAGCCCGATGCTCGCCCCGCCCGCGCTGCACAACCCAACGTGAAACGACGTGATGCCGCCCGCGAGGATGCAGATGATCGAGAGCGAGATGGCGAAGTTTGAGAAGCCGCTCATGCGGCGGGACAGCTCCTGCTCGTAGCCGAGCTGGCGGAGGAGTTTCTCGTCGTCGGCGTGGTGCGGTTCGGAGGGCATGGGCGTCAGACGTAATCCGTGATGCGTAATTCTAACTGAACGGGGTGAAAATCATAGTCACGGGCCTGGGAGCGGGCAAGGTGGGTTTCGGAGGTTGCCGTGGACGGTTGCGCTGCGCCCGCTGTTGCCCTGAATAACCAACCCGCCCGGCACACTCCAATTGCCTACGCATGAACTCATCACTGAACCGTCGTCGTTTCCTCGCCACCACTTCCGCCGCTCTGGCCGCGCCGTATTTCTCCCGCAGCCAAGGCTCGCCGAGCGGCAAGCTCAACATCGCGTGCATCGGCACCGCGGGCCGCGCGGCGGGAAACATCGAGGGGGTGAAGGGCGAGAACATCGTCGCGTTGTGCGACGTGGACTCCGCCAACCTCGCCAAGGCCGGGGAAAAATTCCCCGCCGCCAAGCGCTATGTGGACTTCAGAAAAATGCTGGAGCAAAAGGACATTGATGCCGTGGTCGTCGCCACGCCGGACCACACGCACGCTGTCTGCGCGGTGATGGCGATGCGCAGTGGACGCCACGTGTATTGCGAGAAGCCGCTGGCGCGCACGGTCTCCGAGGTTCGCGCGATGAGCGACACGGCGGTGGCGACCAAGCGCATCACGCAGATGGGAAACCAAATCCACTCGCACCCCGGCAACAACTACCGTCGCGTCGTGGAACTCGTGCAGAGCGGAGCCATCGGCGCGGTGAAGGAAGTCCACGTCTGGGCGGGGGCGATTTACGGGGACAAGAAGCTCGTGGTGAATCCGCCGCCGCCGCCCGCGTCGCTCGACTACGATCTCTGGCTCGGCCCGGTGCAATACGTCAGCTACCGACCGGAATACGCGCCGTTCCACTGGCGGCATTTCTGGCACTTCGGCGGCGGCACGCTCGCGGATTTCTGGTGCCACTTCGGCGACCTCGCGCACTGGGCGCTGGACTTGAAGTATCCGGTGACCGTCGAGGCGGAAGGTCCGGCGGTGGACCCGGAACTGGTGCCCGTTGACCTCAAGGTCCGCTACGAATATCCCGCGCGCGGCCAGAAGCCGCCGGTAAAGCTCACTTGGTATCAAGGCAAGTATCGCCCGACCGAGGAACTCGGCCCGTTGCTCGACAAGTGGAAGGGCGGCGGCGTGCTCTTCGTCGGCGACAAGGGCCGACTACTCGCCAACTACACGCAGCGCCTGCTCCTCCCAGAGGACAAGTTCATCGGCTTCCAGCCGCCCGCCCCGTTCGTGCCCGATGCCAAGGGCGGCAACTGGCAGCATGAGCAATGGATTCAGGCCATCAAGACCGGGGGCAAGGCCGAGTGCGACTTCGCCTATGGCGGCCCGCTCTCTGAGGCCGGCCTCCTGGGCAACGTCGCCTTCCGCGTCGGCAAGAAGCTTATCTGGGACGCGAAGACGCTCAAGGCCAAGGGCTGTCCCGAGGCCGACCAGTTCATCCAGCACAAGTATCGCGAGGGCTGGAAGATTTGATTGCCGCTCCCGTCTTCGCCTTGCCACAGTGTTTGCGATGAACGACTGGATTTCCGACTACCTCGCCAAGCAAAAGGCCGCGCTGGACTCCATCCCCGTGGAAGCCGTGGCCCGCCTGATTGAAAAGCTCCGCCAAGCCCACCGCGAGGACCGGCAAATCTTTGTCTTCGGCAACGGCGGCAGCGCGGCGAACGCCTCGCACTTCGCCACTGACCTCGGCAAGGGCGCGTCCGACAAGCTCGGCAAGCGCTTCCGCGTGCTCTCCCTCAACGACAACGTGAGCTGGATGACTGCGCTCGGAAACGACTACTCCTATGCCGACGTCTTCGCCAGCCAGCTCCAGAACTACGGCCGCCCCGGCGACCTCGCGTTGACCCTGAGCGTCAGCGGCAACTCGCCGAACTGCGTGAAGGCCATCGAGTGGGCGAACGCCAACGGCCTGCACACCATCGCCCTTGTCGGAGCCAAGCGCGGCAAGCTGGCGGAGATTGCCAAGGACGTCATCGCCATCGCCGACGCCCACTACGGCCGCGCCGAGGACGCGCACATGGGCATCTGCCACCTGCTCTGCTACGCGTTCATGGAGCATCCGGAGATGGCGAAGTAGGCCGGGAGCCCAGCCATAAACTGCTTTGCGCCCCGGCGGCTTTGCGTGAAATTCCGGTCGTGCCCGTCACCGCCCACATCCGCGGCAAGCTCTCCGAGGTGCCTCACCGGCCCGGCGTGTATCTGCACAAGGACCGCTTCGGCGCGGTGATTTACGTCGGCAAGGCCAGCGACCTGCGCCGCCGCGTCAGCCAGTATTTCCAGAACTCGCGGCGCATGGGATGGGACTTGAAGTTCAACGCCCTCGTTGAAGCCATCCACGACTTCGACTGGCACTCCGTGAAGTCCGACGCCGAGGCCGTGCTGCTCGAGGGCAAGCTCATCAAGGAGTTTCAGCCGCGCTACAACGTCTCTTTCCGCGACGACAAGCGCTTCCTCCTGCTCAAGGTCAACTTGAACGACCCCATCCCGCGCTTCACCCTCACGCGCCTGCGCATTGACGACGGCGCGCGCTACTTCGGCCCCTTCGCCAGCGGGGGCGCGCTGCGGCGCACGCTGAATCTGGTGCGGCACAAGTTCAACCTCCGCGGCTGCCGTCCGCTCAACCCCGACGCCAGCGACTACAAGCATTGCCTCTACGCGCACATGAAGGTCTGCACCGCGCCGTGCATCGGCAACGTCACGCGCGAGCAATACCTCATGCAGGTCAATGCCGGCTGCGACTTCCTCGACGGCCAGTGCGACGAGATGTCCACCGAGCTGGAGGCGCAGATGAAGAAGGCCGCCGCCGCCCTCGACTTCGAGCAAGCCGCCCAGCTCCGCGACCTGCTCAAGGACATCCAGAGCACCACGCAGAAGACCGAGAAGTTCGAGCGCGTCCCCTACAAGCTGCCCATCGCCCTCAACCCCGAGTCCGACCTCCGCGAGCTGGCGCGTGTGCTGGGATTGGCGCAACCGCCCGCGCGCATCGAGGGCTTCGACATCTCGAACATCAGCGGCACGTTCGCCGTGGCCTCGCTCGTGAGCTTCTGGCGCGGCCGCCCCGACCGCGCGAACTACCGGCGCTTCAAGATCAAGACCGTGACGGGACAAGACGACTTCGCCTGCATGGCTGAGACGATTCGGCGGCGATACTCGCGGCTGAAACGCGAAGTAGCGGGGACACTCCTGTCCCCTTTGCCAGCGCCTCAAAACAGCGGTTCGGCAGTGGCTAATGGGGGACAAGAGTGTCCCCCCTACGCGCCAGATGAAGGCGAAGAAGCCCCCGAGTCCCGCCCCACGAGTGCCTTCGACGCCATCGTCCACGACGCCGCCAGCCGCGATGAGATGACCGCGCCGTGGGTGCCGAAGGTTCCCGCCGCCGTGCGCCTGCCGGACCTCATCCTGATTGACGGTGGCAAAGGCCAGCTTAACGCCGCGTGTGCCGAGCTGGCGAAGCTCGGCCTCGGCCAGATCGCCATCATCGGCCTTGCGAAGGAGTTCGAGGAAATCTACCAGCCGGGCGAAGCCGCTCCGCTCCGACTCGGCCTCGACCACCCGGCGGTGAAGCTCCTCCAGCGCGTGCGCGACGAGTCTCACCGCGTGGCCAACAGCTACAACGCCCAGCTCCGGCTGCGGAAAATCTCCGAGAGCATCCTCGACGAGTTTCCCGGCGTCGGCGACGCGCGGAAGCAGGTGCTGCTGAAAAAGTTTGGCTCCATCCACCGACTGCGCCTCGCGACCGTCGAGCAAATCGCCGAAGTCCCCGGCTTCGGCGGCAAGACCGCACAAGAGCTGAAAGCCTTCCTCGAAACGCGGACAGAACGACCGGCGGCGAGTTCCACCTCGTAGGAGACGACGTAAGGAGTCTCTGACTTCTTGGCGGAGACAAGTGAGACTTCTCACGTCGTCTCCTACCAGAAGGTTGTCATCTTGCCGCCGTCCCGCGCTCGGACTTCACGTCAATCCCGCTCCAGTAACCAAACTCCCAGCTCCAGCCGGTCGCCGCGTTCTCCAGTCGCAGCGTGACCTTCTGCCCGGCGAGCGGGGTGAGGTCCACGGTCAGCAGGTGCCAGGCTTCGGTGCCCTTGCGGGCGATAACTTGCTTGTGCAATGGCTTGCCGTTGGCGAGGACGCGGAGTTCCCAGTCGCCTTTTTCGTGCGAGGCGACGCTGAACTTCAGCGTGGTTTTCTGGCCGGCGGGAACGGTCAACTCGCGTTCGAGCGCGGCGGGTTTCTCGCGGTCGAACGGATGCGTGAGCAGCACGTTGTGCTTCCCGGCGAACTCAACAAGCTTGGCAGGCGTGCCCTCAAAGTCTGGGGCGACCACGCGCCACTCGGGGTTCCAGAGGGAGACGGATTCCCAGTCCACGCGCTGGGCGGAGGCGGACTTCTTTGGTCCCGGCGGGACGCCTGCCCCACTGCCGGCGTCGTTCTTCCAACTGAACGGCGCCTTGTCACCCGGCGGGTTCAGGAGGTAGGCGATGAGGTTGCGGAAATCGGCGTCGGGCATCTGCTCCAGGCCCTCGGCCATCACGCTCAATTCGCTCACGCGCAGCTTGGTGATGTCGCTCTTGGCCACTACGTCCTCCTTCGGGCCGGCGCTCAGGAGGCGCACGCGGGTGTCGGTGTTCTCGACCATCCGGCCGCTCACGCTGCGGTCGTCCTTGGTCGTGATTTCCACCATCTCGTAGCCCGCGCCGATGATTTGGTTCGGGTCAATGATGTTGGCTAGCAACGCGTCGAGGCTGCTGCGGCCCACGCCGGTCAGGTCGGGACCGATGTCCGCGCCCTCGCCGTGGAGCTTGTGGCAGGTGAAACAAATCTTCTTCGCGACCTCGTGCCCGGCCTTCAAGTCCGGCTGGCCGGGCGTCTTGAGAATCATGTCCTTCTTCGCGGCGATGAGCTTGAGCTTGTCGGCGTTGGCGTCGCGCACGCGGCCGAAGAGGGCGGTGGCGCGCTTGGCGAGCATCCCGTAATCCGCCTCGCTGCGCGTGAGCATGCGGATGGTCGTGGCGGACAGGTCGCTGGCGAGAATGCGCTTCTGCTCAATCTCGCTGAGGAGTTGCGAAGCCCAGTTGTTGCGCGAGGCCAAGGTCTCGGCAGCGGTGCGGCGGGCGGCGGGAGAAAAATTCTTCCACTGCGCGAAGAGCGCTTCTGAAGACGCGCCGCCGAGTTGGCCAAGGCCGGCGATGGCTTCGAGCACGAGCGGCTCGGGGTTGCCGGGCGTGATGGCCTTCAAGAGCGCGTCGCGGGCGGAGTCGTTCTTGAGCTGGCGGGCGGTCTGCGCGGCCTTGAGGCGCTCGTCAAGCGGGGCCTTCGCGTCGTTCACGAGCGCGAGGCTGGCCTGCATCGCGCCGGCGTCGCCCCACAGCGCGCCTAGCTGGCGGGCGAAGCGGGCCACGTCTTCGCGCGGGCTGGCGAGGAGGGGTTTCAGCACGGACTCGGTGGGCTTGGCGGGCTTGAGCGCTTTGCCCTTCTGACCGTCCACGAGGCCGTTGAGCGCGAAGGGCAGGAGCGGGTCGGTCACGGGCAACGCGCCGAGGAAGTCCAGCGCGGCATCGAGCTGTGCGGGGCTTTGCAGGTCGCAGACACGGCGCATGGTTTTGAAGGCCAGTGTGCCCGCGAGCGGTGCGGTGCGGACGTTGGCCCGGGCGAGCAGGGCGAAGGCGAACTTCGGGTCGCGCGCCACGAGCGGCTCGGCGGCCATCCAGACGAGGTGGTTCAACGTGAGGTCCGTGGCCGTGGGCGTGGCGGCGATGACGGTGGCGAGAATCTCGGCGAGTTCGCTCGCGCTCGGCTCGCGCTGCGGCTTGGTGTTCACCGTGAGCGAACCCGAGGTGAGCTGCCGGCACGCCGTAGTGACGGCGGTGCGGACGGTGGGTTCGGGGTCACTGGCGAGCTTGCGGAGGAGCGCGAGGTCGCTCGGGATGCCAAGCTGGCGCTCGCCGATGAGCCGTGCGGCCCAGGCGCGGACGGTGGGTTCCTTGTCAGCGGCGGCCTCGGGGAGTTGGTCATCATTGAGGTAGCCCGAGCTGTGCAGGGTCCACAACGATGCGAGGCGGGATTCAAGGGTCGTGCCACCGGCAACCTGCTTTTGCAGCAGGCCCATCACGGTGTTGTCGCGGCGGTGGTTCAGGACGAGCTGCGCCATCTTGCGCTGCCAGACATTCGCGTGCGCGAGGCGCTCGACAAGTTGCGCGGAGGTGAGCTTCGCGAAGTCCATTTCTCGCTGCGGGCGGCTGGGGACGGCCTTGCCCTTGTCATTGCCGGTGTAAACCACACGCCAGATGCGGCCGTGCTCGCGGTCCACGCCCTCGGGGTCGGCGCGGGCGTTTTGGTAGCAGGGATACTTGTCATACCAATCCATCACCCACAGCGCGCCGTCGGGGCCGACCTGCTGGCTCACGGGCATGAACCAGCCGTCGTTCGCGCGGACGAAGTCCTGCTTCGCGGAGCTTTTGAACGTGCTGCCGTTCGGCGTGAGCGTGTCCTGATGCACCGCGTTGTCGTGGAGGTTGCCACAGAAGATGGTGCCGTAATGCTCCGCCGGCCATTGGTCGCCGAGATAGACTTGGATGCCCGCGTAAGCCGCCATCTTGTGGCGGTGGTCCACGATGCTTGGCAGCATCTGATAGGCGTAGGGAAACATCGGCTGGCCGCCCTGCCGCACGTAGATGCCGCCGGGGGCCATGTGGAACATGTGGTCAATCACGCACGCGCTGAGAAAGGCGTTGCCCGCGCGGTCGAAGTCCACGCCCCACGGGTTGCTCGTGCCGTCGGCATAGACCTCGAACTTCTTGGTCTGGACGTTGTAGCGCGCGACGGCGGCGTCCATGCGGACGGCGGGTTCGCCGGGGCGCTCGGGGCTGGTGACGTTCGCGCGCGTGAAGACGCCGTGGGTCATGTAGAGCTGGCCGTCGGGGCCCCAGGTAAAGCCGTTGAGCAACTCGTGGCGGTCTTCGAGGCCGAAGCCGTTGAGCAGCACGGTTTGCTTGTTCGCCTTCTGAAACGCTCCGATGCCCGCGCCCGCCGGGGCGTTCGTGTCTTGCAGGAAGAGCAGGTGCGGCGCTTGCCCGAGAAACACGCCGCCGTGGCCGAGCAGAATGCCCGTCGCGAGACTGAAGCCGTCGGCGAAGACCGTGACCTTGTCCGCGCGCCCATCGCCGTCGGTGTCCTCGAGAATCTTGATGCGGTCGCGGCCCTTCTCACCGGGCTTCGCGCCGAGCGGATACTCGTAAAGCTCCACCACCCACAGCCGCCCGCGTTCGTCCCACGTCATCGCGACGGGGTTGACCACCTCCGGCTCGCTGGCGAAGAGGCGGATTTCAAAGCCCGGCGGCAGCGTGAACTTCTGCTGCGCCTCCTCCGGCGAGAGCGCGGGCGTAGTGGCTGGCGCGTGCTGCCCGGACATTTGTTTGCCCGGCGGCGCGTTCTTGTAAGTGGGGAAGCCGAGGTTCTTCTGCGGCACCGTGTAGTCAGCAGCGGAAAGCGTGACGACCAGCGTGAGGAAAAACGCGACGGCGAGCGCGGCGGAGCGGAAAGGATTCATAGCGGGCACACGGTAGGAAAGGGACGGTGCGGCGGGAAGCTTCAAACGAGGTTGGTAGTTTCAGGGTGGAACGGGCCACCGGCCCGTTGCGGTGGGCGACTCGCCCGCCGCCTGAACTGCGCCGAGGACGCCCCGATTGGTTCGAGGCTTGGCTGTGCCGAAACTCGGCGGCAAGTTGCCGCCGAGAACGGGCCGGTGGCCGGTTCCACCGGGACTCCTCTGCATTATTGGCTCAGCGCGTCCTGCCAAGCTCGGCATTGCAATTCACCTCCCACGCCGAAACACTTTGCCCGCAGCCGCGTTTAATCCCGAAGCCATGTTGCTCAAAGACCGCCCCACGCCCGCCCCCGCTCCATCACCGGCAGCGGACTTCCCCGCGTCGCAGCATGTGCGGCGGCTCGTGGACAACGTCTCCCGCGTGTTCATCGGCAAGGAACAGGTGGTGTCGCACGCGGTGCTCGCGCTCGTGTCCGGCGGGCATGTGCTCATCGAGGACGTGCCGGGGCTGGGCAAGACGCTGCTCGCGAAGGCCCTCGCTCGTTCGCTGGCGTCGGATTTCAAGCGCGTGCAGTTCACTGCCGACTTGCTGCCGTCGGACATCACCGGCGTGACCATGTTCGCGCCGGAGCGGCACGAGTTCAGCTTCCGGCGCGGGCCGGTCTTCACGAACGTCCTGCTGGCGGACGAAATCAACCGCGCCACGCCGCGCACGCAGTCCGCGTTGCTGGAGGCGATGGAGGAGCAGAGCGTGACGGTGGACGGCCAGCGGCACGCGTTGGAGTGGCCGTTCTTCGTGCTGGCCACGCAGAACCCGGTCGAGTTGGAAGGCACTTACCCGTTGCCGTTCGCGCAGATGGACCGCTTCATGGTGCGCCTGAGCATCGGCTATCTCGACCGCGTGACGGAGATGCGGCTGCTCCAGATGCAGCAGCACGATGACCCACTCGCTAAGCTGGAGCCAGTGATGACGCCGGACACGCTCGCCCAAGTCCACGCCACCGTGCGCAACGTCGCCATCGAGCAGTCGCTTCTCGGCTACCTCGTGGACATCGTCCACGCCACGCGCGCGGCGGACTCGCTGGAACACGGGGCCAGCCCGCGCGGCAGTCTCGACGTGCAACGTTTCAGTCAGGCGCTCGCGCTGCTGGCGGGCCGCGAATACGTCCTGCCCGACGACATCAAGCAGGCCGCGCGGCTCGTCCTGCCGCACCGGCTCATCACACGACGCGGCACGCGGGCGGTCACGGTCACGGCGCGCGGGGTAATTGACCACATCATCGAGAGCGTGCCGGTGCCGGTGTGAATGGAGCGCAAGGAGCGCGGCCTTCAGGCCGCAGAAAGGTAAGTCAGCCGTGAAGTCGTTCATTCATCCCTCGCCAGCCGGAGCTTTCTGCGGCGTGAACGCCGCGCTCCTCGCCCGTTGAATTCCCCACTCCGCCCGCCAGTCCTTCTCCCTTGTCACTGACAACCAATCTTCCCCCATGAAATTCTCCCGTCTCCTCCCGTTCGCCGCCGCCTTCGCCCTCGCCACCGCGAGCACCGAGGCCGCTGCGAAGAAGATTCTCGTCGTCACCCAGTCCAAGGGTTTCCGCCACGGCCCGGTCACGCGTGCCATGCCCGACCAGCTCTGCCTCGTCGAGCAGCAGATGAAGGAGCTGGGCGAAAAGTCCGGCGTCTTCACCACGGAGAATTCGCAGGACGCCATCGCGGTGCTCACGAAGGAAAACCTCGCGAAGTATGACGCGGTATTCTTCTACACCACCGGTTCGCTCCTGCCAGCGGGCGAGCCGCGCGAGGCGCTGCTGGACTTCGTGAAGCAGGGCAAGGGCTTCATCGGCACGCACAGCGCGACGGACACCTTCAAGGACTTCAAGGGCTACACCAGCCTCATCAATGGCAGCTTCGCCGGGCACCCGTGGGGCAGCGGCGGCACCTATAGCTTCGTCAGCCACGAGCCGAAGCATCCCGTCGTCGCGATGCTCGGCAGCGAGTTCCAGTGGAAGGACGAGATTTACCAATACAGCGACTACGACCAGAAGGCCGTGCGCGTGCTCTACAGTCTCGACATGGTGAAGTCCTCGCCGAAGCGCCCCTACCTCGTGCCAGTCTGCTGGGTGCGCGAGTTCGGCGCGGGCCGGCTCTTCTACACGAATCTCGGCCACAACGACGCGACGTGGAAGGACGCGAAGTTCCACGAGCACGTCCTCGCCGGCATCAAGTGGGCGACGAAGTTAATTGATGGTCCGGCCACGCCGAACCCCGACGTGCAGCAGGCCGAGCACAACCGCGCCGTCGTCGCCTTCGCCGCCTCCATCGCGGGCAAGGACGCCAACGCCTACCTCGCCAAGGCCAAGTCGAACGCCGCGTGGCTCACCGACGTGACCGCCGCCGCCAACAACGCAAGCAAGGCCCAGGACGCCGTCGGTGCCGTGCGCGACCCCGACGCGAAGAAGACCAAGCCTGAGGAACTCGAAGCCCAGAAAGCCACCGCGAAAGCCAAGCGCGCCGAGATGCAGACGAAGTTCGACGAGGCGAAGAAACAGCTCGTCGCCGCGCTGGAAAAGTAATTCCAACTGCCCGCAGATAACGCGGAACACGCGGATGAAAATGCCTTCGCCAGTTCCCTTATCCGCGTCATCCGCGGGCCAAGCAAAACCCTTTATGAAAAACCTGATCACACTCCTCACTGTTCTAACCTTCACCACGCTCACCTTCGGCGCTGACAAGGAAGACGGCTTCAAGCCCATCTTCAACGCCAAGGACACCGCCGGCTGGAAACTCCGCCGCGCCACCGGTCACAACAGTTGGACTATCGAGAACGGCGTGTTGAAGAACACGGTCAACAAGGGCGAGCACGGCACCGATCTCGTCACCGAGCAGAAGTATTGGAACTTCACCGTGCGCTACGAGTTCCAGGTGCCCGACGGCTCGAACAGCGGCTTCTACCTGCGCGGGCGGCACGAGATCCAGATCCTCGGCGACTTCAAGAGCGGCAAGCCCGGCAAGCAGGGCAACGGCGCGATCTACAACCAGACCGCGCCCAGTGAGTTCGCCAGCAAGCCCGGCGGCGAGTGGCAGACCTGCGAGGTCACGATCATCGGCAACAAGATCACCGTCACCCTCAACGGCAAGAGGATCCACGACGCCGTCGAGTGCAACGTCGCCACCGGCAGCGAGATTGACAAGAACGTGACCGAGCCGGGGCCGCTGTTCCTGCAAGGCGACCACGGCACCGTATGGTTCCGCAACATGCGGATCAAGGAACTGGCGAAGTAATTGCCCTGAACCCGTGCCGGCGGTTTGCAATCGCCGCGTTGCGGGTGGGTTACTCGGAGCCGCTTCGAAGTGCTGCGCTCCACGGACGGCGGTTGCAAACCGCCGGCGCAGGTTCATGGGAGAAACGCAGTCCGCGCCGTTGCGCGCAGGCTACGAGCGCCCGACCTCGGCGGCGGCGCTCGCGTCGTGCGGGTCTTCAGCCGGGGCTGGTGTCGCCGGGCCCTCGGCGGGCGTCTCGCCGGGCGCAGGATTTTGGAAGGCTTTCTTCACCACGCGGAGCAGGTTCTGGCTGGTGAAGGGTTTTTGCAGGTAGGTCACGCCGAGCTGGCGGTTGCTAGGACGGAAATTGCCGCTGGTGCAGATGATGCGCAGGCCGGGGGCGCCGTTTTGCAGGTGCTGGATCAACTGGTGGCCGTCCATGTGCGGCATGATCAGGTCGGTCACGACAAGGTCCACGTGCGAGTCGGCGCGCTCGATGATGTCGAGGGCCTGGCGTCCGTTGGCGGCGGTGAGCACGCGGTAGCCGAAGGAGGTCAGGACCATTTCGCTCATGGTCAGCAGGAGTTCCTCGTCGTCCACGATGAGCACGGTCTGGTCGCCGCGCAGGTCTTCGTCAGCAAGCACGCCTTCTTCGAGCGTCTTGCCGTGTGCGGGCAGATAGATGCGGACAGTGGTGCCCTGGCCGGGCGGACTGGTGATGGCGAGGCTGCCGCCATGGTTGGTGACAATGCCGTAGGCCCATGCGAGACCGAGGCCGCGATGCCCGCGCTTGGTCGTGAAGAAGGGGTCCACGACGTGCGGGAGCGCGTCCGCCGGGATGCCGGGGCCGGTGTCGTTGATCTCGATGCAGACATAGGTGCCGGGCTGCAAGGTGACGCGTCCGTCCTCGGTGGGGCGGCTGTGGTTGCGGTTCTGCGTGGAGATGGAGACGGTGCCCTCGGGGCCGACGGCCTCAAGCGCGTTGTCGAGAATCTTCTCCAGCGCCTGGGTGAGCTTGGCCTGGCTGAAGGGTGCGGAGAACTGGCGGGTCTCCAGATGGACGCGCCAGCTCACGCCGCCGCCGGCACGGCCCTTGGACTGGTCCACGAGCTTGCGCACGAGTTGGTTCAAGTTTCCCGCCGCCTCGGGTTGCGCCTTCTTCTCTTCGCGGCTGAAGGTGGACAGGTCGAACGCCACCTGGGTCGCGCGCTCGGCGGCCTTCTCAATCTGCTGCACCGAGCCGCGCCATGCGTGCTCGGGCGGCATCTGCCCAAGGACGTGCGTGGTGTGGCCAAGGATGCTGGTGAGCGCGCTGTTGAAGTCCATCGCCACGGTGCGTGTAAGCTGCAGCGCGCAGAGGAGCTTCTGTTCGAGCATGAACACCTTCGAGCCAGGCTCGGGCCGGGGTTCGGTGTGCGTGACGGATTCCAGCGGCGGACCTGACGTGCTGGCCGGTTCGCCGGGCGGCTGCTGCGGAGACGAAGGCTCGCCTGACTTCGCATTGGATGCGCCAGGCCGGGTGTGAACCTGGAAGATGAATTCTTTCTTCCCGTCCCGCTGACACGCGCAGACATGGACGGAGAAGGCCATCAGGCCGCCCTTCGTCGTCTGCAGCTTGAGCGGGAAGGTGAAGGTGGAGGCGCTCTCCAACTGCCGCAGAAACTGCTCGGCCGAGCAGCCATTCTCGAAGGTCCACAGGCCCACGAGGCGCTTGGGTGGATTGCCGTCCGCGCCGCCGAAGACCGCGCGTGCGAAGGCGTTGGCCTGTTGTATCTCGCCCGTGATGCCCACAACCAGGACCGGCCACGACGCGGTCTCCAGTGGGAATCCGGCCGCTTTCGCATCCGCCTCGGCCTGAGGCCGGCGGAAAAACATCTGGGTGAAGCCGGTGCCTTTCATGTGCGTGTGCTCTTCTTGCGCAGAGAGCGAAACGCCTCGGGCAGCAACTGGTCAACGGTGAATTCGCGGAACTTCGTGGGGCGCCGGCTGTCGGCGACGAACACGCGGGCGTCCGGCGCGTATTCTGCGAGCAACTGCCGGCACGCGCCGCACGGCGCGGTCTTCGCGTGCGGCGCGACGATGGCCACGGCGGTGAAGTCGCTGTGCCCGTCGGTGAGTGCCTTGAAGAGCGCAATCCGCTCCGCGCAGCACGTCAGCCCGTAGCTCACGCTCTCGACGTTTGCGCCGTGAATGACCGTGCCATCGCGCGTGAGCAGCGCCGCGCCGACGCGGAACTTCGAGTAAGGCGCGACCGCACGGCGGCTGGCGCGCACGGCTTCGCGGAGGAGGGAAGGAGGGTCAAGGTCTGCCATAAAGCCGGACGAATTCTTCCAGCAGCGCAGCCGTGTGACGACTCGCTTCTTTGGCCGTCGCGAGCACATCGTCGTGTGAGAGCGCGTGCGGGCTGAGGCCGGCAGCTTGGTTGCTGATGCACGACACCGCCGCGACACGCAGGCCGAGATGCCGCGCCACGATGGCTTCCGGCACCGTGCTCATGCCCACCGCGTCCGCGCCGAGTTTGGCAAAGGCACGGATTTCTGCGGGCGTCTCGTAAGTCGGCCCCGACAGCGCGAGATACACGCCGCGATGCCACCGCACGCGCGCGGTCTTCGCCGCCTTGTCCAGCAAGGCCCCGAGCGCCGAGTCATACACGTGCGAGAGATCGAGAAAGCGGGTGAGGCCAGGAGGGCAGGGGCCGCGCAGTGGGTTCGCGCCCATGAAGTTGATGTGGTCCGTCAGTCGCATGAAGTCGCCGGGACGGAAGCGACGGTTCACGCCCCCCGCTGCATTCGTCAGCAGCAAGTCGCGGATGCCAAACTCCGCGAGCACCCGCACGGCGAAGGTGACTTCCGCCATCGAGTGGCCCTCGTAGTAATGCGCCCGGCCACTCAACACGGCAACGGGAGTGCCGCCAAGCGTGCCCAAGACCAGCTTGCCGGAGTGGCCTTGAACAGTCGGCTGCGGAAAGCCCGGCAGCTTTGCGTAAGGGATTTCCTTCGCCACTTCCACGCGCTCCAGCACTGGCCCGAAACCACTGCCCAGCACGATCGCTAGCCGGGGCCGCAGCCCGCTGGCTTGCGTGAGCACTCGTGCCGTGGCCGCTGGCTTCCCTCGACTCATGATGTCCTGCCGTCTTGCTTTCTCATCGCGCGGATTTAGGCTGACCACCCTATTTGAGAGATTTGTGATATGCAATTGAGCAACGAAGAAATCCGCCGCTACTCCCGCCACCTCATCCTGCCCGAGGTTGGCATGGCGGGGCAGAAGAAGATCAAGTCTACGTCCGTCCTGTGCATCGGCGCGGGCGGCCTCGGCTCGCCCATCGCGATGTATCTCGCCGCCGCCGGCATCGGGAAGATTGGCATCGTGGACTTCGACACGGTGGATTACTCGAACCTCCAGCGCCAAATCCTCCACACCGACGCCGACGTGGGCCGCTCGAAAGCCGAGTCCGCGAAGGAGACGCTCGCCGGCATCAACCCCAACACCGAGGTCGTCCTCCACAACACCCGCATCTCTGCCGACAACGCCCTCGACCTCATCCGCCCCTACGACATCGTCGTGGACGGCACGGACAACTTCCCCACGCGCTACCTCACCAACGACGCCTGCGTGCTGCTCAAGAAGCCCAATGTCTATGGCTCCATCTTCCGGTTCGAGGGCCAAGCCAGCGTCTTCGCGCCGCACCTCGGCGGGCCTTGCTACCGCTGCCTTTACCCCGAGCCGCCGCCGCCCGGCATGGTGCCGAGCTGCGCGGAAGGCGGCGTCCTCGGCGTGCTGCCCGGCATCATCGGCTGCATCCAGGCCACGGAGATTTTGAAACTCGCCCTGGGCAAAGGCACGACGCTCGTCAACCGCCTCGTCCTCTTCAACGCGCTGGATCTCAAGTTCCGCGAACTGAAATTGCGCCGCGACCCGAAGTGCCCGCTCTGTGGCGACGCCCCGACCATCAAGGAGCTGATTGACTACGAGATGTTCTGCGGTATCCAACCCGCGCCCACCGAGCTGGCGGCGAACCCCGACGAAGTCACTGTGCAAGACATGAAGCGCGCCTTGGACAACCCCGCGCTCAACATCAAGGTCGTGGACGTGCGCGAGCCGGACGAATGCGAAATCGCGATGGTCAAGGGCGTGCCGCTGTTGCCCCTGAGCCAGCTCGGCCAGCGCTTCACCGAGCTGGACCCGAACCAGCAATACTACTTGCACTGCAAGGGCGGCGTGCGCTCGCTCAAGGCGCTGAAGTTCCTCCACGAGCAGGGCTTCAAGTATGTGAAGTCCGTCAAGGGCGGCATCGGCGCGTGGAGCGACGAGGTGGACCACAGCGTGCCGAAGTATTGAGGGCCCGTGCCGGCGGCTTCCAGCCGCCGTCTGTGGGCCAGAGCAGCCCCGCGCCGCTCCTGAACAAGCGACCAAAGACGGCGGCTGGAAGCCGCCGGCACGGCTACTTCGCCGCCGCCTGAGTCGCCTTCCGCACCTTGATGAGCACCGGCGAACTCGTCGGTTTCCCCTCGCCGGCCTTCGCCGCGCCGCTGCGGTGGATCACGTGGCAGAGGCGGTCGGTCTCCGGCACCCAGCGGGCGCAACTGAGGAAAATCTTCCGCTCCGATTCGCCTGCGATGATTTGCACGCCGCTCAAGCCGATGTCCGACACGATGATGCCATGCGGCAGGTTCTCGATGTCCATGTCCACAAGGTTCGTGTCGCCGTTGCGCACGACGCGCAGCCACGCGGCCACCTCGGTGCCGGGCGCGATGATGATTTCCGGGATGCTCGTGGGAATCGCGCCCACCGCAGCCGCAGGCAGCGGCGACGCGGAGTTTTGCAGCGAGAGGAAAACCTTCAGCGCGTGGTCGAGCTTGAGCTTGCCGAAGTCGCCCAGCGGCTTGGAGAATTGCTGGCCGTCCACGGTGGCGGTGGCGGTGAGCTTCACCTGCTTCCAGTCGTCCTCGCTCGGTTCCGTCGCGTCGGTGCTGGCGAAGAGGACGCCTGTCGCCTCGACGTGCCCGGCCTCGACGACCAACGGTGTGGACGCCAGCCAACCCTTCGGCATCCCGGTCACCTCCACCCGCACCGCGCCCTCGAAGCCATCCACGCGGTCCAGCTTCACCGCGAAGCCCCGGCCGGAGCCGCGCGGGATGGACTGGTTCGCGCCCGTGAGCGTCGGCGTGAAGTCCGGCTTCGCCTCGCGCACGATGAGCCGGTAGGCGTAGCGGTCGCCGCTGAATCCCTTCGACTCCGTGACGCGCACGAGATAGCTGCCGTCGGCGGGCGGGGAAAAGTTCACGCGTGAATCGGTGCCCAGCTTGCGCTCGCCGTCGTCGTCGCTCGCGTAGCCGAGCTTGAAGAGCGGCAGGCCGTTCGACACGAGCTTCGCGCCCGGCGGGTGCGGCTCCACGATGTAAGCCGGCTCGTCCAGCGGATGCGCCACCGGGCTGGTGTCGTAATAGGTGAGCCGACCGCCGCGATTGTAGAAGAGGAAACCCGCGTCCGGCCCACGCGGCGCGCGGAAGAGCCGCAACACCTCGCCGCCCAGGTAAACCAACTGGTTCAACTCCATCTCCTCCCAGTTCACGAGGCGGCAGTCGGGGTTGTTCGAGTCAATGCCGCGAAACGTCACGCTCGAATCGCGCACCGCCTGGAGCCACACCCGCTCGACGGGCCGCCCATCCGCGTGCAGCACTTCAATCTTCGTGTCTGCCGGCGAACCGCGCCGCGCCGCCATCGTCTCGATGACCCAACGCTGGCCGCGCTTGGCCTCGAAGCGGAAGTGGTCCACATCGCCCGCAGCCGCGGCCGCAGCAGGAGCCGACTCGCTTCCCTTCGCCGACGCGCGAACTCCCTCGCCCCCACCGGGGGAGAGGGCTGGGGTGAGGGGGCGGGCCACAGCAGACCGAGACGCGTTCGGGGTCAGATGGATTCTCCCGCTCACCGCCCCCGGCACCTGAATCACCGTCGCGGTCGCCGCCGAATCATTCGGCTCCGCCTCCACCAACTCCAGCGTCGCGCTCACCAGCGCCTTAAACTCCTTCCGCGCGCGGAACTTCTCCGCATCCACGGGCACGACCACTTCACCCGTCGCACCAGCCTTCACCGTCACGCTCGCGCCGACGGGCAGGTTCTCGCCCGCGAGCTGGACCACCGACTCCTTCTCCGCCGACACCGCCATCGGAAAAATACCCGTGACCACCGGCAACTCGCCCACCGACACGCGGAAGAAATGCTCCGGCGACGCCATGTATTGCGGGTCGCTCACGCGCACCGTGTAGCGCCCCGCCGCCGCGAGCCGATGCGCCAGCAACGCATCCGAGCGCCCGTCGAAGCTGCGATTCACCGCCAGCACGCGCCCGCGCTCATCGAGCAGCGTGAGCATCGCGTTGACCGCCTTGGAGCCCAGCCGCTCCGCCGCGAGGTCGCAGACGAGGTTCTGGCCCGCGACGCCGCTGAAGCTGAACTCCACCGCCTTGCCCGGCTGCTCCAGTGTGCCCCAGAAACTCACGGGTAAAGTCTCCGCCTTCGTCGCGTCGCCCGCCTGCCGCAAGTCATCCACATGCAACTTCACCCGCGCGCTCTCGCCCGTCGCGCTCTTCACGGACAGCTCGTAGCTCCCGCGTGCCAAGTCCGCGGCCGCAGTGACTTTCAACCACGCCTCGCCCGCCTGCGCCTCCGGCAGCAACGCGCCGGTGAGCTTGGGACTGTGAAACGTGACATGGGTCACCCCCGCGAGGTTGGTGCCCACGAGCTTGAGGCGCGTCTCCACGCCGCGCTGCACTCCGCGCGGTTCCAGCCGCGTGATGCCCGGCACGCCGACGGCCGGCATCTCCTTGGCCTTCGCCTTGGGCTTAGGGTCGGCGGCGGAAAGCGGCAGGGCGAACGAGAGAGCCAGCGCTACAAGGAGGAGTTGCTTCGTGTGTTTCATGCCTGTTTGAAAGTGTGTTGTGTCATCGGACGCGCTTGCCCCCCCTCACCCTAGCCCTCTCCCCCGATGGGGGCGAGGGGACTGCCGCAGGCGCAGCGGACGCGGCGGACGCAGCGGACGCGGCGGACGCATCAGTGCCGCTTGCCAGAGAAGCGCTACGAAGTCGACGCGCCGTCTTCTCCCTCTCCCCCACTGTGGGAGAGGGCCGGGGTGAGGGGTAAGCGCGCACCCAAGCACGACCCGCATGCGCATCCACACCCGCTCTTCCCCGCGCCTCCGCCGAAAGCTCCTGCCCATACGCCTCCATCGGCCGCGACTTGAATTGCACCAACTCCGCCGACCTCCCCGTCCGCTCCATCAGCGCATACCAAATCTCGAACCGCACCGCTTCCAGTTCCCCGCGCATCTGGTGATTCCAGAACCGCAGCACCTTGATCTCCTTCGTCGCGAGAAACCGATTCCGTTCCTCATCCCTTGCCCGCTCGTCAGGGAATCCGTGGTGCCCGCCATCCAGCTCGACTGCGAGCGGGGCGAGCGGGCAATGGCAGTCGAGGAAGTAAGGGCCGCAGGCGTATTGACGGCGGAACTTGAACTCCGAAAAACGCCGGTCACGGAGCAGCCGCCAAAGCCTCTTCTCGGCCGGGGTGGATTCCTGACGGAGATGCCTCGCGAACTCACGTGCATCGTCTGTGCGCGTCCGGTGTTTCCCGAACAGCAACGGCCGCGAAGTCTTCGCCCTCTCCCCCACCGGGGGAGAGGGCCGGGGTGAGGGGGAAACGCGTCCAGCAGTCCGAGACGCATCGGAAGTAAGAGCGCTCCTGCCTGCGGACGGCGAAGACTCGGATACTTCGTCAGGGCGTCCCGCCGTCTGCTCCCGCCCCCTCACCCTAACCCTCTCCCCCGATGGGGGAGAGGGAATTGCGCGCCGCGTGTTTGATTGGTCCGTGGAGTTCATCGCTTGTCGGCGAGACTATTTGTTCGCCGCCACCTTCCCCGGCTGGCCCGTCTTCGCATCAAAGAATTGCAGCGAGCCGTCCAGGCGGCCCACGACGAAGCGCGAGTTCCCGCCGGTGAAGGCCACGGCGGGGGCGAGGTCGGGCTGTGGGTCGAGGTGGCCGCGCTCGACGAGCCTCGCGGCGTCCCACCACTTCACCGTGCGGTCCTCGGCACTGGAGAGCAGCGTCGCGCCGTCGCTGGCGAAGACGATGCGCAGCACCGCGCCCTCGTGCGCGAATTTGGATTCCAGCAACTGGTTGCTGCCCTCCACCGCGCTCGCGCTCACGGCGTAGAGGCGGATGCGGTTGTCCACGCCGCCGGCCACGAGCCGCCGCCCGTCCGGGCTGAAGGCGACGGTGTATTGCTCCTTCGTTGGCTGCGAAAAGGTGTCGAGGCGCTTGCCGCTCGCGACTTCCCAGAGCTTCACCGTGCGGTCGCCGCTGGCGCTGGCGAGCACCTTGCCGTCGGGGCGGAAGGCGAGGCCATAGACCGCGCCGTTGTGGCCGGTGAGCGTGCGGACTTCCGTGCCGGTGGCGGTGTCCCAGAGTTTAATTTTCTGGTCGTAACTGCCGGTGGCCAGCAGCTTGCCATCTGGCGAGAGCGCCACGGAGTAGAGCGCGTCGAAATGGCCCTCGAACTTCCGCACCAGCGTGCCATCGGCCACACGCCAGAGCGCCGCCTGTCCTTGCAAGCCCGGCTCGCCACCCGCCGCCGCGACCCACTGGCCGTCCGTGGAGAAGGCGACGGAGTTCACATTGCCGCGAACGCCCGCGAGCGTGTGCCGCACCGCGCCGGACTCGGCGTCGCGCAGTTCGACTTCGCGGTAGCGCGCGACGGCGATGACGTTCGGCTGCGCGGCGAAGGCGACGGACTGGATGGACTTCCGGGGCGCGACGCGTGGCGCAATCTTCGGCGTGACCAACTCGCGCACCGGCTCGGTGGCGATGGCGGGCGGCTTGGCCCCGCCGTCAATCCACGCCTTCACCAACGCCAGCTCGGACGGCTCGAACTTCTTCCGCTTGCCGGGCGGCATGATTTTGACTTTGTCGCGCCCTTCGAGGGACTTCATCAGCAGGCTGTCGGAGCTTTTGCCGGGCACCACGGGCACGCCCCCGTCGCCGCCTTTCATGAGTGAGGCGTAGTTTTCGAGGACGAGGTTGTTCTCCGCATCCGTGACCGAGTGGCACTCAACGCAGTGCTTCTTGAACAGCGCCTGCACCAGCGTGAAATCCGGCGCGGC